>MTKZ01008738.1_pt1 | contig 13822 bp, 12 predicted proteins | sample 1042781 | NCBI WGS metagenome assembly MTKZ01 (sample SAMN06212207, study PRJNA360539) | anaerobic digester metagenome | biome: Wastewater treatment plant; material: sludge; isolation source: anaerobic digester fed with sludge from wastewater treatment plant | place: Denmark: WWTP Viborg ...
CGGTTTTATGGTATCCTTAACCCCGCGCCCGGATGGGTCCGGCGCGGCAGAGCCCTGCGAACCCCGCCAGGTCCGAGAGGAAGCAGCGGTAAGGAGGATACTTTGGGCGCCGCCGGTAAACCTATCCGGACGCACTTTTTTTCAAGTGGAGAGCAATGCAATCACCCCCCGTATGCAATTATGAAGGCTCTGATTATCAGACCAGTTTCTGGGAAAAAGGCGGGCGCGCCTACGAAGACGGCTGCGAGGCGGTAGCCCTTAAGCGCCTGCTGCCAACCTCCGGACGGCACCTGCTGGAACTGGGCGCCGGCGCCGGGCGAAATACCCCGCGCTACGCCGGTTATGAAAAGATCACCCTGCTCGATTATTCGCGCACGCAGCTGCTGCAGGCGCAAACCAGGCTGGGAGAATCAGAAAGGTACCGCTACATCGCCGCGGATATCTACCGCCTGCCCTTCGTGGACGGTGTATTTGACGGCGCGACGATGATCCGCACACTGCATCACATGGCCCAGCCCGAACTTGCGCTGGCACAGGTGCGCCGCGTACTGGAACCGCGCGCCACCTTCCTCCTGGAGTACGCCAACAAACGCAACATTAAATCCATCCTGCGTCACATGCTGGGCAAACAAATGTGGTCGCCCTTCACGCACGAAGCGGTGGAGTACATCCCGCTCAATTTTGATTTCCACCCGGCTGCCATCAAAGAATGGATGAACAGTGCGGGTTTCTCCATTCAGCGCACACTCACCGTCAGCCACCTGCGCGTGGGACTGCTCAAGAAGCACCTGCCGACCCGCCTGCTGGTCTGGCTGGACAGCCTGTTCTCTCTCACCGGCAACTGGTGGCAGCTCACACCGAGCGTCTTCCTGAAGTCCACCGCCTCAAATGAGGGTGTGAAAGCTGTCGGAGATCAATTCTTTGCCTGCCCCAACTGCGGCGCACCACTGACCGATACACCCCCAATGATCCATTGCCCCGGCTGCGGTAAAACATACCCGGTCAACGGCGGGATCTACGACTTCCGGCTCGATGTAACTGACGCTGACCAAGACGGGGTGGTCTGATCCATGCCCGACCTCCTGCTTGATGATCTGAATCCGCCGCAGCGCCGCGCCGTCACCGCCGGTGACGGGCAGGTGTTGGTATTGGCCGGACCCGGTTCCGGCAAGACGCGCGTACTTACCCGCCGCCTGGCCTACCTGGTCGAACGCCGCGCGGTACCGGCATATGACATCATCGCCGTCACTTTTACCAACAAGGCAGCCCGCGAGATGGAAAGCCGCGTGGGCAATATGGTGCAGCAGAACCTCGAAGGAATCTGGCTGGGCACTTTTCACGCCATGTGCGCGCGACTGCTGCGCCGTGAGTCCAACTACCTGCCCTACCAGGCCAATTTCGTCATCTTCGATTCCGATGACCAGGAAAGCCTGATCAAACGGGCGCTGCGTGAGCTGAACATTGATGACAAGACCCACCGCCCGGCGGGCGTGCACGCTGCCATCTCGGCGGCCAAGAACGACCTGCTCCTGCCGGATGACATGCCGCTGCGCACCTACCGCGACGAAGTGGTCAAGCGCGTCTACACCCGTTACCAGGAATTGCTGACCGCCAATAATGGCGTGGACTTTGACGACCTGTTGATGGTCGCCGCCCGCCTGCTGCAGGAGCACCCCGGCGTGGCAGAACGCTATGCGCGGCGCTTTCAGCACGTGCTGGTGGACGAGTTCCAGGACACCAACCTGGCACAGTACGAATTATTGAAACACCTTTGCTCTTATCATAAGAATATCTTCGTTGTTGGCGATGAGGATCAGTCCATCTACCGCTGGCGCGGCGCGGACTACCGCAACGTGCAGCGCTTTGAAAGCGATTTCAAAGGCTGCGAGGTCATCCTGCTGGAGCAGAACTACCGCTCCACGCAGAACGTGCTTGATGCCGCGCGCCAGGTGATCGACCGTAACCACAACCGCACCCCCAAACATTTGTTCACCGAGCGCGGTACAGGCAACAAACTGGTGCAGTTCACCGCGTCGGATGACATAGCCGAAGCTGCTTACGTGGTGGATACCATCACCCAGTACCTGTCCGCGGGGCGGGCCAAACCCAGTGATTTCGCGGTGATGTACCGCACCAACGCCCAGTCGCGCCTGATGGAAGAAGCGCTGATCCACGCCCGCCTGCCCTACCGCCTGGTGGGAGCGCTGCGCTTCTACGGACGCCGCGAGGTGAAGGATATGATCGCCTTTCTGCGCCTGGTGGAAAACCCCTCAGACGAAGTGAGCCTGCTGCGTGTGATCGCTGTACCGCCGCGCGGGATCGGTGAAAAGACCATCCTCGCCCTGCAGAGCGCCGCTTTCCACGCCGGCATCAGCGCGGGTGAGGTGCTGCTCGACCTGGGCCGCCGCGGAGAAGATTCTCCTTATTGGGCGGAAATTGGACGCGGCGCGACCCTCCTGGCGGATTTCGGCGGGATGCTCGCGGACTGGGTGGCTGCCAAAGATCAAACCTCGCTCATCAACTTGTTCGACCGTATTATCGGCGATACCGGTTACGAACCCTATATCAACGACCAATCCGATGAAGGCAATGACCGCTGGGACAACATCCAGGAGTTGCGCCGGCTGGCTTACGATTACGTTGAAAAAGGACTGACAGAGTTTCTGCAGAACCTGGCCCTGGTTTCCGACCAGGATACACTGCCGGCGGAAAGCGACCAGTCCGCGCAGGCGCAGCAAGGCGCGGTGACGCTGCTCACCCTGCACGCCGCCAAGGGATTGGAGTTCAGCCAGGTGTTCATCATCGGGTTGGATGAAGGACTGCTGCCGCACAGCCGCAGCCGCGACGACCCCGAGGAGATGGCTGAGGAACGCCGCCTGTTTTACGTGGGTATGACCCGCGCGAAGAACCAGCTGTACCTGGTGCGCGCTGAACGCCGCTCCAGTTACGGCAGTTGGGATTACAGCGAGCCATCGCGCTTCCTCGCGGATATCAGCGACAACCTGCTCACCAGCCAGGGCAAACGCGGCGGCTCCCGGCGCGAAGCTTACACCAACGATATGCGCTGGTCCACCACCGGCGTCACGACCACACATTCCAAACCCCCACCACGCAAGGTGGAGCTGCCCGAGACCAGATACAAACCCGGCATGCGTGTGCGCAACCCCGCGTGGGGTGATGGGGTCGTGCTCGAAAGCAAGGTGGATTCCGACGGCGAAGAAACGGTCGATGTACACTTCGAGTCGGTGGGATTCAAGCGCCTGCTGGCTTCGCTGGCCAGGCTTGAGATAGTTCTGTGATTGGTGGTTGGGGATAAGTAACTGATGTCCTACCTGCTCGCCGCCCTTCCCATCCTGCTGGTGCTCGCGCTGATGCTGTTCTTCCGCCGCGGCAGCCACCAGGCGGGGTTCGCCGGCTGGCTGGCAGGCATCGCGGTGGCGTTTGCGGCTTTCGGGCTGAACTTTTCCGTGCTATGGGTCTCCCAACTCAAAGGTTTGCTGCTGACTATGAACGTGCTGGCCGTGCTGTGGCCGGCATTGTTGTTGTATCACGTGGTTGACCAGGCCGGTGGGGTACGCGCCATTGCCAATGCGCTGCAGGAGATGATCCCTGAACCCGGCTGGCTGCTGGTGGTGCTGGCGTGGATGCTTTCGCCGCTGGTGGAGAACCTGGCCGGCTTCGGGCTGCCCATCGCCATCGTAGCGCCCATGCTCATCCTTCTGGGGGTCATCCCGGTGCGGGCGGTGGCGGCGACGGCGGTAGGGCACAGTTGGGCGGTCAGCCTGGGCGGTATGGCGCTGGCACTCCGCACGATGACCGACATCACTGGTATGAATGATAGCGAGGTGTTCCCCACCGCGGCGATCCTGTTGGGTGTGTCTGTGCTGCTCACCGGGTTCGCCTCCGCCTGGCTGCTCAAGCAGCTGCATTACTGGAAGCGCATCCTGCTGCTGTCAATCATCGTCGCGCTGACGCAGTACCTGGTCGGCATCAGCGGCACCATTCCGCTCAGTTCCTTCACCGCGTCCATCGTAGGCGTGGTGGGTGGTCTGCTCATGGCCAGGCGCGCGCCGGGTGAGAAAGTGCGCGCCAACATGACACCGCAGCTCAAGGGCGGGTTGGTCTCCTACGGCATTTTGTTCGTCAGTATTTTCATCGTGTCGATCATCAAACCCCTCAACCATTGGCTGGCATCCACCAGGTTGATCTCGCAATTCCCGGAGGTGATCACCAACAGCGGGCGGCTTACCGCCGCCGGACCGGGATTCATCTTCAAACCCTTCACCCACCCCGGCTTCTGGATCCTGGTCAGCACGGTGCTGGCGATCCTGCTCCTACCGCGCCTCACCCGTTCCGGCCGCCCCAGCCTGCGCCCGGCGCTGGCGGCGACCGGCCGATCCGGGCTGCCTGCCACGCTCGGCACCATCTTCATGATCGGGCTCTCCACACTGATGGAGCACACCGGCATGAACACGCAGATCGCGCAGGGCTTAAGCCTGGCGTTCGGCAGCGTTTACCCGTTGGTGGCACCGCTGGTCGGCGCATTGGGCGCGTTTGCCACCGGCAGCAACACCAATAGCAATATTTTGTTCGGACCCATGCAGAAGGGTGTGGCGCTGTTATTGGGCATCAGCCCCGTGCTGCTGCTGGCCGCGCAGACCACCGGCGGTGCGCTGGGCAGCATGATCGCCCCCGCCAAGCTGGCCGTCGGCGGCAGTACCAACGCCATGAAGGGCAAGGAGGGTGAGGTGCTGCGCATGACCCTGCCCATCGGGCTGGGCTGCACGTTAATTATTGGGGGATTGGCTCTGGTTCTGCTGACTGTTTTCTAATGTGTTCTAGCCCATGAAAAGGTTAGTAACAACCTTTTCATGGGTAAGTTTAGGTTTCTACATCCCCGTTACTTTTCGCTGTACAAATGTGAGCACCGCCATCACTAGGAAGAGGATGATCGCGATGATCTTCACGGTTGTCCCGGCGTTCGCGGCGATGCCCAGCAAGCCCCCCGCCCCCGCGAAGAACAGCACCACGTAGGTGATCACCATCCAGCGCACCTGCCGGAATTCGATCTTGAATACATAATCCAGCAGCAATTCCACCAGCAGCCACAACAGGATGGCGCCGATTTGGATGTAATACAGCATCGGTCGCCCCTCGGATAGCGCTTTGATCAGAAGGTATAGCAGGGGGATGGCCAGCAGGAGCTCAAAGATCCCCAACCAGTACCCGGCTCGCGGCCGGCCCAGCAGCCTGAACACAAAAACCAGGCTGGCTGAAACAAAGAAAGCGATCGCCGTGATCGCCCCGATGAGATTGGTCTTTTCCATTTTTCCTCCTTTTTTACCAGGGAACAGCTAGACCCGGGAAGCAACCCATTCTTTTAAGGGGGGTTTTTGGGGGTTAATATTAATAGAGTAACGCTTTAATATCGCAAATTCAAGTCATCCCAAACACACAGTAGGGGCGATTCACATTGTCCCCGAATGCTTTTCATGAGGGGATGAATCGCCCCTACTTTTTGGCAAGAATTGTACCAGTGGAACTTTCTTGGCTTTAGCGATTCACATTGTCCCCGAATGCTTTTCATGAGTAGATGAATCGCCCCTACCTTTTGGACAGTCTCTTTTGGTGATTTTTTTATCCGAGAATTTCCACCAGTGCCTCAGGTGTGTCCTGGTACTCCTCGATCTTCCCGGCGTCGCCCAGCAGGGTGATCTGCGGGTCAAGCGGCAGGCGCAGCGTGCGGCTGGTGCCGATGGCCACGGCGAGTTCCTCCACGTGGCTGGGTCCGAAGATCTCGTGTTTTCCGCCGCCATCCGGGCAGGGATAGTAACTCATGTTCTCCACCACGCCCAGCACGGGGATGCCCAACTGCTTGAGCATCGAATCCGCCTTGCGCACCACCAGCCCGGCCAATTGCTGCGGGGTCGAGACCATCACCACGCCGTTCACCGGCAGCGTCTGCATCACGGTCAGCGCCGCATCGGAGGTGCCGGGCGGCAGGTCGACCAGCAGCACATCCAGCGTACCCCACAACACGTCATTCCAGAACTGCTTGATAATGCCCCCGATCATGGGTCCGCGCCAGATGATGGCCACTTCCTCGGAGGGCACCAGCAGGTTGGACGACATCACGCGAATGCCGGTGCTGGTGATGGCGGGCAGGATGCCCTGCTCGCCGCCGCGCGCGCCTCCCGCCGGCAGACCGAAGAGCTTCGGAATGCTGGGGCCGGTCACATCGGCGTCCAGCACACCGACCTTTTTGCCCTGGCAGGCCAGCTGGCAGGCCAGCAGCGCGGTGATCGATGATTTGCCAACCCCGCCCTTACCGCTCATCACCGCCACCACCCTGCCGATCTTGTTGAACTGGTTCAGCTTGGGCAGCTCCGGCGCGGTTTTGCCAAATACCGCCTGGCGTTCCTCGGCGGTCATCGCGCCCATGGTGATGTTCACATCCTTCACGCCTTCCAGTTTCATTACAGCGGCGCGCGCGTCTTTCTCGATCTGTGTTTTCAACGGACACCCCGTGATGGTGAGGGCGATGGTGAAGGAAACCACGTTGTCCTCCGACACCTTTACATCCCGGATCATATTCAATTCAACGAGGTTGCGCCCCAGTTCGGGATCATTTACCCCGGATAATACGTCTATTACTTGAGTCTCAGTGATCATAATGCTCCATTGGTCCAGGTTATTGTTGCGCTGTAGCGCACCTCATTATAATGGAATTGAACAAGGAGATGGAAATATGAAACGGCTTTTCCCGCTCACCGCGATCGCCGCGACCGCGCTGGTGCTTTTGGCATGCAGCGTGTCCTTTAACCTGGGTGATCCGACCGCCACCGTGCCCCCTCCGCAGATCACCTTCCCCACCGACGTCATTGAATCCCCCACCACAGCCCCGCAGCCCACCGTGGTGATCCTGCTGCCCACAGCTGAACCCATCCATCAGGAGATCACCGTGTTTTTCATGGATGAAAACCGCTTCACCGCCGCCACCGAGCCTTATGAAGTGGCCGTGACGCGCACCACCTCCAGCGAGAACCTGCCGCTCGCCGTGTTGGAAGCCTATTTTTCCGGTCCCACCCCGCAGGAATACGACCAGGGTCTGCGCCTGCTCTCAAGCGGGTTCACCCACGTGCGTGATCTGACCATTGAAAACGGCATCGCCAGGGTTTACCTGGGCGGCACCTGCGCCAACAATGGAGCGGCGTATTCCGTGGCCAACCTGATCTTCAAGAACCTTGAACAGTTCCCCGGGATCAGCGCGGTGAAGATCTATGACGAAAATGATGAAAACCTCGATCCCGATTCCCCCAACAGCTCACTTCCATACTGCTTGGAACCGTAGGTCGGTTTTTATCAATTTCGAATATTTCTAAATTATTGATAAGCACATCTATGTATCACGGAATGTAATATTTAATTACAAGCTGAGGAGGGTTCGTCGGATCTTCGCCACTAAAGAATTTTAAATAATTGGCGACTTTATCATTATTATCGTCTAATTTAAAACGTAATCGTATTTGAGTTACACCCGAAGAATCAGAAAACGTATTGATAAAATCTTTTGCGCTGGATATATCAATTGTATAGGTGTTAATATTCGGAGTAATATTTAGTGGACCAACAATAACGTCAGCGGCGGATTGAAAATCACTAATCTCTAAATTGATTGATTGTCCAAAGAATCCCTTATTTACTTCAACCATAAATCCTTTGAAAAGTGAGCCCGGATCAATATCTCCAACCACTTTACTCTTAGTAACTTTAAGTTTTGCTGAAGTAATTACTGCATTATCCGGAAGAATCGCGCCTGTATTAAAGGATAATATTCCCCGAAACTGCTTATTTGAAGCGTCGTCGCCAATGTTGAAAGTAAGGTTGTTGGTGTTCAAAGAACCGCCCTGCTTACTCTCCTCGTTAGATTCCAAGATCCAACCATCTTGTTTATTATCAGAATTGAAAATAATTTTTGAGGGTGCATATTTTTTTACAGTAACCATGTCTATAACTGGACCATAACAACTTGGGGTTAGGCTTTTAAATTCTAATTTCGTAATAGCGTCCGTCGCAATCACCGTGTAATTATGGAAACGCCAACCCATGAAGTTTACCGATTTTCCTGTACTATCTACTTCCAGTGTGTCAATAAGTTTGTCGCCCCACCAAAGTTCCATTTTTTTTGTAATGTCAGGTGGTGGACATTCGGTTGCATAACTCTCCGGATTTCCTGCCAAAGCGAATCTTATTTGGTATTTTTGAAGTGGTTGAGTCAAAACTTTTTGAGAGAGTGAGCCAGTTGTATCACCATTGAGGTCTACTGTCTGTCCTCCGTCTACATCTTCCCAATAATCTGTGGGTTTAAGGTCTATAGATCCTGAGTTAACAATCCAACCATTTAAATTTTCACCCTCATAATAAGTGTCCCAATCGTCCCCTCTTAATTGAGGTTTCTCAAAATGTCCATTAACAATTATATTCTCGGTGGTTAGGTTTAATCCACTATTGCTTGGCGCGTGCAACCACCCAATTATTTCTGCTGATCCGAAACGCGGAGCAATATTTATTATTCCATTATCAACGGTGAAGGTTACCTGACCCATTCCGGTCTTCGAATAGTTTTGTTCTAAGAAATAGATTTTATCCCCGTTAATATGACTAACTATCCCTACGTGCCCTGCTTCTCCCCCTCTAAAAACTAATACATCCCCCCATGTCGGGGCTGCTTGTTGATCCTGGCTATTGTTATAATTCTCTATGATACCAACAGGGTGGTTAGTAATCATACCTTGCGCATCAGTATTCCAAATCCTTTGGTAGTTCCATTGCTGGGAATAAAACCTTTGAATCAGCTCAACGCATTGAAATTCATACCCGTAATTCTTGTTATTAATACAACCATTATGAATATCGCCGCCATTCGAATATACATCCACACCATTCCAACTACTTCCTCGCTTGATAATTGTTCCGTACTCTGGCCAGTCGGTTGTTGTAATACCAGGGCAATTCCAATACCAATCCGTTCTTATTGGTGAGCTCTCTAAACGCGGACGAGCGTCTTCAAGCCATTCACTGCCTGATGTTGAATCTTTGAATGTGAAACTATCAACAATTTTCTCAAATATCAACAGGTCATCTAAGGTTTCATAGACAAATTGAATTTCAAAAATATAACCGTTCTTTTGAATCCATATCAATTCTTGTGGAGGGTTTTGGTATCCAGATAATGACTCCCTGTACGCATATGTTTCAGATATTTTATAATTTAGATCTTTGAGTTTTTGGGGGTAATCTAGATTATCGCGATTGATTCCAATTGAAAAATATGTGGTCTTCTCTCGATCTTGGAAATCTACGCTCGTCAAAAAACCAGTATAGTTAGTGGTTTCAACAGTCCATTCGTTAGGATATTGCAGCGAATAGCCGTAGATATTATCGTTGTATTGTTCCCACCCGTCGGTCTCCAATAGCAGAGGTTGCTTACTAATAATTTTAGGCTGCATAGCATTAGCTGCCGGAAAAAACATAAAATTTAGGTTGACTAAGCAAAGGCTTAAAGAAAGAAGAGTCTTAACGAGAGATACTTTTTTCATCGAATTCCCTCCTATTTGTCTGTTCGTAATTATGAATCCTTTATTTATTATATGGTCAATTATTGATTATGCAAACTTTTTTACTGAAAATACAAACCTGTAAATGCTTTAAATTTTTAACGAATCGTTTCTATTCATTTTTTGTCTCCAAGAAGAATGCTGTCTATCCCTCTCCAATAATTTTTTTAATCAATAGTTCCTAATGTCACCCAAAATTCTTTTCAAAAACATTTAGAAATCTATGAGTTACCTTGTTTTGGTCGTCGTTCAAAAAAGGCTCTCGTTTGATTGGTATAATACTTTCCATGCCATTCACCATCCTGTCCGTCGCCTTTATTGTGACCCTGTTCTTCCTCGCGCTCAGCCGCTACGCTGTGGAACGCGTCGAGCAGAATCACTATGCCCAGCGCGCGGATTTCTTCCGCCGTTTCCCGGTGAACGGGGGGGATATCGTTTTCGTGGGAGACAGCATCACCGATGGCGGCTGCTGGGAGGAACTTTTCCCGGGTATTCCGCTCAAGAATCGCGGCATCAACGCCGATGACACCCTCGGGGTGATCAAGCGGCTGGATGATATCCTGCGCCCGAAACCCCTGGCCATCTTCCTGCTCATCGGCACCAACGACCTGCCCTGGTTCACCTACCGCAAAGACACCGAGATTCTGAAGAACTACAACCAGATCCTTGAACGCTGCGCTGAGATCTCCCCCGTTACCAAAGTCTTCGTGCAATCGATTCTGCCGCGCGGCCGGTCATTCGCGAAGCGCATCAGGCGCATCAACCTTGAACTTGAAGCGCTGGCCGCCAGACACGGTTTTACTTTTATCAACCTCTACCCGGCTTTCGTTGATGAAAACGGCGCGCTGCAATCGCAACTCACCAATGATCACCTGCACCTGATGGCGGAAGGATATACCCGGTGGGTAGAGATCCTGACTCCCCACGTCAAAGCTTTGCTTGCGCAACCCAAAACCACTGATTAACACAATTGTTAACCAACTCGCCCCGTGTAACCACCGCATTGTGTCGGGGTTATTATTGTCATCCAATTGGTCATATTCTTGCAATAGTCATCGCTTACCGAATATGTCCCAGGTCACCGGTAGAAATATGCCGAAATGACAATGCGTTAATGGATGCAAAGCGGTATGCTCTACCCATTCTGAGTAACACAGAAAAAATGCTGGAAAGTCGAGTGAGCGATTGTCAAAACTTACTGAAAAAACCCTATTTTTTGTCTCCAAACCGGTAGTAAAAACTTACACCGGGGCGATGCTGGATATGGATATCCACCAGAAGTCCCCGTTCCCGGCCGGCGCCAAGATCATCGCGCCGAACCACCCCAGCACCACGGACCCCTTCTTTGTGGCCGCCATGCTGGGCAGCCAGTCGCACATCCTGATCAAGGACGTGCTGTTCAACGTTCCCCTGCTTGGCACTTATCTCCAGCAATCCGGTCACATCAAAGTGGCTGCCGGCCACGGGCAGGAAGCCATCGACCGCGCATTGGAGCTGCTCAAAGCTGGAAAAACCATCATGATATTCCCTGAAGGCAAGATCAGCCCATTGAGCGGCGGTTACAACAAAGCGCGCTCCGGGGTTGCCCGCCTGGCCATCGCCAGTGGCGCGCCGGTCTACCCGGTGGGAATCCATCTCATCAAAGACCGCATCCATGCCATCCAATCCACCGTGAAAGGCAACCGAGAAATGGGTTACTGGTACCTGCGCGGACCCTATAACATCACCGTCGGCAAGCCTTTGCGCTTCAGCGGGGATTTGGAAGACCACGACCATGTGCGTGAGGTCGCGCGGCAGGTGATGCTCAAGATCATGCGCCTGGCGTATGAAAGCGAGCAGCGCTGGTATCGCCGCACCGGTTCAGTATCCGGCGCCCTCGAAACCACTTAACCTATAACTTTCACTAATTGACCGCGTCCTGCACAGGGCGCGGTTTTTTATTGGTACAAGCGCTGAGAATGTATACAATTAAGAAAAACCTCTGCGCAGGAGATGCTCATGAATCCACAACGATTGTTACAGGGTCCTGGTGAATTGCTGGACGCCGACGGCAACCTGACCCAGGCCGGCTGGGCTACCCAACCCGTGCTGGACGCCAACCTTGAGGACAGCCATTTCTATCACCTCCGCGCCCTGCAGAAACTACGCCTCAAGATCTGGGATTATTACGCGGTGACCACCCCCACGCATTTCTTCTCCTTCACCATCAGCGACGTGGGTTACCTGGGCATGGTCTTTGCTTACGTGATCGACTTCGCCAGCGGAGAGTACAAGGAACAGACGCTCTCACTGCCCTTTGGCGGCGGGGTGAAGCTGCCGCGCAACAGCAGCGCGGGGGTCACTGAATACACCAAAGGGGACCTTTACCTGCGCTTCACCGCGGGAGAGGATTCGCGTACAGTCTCCGTGCGCTGGCCAGGCTTCGGCGGCAAAGCTCTCAACGCTGAACTGGTGCTGACCTGCCCTCCAGATCACGAATCAATGAACATTGTCATTCCCATCAAGGGAAAACGTTTCTATTACAACCGCAAGATCAACTGCATGCCGGCCAGCGGCTGGGTGGAGTACAAGGGGCAGCGCCATGCGATCGACCCTGCCACATGCCTGGGCAGCCTGGATTGGGGGCGCGGGGTGTGGGAGTACAGCTCCTTCTGGGTGTGGGCGAGCGCTTCAGGTTTCCTGCCCGACCGGCGCAGGATCGGGTTGAACATGGGTTACGGCTTTGGTGATACCAGCGCAGCCAGCGAGAACTGCTTCCTGCTCGAGAACAGGATCAACAAGCTGGGCGAGGTCAAATTCACATACGACAATCGCAACTTCAAAGCCCCCTGGACGATGAGATCACCAGATGGCAGGCTGGACCTGGTCTTCACACCTTTCTTCGAGCGCGTGGCCAAAACCGACGCGGTGATCCTCAAAAGCGAGGTGCACCAGATGTTCGGCAGGTATTCAGGTTACGTGGTGACGGACGAGGGAGAAAAACTACCGGTCAACGATCTGATCGGCTGGGCTGAGGAACACAACGCCAAATGGTAAGCCCGGCTGGCGGGTTCAATCCTTGCGCATGATGCGGTAGTGCTCGTTCTCGGCGATCAGCTGCATTTCCGCGGGAACCTCATCCAGCAATTGTTTATCCACCAGGACCAGCGCGCCTGCCGGCACCTGGTCCGGTTTTTTAACCGGGTGCAGCTCGCGAGTCTTGTTGACCCCGAAAAGGGCGTACTCGATGAGGCTTTTCTGCATGATGACGTAGAGCGTTTCCCCGGGCGGCACATGACTGTTAACGAAGACCACATCCGGGATATCCTCCACGCTCTGGTGGAAGAGGTTCGCGTAATAATCCTGGTGCTTTATATCCTTACGGTCTGGGCTGGTGAGCGCCAGGTCTTCGATCACCCGATCGTTGATGTAGGTATAAGCCCGGCTTAACAAACCAGCATCCTCTGAACGGTTGAGTTTTTCCTGTTGGTAGGTGTATAGCGTGGATTGGGTGACAAGGGGGCGCGCGTCATTGATCAGCAGGCTTGAAAACGCCAGGTATGCCGCGCTGAGCGAAAGAACGATGCTGACCACGGCTCCTGCCGCGCGCCGCTCCGGCAGCAGCACAAATAACAACGGTGAAATCACCAGCGTGGGCATGATGAGGTACCGCCCGTTGGTGGGGCTCCAGCCAGTGATCAGCACTGACATCACCACAAACACCGCGGTCAGAAAGACAAACGAACCCAGCAGGTACTTCTTGCGGGTCTTATTTTTCCCGAACAACACAACCAGGCAGGCGATAGGGATAAGGATGAAACTCAACGGACCGTACCAAGCGGCGTCTTCGTTCAGGACGGACATCCCATCATACGTGAATGTTTCTGCGTCGCCCATCGAAATGAATTTCTTCGCTTCAAGATCCACCCCCAATCGCTCGCTCAGCGACCGGAAAGCCCCTGCCCGGATGTTTTCAGCGCCAAGCTTCCACCGGCCCGTCAACCCGTCGAAACTGACACCCTGGTACAGGTGACGCAGGGTATTGGTTAGAATGCGCTCCCCGGGTTCCACGGTAAACTCCGGGTTAATAAAACGGTGCAGCGCAAAAATTGATTCGATCCTGCCGCCTTCTTCATAATTTTGTAAAAAATTATAAGAAAGGAATATGCCAAACAGAAGTACAAAAATGCCTCCAAAAACCAGGAAGCGCTTGATCTTTACCCGGT
>MTKZ01009581.1_pt2 | contig 13821 bp, 10 predicted proteins | sample 1042781 | NCBI WGS metagenome assembly MTKZ01 (sample SAMN06212207, study PRJNA360539) | anaerobic digester metagenome | biome: Wastewater treatment plant; material: sludge; isolation source: anaerobic digester fed with sludge from wastewater treatment plant | place: Denmark: WWTP Viborg ...
ATGTCGACTGCCTTTTTGAAAAAAACAAAATTATTTTTTACTTTACAGCGGACAGCAGGGTGGATTTTCGGGAACTTGTCAAGGATCTGGTCCAGAAGTTCAAAACGAGAATCGAGCTCAAACAGATCGGCGCCCGTCAGGAAACGCGGATTACCAAAGGACTGGGAATTTGCGGCCGGATGGTGTGCTGTGCCGGCATCCTGCAAAATCTCGAACGAGTCACGGTCAAGATGGCCAAGGAACAAAGCATGTCGCTGAATCCTGAAAAAATTTCAGGCCTGTGCGGAAGGCTGATGTGCTGCCTGGCCTTCGAATACGACGGCTATGCCGGAAAGAAAAAAGCCGCCAAAGCGGCCAAAACGTCCGGCAGCGCCACTGAAGCACAGGAAGAAAAGCAAACGCTGGATCTGGAAAAGATGGATGACATTGATCATCTTCAGTCATGAATGGAGAAACGTCACATATGCCGAAATCATTTTATATCACGACACCGATTTACTATGTTAATGCTTCACCGCATATCGGGCATGCTTATACGACCATTGTCGCCGATGTGCTGGCCCGATATCACCGCATGATCGGAGATAAAACGTTTTTCGTTACCGGAACCGACGAACACGGCGATAAAATCGCCGAGGCGGCGCAGAAAGCCGGATTAACCCCGAAACAATACGCGGATAACATCAGCGCCCAGTTTCGCGCCCTTTGTCCGCAACTTGCCATCTCGAATGATTATTTCATCAGAACCACCGACGCCAATCACATCGAAACCGTGCGCTATATTCTTCAGAAGGTGTACGATGCCGGCGATATTTATTTCGGGAGTTACGGCGGTTACTACTGTTTCGGCTGCGAGCGATTTCTCACCGAAAAGGAAATCGTCGACGGTAAATGTCCGGAACACGGCCGGGAACCTCAGTATATTGAAGAGAAAAATTATTTTTTCAAAATGAGCAAATATCAGGACTGGCTCATCGACCATATCAAAAAGAACCCCGAATTCATCCGGCCGGAGAGATACAGAAATGAAGCGCTGGCTTTTTTACGCGATCCCCTGGAAGACCTTTGCATTTCCCGCCCCAAAACCAGACTGGAATGGGGGATTACCCTGCCGTTTGATGAGCAGTATGTTACCTATGTCTGGTTCGATGCCCTGATTAATTACGTCACCGCCGTGGGGTATCCCGAGGGGGAGCATTTCAAGACCTTCTGGCCGGTCGCCGAACACCTCATCGCCAAGGATATCTTAAAACCGCACGGCATCTACTGGCCGACGATGCTGAAAGCGGCGGGTATTGAACCTTATCAGCACCTGAACGTGCACGGGTACTGGAACTCCGATCAGAGCAAAATGTCCAAAAGCCTCGGCAATATCGTCCGCCCGCTGGATTTGAAGGATAAATACGGTCTGGATGCGTTTCGATATTTTCTTTTAAGGGACATGGTTTTCGGTCTGGATTCCAATTTCTCCGAGGATGCTTTTGTCGGTCGCCTGAATTCCGATCTGGCCAACGATCTGGGAAACCTGGTCAGTCGCGCCATTACCATGGCCATCAAATATTGCGGCGGCAGAGTGCCGGCCGTTGCAGGCGATGAAAAAAATCCGGCCCTTCGCGAGGCCGCTTTGAAAGCCGTCTTAGACGTTGAGGCGAGTTTCAGGGATATGTCTCTGCACAAAGCCCTGATTGCCGTCTGGGATTTCATTAATATCACCAACAAATACATCGTCGAAAACGAGCCTTGGTCGCTGGCCAAAGACCCGGCCAACGGTAAAAAATTAACGGCGGTCATGTATGATCTGCTTTCGGCGCTGCACGCGATCGCCGTCATGCTTTCGCCTTTCATGCCGCAAACGGCGGAAAAGATTCTCCGACAGATCGGATGCGAAAAAACCGAAGGTCTGAAACTGGACGACATCAAAACGGACAACGCATTGAAAACAGGCCAGGTCCTGACCCGCNNAAGCCGGAAATAGATTATGAAACATTTTCAAAAGTGGATTTACGCGCCGCAACGATTCTCGCGGCTCACGCCGTACCCAAATCCAACAAACTTGTAAAACTGACGGTGGACATCGGCGAAGAACGCACCGTCGTGGCCGGCATCGGCAAGGATTACAAACCGGAAGACCTTATCGGAAAACAAATCGTGATTGTGGCGAATTTAAAACCGGCAAAGTTGATGGGGGTAGAATCCCGAGGCATGCTGCTGGCCACCGACACGCCAGAAGGATTAACCCTTCTGACGTTCGACCGCGCGGCAAAAACAGGAGGAAAAATCCGCTAGCCGCTCTCCCGCAGCAAGAGCGGCCGGCCTTATGAAAATCAGTCTTTGAGAAGTTTCTCGATCAGCGCAACATCAAATCCGTCCACAACCTGGCCTTTAATGTAGAATAAAGGCGTTCCCCGCAGTCCGACCTGCGACGCAAGCTGCACATGCGTCTTTATTTTTTCATCGATTTTGGCATCCGCGCACACATTCAGACTGGCGTTATTGTCGAGCTTGCCTTTCATGACATCGTCATATGTTTTTAAAACGTCCTTGGAACAATAAATATGTTTGATTTGATCTGCGGATTCTTTGGACAGCGGGAAAAAGAAAACATGCATGGTCACATCTTTGCGCTGGGAAAAGAACTGATAGGCCTGACGGCAATGGTAACAATGGGGATCCATAAATTCAACAATGATTTTTTTTCCGTTACCGATCTTGAGAGCGTTCTCCAGAGGCAATTTCTCCATCTTCTGCGCCATCTTCTTTAAAAGACTATCACGGGTGATGTTGACGCCGCTTTTGGACACCAGGGTGCCGTAAAGCACGATCTCGTCCTTCGGCATGTAATAGTAAAGCTGATTGCCGCTATACACTTCATAAATTCCCTTGATGGATGTGGGTACGATACTTTCAAACTTGTTTTTCGGAAAACTTTTTTTGAACTGGTCCTCCACCGATGCGTTTTTGGCAAATATCACAACCGGGATCAGACAAAGCACAAACAAAATAATGGCCGTAAGTTTTTTCACAGGGAACCTCCTTCATAAATCATGGGATATTATAAAACAATCCATCGATCCGTCAAGCGTATCCGTGGAATCGCCGTTTTTTCAATTTGTATCCGGTACGTATATATCATCTTAAGACATTTGATAATTTTTGTCCCGAAATAATCTCAGGCAGGCTTTGACCACCTCGGCGTCATAGAGAGTGCCCGCATTATCTTCAATTTCCGCAAGCGCCATTTCAAGCGCCAGCGCCGGTCTGTAGGGACGGTACGATATCATGGCCTCCACCACATCGGCAACGGCGAGAATACGGGACTCGATGAGAATTTCGTCATTCTTCAGTCCCAAAGGATATCCCGAACCATCCATGCGTTCATGGTGTTGATAAACAATATCGGCCAAAGGCCAGGGCGATTCAACTTCTTTCATGATGTCATAACTGTAGCGGGGATGATTTTTCACAAAAGAAAATTCGATATCACTGAGAATCGCGGGTTTACAGAGAATTTCTGCCGGAACCGAAATTTTCCCGATATCATGAATGGCGCTGGCCATTCGTATCGCCTCAATTTTATCCTGAGGAAGTTTCATTTCCGTGGCAATAGCACGGGCCAAATCGGCAACCCGTCTTTGATGGCCGGCCATGTAAGGATCTTTTGCCTCTGATGCCGTCCCCAGGACCTGAATGGTTATTTTGATGGATTGACGCAGACTTTCCAGCGTTTCATTCAGTCTGTTTTCCGCTCGTCTGCGAAGCGTTATATCCTCATAAATCACCTGGGACTGTTTCTGGCCGTTCCAGAAAATTTCCTTGCGGAAAACATGCAGATGGCGGATTTCTCCGTCCTTTCTGATAATGCTGATTTCATATTCGGACGGACCGAACTGGCCCTTCAGCCGTTTCTTCTTTCTTTCTTTGAACGCTTCGAACGTCTCAGGCGTATAGCGCTCCTGCAGCGGCGTGTTCTGCAATTCCTCTTTGCTGTCATACCCGTACATGTCCAGGATAGCCCTGTTGGCATAAAGCGTTTTTCCTTCAACCGTCGAAATACGGACACCGAGCGGAGAGTCATCGAGAGAATGACGGAAATTTTCTTCGCTTTTCCGCAGAGCATCTTCCATTTGCTTGCGTTCATTAATATTCCTGCTGACCCCCAGAAGGGACAACGGTTTGCCTTTGTCATCTCTGATTAAACTGAAATTGCATTCTCCCCAGACGGTTTGGCCGTTTTTACAGCAAAACTCAAGTTCCAGAGACCGCTCCAAAACATAATCCGGAGGAGCTCCCAGAGCTTTAGGCATTTCAATGGCAAAGAAATCCATCGCCGCCTGGAAAGATTGTACGGTCAAAAATTTGTCGAGAGAGAATTTTTTGAAGTCTTCAAGCGAATAACCCATTAACCTTTCAACAGAGGGGCTGATATAATTGATTTTCAGGTTCAGATCCATCAGCCACACGTAATCTTTCATATTATCCGCCAGCAGACGATATTTTGCTTCACTTTGCCTGATGAGTTCCTCCGACCGTTTTCTCGCGGTGATGTCGTGCATATTGACAATGGCGGCTTCCACGACATGATCCTTGACCAAATTGCTGGCCGTGACTTCAAACGTCCGCCAGCTTCCGTTTTTATGATGCAACCGTATTTCGCCTTTCTGCACAGGCGCTTGGATATTGTGGAAAAGTTTCCCCGCAGCATCAGCGACGATTTGCGCATCATCCGGATGAACCAGGTCATATCCCGATGCCCCCAGCCTTTCTTCAACACGGTATCCGAGTATCTTTTCAACAGCCGGATTTTCGTAAGTGATCCTTCCTCGCGTGTCGGCAATAATAATGATGTCGGACGATTGTTCCGTAACAGATTTGAATAACTGCCTTTCGCGGTGCAGCTTTTCCTGCACCTGTTTGCGTTCGGTAATATCCCGGACAATTCCTCTGAAACCTATCGGGGTGCCTGCAACATCCTTCAGCAGAAAGACAAAACCTTCGATATCTCTTTTGGCGCCGTCTTTTCTTATGATCTGCCATTCCAGATTTGTTACCGGCTGATCCGTTTCGTAAATACGATTAAAAACAATATAAAGCGCTTTTGAATTTTTTTCGTCCATATACTGACGGTTTTTCATTCCCGTCATTTCCTCGCGGGAATAGCCGAAATGCCGGCAGGTGGCATCGTTGAAAAAAGTAAAATTGCCGGAAAGGTCGACTTCAAAATACCCTTCCTCCATGTTCTCAAGAATGGTCCGGTATTTTTCCTCGCTCCGGCGCAGCGATTCTTCCGCTTTTTTGCGCTCCGTAATGTCAATCCCCATACCCACCACAAAAGGCTTCCCGTCGTGATGCAGAAGATTGCCCGAAAGCAAATACGGTGTTACAGAACCGTTTTTGGAAAGAACCGGCATTTCAAAGGCGATATGGCCTGTTCTTTGAAATTCCTCGAACTTGGCCAATAAAAAATCTTTCTGGTGTTCCGATATCAAAGCCGACGGTCTCATTTGGCCGAGTTCCTCATCCGAATATCCGGAAACAGCGGAAAAGGTTTTGTTCCATCTGAAGAAAGTCATACTGGCGGTATCAAACATGAAGAAAGGGACCGTCAGACTGTCCAGTACGGAACGGTTGAAATCGATTTCTTTACAAACCTGCTCTTCCGCCCGTTTGCGTTCGGCAATGTCGCGGACGGTTCCGATGATTCCTATCGCATTATTGTCTTGATCTCTTAAGAACGTTATCTTGTTTTCCACCCATATCGTTGATCCATCCTTGCGGATATGCTGATATTCAAGAACCCGCGATCTTTTCAAATCCCGGTCGGGCCGCTTTTCTATTTCCATCTCCTCAGCCAGCATCTCCATGAACCAGGCGAGCGTTTCAGGATCAACAAGATTCTCCACTTTCATGGTCATCAATTCTTCTGCCGTGTATCCAAGAAGATGATACGTGGAAGGACTGGCATACGTATAATTGAAATTCATGTCGATGGTGAAGATGACGTCGGTCAGATTTTCTGCCAGCAGACGGTACTTGGCCTCACTTTTCTCAAACTGTTCTTTGATCTTCTTTTTATCGGTGACATCCTGGGTCTGTGTGAGAACATACAACTCCTGTCCGATGGTCACCAGTGCGGCGGCCACATTTCCCCAGTGAACGTTGCCGTTTCTGTCACGAAACCGCAATTGAAAATCCGTCACGGTGCCTTTTTCAAGAAGTTCCCGAACCAGTGCGTCGCGTTCGGCCATATCCACCCAGAGATTGATTTCCGAAGAGGTGCGTCCGATGAGTTCTTCGCGGCGGTATCCCAGAAAATTACTGTAAACCTCGTTGACTTCAACATAGCGGCCATCCTGCAGGCTGGATATGCAGATCCCGATCGGACTATATTTGAACGCCAGCGCGTATTTTTCTTCAGGGCCGCAAAAAGACTCCTTCCCGTTTTTATGTCCGGCCGTCTTTGGGGACGCGCCGCTGATCGCCGGTTTGTCTTTCTGCGGCATCCTGCGGGTATCCTGCGAAACCTTCCTCTTTAATCCGGAAGGGTTGACCTCTCTGGACTTGGATTTTTTTCCCAACGTCTTGGTACTGTCAGGGAGAGAGAGTAAGGCGTTAACGTTTTTATCTTCTTTACCGTCCTTGCTTTCCATTCCTTCTCCTCACGCAAAGTCGTCTATACAGCCTCAATGTCCGCTCAAAATTCTATCGGATTGTTATAATGTGAATGAAGCTAAAGGAAGAATTTTAATAAGTCAATGTAAATATACGGAAGATATTCGCCCGTGTCTCATTAAAAGTTTGCCCACAGCTTTTTTATAAACAATGTTCTTTTATATATTATTAACCTATAATGAGCTGTCGAAAAATAAAAGCTTTATTTTCTCAAATCGGAGCCTGATTCCTACTGAATTTCCGCGTGATAGCTCTGCAGGGATTTTGCCCGTCCGTGACCCTGCTTCAGCGCTGCAATTCCCTTGACGGCCGCGACCGCTGCCGCGATGGTCGTGATATAAGGAATTTTATATTTAATGGCTGCTTTACGGATATAGGAATCATCATATTTGCTGAGGCGCCCGGCCGGTGTGTTAATCACCAGTTGAATTTCGCCGTTCTTGATGGCATCCACAATATTGGGCCTGCCCTCATGCATTTTAAGAATCTTTTCGGCCTCGATTCCGTTTTCTTTCAGAAACCTGTGCGTCCCCTCCGAGGCAAGAATTTGAAAACCGATTTTTTTAAACGCCCGCGCCGCTTCCAGCACGCCGCCCTTGTCTTTTTCTTCCACCGTAATCAGAACGGTTCCCTCCGAGGGAAGGTTTTGCTGAGTCGCTTCCTGTGCCTTGTAATAAGCCAGGCCGAAAGAATCGGCCAGTCCCAGCACTTCGCCGGTGGACCGCATTTCCGGGCCCAGAACCGGGTCGACTTCCGGATACATGTTAAAGGGAAAAACGGCCTCCTTCACGCCGAAGTGACGGAACGTTTTGTTTTTCAGATTCAGATCCTTAAGCTTTTTGCCCAGCATGATTTGCGTGGCCAGACGCGCCATGGACACATTACAGACTTTGGAAACCAGTGGCACCGTGCGCGAGGCGCGGGGATTCGCCTCCAGAATGTAAACCACATCATTGGCGATGGCGTACTGTATGTTCATCAGGCCGATTACTCCGAATTCCACGGCAATTTTTTTTGTATAGTCATTGATAGTTTCAATGTGACGCAGCGGAATGCTCACCGGCGGAATGACACAGGCGGAATCGCCGGAATGAACACCGGCCAGCTCGATATGTTCCATGACCGCCGGAACAAAAGCATCCGTGCCGTCCGAAATCGCGTCGGCTTCCGCTTCGATGGCGTTTTCCAGAAACTTGTCGATCAGAATCGGCCGCTCCGGCGTGACGCCGACTGCCGCGTTGACATAGCGTTTGAGCATTTCCTCATCATGTACGATCTCCATGCCGCGCCCGCCCAGCACGTAGGAGGGACGCACCATCAGCGGATAACCGATGTCACCGGCCACTTTCAGCGCCTGCTTGAGATTGCTGGCCATGCCGGATTTCGGCATGGGAATGCCCAGTTTATCCATCATCATGCGGAAACGGTCGCGGTCTTCCGCCAGATCGATCGTCTCCGGCGATGTTCCGATAATTTTCACACCGGCTTTGGCCAGTTCCGCAGCGATGTTAAGCGGGGTCTGTCCGCCGAACTGCACAATCACCCCTTCCGGTTTTTCTTTCTCGTAGATGCTTAAAACATCTTCCACTGTCAGCGGTTCAAAATACAGTTTATTGGAGGTGTCGTAATCCGTGGAAACCGTTTCCGGATTGCAGTTGACCATGATGGATTCGATACCTTCATCGCGCAGGGCAAATGCCGCGTGAACGCAGCAGTAGTCGAATTCAATACCCTGGCCGATTCGATTGGGCCCGCCGCCCAAAACCATTACCTTGCGATTCCCGGTTACAGGCACAGTATCCGGCGCGTTGTAGGTGGAAAAATAATACGCTGCATTTTCCACGCCGCTGACCGGTACGGCTTCCCAGGCTTCCGTTACGCCCAACGCCTGCCGCTGTTTGCGGATCGCCTCTTCCTCTTTGCCCAAAATCTGTGCCAGATATTTATCGGCAAAGCCGTCTTTTTTCGCCTGCGTCAGCAGCTCATCGGGCATCTTTTTCTTTTTATACTGAAGAATTCTTTCCTCCAGGCCGACCAGGTCCTTCATCTGCTCGATGAAATATTTTTTAATATGGGTTTTGGCGGACAGCGTCTCAACCGAAGCACCTTTGCGCAGGGCCTCATACATGATGAATTGCCGTTCGCTGGAGGGCTCGGAGAGCATTTCCATCAATTCATCCAACGATTTCGCGTTGAAGTCTTTAACAAATCCCAGGCCGTAACGTTTTTTCTCCAGCGACCGGATGGCTTTCTGTAACGCTTCCTTGTAATTTTTGCCGATGCTCATGACTTCGCCGACAGCGCGCATTTGCGTGCCCAGCTTGTCTTCCGAACCGGGGAATTTTTCAAAATCCCAGCGGGCGAATTTGACGACGACATAGTCGCCCGAGGGTGTGTATTTTTCCAGCGACCCGTCCCGCCAGTAGGGAATTTCATCCAGCGTCATTCCGGAAGCCAGAATGGAGGAAATCAGCGCAATGGGAAAACCCGTGGCTTTGGAGGCCAGCGCGGAGGAACGCGACGTACGCGGATTGATTTCGATGACGACCACGCGGTCTGTTTTGGGATCGTGCGCAAACTGCACATTGGTGCCGCCGATCACCTGGATGGCCTCGACGATTTTGTAGGAATAATCCTGAAGGCGTTTCTGCAATTCCGGAGTAATGGTCAGCATCGGCGCGGTGCAGTAGGAATCGCCGGTGTGCACGCCCATCGCATCGACGTTTTCAATGAAGCAGACGGTGATCATCTGGTTTTTCGCGTCACGAACGACTTCCAGTTCCAGTTCCTCCCAACCGATGACCGATTCTTCAATCAGAATCTGGCCGATGAGGCTGGCCGAAATGCCGCGGCTGGCAATGAGGCGCAGCTCTTCCAGATTATAGACAATGCCGCCTCCGGTGCCGCCCATTGTGTAAGCCGGCCGGACCACGACAGGGTAACCCATTTTTGTGGCGATTTTTTCCGCTTCTTCAACGGAGGTGGCCGGTTCGCTTTTGGGCATATCGATGCCAAGTTTGTTCATCGTTTCCTTAAAGGCGATTCTGTCTTCGCCGCGCTCGATCGCATCAACCTGCACGCCGATAACTTTCACGTTATGTTTTTCCAGCACGCCCTTTTTGTAAAGTTCCGACGTCAGATTAAGGCCGGTTTGTCCGCCCAGATTGGGCAGGATGGCGTCCGGTTTTTCGTTTTCAATAATTTCCGTTAATGCCTGGATATTCAGAGGTTCTATATACGTCACATCCGCCATCCCCGGATCGGTCATGATGGTCGCCGGATTGGAATTCACCAGCACGATTTCATAACCGAGGTTTCGCAGCGCCTTGCACGCCTGCGTTCCCGAATAATCAAATTCACAGGCCTGTCCGATAACAATCGGGCCCGAACCGATGATCAAAACTTTTTTAATATCCGTTCTTTTTCCCATGGATTTTCCTTTTCCTCATAAGGTTATTTTTTATATTCCGCGTCAACGGTGATTCCGATGCCGCCGCGCACGGCAAATTCCGCGCTGACTTTGCACCAGCGGGGTTTCAGCGCTGCTACCAGATCATCCAGAATGATATTGGTGACATGTTCGTGGAAAACACCCTCATTACGGAAGGACCATAAATACAGTTTCAGCGATTTGGATTCGACAATTTTTTTATCCGGTATGTATTGGATTTTAATTTTGGCAAAATCCGGCTGGCCCGTTTTGGGACAGACGCAGGTAAATTCTTCCGTCTGCAGGGTGACAACGTAGGCACGTTTTTCGTTGTGATTGGGAAATGTCTCCAGTTTGCGCACCGGCTTTGCCGCCTTTCCCAGCAGTGTTAATCCTGCAAAATCATTTTTCTTTTTTTCTTTGGGCATGTTTTTGCCTTGGGTAAAAATGGTATATTCGTTTACCGAAAGTGGGTAATAATATCAAGCATATTCGTCGGGAAAAAGAAAAAATGTCTATCTATCTGTTTTTTGTGATAGAATCACCTTAACCCAGATAAGGAGAAAATACGGCAATGACAGAGAACAAACAGCCTCTTCCCGAAAATACCTGGAAGTGTAGTAATTGCGGCAATACGGTGGTGCAAATTACACCACCGGAAACGTGTCCGGTTTGCAAACAGAAATGCGAATTTCTGAACGTAACCTGCTATCAGCCCGATTGCGGTTTTACGGGAATGGACAAAAGACTCAAATAATCTGCCGGATTTTTGTCCGGCAGATTTTGTTTCATGACTGACCGGGGATGACGATCTTGGAAGCTTCCTCACGTTCCATTTCCTTGGCTTCGGCGATCATCGCCTGAACCGTTTTTTCAATGGCCACCGGTAATTTTTCTGCAGCTTCGGCAAGCGTCTTTGCTCCTTCGATAAGACATTGAACAGGAATCGGACCGTTGGGCGACATCAACTGGGTCATACCGGTAAAAATCGGTTCGCGGCTGGTGTCAGGCGAGCCGTCCAGATTCACAGGATTGAGCCGCCTGATGGTGGCAAACGTCAGGTCGGTGAAAGCTTCTTCCTTATAAAGGTTGTTGGTGTCTATCTTAATATCCGTCATTTTGGTTGAGCCGTTATTCATTTTTTACCTCCTTTTCCTACAAGCTTTCTATGCACGGAAAAAAACGGAAACTGTACGCTACGGCCTCCCCTTTTTTCGGATCATGACTCAAATCGGATGCAAGCTGACAATCAGTTATGTTAAAATAGGAAAAACTTCAATGAATATTTTGACGCAATCAAGAACGAACGAATCCGGTTTCCTTCAATTCCCGCGCTACGGTTCATCCGGAAAAAAATTAAACCGGCATTGGCTTAAAATAAATAAATTTAATAACTTATCCGGTTAATATTTCATTGACAACCCGGGGTGAGTTTCCTATACTGCTTGAAAGTGAGAGACAGATTTTTTATCATGATCACCTTAAAACATTCCTGAGAGAACAAAATGAATCATTACGACCTTTTCAAATCATGGCATCAACTTATGACACAGACAACCGACATGGCCTGCAATAAAAAAATCAAATCAGAGGCCCCCGTAGAGCCGCTCGGCGCACTGGCTTCATGGGTGGATTTGGGCACCAGGCTGTCGCATTTAACCTGGGCAAGATTTTCCGAAGATGCCTGGGAGTATTCCATCGACTTCTGGCAGCGTTGCGTTCTTTTCATGGATACCATGCGCCGGCGCGGCAACACCATGCTGGAGCATTATCAGCAGGGCATGCCGCCTCTTCTGGACTATGAATTCGAAGTCGTTCTGGACGCACGCAAGTTTCCCCGTCCGGTCAACTATTCGCTGCTGTACATCAGACACCCGGAAGGCAAGGAACCGAAACCCGGGAAAAGGCCCATTCTGGTTATTGACCCGCGAGCCGGGCACGGACCGGGAATCGGCGGATTCAAAAAAGATTCCGAGGTGGGCATGGGTCTTGCGGAAGGTCATCCGGTTTACTTCGCATCCTTTACACCCGAACCGCTTCCGGATCAGACCATGGAAGATGTCGAACAGGCGGAGATCCGTTTTCTGGAAGAAATAAAAAAACGTCATCCGGACCGTGATTTTCCCATGATTTACGGCAACTGTCAGGCGGGATGGGCCGTCGCCATGCTGGGAGCGGACCGCCCCGACGTGGCCGGACCGATTGTCATCAACGGCGCGCCCATGTCCTACTGGGCGGGCGGTGACGGCATTAATCCGATGCGTCTGACGGGCGGATTGACCGGCGGCACCTGGGCGACCAGTTTCATGTGTGATCTGGGCGGAGGTCTTTTTGACGGTGCCTATCTGGTGGAGAATTTCGAGCGGCTCAACCCGGCCAACACCCTCTGGAAAAAAGACTACAACCTTTTTTCCAATATTGACACCGAGCAGAAACGTTACCTCGAGTTTGAACGCTGGTGGGGCGGCTTTTATCTGCTCAACGAGGAGGAAATCCTCTGGATTGTAAGAAATCTGTTCATCGGCAACAAGTTGGAGAAGGGGATGCTGGATATCGGCCACGGTCACCGGATTGACATGAGGAACATGAAGGATCCGCTCGTCATCTTCGCGTCCAGCGGCGACAACATCACGCCGCCGCAACAGGCGCTGCACTGGATTTCGGAAGTGTACCCGACAACGGACGATCTTGTAAAGGCCGGACAGCGCATCGTCTATCTGTTGCATAGTCATATCGGACATCTCGGCATCTTTGTTTCCGCCTCCGTGGCGCGACGCGAGCACCGTGCGATTATCGAACATATCGAGAAGATGCAGAAATTAAAGCCCGGCCTGTATGAAATGATCATTGAAGGCGAGACAGGCGATCACGACCCGCATCAAGAGCAGTTCCGTGTCCGCTTTGAAAAAAGGGAAATCAAAGACGTTACCTGTCCGATTCCGAAATCCGCATTTGATAAAATGGACCGCCTGTCGGTGGCCAACGAAAATCTTTATCTCGCTTTCGGCCGGCCCTTCGTGAAGTCGCTGATCCGGCATCCGCAGCAGGCAGCGGCTTAGCGCTGGCTTCATCCGGCGCGCGTCAGCCGTTATGTGTGGTCGGATCAGGTGAGTCCCGGGATGAAGATTTTCGACTCCTGGGCGGCATGGGTCAAGGATAACCGAAGCCGGGCGCAGGAATCCAACACCTTCAGTTACATCGAGCGGCGGCATTCTGACAACATCGCCACATTTCTCGATGCCTGCCGGGATATTCGTGACACGGGCCTTGAAGTAATTTTCGAGGCGATTTACCGGGAGTAAAAATTGCCTCCGCAAACACCGAGTGAATGATGAATCATCCGATCAAGAGCCGTCATCCGATCGCCAGCGACCTGGCCCGGCGCATGAAGCGCGGCAAGATAGTTTCGCTTGATGAGGCGGTGGGCGTCATTCGCGACGGAGACACGCTCGCGTTCGGCGGATTTGTCGGCATCGGCTTTGCCGAAGGCGTCGCCAGGGCCATCGAAAAACAATTTATCGCGCAGGGAAAACCCAAAGACCTCACCATTATCTATTCCGCCGGAATCGGCGACGGCAAAGACAAAGGGCTGAATCACCTTGCTCATGAAGGACTGGTCAGCCGGGTCATCGGCGGTCACTGGGGACTGGTTCCCAAACTGCAGAAGCTCGCCATCGAAAACAAGATTGAAGCCTACAATCTTCCCCAGGGGGTCATCTCAC
>MTKZ01002931.1_pt2 | contig 13818 bp, 15 predicted proteins | sample 1042781 | NCBI WGS metagenome assembly MTKZ01 (sample SAMN06212207, study PRJNA360539) | anaerobic digester metagenome | biome: Wastewater treatment plant; material: sludge; isolation source: anaerobic digester fed with sludge from wastewater treatment plant | place: Denmark: WWTP Viborg ...
AGTTCATCAGAATGACCGCGGCCACGAAAGGCTCCACCGGGCGCGGCGCACACGGCGCGGCGGTCTTGTTTGATGAAGCCCAGCTAATCTCCCCAAACGTAATCTCAAGAATGCTGCCCGCTATTGTCTTTGCGAGAGGAACATGGTTTATGACTCTCACTCCACCATCAATACCAGTGGAGATGTTAAACGCGGAGCATATTCGTCAAGAACTAAACGAAATTGACTGGATAAAACACGAGTCCGGTATATTCAGATATGGGTTTTATCGCGGCGATAAAAATACCCTGTATGTCGAGTCCCCCACCCAGCCAATCCACCTGGCGCAGCTTTTCTATGTGACGGACTGCCTGGCTGGCACCATACGTGGGGAATGGTCTGATTACATGGGGTTTGGAGAAGCCGGTCTTGAACGAATGAAGACCGACATGAACAAGCACGAGGATGGGTCGTTTGATAGAGAGTGTCTGCTGAACTGGGGCAAGGCCATCTCCCAGTACTGCTATCGCTCGTTGATAGACCAGGCTGTTTCAGAGGCAAATGACTTCCGCCCAGGGGCCGGAAATGTGTTTATCGCGGCTGACACTGGCGCAGGCGATGCCCTGACAGTGTTCCTGATTGGGCAGNNTCCTGATTGGGCAGGAAACTGATAATGGGGTTATTTTTTTTGACGAGTTTCACAGCAAGTCTCCTTACCCGGAGATGGATATGCTGGCCGATGTCCTTGACACGATAACGGGAGTGAAAGGATCGCCTGACTTCATGCGCTGGAGTGGCGAAGAGCGAAGGCTTCCTTACGGGTATCCGGCCTGGGCGGTGTCAGACCCACGAGCGCCGCGCATGGTTGCCGCTATGAAACAAGCATTTGGGATTATGAACACATCAAACGTCCCGGCCTGGGCTGCTTATCTAAAAACAAAAGAGGGAATGCGGACGGGAAGAATTGGGATTCACCCGCGCTGCAAAACACTAATTGCAAATGCTCAGCGGTGGACATACGATGGGAACACAAACACGTTTTCCGATAAAGATTGCGATGCGATCCAGACCCTTCAATACGGGTTTGTCGGTTATCTTCGGCGCACGGGAGAGTGGACACTGGCGAACAGCGGGATAAGAAGACGCACGAACACCCAGGTGCTATCCCTGCCACTTGGGGTTTCGATTTAACACGGATGTTGGAGGAACATGCTGACAATTGACTTTTACCGCGATGGGGTAATCTACGCGAAGCGTGGATACAGAGAGTCCGATGACACTCCATACGGGGATATTGTGACGGCCACGCACGAATGGCGCATCAACGAACCTGCGAAGCTCACTGTCAACACAGTCGGAGTACCGGCGCGGGCCGGTGACACGTTAAAGGCGTATCACCAGGATGGAGACTGTTTTTTTATCGGCGAGTTCTTCATCATCAGCGTTGAATCAAAACACTCCAGCGACTCTGAGGATGGGAAGATCATTGCGATTGACTTTGCATCGAATGCGTTGATAGGGCAAGCCTCTCCGGGAACGCCATTTCTNNCGGGAACGCCATTTCTAAATGGCGTAAACCTGTCCGATGGCCTTGCGGAGATAGGGGAGCTTTTAGCGCTCGACACTGGCGGAACCATTCTGTTTACCCCCGTGAACGCTCCCGTGGCGGGGGCGAGTGTGATTAAGACCACATCCGGCGCAACGGCCCTCGACAAGTTTAAGGCTCTCATAACATCTGCTGGGTCGAGATGGCGAGTTCGTCCTGACATTGGGAAGACAGTGATTGAGTATGGCGGGTTTGGAGAGGATGCTGGCCTGCTTGTCCAAAAGTCATTCCAACTCGACACGTTCCAGGGAGGCGATGCGGGGCTTGGTTTGTCGTGGTTTTACATTCAGTGTACCGAGTTGAGAAGTGTGGCTGACCAGTACAACTGCGTATTCGCCGAGGGCGGAACGTACGGGCCAGAGAACAAGGACTACATAGACCTATTTGGACAGCTTGCTCCGCCCGGGTACACAGTTGACGGAGCAGTGTTTATAAAGCAAAAGACGTATGCGCGGCTGTGCAAGACGTATGACGAGAACGGGAATCCCTACACGTGGAGGAGGAGTCTGTTTGTTTCCGCTGGGTCTCTTGCCGCCACAAGGGACTTGCAAGGGACGCTTTCGATTGACAACGTAAACGCTGCGCGGGCAGAGCTTTTGAGAAGATGTGTGGCCTTGCTGGAGGAAGTTAGTGTCCCTTCGATTGTGTTTAACCCGGAGATTCCCGGAACAGTTTATGGGATTGTCGTCCCAGGGGACAAAATAAGCCTCTCGTTTTGCGATGACGTGTTTGGTGATTTTGTCGGAAAGGTTTACGTTGGCGGATTTCAGACGCAGTGGGATGACACCGGGGCCACAACAACGAACATGGAATTGTCAACCCGGCTGGAAGGTTTGGCAAATCCGATTGGCTCTTATTTTGAGATTGCCGCGAATCCCCCGCAAACGCCGATCATCACCCAGTCTGCATACACTGTCACAGTTGGGCTAAACGGGGCATGTGTCGGGTCGTATCAGTACCCCTACACGTATGACGTGCCACCGCAGCTTTCAGTCGTTCCAGTGGCAGGGTGCGCGTTTGCAATAACATCAAACACACAGTATGGATTCTCAATCTCTGCTACCCCGTGCAATGCGGGGTGCCAATCCGTTACAGTGACGATCACGCCATCGTGATACAATGCGGGCGTGGATGTGGTTGTCCTCTCTTGCTAAGGCAGGGGCCTATTTCTGGCTCCTGTCTTTTTTTATTGATTCCCCATCATTTCCTCAAGTCTGATGCGTCTCTTATCCGCAATTTTTGGATCAGGGTCTCCGAGGTTGATGTTGTTTTGAGTTAGGAATGTATTACCAGGCGGGTCTCTCACGATTGCCTTTGCCGATATTTCCTGGAGAACTCTCAGGGATTTCAGTCCTCTTTCGATGATGTCCATGTTGAGGTCAATGAGGACTGGCTCATTGCAGTCTGCGACTGCCTCTACTCTTCCCTTGACAATCTTCACAAGAGAGTCTAGGGCTGCGCCATTTGCTGATGCGGCGACCTCTTCCATTCGCCTTAGCGCAAGCCTGCGCTGGGTTTGAAGGGCAATCTCAGTCCAGGCCCGTGCTCTCTCGACCCAAAAGAACTCAGTAGCGAGGTTTGACGCATACATTTCTCCAGAATCTCTCCAGGTCAAATACAAATTAAAGTCGTTCTCCGTTTCGCCTGGCATAGGACAGCCAGAATAGTGCATGAACACTTCTGAGGGTGTTGCCTGGCTCTTCCCTGAATGCAGGGGTGAAGGTCTTGGGCGAGTAGAGATTGCGCTCATGTCTCAAATATACATTAAAAAGATGCTACAATAAAATGATTGGTTAAGAAAGCAAAGTCAAAGATGGCAGGGCAAGTTCCAGTTCTCGGTTTGCCATACCGAAGAGCGGCCCCGCCAGACAAGAGGTCGCCTGACCCAAGCATCACCACATTGTCCTTTAACGAAGACCCTCTTGACGTGTACAACGCCGAGAAAAACATCTACTGTCAGCGGGCGATGTTATGGGTTTTAACGGGGAGAAGCCCATCTCTGATGCGGGTGTTTAACAATATGGCGATGTCAATTGGGGCAATGGATGTCATCGTCAGGCCGACCATCACTAACCCGTCCGCGTCCGATATTTTGATGATGCGTAACGCTGTCGGAGCGATTAACCGGTCTGCGCGGAAGGCCGGGAACATGACCTCTCTGGCGCAGGTCTTTATTGATGGATACATGCGGTCTCACACCGGGGCGTTCTGCATTCCTACGCGAGACTCAAACGGGTACGTTGAGAGCTTTGAGTTTATTGACCCCCTGGCTCCCCACCCGCATTATGGAGAATACGGCGGCATTCTCACGCTGGCACCAACACTTGACAATCCATACGCCGAGGGAATCTGGTATGTGTTGCCAGGCGAGTTGTATCCATTCAGGCACGAGGATTATTTTCAAGAGGCTTACGGAGCATACGGGAGTGGAAAGTGGCTTGTTGGTTCCCCTCTTACTCATCGGGTAATTGGCGATGTTTTGATGGATGTTGTTTTGGCAGACATAGAGCGCAGATCGGCCAGCGGAACAGACCCGTCTCAAATTATTTCCATCGCAAACGTAGCGCCGGAGAAGATAAAGGAATGGAAAGATAACGCCGATGATTACAAGGCGAGGAAGGCGCGGGGGGAGAGGCCAGCATATTCAGAGTCGAATCCGAGGCTCGTCTTATACAAGGAATCCTCGGATTCTTTAGCGGATGATCCAAGAGTCAACGTCTATGACTTAAGATTATTCCCCAAAGACTTTAATCTTTTGGAGGCGCAGGCAAAAGCCGCGCACAACATAGCGCGTGGGCTTGGTGTTTCAGTAAAGTGGGTGGCCGATGAAAAAGCGCAGGGTTATTCTGGCAATGCTGTTCAGCTTGCTCTCTCCGTCTCAGACAGTCCAGGCATGGATTCTGTGGTTGTTTCCTTCACTTCAATGCTCCAGGAGATGCTACTACCCGGAGTTCCGGCCACGATCACGCTTCAAAGCAAGTCGGCACCAGAAACATACGCGCAGGTCAACTCTGACAAAGTTGCGGCGGAGGTCGCCAAAGCACTTGTAGAGACCGGTCTGCCACAGTCTGTAGCCCAGTTGTATTTGATGAAGCGCGGGGCCATCGGAGCAGCGGACATCGGAACATACAGCCTGAGCTTGCAGTCGGACGGGGACATGATAACTGACGCTGGTATACCGCAGGCAATCGCATTCCAGCGCGATGTTGCGCGACTCGTCAATCCCATTCGTCCTGAGCTTCCATTCGTCAGCCCAAAGCGTCCGACCCAAATGGAGAAGGCCGCTGGGGACGAAGGGTATATGCAGTGCATGGCCCTGGCCTTGTCCGCGTTTGACGACTGGGCAAATACGCAGGTTCCAACCATGATTTCTGGTGGGAGCATAGACCCAGTTGAGGCCCGGCGCGACATTGATGAGATTACGCAAACAGTGGGTGGAATGCTGTCGTTGTGCGGTCTAAAGATGGCTGGGGCGCAGCGCGGCCAAAGGGTCAACCAGTATCTTGATACTTTGAAGTTCGGTCTTTTCAATCGGTGGGGCAGCCCAGCGCTTAACAAGCGATCAACGCCAATGCCAAAAGATAACATGTATTCAAAGGTGTTGTCTTTGAGGAACATGCTGAGTGGAGGCGACATAACCCCAGATGACGTGGCCGGGGCGGTCAATTCATTTAGATTCGACATTCAGCGCTATTTCGCCTCTGTCGAGGCGGTGAAGTTTATTGTCGCTGGTTCCGCAAGCAGCGGCCCGGTTGAGTGGGTCTTAAACGACATGGCCCATCATTGCTCAGAATGTCCAAAATTCTCAGGCAGGTACGGCTCATTTAGCGAGATGCTTGTCAAGACAAGCGGAAAATACCCGCGAGATATTAGACTCATGTGCTCTGGAAACTGCAAATGCAATCTTGTAATTCTGTAAAAGTAGCCGAGGTTATCTGCCAGTTTGCCGGTGGAATTGCAAAGGTGTTGAGCGACATCGGCGCAGGAGGCCTTTTGCCCGATGTTGATAAGAGAAGAGAGATCGCAAAGGATGTTGTAGCGAAGATGGATGACAGCCATGTCGTTGCGCTATGGATGGTTTTGTCCGCAGCTTCGCAGGCCACCTGGAAGCTGGCGTTCCCGGTAAAAAAGAGTAAGCGTCAAATTCTGGTTATCAAGAGTCTGCTTGAAAGCATGACTGCGGAAATCAATAAGGAACTCAGCCTGTATGAATAATGACCTGTTCCCGCCAACGATGGAGACCGCGCTGCGACAGTTGTTTGCTCTCAATCTTCCGGCAAATTATGCCTGGGTTGGGGTGAGCACGACTGGTCTCAGGGACAAGCTGGGAGATATTATTCCATCAACAATCGTCAGGAGAGAGATCGCTGCCACAACGAAGGCGATTGAGACTCGGCGAAAGCGCGATCCGCAAGTGTTCTACAACAGAGACACGCGGGAGAACATAGACGAGACAGAGATCAACGGGAACTATTATTTCGACTATGGCGCTCTCCTGGTCGAGCACAACATGCGGAAGGTGATTGGTCGGCGCGTCATTAGGATTCCGGTCAAAGAGCATTTTGCATGCCTTGAGTGTGGATACACAAACTCGCCAGGTTCTCCCGCGACCATGAGTATCGGGTATAACCTTTGGACTGCGGATGGCGGAGGAAGGGGCGAGGTTCTGGGGGTGTATTCGTATGAGGTGTCGAAGGTTCTCCCCGGCCTGGAGGCCAATCAATTTACTTTCTATGTTGCAAAGCCAACCGATATGAGACGCGACAAATTGCAGCACGTAATCTACGACAATTTCATGGATTATGCAAAGGGTCTAATATCGTGATACAATTTTTTAGCAATATAGCTAGATGCGAAGAGCGGGTAGCACAGGTCTACCCGCTCTTTTTATTTGGAGGAACATGGAAAAAGCAAGATTAACTGGTCTGTCATCTTTTTTTAACGCAATGGCTTCCTTTCTCGGAGGATTCGATGTGGCGGATCAGAAGGTTGCCGAGGCCGACATTGCAAAAATAGACTTTGCTCTTCGCGCCGGGCATGGAGCCAAGATGATGACGATGGTTGATGGAGTTGAAGTGGCGCAGGGGGAAGCTGCTCTCGACCCAGCCGCGACACCAGCCGACCCAGCCGCGACACCGACCACTCCCGCAGATCAGCCCGCGCCAGACACTCCGCCCCAGAAAACAATAGAAGAGCGCGTAGCAATTCTTGAGGAGTATATGAGTCAGGTAATTGACATCCTCGTCTCCATGTTCTCCGACCCGACTCAGGGCATGGATTCGCTCACCGCGAAGCTGGAGTCCGCGAAGAAAAGCATGGCGGGGTTTGCAAGTGTCGTGGCAAAAAAGGATGAGGTTGGTGCGCTGTCAACTGACTTGCATGAGCAGATGTCGAAGATGGCTACCGCCGCCGAGGTGGGCGCTCTGTCTCAACAGGCTGAGGGCCTCACCCAACTACTCAGTGAACTTCATGCCTCTCGTCAGGGCGAAAAGATGGCCCACTCTAGCCCACTGACGGCAGACATGAAATTAAAATTACAGGCCGAGGAAAAGGCTAAAAAGGTCTTCGACACGGCAGGTGTGGCGGGAGCAAAAGTCCTGTCATAAGGAAACACAAATGTTAAACAAAGCATTGACTGACGCACGGGCCAGGCTTGGCGCTACACCTGGCATGACGAGAAACCCGGATGGGACGCTAAGCCCTCTTCCGGTATTTCCAAATAACGAAATTCGAGCGGCGCAAGGTGTTCTGGCCGAGGCCGTGACAGAATTGAAGGGTGGCGCACAATATACGCAGGCCCCAATTCAGGGCGCAAAGAGTCTCGCGGCTCAGCGATTCGACATCGTTGACGCGCTCGTGAATTTGCCCGCCAGCGCCACGACTCCAGTGCAGGGACAAAAGACTGCGGTTCAAGACCCCTGGACGCTTAAGGCGTTGTTTGATATGTGCGATGCGACTGAAATGGGATTGTCCATTCAGCCGACTGTCGTAACCGGTTCGCGTCTCGTGGACTGGATTGGTCGCGCTCTGGCGAACAGCAAAGACCGAATCAGCATCCCGTTGTGGGACTTCCGCAACACTGTTCCGCCGCCGAACCTGCTGCGCGGAACGATTGACAGCATTTTGTGCGCTGCGCCCGCGTGTGTCCCCTCGGCCCGACCAGTCGGAAAGACGAACATCGTCTACTGTTTCGATCCGCAAGTGTCGTATCAGTGCGTTCCGGGATACTCATACGAGGCGTTCCGTGAGCGCTGCTACGCGCAAGGCGTAGTGGACATCCTGGGGAATCGCTATGACCCAGCCGACCCGCAATCAATGATTGCGCTCGACAGGGCGCTCACGATGATTGCGCTGAAAGAGGCGACTGTTCGTCAGAAAGTTCTCGACCTGCTGAACTTCTCCGCGCTGTTTGCCGACAAGCATCCTGAGCTTGCTGCAACCCCAGACCTGTTGCCGCCTGCGCCAATCTCCCTGGCACCGAAAGATGGTGCGACTTGCGAGAATATCGCAAACTACGCCTGCTACATCAGCGACATGGGGAAGATCATTTGGAACAAGCTGCGCCAAATGAAGTACTGCGTTGAAACGCAGTTCCGTGGGACGCTCCGCCCGGAGGACTTCGTGTTCGTGATGAATGCGAATGACGCGCTGTGTCTCATGTGGTCGCAGGTGTGCGTTGAAGCCGCCTGTGCTCCAGGTGCCCAGATGACAATCAATGTCACCCCGGAAAACCTGAACGATTCTTTGTGGGCGCTTGACCAGCGATTTCAGGAGCGTCTCACCGGTGGGAAGTATGGCTTCGGCTACATCCGCCTGCCAGACAAGACGCGCATTGACATCATGGCCGAAGACTTCGATCTTGGGAACTTCACAAACCCATTGATCCCACAAGGCCATGCCTATCTGCGTGTTTCCGGCTGGGGCGGCATGGTGCCGAACCAGTTTGGTCTCAAGTTTGTCGAGGAGGATTTCTCCACCTATGTCGCATACAAGAACTCTTCCGGCGTAATGAGCCGGATTCGCGCTCTTGGTATCGGCAATGCGCTTGAGTTCCTGCCCGCCGATGGATGCGATGACCGCTACATCGGATTCAACACATGCCTGATGTCAAACATCCCCTGGATGCAGATTGACTTCGTTGATGTGTGCGGCCTGTGCGAAGAGGCCCTGCAAGGGAACTGCATCCCGCCGCTTCCAGCGGTAGGATCAATCGCCTTGTGCGAAACCCCAAACTGCTAATAGCAATGGACGTTCTGGTTTCAATTGTTCTGTCTGGGATGGCGGCGAATATGATTGCCGCCATCCTGACAGATGACAGCGAGGTAGGCCCATTCGGGGCATTTGTTAAGTGGCGTAATTTTGGTGACATTCTTCAAAGATCGCCAATGGATACGCTCTTTGGTGAAGTGAAGGCTAACATTGGGTCTGCGATGACCTGCCCGATATGTCTTTCGTTTTGGGTTTTGCTGCCAATTCATTTGGCATTCGTGTTTTTTCCGGACGTGTGGTCTATTCTTGTTCTCCCGTTTGCGGGATGGAGAGTTGGCCTTTTAGTAATGCAGATTTCAGACAAGATAACTGGAAAGGAAAGATAATGCCACCATCAGCACTTACACCATGTCCGCGTCCAGGAGGAGGAGCGGGAGTAACAATAGAATCTATATCTTCCTTGTTGGGGAGTGAGTTTTCGGTGGTCGGCGGGAAGATTGTTATTCGAGAGTTCTCTCCAGAGAGTCTTTCTCCGTCACTTTGGATAAAGGGCGAGACAGCCCCTCTTGAGACTCCCATTGACACATTGACAAATTATGGGTCGAGCGGGAACAATCCGGTGCTGGTTGGTGGAACGTCTAGTGCCGGGTATGTGGATGGAAGGATAGGGGTGTTGTTCTCTCCGGACACAACATTTGATGTCCCATTCCCAATGCCCGGCGCATCTCAGGATGATGGGTTTAGCGTTTTCTGGGTAAGCAAACTGTTTTCTGGTGGCGGGGCTGCAATTGGTGTTGTCCCTTCAAACAACCAGCCCGGCGGCTGGTTGTTTGAAGACTGGTACGAGGATGATGGGATGCAAATATGGATTCCTTCAAGTCCTTACGCGCACATTCATTCTGATTTCGCGTCTTCCGCAAAGATATATGGCATCATCTATGATGGTGTCAGTGTGACGCTGTATAGAAACAACACAGAGAAGTCAACGTCCCAGGTTCAGCTTCCATTTCCGAGAAACGTTCTTAGCATCGGAGCGGGTGGTGGGCATCCTGGAATTGAAGGAATAGTACACGAAATGGTATTTATTCCTCGTGTTATAAGCCAGCAGGAGAACGCTTTTTTGAGACGTTATCTTGCTGAAAGGTGGTTAATATAATGTTGGACGCATTCGTTGGATCGTGCGGAAGCCAGAAGTGCCTAGACCTGGCAAAGAAACTTCAAGAGTGTTCATCCCCACTCTCCCCATACTCGACATCAAATGGCGGGTACAGGGTGGTCGAGTTGATTGTGCTGAATGGGAACGGGTATTCAATCGTTCCCGTCATGGTCGCGCCGAATGGCGCAATTTCGATTCTGCCCCCGCCAGTGTGCTCGGAGTTTTGGCTGTATTGGGATTACGAGAACTTCCCGTACACTCCAACAGCCTCTCTGAACTGGTATATGACGAGCGTTGTCTTTGGTGATGGCGTGACGGACGCGCGTGGTCAGGTGAATGCGGACTTCATCGTCACAACAAATGGAGTCCCAGCGTTTACCCCAGCGGCGAATGCGTGGATGGCTGCAAACGGGATCACGGCCTCTCTCATCACTCAGGTGTCTCCAAGCGGCGATGGTGGAATTATTTTGCGATTTCAATCTCCGAGAGACATCGTGCGGATTAACGGAGTAAACGTCAGAACGCCAACAGATGCCCCGATACGGCTTGCTCTTCAAAGGACTTGCGAAGCCCCTGGCTTCTTCACGAGAAAGTCTGTAACCCTTCCGGTTGCAGGGGGCATCGTCATTCACGAGATTGGCGGATATGACACGGGAAATCTTCCGGCACTTGGGCCAGATGGCCTCATCAACCCAAGTCTGGTTCAGGTGTGCGAGGCGAATGGGCTTGGAACTCCGCAGGTCGAGACATACTCGGCTGGTACTCGGATTTCGCTGCGCCCAGCAATGCCTCGTATGACATCGCATCCAAACCTGGTGACAAATGCCGGGACATTTGCATTCGCCTAATTAACCCGACCTGGAGGTATGAAAACATGAATCTTTCAGTTGGTATAAGAGTCTGCGTTAATACGGCGGTTCCATGCGGAACCAGCCAGAAATGCGGAGAGTTTGTTCGGACATTGCGGGAGTGCGCTACCCCGCTGGCGACTGATCTTTCTCAGTCCCCATATTCTCCATACTCTCCGTACGGAACGCCAAGCTATGTTCTCGCGCTCGTGAATGGAGTATTGACAAGACTCCGCATCTCGGTGGACAACACCGGCGCAATGCAGGTCATTCCCGATCTGCAACCTGTTCTGTGCTATGTGACCACTGTTTCCGAAGACAACAACGTTCTGTATGCTGTGCGCGACAGTCTTGGACAGGATCATTTTGTCCCGTACGGAACGAACTGGGTGATCGGAACATTGTTCCCTCCAGAGGCGCTGGCGTGGCTGAACTCTCAGGGTCTCGGAACATTCACCGCATACATGAGCGGCGCTGAGATGAAGTTGGTTTCTCAGGAGTCGGGAGTGGTGAAACCCGCCCAGCTTATATACAAGCATTCAACTGGGTCAACTGGGAACTCAATTGCAACAACAACATTCGTTTCGGCTGACTGCTCCACTGTGATTCATCAGCCGTTAAGTGTGACTGTTGTGATGCGATCTGTCACTCTCCCATCTGGGGGACAGAAAGTGCTTGCGACATCTACGGGTGCTGAGGCGTACTTGCAGGAGGCGCACAACCTCCCGCTCTCGCTTGGAGCTACTTTCTTTCAATACAAGGTGGTTGGGAGCACCGCCTGGTCTTCCCCAATTCCAGCCGCTCACACGCCGGAGATGAGCAGCGACTACCTGTATGTCTGTCTGCACGGCCTGCTACCGGAAACACAATATGTTCTCCGCGCAACGATCCCCTACCCAGGCGGGACGCTCTACCCGGAGACAACGTTCACAACCGCTGCGGCTCAGTCAGTCACAACCGGTGCCGCGCAAGACATCACGGCGACAACGGCACGAGCGCAAGCAACAGCGCATGTTGGGACTGGATACGGCGGCACTCGGCTAAAGGTCTATCCGACCAGCGATCCGTCCTCTGTTCAATACGTTGGCACGTTCACGGCCACGTCCGCGGACACAGACCCGCTCTATTTGTTCTCATTAGACGGCCTCACGTCAGCTACGCAGTACACGTACGTGGCGGAGCTTATCAACCCGTGCGATGAAAGTGTGATCGCAACCGGGCAACCGATGACGTTCACAACGCTTTAATATGTCACAAGACAGAGCAGTATTCACCTTTTGGTCTGCACCTGGAAACAAGGCATCATTTGCATGGGCGAGTCCGCAAATGATGCTTAATAGCTGGGTGGTGTCAGTTGCCTATGCAAAAAAGCACTTCAAGAAAGTTGTCTTGCGCAGCGACTCCGCTGGGGCAAAGGTTTTGACGGATGGGGTTGGGATTGAGTTCGATGAGGTTATCCCTTCTCTGGACAAAATCGTTGTAAGCGAGTGGCCCTGGACGATTTGCAAGCTGATGAGTTATCGGGATGAGGCCAAGATTGGCCCGGCAACTCATGTTGACTATGATGTGTTCCTGTTTGACCCGATAGATAAGAATGTCTCGGCGGCTCCCGTGTTCTTTCAGAACTATGAGGATAATGTTCCGAGTGTCGCCTACTATGACGACACTGACATGCTGAAAATGGACGGCGTTCCTCCGTGGTATATGGAGTGGAAAACGCATGACCGAAGAGCCGTGAACTGCGGAGTTCTTGGGTGGAATGACAGCGAGTTTATCGAATGGTATGCGTCAGAATCAATCGCCTTCCTGGAGAGAAACCGAGCCGGGAAGTGGGGCATAAATGCCATTCTTCCAGAGCAGGCATTTCTCTCTGCCGCAATCAGAGAGAGAGGGATTAAGACCGCTGAAATGTTCCGAGGCTGGGATGGATTCTTTGAGGCCGAGAGAGCGCACAGGTTTGTGCATCTCATGGCTACAAAGAAACAAACTATCGGGAACGAGATGTCGCTCAGCAACATGGCCCAGGCCGTCAATTTTGACCAGTGGAAACGAGCGCAGAGAGTTGGAGTCGAGCTTTCAAGAGGATAGCGTCATGCTAGTGATTTTGCGCCAGGCGGCCAGTGGAGACCAGATTTCTCTCTCCCTCATCGCAATTGTCGCGGCTGGGTCTAGCGCTGTCACCGCAATCGCAGCAGGTCTCGTAGCTTACACAATAAACAAGCTCAAGATAAAGGAAACCGAAGATGCAGCGGCGGCAAAGCATAGAGTAACAATGGCCGAGAAATGGCAAGATGAATGCAGTGAGGTGAAAAAAGAATATGCGGTAGTCCTTCAAAAGTATGCAGAGTCGTCCATTGCTTTTGAGAGGTTGAGGTCGGACTTCTCCATTCTGGAGGAGCGCCGGAAAGGGGAGAGCGATGCGTTTAAGTTGCAGATAGATAGCCTAAAGCAAGACCTTAGAATGCTTATGGATGAGCGCGGAATAAGCGGGACACGAATGGTTCAGATGCTCGTCAAAGAGTTCTCGGATGTTGAGTTTGACATTTTAGTGAGGTTTTTTAAGCTGGAAGAACAATTGCATGGAGCAACGCATACGGACAAATGTCTAGACCTTGTTATTCACGCGCTAGACGGGAGATTCAAAACATCTTTGTTTGACCAGATGGTTGCAGTAAAACCATCGGTAAAGCTAAAGATAAGGACATAATATGCCAGACTTCAATCCAAATTCGGTTTTAATTCAGCCCGGCGAAAAGCAGTGGGTTGACATCGTAAACGTTCCGAGTGGCGTTACGATTACTGGAATCCGCGTTGATGGCGCAGAGTTTATCGAAGGCATGGTGTTGTGGTTCATGGATCAGAACCATAACTTCACTGTCAACGGAGTCGCGCCGGGTTCAGGCAGCATAACCGCCGCATTCAGTGACGGGAGCAGCGCCAAGCTGGTCTTCACCATCGGTGGCGGGCCGCCACCGGTTGATGATTCGACAAGGCTGAGTATTCTGCGGTCAGCGCAGTCA
>MTKZ01007961.1_pt1 | contig 13807 bp, 11 predicted proteins | sample 1042781 | NCBI WGS metagenome assembly MTKZ01 (sample SAMN06212207, study PRJNA360539) | anaerobic digester metagenome | biome: Wastewater treatment plant; material: sludge; isolation source: anaerobic digester fed with sludge from wastewater treatment plant | place: Denmark: WWTP Viborg ...
GATGCCGCGCTGGGGGGCGCGTTGCGCAACGCCCTTCGCGACGCGCGCTTCGATGGCAAGGTCGGATCGGCCCTGGCGCTTTCGACGCTCGGGCAACTACCGGCCCGCCGGATCGTCGCGACCGGCCTGCCCGAATCTGGCGCCAGCACAACCGACATTCGCCGGGCATACGGCGCGGCGTTGACAGCGGCCCGCAAGGCCGGCGCGAAAACAGTGGCCAGCCCGGCCCCCGGCAGCGATGCGGCAAGCTATCGAGCAGCCGTGGAAGGCCTCCTGCTGGCCGGCTACGACTTCCGCGGCTATAAGGCCAGCCGCGGTGACGACGAGGGCCTGACCTCATGGACGTTCCTCGCCGCTGAGACGGACTCTGCCCGCAAGGGTGTCGCCGACGGGTTCACAATGGCGTCGGGCATTTACCTGGCGCGCGATCTCGTCGCGGAGCCGGGCCAGGCCATCTACCCGGAGACACTCGCAGCCGTCGCCCGACAGATGGCGACTGACAACGAGCTGGACTATCGCGAATATGACGAGAAGCAGCTCGTTGAGATGGGCGCGACGGCCATCTACGACGTCGGCAAGGGCAGCGCCCATCTGCCACGGATGCTGCATCTGACATACAAGCCGGCCGGCGAGTCGAAAGGCACGATCGCTTTCGTCGGCAAGGGGATCACATTCGACACAGGCGGCTATAACCTGAAGCCGACCGGCGCGATCGAGACGATGAAGACCGACATGGCCGGCGCGGCCGCGGTGATCGGCGCGATGCGCGCGATTGCCGGGCTGGATCTGCCATTTACCGTCTATGGCATCGTCGCCAGCGCCGAGAATATGGCTTCCGGCACGGCATTCCGCCCCGGTGATGTCCTCTCGACGATGAACGGTAAGACGATCGAGATTACCTCGACCGACGCCGAAGGCCGGCTGGTGCTCGCCGACGCGCTGGTCTATGCCGCCCGCGAGGGCGCCGACGAAATGATCGACCTGGCGACCCTCACTGGCGCGAAGATGATCGCGCTCGGATCCGAGCCAGTCGCGGTCTTCGCCAACGACGACGACCTCGCCCGACGGATCGTCGCGGCAGGAACAGAGGCCGGCGACCTGTTCTGGCATATGCCACTCTGGGATGCGCTGAAGCCACAGATCAAGAGCGACATCGCCGACATGAAGAACACCGGCGGCCGCGCTGGCGGCGCAATCACCGCCGCGTTGCTGCTGGCCGAGTTCACCGAGGGCAAGCCCTGGGCGCACCTCGACATCGCTGGCGCTTGCTGGGCCGACACCGCGCGTGACGACACGCCGAAGGGGCCGACCGGCATCGGCGTCCGCGCGCTGGTGAACTACCTCGAAGCCAAAGCCGCCGAATAACCGACGGCTGACCGCGCGACGCCCCTGCTCCCGGGAGCAGGGGCGTCTTCGTTCCAACGACCCGGCATCAACCGCCCAGCAATGCCACCTTGCGATCGGCGAGCTCGGCGAAGACGTCGAGCAGCCAGGGAATCATCTCGTCCGAGATGCCGGCTTCGCCAATGAAGTCGGCCAGCATCAATGCCTGAGTAGCGGCGTCGAACGATGTCGCAGCCCAGACAAACTCCGCAATCGAGGCAGCCGACTGGAACTCCGCCTCGCTGCGGGCGGTGAGCAGCAGCGGCGCGGCGAACTCGAAGAACAGCTCGCTGGCCGGATCGATCTCCACCGGCGTCGATGAATCGTCCGCCAGTTGGCGAACGGCAACATGCGCCTGGTCGATCGACTCCCGCGCGTTGCGCAAGCGCCGGTTAGTATGACGGTGTTGCTTCGAGGTCAACCTGTCGCAGCCCTCCTATCGGCGCCGGGAAGCCGTAGCCGACGAGATGGTCGATGACCGACTGGATCACATCATCCGGCGTCGACGCGCCGGCGGTGATGCCGACAGCGTCCTTGCCCTCAAGCCAGCCAGCGTCGATATCCGACGCGCGCTCGATGTGGTAGCTCGGCACGCCCATCAGGTTGCCAACTTCGGCCAGCCGCGCTGTATTGGACGACTTCTTGCCGCCGATCGCCAGGATGACATCCGCCTCGCGGGCGAGCTGCTTCAGCGCGTTCTGACGCTCGAATGTCGGCTCGCAGATCGTGTTGGTGATACGGACCTCGCCACCCTCCGGCGACACGAGCGCCGTCAGATCGGCGACGAAGCGCAGCAGCTCGTCGGTGTTCTTGGTCGTCTGCGAGACGATCGCGACCTTACGTGGCGGCGTCACCGCGCCTTCCTTGCGCGAGCCGCGCGGCGCGTTCCACGGCAGGTCGGCGATCTTCTTGGCCGGGTAGACCCGCGTCGTGCCGGACCAGGACATGATTCCCTTGACCTCCGGGTGAAAGTAATCGCCATAGACGACGATGGTGTAGCCCTGCTTGGCCAGCTTCTGGGCCATGCGCTGGACTTTGGTCACCAACGGGCAGGTCGTGTCGATCAGCTCCAGCCCGTAGCGCTCGGCCTCGGCGGCGCGCTCAGGGCCGGCCCCGTGGGCAGTGATTGCCACGCGCGTATAGCCACGCTGGGCCGCTTCTTCAATAGTCCCGGCAGTGTCGACACCCTTGGAGCGCAAGCGCTCGACAACTTGCGGGTTATGGATCACGTCGCCGATGGTCGCCACCGGGTTGGCAACATCGCCGGCATCCTGGATGATCTCCAGTGCGCGGCGAACGCCCCAGCAGTAGCCCATCTCGTTTGCCAATATGATTCGTCGATCGCCCATGAGCGTCGCATTCCCCTTCCGGACCAGTCATCCCTTGCCCGCTGCGGCATGTCAAGCTGCGGCCGGCAGGCTGAGTATACGAGGTCGGGACATGGGATGGGTGACGAGTGGCGCGAGATTCGCGGCGTCGGAGGCATGGTAGAATCCGGGTCGCGAACGCTTACGGCGTCGTAGCCAAGTGGCAAGGCAGGAGTCTGCAAAACTCTGATCGGCGGTTCGAATCCGCCCGACGCCTCCCGGTTGTGTCGCAGCGTCCGAGGACGGCGTCCGCTTTCGCGGGCGTCGTCGTGCTTCTGGTGGCGCTGCTGCTCGGCGCGTGCAGCGGGCCACGGCAGCGCAACGTGGAGCCCAGCCCGACGGTGAGCGCTGCCGCCACGGCAACAGAGTCACCTTCGCCACCAGTGACGCTGCCAACCGCCCGCCCGGCTGCGCCTTCTCCGACGGCCACACCCCCGCCAACGGCGACGAGCACGCCATCCCCCACCGCGACAATGGAGCCGACGGCCACCGCCACACGGGAACCAGCGCCGGCCGATCAGGCGCTCGGCCTGCCGGATGTCGACACGCACTACCAGCTCAACATTACGTCAATCGATGTCGCCAGCGGCGTAGTCGAGGCAAACGAGACGATCACCGTCCGCGAGTTCCGCGGGCCGGTTCCAAAGGCACTCTACCTGCAAGTTGTGCCGGCCTCCGACGGCTTCTTTACATTGGGGACACTGACCTCACAGGGCCGGATACTCGACTCGGAGGTGCGGAACGATGGGACGACCTACGTCGTGGGCATCCCCGAGGACCTGGTGATGCCGTTCGTCATCGACCTGTCGTTCCGGCTGGACGTCGGGTTCGAGGCGACTGGCTGGGCCGGCACATCGCGTGACGGTCAGGTGCTACGCCTCGGCTACTGGTTCCCGGTGATCTCGACCGATCACCCGTTCAGCACGACGCTGGACCCGTCCTACACGGCCGTCGCGACATTCGACGTGACGATGGAGATCGACCCCGCGATCCAGTTCGCGCACACCGGAGAGATCACCGGCCGGCAGACGCTACCCGACGGACGGACGCGCTACGTGATGCACGCCGACAACGTCCGCGACTTCGCGCTGGCGCTCTCGCCTGCCTACAGCGTCGACAGATCGACCTCGGCCGGCGGGGTGGCAATCGAGCTGTACACGGTCGATGCCAGCGCGCGGGCGCGGCAAACCATCCTTGCCACAGCGGCCGACGCGCTCGATCAACTCTCAGCGCTGATCGGGCCATACCCCTACGCGACGTTCCGGATCGCCGACGCAGGGCCGTCGATGCCGGGCGGCGTCGAGTTCCCGATGCTGATCTACATCAACCCTGCCTATTCGCCGCTGGACCGGCTGATCTATCACGAGACGGCGCATCAGTGGCTCTACGGCATCATCGGCAATCGCACGCTGCTCGACGGCTGGATCGACGAGGGGGGCGCCGAGTTCTTCGAGCGCGGGCTCCCGACCGGTTTCACCGAGGCGCCGGAGATACCCGCCGAGGGCTACCGCTATCCGATCGATGCGACCGCGTTCGAGATGTCCGGCGTGGATCGGCAGTGGTACTACTCGATCTACGAGCAGGGCGCGCGCTTCTGGTACGCCGTGGCCTGGCAGATAGGCTGGGAGTCCTTCTGGGCCGCGATGCGCGATGTCTACCACGAGCACGCCTTCGGCATCATCACGCCGTGGGAGCTGCTCTCGACCTGGCAGCGATACTCGGTGACCGACCTGCGTCCGCTCTTCCACGACACGTTCCGCTACACCTGGATCGACCAGATCCCGCCGCCGGGACGATAACTGCGCGCCCCGCAATCCACTCATGGGCTGTCAACGTCAAAGTGGCGAATTAGCCAGCACGGAAACTGACCCCGTTCCTTTGTCATCCTCCGCCCAGAGGGCACCCGGCAGCGAAGGATCTCCCACCCGCTCGACACAGTCCAACGCAGGAGAGATCTTTCGCGTGCGCGCTCAAGATGACAGGCCACGGGGGTGGCTGCCGCGCCAACATATGTGCCACTTTGACATTGACAGCCCACTCACGAGAGCAGCCGGCGAACAATCGCCATGACGACGCTGAGGGCGATCGAGACAAGCAGCATCGAGGCGAGCGGGATGTAGACGCGACTGTGGCCGCGCACGATCCGGATATCACCGGGCAGCCGGCCAAACCACGACAACGCCCCGGTCATCACGACCAGCCCGACGACGATCGCAGCCACCCCCAGCGCAACGATGACCAGCCCGACTGCCCGTGAATCCACCAGTTCCCGTCCCTCGCCACCACTGCTACACTGCGCCGCAGGAGGATCGATGAGCGAGACATCACCACGACCGGTGCGCCGGTCGGACGAGCACTATACGCCGATTGCCAGCGCCTACACCACGAGCGCAATCCACGCGCAAGGCGCCGACCTGGCGCGGCTGGTCGAGCTAGCGGCGCTGCCGGCCGGCGCGCTCGTTCTCGATGTTGGAACGGGAACCGGACACACCGGGCTGGCTTTCGCAGCGGCCGGCGCGAAGTTCGTGGGCCTCGACATGACCCGCGCGATGCTGGCCGAGGCGCGCGGATTGGCGACCACGCGGGGGGTGGTGTTCTCCCCGGCCCTTGGCGTCGCCGAGGCGTTGCCGCTCGCCGATGGAGCATTCGACGCCGTCGTCTGCCGCTACTGTGCCCACCACTTCAACGATGTCGGCGCGGCCATTCACGAGATGGCCCGCGTCGTCCGCCCGGGCGGGATCGTGCTTCTTGACGATCACATTGCGCCAGAGGACGATGCTGCCGATGAGCTCATCAACCGGCTCGACTGGCTACGGGACCCATCACATCGCCGCGAACCGCGGCTCAGCGAATACGAGCGATGGTTCAGCGACGCGGGTCTACGCGTCACCACCATCGAGCATCGTCGCGAGCGGATCGACGCCGATGGCTGGTTCGCTCGCGCACAGACAGCGCCCGAACGCGAGGCGGACGCGCGCGAGCTGATGGCGACCGCAACGCCGGCGCTGCGCGATCTCTTCGCCATCACCAGCAGCCCGGCCGGATTCGATCTGCACGCGGTCATCATCGCCGCGCGACGCTAGCGTTCGGGCAACGCCTCAAGCAACCGGTCGATGTCGGCAGCCGTGTTGAAAAAGTAGGGCGCGACGCGGAACCCGGAGGGGCGTTGCGTCACTGACACGCGCGCCTCCGTCAGCAGCCGAAACACCTCATCGTTCTTCTGCTGGTCGTCGCTCGTGAAGGTCATGATCTGCGAGCGATGCCTCGGGTCCAGATCGGAGACGACCCGGTAGCCGGCCGCCGTGACGCCCTCCGCCAGCCGATCGAGCAGCCCGATCGCGTGTGCTGCGCTGCGTTCGGAGCCGACCTCCCTCACCAGGGAGAGCGAAGCGTGCAACGCGGTCATGCCCGCCTCGTTCAGCCCACCGGTGTGGAAGCGTGCCGCGCCATCGCGCCATTCCAGCGCGTACTCCGGATCGTCGAACGGGCGGCGCACAGACAAGCGGCCCGCGTACGTGACGTGTAATCGTTCGACCGCTCCCGGCGCGAACACGACGACCCCGAGGCCAAAACCGGCCATCAGCCACTTGAAGCAGTGGGAGACGATCGCCGTCGCGCCCAAAGCGGGGACGTCGATTGGCTGTGCGCCAAGAGCCTGGGTTGCGTCGACGAATAGCTCGACGCCGCGGTCGCGGCACAGCGAGCCAAGCGCTTCCAGGTCGTTGCGATAGCCATCGATGTACTCAACGTACGAGATCGCCACGGCCCGGGTGCGATCGTCGATCGCAGCATCGATGCGGGCCAGATCGGCGCGGCCTGCGACATCACGAGGAACGAGCTTCACTGCCACGTCGTGCCGTTCGAGCGCGCGGAACGGATAGACGACCGAGGGGTATTCGCCATCGAGGAGGACGACGTTGTCCCCCGGCCGGTAGTCGATGCTATGTGCCAGCAGATTCATGCCGTCGGCAAGCGACGGGACCCAGGCAATCGCGTCCGGCGAGGAGCCGGTCAGCGCGGCCATCATGCGCGTCGCGTCGGCGGTCGTGTCCGGGCGGGCGGTCTCGAAGTAGTTGGGTGCGTCCCCAATCCCCGCCACCCAAGCCTGCATTGCGCGCACGGTGCGCTGCGGGAATGGGCCATACGAGGCGGTGTTGAGGTAGGCCCACTGCGCGGTAAACGGAAACTCACTACGTCGCATCTGCGCGTCGATCGGATTTGTCACCCGTTGCCTCCCGTGCTGATCGTGTCACTTGGTTGCCGAACGCGAACGTCGCTCAGGATAGCAAAGCATCACCCGGGGCCAGCGTCGCGATACACACGACCCATTCACCGCACGACATCCCGGCGGCAGCTTGAGCATCGTCGTCGACGCGAGGCGGTTCTAGCCCCGGTCCGTCAGCGCAGCGGCAACGCTCGCAGCAGACGATCGATGTCCTCGTCGGTATTGTAGAAGTAGGGTGAGACCCGGACGCCCCGCCCACGCAGGGTGACCGCAACCCGGGCCTTCTCCAGCTCCTCGACCAGCTGGCCATCGCGAACATGGTCGCCACTGGTGAAGGTCAGAATCTGCGAACGATGATTCGGGTCCATGTCCGAAACGACGTCGTAACCCTTCTCGTCCACCCCCTCGGCCAGCCGGTTGGTCAGTGCCAGCGTATGGGCCGCCGACCAGGCCGGCCCTGCCTGCGTGATCAGTGAGAGGGACGCGTGCAGCGCCGTCAGGCCGAGCACGTTGAGGCCGCCGGTCTGGAAGCGAGCCGCCCCATCGCGCCAGGCGAGCGCGTAGTCGTGGTCCTCGTAGTCGGACTTCACCGACAGGCGGCCGGCGTAGGTAACACCGATTCGCTCGATCGCATCCTCCGCGAAGATGACAACCCCGACACCGAAGCCGGCCATCAGCCACTTGTAGCCATGCGAGGCAATCGCGGTTACCCCGGTGCCGACGAGATCGACAGGTTGGGCCGCCAACGACTGCGTCGCGTCGACGAACAGCTCGATCCCACGCTCGCGACAGAGCCCGCCGAGCGCGACCAGATCATTCCGGAAGCCATCCATATACTCGACATGGGAGATCGCCAGGGCGCGAGTGCGGTCGTCCATCGCCGCCTCGATCAGTCGCGGATCGGTCCGCCCCTCCGCGTTGCGCGGGACGACGCGGATTTCGACGCCGAAGCGCTGGAGATTGAGGAACGGGTAGACGACCGAGGGGAACTCATCCGCCGGGATCAGGACGTTGTCGCCCTGCTTCCAGGTCAGGCCGTTGGCCAGCAAGTTCATCCCGTCGGCCAGCGACGGGACCCAGGCAACCATGTCGCCGCGGGTTCCGGCCAGCCCGGCAACCAACTCGGCCGTCTCTTCCGGCGTCGACCGCCGGCGAGAGAAGAAATCCTCCGACGGGCTGGAGAACTCGTCTGCCCAGCGCTTGACCGCCTCAACCGTGCGACGGGGGAAAGGCCCGTAGGCAGCGTGGTTCAGATACGACCACTCGCCGGTCATCGGGAACTCGTCGCGAAACATCTGGACATCGACAGTCTGGGCCACTCAGTCCCTCCCCGTTGTCACAATCATCGCCCACCGCATGGTTCAGCGCGGCATCGTACCCCAGGTTAGCTCTCGTCAGTGGTCTGCGCGCCAGTCACCTCGGCTAGCGAGCTCTTGTCTACCGAGAGATGGACGACGACATCGTCGGCGCGCTCGATCAGGTTCGCTGGAATGTAGCGCTCGTGATGCCGGAAGAAGCCTTGCTCCACGCGGAAACCCTGGACACGCCGCTGGGCGTCGCTGGCGATCTCGGTGATCCGCCCGACCTCGTGTTCGTCCTTATCGACAACCATCGTGCCCTCGGAGAGCATGACCGCGTTCGGCATCCGCTGATGAATCTCGTCGTCCACCATCAGATCGCTGGCGATGTACGGGGTCGCCGGCCACATGTAGCCACCGGCTCCGTAATAGCCGGCCGGCGGCATCACATAGTCGGCGTCGAGGTATTCCATCATCTGATCAGCTTCGGCGGTCGATAGCCGGACGTGAACCTTGCCATGGTCGACGTGGTCCACCAGGTCGATCGGCACGATCTTGTCGGTCGGAAAGAACCAGCCCCTCCGAACGATAATCGCGCGTTCCTCGCCACCAGTCGGGTCGATCACGATGCTATCCACGACGCCCAGCTTCGCGCCATCCGACCCGATGATGTCCGCCCCAAGCTCAATGGTCATGGGTCTGCCTCCTCCGTAGTCCATGTCCGGGCCGGATGCCCGGCTCGGGTGATAACGCAATCCGTATTCCCGTATCAAACCCGCCCGCCGAGGTGGCCGGCAGGCTGCCCGTGCGTGTATCATCGGCCTCGCAACAGCACACGTCATCCCGCCGCTCCGGACCTGGCCGGATAGATGGCGAGCCCGAGGAAGTGCCACCAACGATGACATCACTGGCTCCACGCCGGCCGTTTTACCCCCAACCTCGGCTGATCCTCTTCGATCTCGACAATACCATCTGCGATTATCGCACCGCCCGGATCACGCGTACACGCCACGCGTTCAGCCCCTGGTTCCAGGCCGAGGGCGATCTGGAAGAGGCGGTCCACGCCGCGATGCAGTATCCGACCGAAGGGGACGAACACCTGGCCGAGGTGCTGGCCGATTACGGCATCGACGCATCAGGCGTCGCCGAGCTTGCCCGCCAGCGCTTTGTCGAGGATCGCTTTCGCGGCCTGAGGCTATTCGAGGAGGCGCTCGACGCGATCGCCGTCATCAGCGAGGTCGCCTCGGTCGGGCTGGTGACCAATGGCCCATCGACGATCCAGCGGGCCAAGATCGAGATGTTCCGACTGGAGGCGCGCTTCCCGGTCATCGTCGTCTCCGAGGAGGTCGGGTCCTGGAAACCGGACCCGCGTATCTTCGCGATTGCGCTGGAGCGCTCCGGCCATCGGCCCGAGGACGCAATCTACGTCGGCGACTCTGCCGACCACGACATCCCTGGCGCGCGAGCAGCCGGGATGCGATCGGTCTGGGTCAATCGCTGGGGGATGACCTGGCCCGGTGGCGAGGAGCCGGACGCGTCGATCGCGACGCTTGACGAGCTGCTGCCATTGCTTGGGCTCGCTACCCCGGCCGAATCTGGCAGGAGTTGAGGATGGCCCGAGCACTCGTGCTGCTTCTCGCAGTCGTCGCGGTCGTGGCAGTGGCATATGGCAGCGTCGGTCGTCGTGATGGTGACGCCACCCCGACAGTTGTGGCAACTCAACCAGCCGCCGCCCAGGGGGGGCAGACTCCCGCCGGGGAAACGCCGGTAAGCCAGCCTGCCGAGACTCCTGTGACGTCATCCGCGCCGCTGACGCCCGAACAGCTTCAGCAATACAAGCCAAACGAGCTGGGCCAGATCCCGATCCTCGAATACCACCAGATCGGCCCCAACCCCGAGCAATTCGTTCGCACTCCGGACCAGATGCGCGGGGATCTCCAGTGGCTCTACGACCACGGCTTCTACGTCATCAACATCAGCGAGATCCTTGCCGATCGGATCGACGTGCCGCTCGGCAAGAAGCCGGTCGTGCTGACGTTCGACGACAGCCCGGCCGGCCAGTTCCGGCTGTTGCGTCTGGACACTGGCCAGTACGCGATCGATCCGAACTGCGCCGTCGGCATCATGGAGACGTTCTTCGCCGCCCACCCCGACTTCGGCCGTGGCGGCCTGTTCGTCGTCCTGCCGAACATGGTGTTCGACTGGACGACGGTCGCAGCAGAGCCGGATCAGCAGGGCCTCGACCAGATGAAGGTACAGTGGCTCGTGGCCAACGGCTACGAGCTCAGCAATCACACGCGCGACCATGTCAGCCTCGGGGACCTGACGAACGACCAGATCATGTATCAGCTGGCCGAGGCAAACATCGAGATCAACAAGCTTGCGCCCGACGCGCCGATCCGCGTCGTGACACTGCCGTTCGGCATCTATCCTACGGGTGGTGACGACACGCTCCTGCGCGGATTCGATTACAACGGCCAGCACTTTGAATGGGAGGCGGCGCTTCTCGTCGGCGCTAATCCGACCGTGGTCCCCCTCAGCACCGAGTACGATCCATATGCGATGGCGCGGATCCAGGCGTTCGATGACGAGCTAAACAAGTGGTTCGGCGTGTTCGAGGACAACCCGGGGATACTGTATGTCTCCGACGGCAACCCGGACACCGTCACAATTCCCAATGACCTGCATTCATGGCTGGTCGGCACATTCGACGAATCAAAGGTTCACGGGCGTACGGTCATCCGGTACTGACGGTCCAACGACGCGCATTCCACCGGCGCAGTAACCTGGCCGTCACGCATCACACGAGCTTGATCATTGAGTCCGTCAGTCGCTCCAGCGTCCCTGAGCGCTTGCGATCATTGGGGCCTCGCGTTTGCACAACCTGCCCGGAATGTCAGACATGCAGTGATGTCTTCGTGTCTCACGTGTCAATCATTCCTTCTCTGACGGTGTATCGCACATTGTTATGAGATTGTTGTATGTTGGCGGATGATCGTCATGGTCCTGTCGCGTCCGTTTTGTACCATCGAGTCGGCACGACATTTGCCGACCAACGGCCACGATCGGCGGACAAGCGATGGTGACGAGGCACGCCACCGGCGGACAGCATCGACTCGACTTCCTCAGCGATAGCGTCATCGTTCATCTCGATCCTGACGAGACTTCCTCGATCACACAATGCGATTGCTGGCGTCTGACTGATGCCGAGACCGTCGAGCCGCTCCCCGATCATGTCTGCCCGGCGACGATGCGCGCGACAGTCGCCCGCTGGGCCAATCGCATGGCCGAGCCGGCGCCACTCCTGACGCGGCTCGACTATCCGGCTGACGCCTGGCCGAATCGACCACAGCCCGTCGCTGATTTCCGGATCGACCAGGCAATCCACTGGCCCCTTCCAACACCGCGCGGCTATCTCGGGATGGTGATCGAGCAGTGGATCCAGGAGCCGCCGAATGCGGCGCTTGCCGCCGAGCTGGCGCAGAACGACCGCTGGCTGGAGGCAATTGCCACCACCCGACTTGGCATCTTCGCCGCTGCGCTCGATCTCGGGATCGACGAGCTTCCAGATGACCTCGCCCGCCGGCCGGTCGTCGTGCCAGAGCCCACCCGCCGGATTCGGCGTCAGATCGCGGCAACCCTACGGTTCGCTGGCTTGCCGGACACACCGCGAACCGTCCAGCATATGCTCGCGGCCGCGGCAGGGAAACGGCAACCGCTGCCGGCGCTCGGACTGCTCGTCGTGACATTCGTTCTGGTTCATCCACGTGCAGACGGCCTGACGCTGGCAGTTGGTTCCGAGCCGGATGTTGCGATCTTCGGGTCGATCGACGCCGCCAGCGGCCAACTGCTGGACGACGCCCGCGAAGCTCTTCGCCAGCATCGCGACTGGGTTGGCCGGCATCTGACCGATGATATCCGAATCGACATGCCCGATATTCCGACACATCGGAGGCCGTGCGGCCGCCACCACGACCCCGACAACCCACGCTATGACTACCTTGCCGAAGCCGTGCGCGATATCAGCAGCATCGTCGGACCCATTCACCACGATCCCGACCGCAGGCGCGAGATCGTCCGCGATCACCTGAACGATGTCTATTACCGCGTCCATCGACGCCGGAAGACGGCAGGGCTACCGCTGGAGCCACCTCAGGGGTGGCGGGTTCGCGCGCGGCGGAGGATCAACGATCTTCTCGACGGTTATCCCACCGCATTCAACTGACGACCGTCGATCAATGGGATGCTATCCTGCTGATCGACGCGATTGGTCGGCCACGCATCCGACAAAATCTTCTCGATATTCTGTCAAATTGCTGCCAGGTGTCTGTCCGATTCATCTGTGCCACATATCTCGACGAAACAATCACGTGCGTTCCGATGCCGGTATGGTGCATGATTATCTGCGGAGTGAATCGGACTCGGTCGAGAATCACTCCACTTGTATTTGTGCGTTATCGGCAACGGAAGGATGGCTTCATGAAGTGGCGAAAGGTCACTGGAGAAGAACGAGATCAGCTATTGGCCAGTAAGAAGCCATCTGGCTTTGACTACCAGCCCTATCTTGAGGTGATCGACAGCGCCAGTGATGGCGAGGTCGTCGCTGTTGAGATCGACGCACGTTACGAGCGTGGCGAGAAGATCCGTTTCAGCAGGGCCGCGCGATTGCGTGGCAAGTCATTGAGCTGGCTTGCTCCGTCCGAGGAGGATGAGGTCGTCTTCCAGCTCGGCCCGGCCAAGGCGCCCCGCAGCCGCGCGCGACGGGCGACGCAGTAGGCCTAACGGCCGAACCAGGCATTCACTGCCGCGAGATAGCCGCGGGCGAGCGCATCGTAGGTAGACTGATCGTTCAATAACGCGCGCTCGTCCGGGTTCGTCTCGAAGAGCGGCTCGGTCAACACCGCCGGCACACCCACCAGCCGGTTCCCCGCGAATACAAACGGCGCGTCATAGGCATTGCCAAGCGTCGCCAGATGCCCATACGCCTTCCCGATCGTGCCATCTTCAGCTGTCACGGCGTACGGCGGCTCATAGCCGACCGACGCCAGCGCGTCGACGAGCGCGTCTCGGACAACAACGGCGAATTGCGCATTCTGCTCACCACCAGCATCGCAGTAGTAAATCGTCATCCCTGCCGCCGCCGGATCGGAGCTGCCGTTGTAGTGCAGTGAGATCAGCAGGTCTGCGTCAAGCGCGATCGCGGCGCTCGCATGGACATACCCCTGGACGTAGCCGAGCTCCATTGTGTCTGCGTTCCACGGTCGCAGGTCCGCCCGGTCGAGCAGGACGGTCTCCGCGTCTGGCCGGGTCAGGCGGACATCGTAGCCAGCCGCCTCGAGCACGTCGCGAGTCGCCAGCGCCGTCCGCAACGTGTCCACATGCTCGACGCCCAGCGCGCCGCCGGTGGACGGATCGTGGCCGGCATCGAGGACGATCACCGGCCGGCCGCCGGTCGAGGTGGGCGACGGAGTGGCTGTCGGCTCAGGCGCGTGTGTGGGTTCCGAGGTGGCCGTCGGCGTCGGCGCGAGTGTGGG
>MTKZ01014448.1_pt1 | contig 13800 bp, 11 predicted proteins | sample 1042781 | NCBI WGS metagenome assembly MTKZ01 (sample SAMN06212207, study PRJNA360539) | anaerobic digester metagenome | biome: Wastewater treatment plant; material: sludge; isolation source: anaerobic digester fed with sludge from wastewater treatment plant | place: Denmark: WWTP Viborg ...
TGAAGTTTGTTGTTTGTTGTTTGTTGTTTGTTGTTTGTTGTTTGTTGTTTGTTGTTTGTGGGTGTAGATTCATTTGATTAAAGTATTCATAATACTTCCGATATTTTGAGCATTAAAAACCTATTAAGTTCTTATCTTTTAAAAAAGAAAGCAAGACAAAATCTTTCTGATCTTAAGCATAGTTCGGTTTCCTATTCTGAAATGCAAAGCATTATTTTTGTGCTTCCACAAAGTGAAAAAGCTGAGTTACAAAAGACTAAATTAAACCAACTCGCTTCGAAGCATTTTCGAAAGGTTTCATTCCTCATCATTGACCAGATTTCTTCAAAAGTGCCTTCAGCAGGATCTGATATTAATCNNTATTAATCCGCATCAACTTGATTTTCGAGGTAATCTCAAGAAAAAGGCACAAGTTGACCTAAAACTTAATTTCAATTCAGACATACTTATGGATTTTATGGGAGAAGTGTCCCCGGTAATTGATTTATTTATTAGCAATTTTGATGCACCACTCAAAATAAGTTTTGACCACAATAGCAAATTTTTTTATAATTTTATCGTGCCAACTGAAAATGCAGATGTCGCTGTTCGTTTTGAACAATTTTTAAAAATTTATCAAACATTGAAGAAGTGAGCTATAATGAAAGGTTTAGAGGGACTGGTGTAGCGGTGGTTACGCCATTTCGGGATGGGAAAATTGACTTTCCTGCCCTGACCACTGTGCTGAATCACGTCATCAATGGCCGGGTAGAACATATAGTATGCCTTGGTACCACTGGTGAGGCTACTTCTCTCGACCAAAAAGAAATAAATTCAGTTCTCGATCATACGATCAAAATAGTGGATGGCAGAGTCCCTATTATTTTCGGACCTTTTGGATGCAACAATACGGCTGAGCTCGTTGAGAAGATTAAAGCTACTGATCTAAGTGGCGTGGATGCCATTATGGCCAGCAGTCCTGCTTATGTGCGTCCTACACAGGAAGGAATCTACCAGCATTATATGAATATCGCTGATGCCAGTTCTAAGCCTGTATTGATATACAATGTGCCGAGTCGCACTGCCATGAAGGTTTCTTACGAAACCATAATTAGACTGGGGGAAACACACACTAATTTTGTTGGAGTTAAAGAAGCTACCGCTGATTTTTTCGCTTTGAGCAAACTCATTAAACATCGGCCTAAAGATTTCCTTGTATTATCCGGTGATGACTATACAGCATTTCCCACAATGGCATTGGGAGCGGATGGTGGAATTTCTGTTATCGCAAATGCCTTTCCATTTGAGTTTTCTGAAATGATCCGTTGTGCTATGTATGGAGATTACGATATGGGCATGAAATACCACATGCAGCTATTGGACATTCATCCATGGCTATATCTGGAAGGAAATCCAACAGGGGTCAAAGGAGCATTGGAAGATCTTGGCTTTTGTTCCAGAGAAGTGAGGCTTCCACTAACTCCCTTGAGTGAAGGAGCAAATGAATCACTTTTAGAAGCTATTGAAAAGGCACTTTTGACGGTTAAATAACACTTGACTATCTAACATTCATTTTAACACACTATACATCTTCAAAATTTTAAAACTGTTTTATTTTATTGATTAGTATTATTTTATGGAGATAGTTGAGGTTGTTGATTTGACATCAGAGGAGAAAATATTTGTATTTAACCTTTGGAATGCTGAATACCCTGCAAAGATTGCTTATGATAAAGTTTCTGACCTTGATGGTTTTTTAGGAGATTTATCAGAAGTACAGCATTACTTTATTAAAGAAGATGAAAACATGTTCGGCTGGGCAATGACATTTCTGAGAGATAAAGAATTATCATTTGGAATCACTTTAGATTCTAATTTTCATCGGAGAGGATATGGAAGCAAGTTGCTGGATTATTTGAAAGTGAAAAATGGAAGTCTTTGCGGATGGGCCATTGATCATGATACTGATGTGCGCTTGAATGGTCTAAACTACAAGTCACCTTTAGGTTTTTATATCCGCAATGGCTTCGAAGTTTTTGAAAATATTCGGATGTATAATGGAAAGATCAACGCAGTCAAAATTTGCTTTCGACGCGAATAGTACAACTTATTAAGCTACTCGTTGATTTATTTAAAAAAACTAACAAACATATATGAACATGCGCTCACTGATATTTTTACTTTTTTTACCTCTTTTCGCAGTTGCACAAATTCAACGACCAATAGGCACTAATCTGGCAGGTGTGGTGGATTATTCAACTGAACTTGTATTTACTGACGCATTTAAGCAATGTCGCGAATGGACTACTTTTAATGCTGACGATAGTGGGCCTTGGGATACGCAGGTATATGTACCAATGAGGGCTGATGGATATCCGCTGCAAGTGCCAATCGTGTCTGACGCACATGTTGATCAGAAAGTGAGGGCATTGATTTTGTGGGATATTCCGAATGCGATCCCTCTTGGTAAATACAGATTAATAGCTGAAGGAAAAGGTGAGATCAGGCTTGATTTCGGAGCTAAAGGAACTTATATTTCTCCAGTTGATACCCTTGTTGAAGTGAATGGAGGGGTGGCACTCCAAATCGCTATTTCTGATGAAAAAGATCCTGTCCACAGTATTAAATTTATTTATCCTGAATATGTTGATACTTATAAGGATAAAACTTTCACGGATGAATTTATGGATTTTATAAAAGACTTTCAGAATTTAAGATTCATGGATTGGCAGCGGACAAATAATTCTGATGTTGTTTCATGGAATGAAATAAGTAAGTATGATTATTACACACAAACCTTAAATTCAGGTGTAGCTTACGAATACATTGTTGAATTGTCCAATTTGATGAAAAAAGATCCATGGATCTGTATTCCCCATTTAGCAGATGATGAATATATAATTCAATTGGCAAAATACTTAAACGCTAATCTCGACCCATCTTTAAAGTTGCACTTAGAATATAGTAACGAAGTATGGAATGGTGGTTTTCAACAGCATCATGAAGCTGCTGATATGGCTGCGCAAGCCGGTTATACAGGGCAAGAGTGGGAAAGAGCATGGAAGTGGACAGCGAAACGTTCGGCTGATATCTTCAGAATATTTGAAACAGAATTTGGAGGACACGATCGACTTTACAGGATCATTCCTTCCCAAGCGGCTAATAGCTGGTTATCAAATCAAATAATTACATTTTTCGAAGATCCTACTTATAATCCAACACAGGTCGGAGCTGATGCCCTTGCAATAGCGCCATATTTTGGTGGCGAAGTTCCTCAGGAAATAGTCGCTGAAGGTAGTGTGAGTTCGATTACTGTTGAGGAGATCGTAGCACGCATGAAAGAAAGTTTGCCGGTGGCATTTGCGTGGATGGATGAAAATAAGATCGTTGCAGATGCGCATAATCTTGAATTGATCAACTATGAAGGAGGCCAACATACTGTCGGAACCGGGGGTAATGAAAATATACAGGAATTGACAGATAAATTGACAGCCGCAAACAGGCATCCGGATCTCCATGAAGCATATTGTGAATATTTTAATTATTGGTATGAAAATTTTGGAGGTCTCTTCGCGCACTTTTCTTCACATGGCAATTATTCCAAGTGGGGTAGTTGGGGAGTTAAAGAAACACTGGGTGATATAAATAACCCAAAATATCTCGCCTTGAAAGATTGCGTGTTTAGTTTTAATGATACACCATCAAGTACTAATCAAAATAATAATAAAACATTATGGAAAGTATTCCCTAATCCTTCTCAGGGAATCATCAATATTTCCGGAAAGTTTACAATACCGCAAATTAATGTCTTAGATAGATTTGGTCATGAAATACCATTTACTGTACAGAATAATTCGAATTACCTGCTTACAATTAAAATTAACCAGGTAGGAGTTTTTCTAATAATGATAAATGACGCTAGTACAAGTCAAATTTTTCAGGTTGTCGTCATAAAATAATTATTTAGATAAATAAATAGCTATTTGTAAATATGGATTTTTAAATTTTTGTATTTTAAATAGTTTCATTTGCTAGTCTCAATCATCGAAGTTTCTTTCTAATTTCTAACTTCTAACTTCTATTAAGTAATTCGAAACTTTAAGTATTACCTATCACTTCTGAGAATACATATTTAGTCCGAAATACCTTTTCTTCTTCGGGCTCCAAATAGATTAATCCAATATTATTATTAAATGCATCAGGCGCAGCACTCAGATTTTCTATTGCGATGCTTTGCCTGTCATCAGGCGTATATATTTGTAAGTAAGGGTAACTATCGTCCGGATAAATCTCCAATTTTATCCCTTGTACTTCGTCAGCAAATACGCATGCGGGCCCTTCCATAGCAGGATCCAACACAAAACAATTATCCAGAACAGTATTATTAATTAATTCCGCATCCTGAAATTTAGAATAAATTATTACCTGTCCGGTTGGAATTAACTCCGCATCGAATTCGAGTAAAGTATTACTTTTTATTTTTAATGTACAATCATTTATTAATGATCCTAAAGTAAAGTAGGGATGCCAACCATCAGATATAGGAATGGCTTCTGTATGGTGATTGATTAATTTTGTTTCAATAATTAATTGATTGTGAGATTGTAATTTATATTTTATTTCAATTGAATATTTGTATGGATATCCAATATCATTTCCTTTGTAATGATGGACCAAGCTTGCGAGAGCTTCTGTATTATTGGAATGAGTTGAAGTATTTTCAAAAACTGAATTATAAATGAGACCATGGATATTATGATGGTCAAATCCAAATTTTCCAATCGTATGTTCTAGTTCATTGATTTTGTATTTTCCATCTTTTATTCTGCATACATATGGGCTTAGTTTGCAGCCTCTGAAACCTTTTTTTTCGCAATTATTATCGAAATCTAATTGATCATCATAGCCGGAAACTATATTCTTCCACGCTCCTTCCACCATGATCTGCCAAGCATTCATGATACCACCACAGGACGGAAGGATCTCTATTCTATTTGATCGATCGGACAAAACAATTATATGTAATCCATCTTTTTCTAATAATTCTGCTTTAAACATACAATTCTTTATTTATTCTTAAATCCATCAAGTATTAACAGATGAACCTTTAACAAATTAAACAGTAAATCAATTCATTTATATAAGATCACAAAAATATATAGATTTTTCCTTAAAATTCTGACTTCTGACTTCTGACTTCTGACTTCTGACTTCTGACCACTAACTACTTACCACAGACCACTTACTACTTATCACTGATACTTTATTTGATAATCCTAAACCTTACACCAAAAAATCCCCTGATTCCTTGATTTGGACCATAAATATAAGTTGGATCAAAGCTTAGAGCGTATGGATTTTCTGAGGTAGCCAAGATTTGTCCATTCGCATCATAGTTGACTTTTTTGTCGAATGGATCATGTGCACGCGCTATGATAAAAGGATTACCTTTATTTGGTGTCCAGTTAAGTAGATTCTTTATACCAAAATAAAATTCTACTTTTTTCAAACCGGTATAAGTCAATTGAATATTTTGAATGCTCCACCATGGTGATGAAGGTGATCGTGGATCGGTCGAACTTAACAGAGGCAGGCGCATTGGACTATAAACATTGCCTGTATAATCAATTGAAATATTGGATTTTGGATATGTATAAGATACGGCCCATGTTCCTGTAAATTTCTCAGTCAGTAATTGTTGGGTCCTGACACCATTTTGATTAAGGGTATTTTCCATCCATGTTCCACCCGCTATAATTTGAAGGCCAAAGGGGAATGAAATATCCATATTTAGATTAATTCCTTTGCTGAGTGCGTAACCTTGCAGATTATCATATATAATTTTATTCGGATCTTGTTCCAAATCAGCTACGATCCTATTATTGAAATAGGTGTAGAATGTTGATAGATCAAAAGCAAGGTAAGTGCCATCTTTGATGAAAAATTTTCTAATATAATTTAAATTGATGTTATAAGACCTCTCCGGATTCAATTCATTAGCCACTATTACTTCTCTTGCACCGGTTAGTGCAGCGTGGTCCTCTGTAAATAAGTTAACAACTCTATACCCAGTTCCTGCGTTCAGCCTGATCATATTTTCAGGATCAATAGTCCATTTATACGCAAATCTTGGAGTTAATATATTGCCATGATACGAATTGTAATCATATCTAATGCCTAGCAGTATTTTATGCTTCTTTGACAGCGCAATCTCATCTTGTGCAAAGATGCCGGGCAGCCAGGTGATGTGTGGTGCATTTTTATTTTTTAGCATGTCAGCATTTTGAGTAGTCGGTGTGTTATCGTCATAGTATGTATATCTCAATGCAATGCCAAATAATAGGTCATGATTGCCGGCATTCTTATCCCAAGTCAACTGTGTGAATCCAATTTTTTGGGAAGCAATATATGAAGTCTTTCCATATCTACTATCTTGTTCGTGCTCGTTATAGGAAAATGATAGCATCATTTTTTCAGTAAAAGGAAGTTCGTAATTACCTAGTAACTCCCACCTATTTGTATAAATACTTTCACCATAAATACTGTCGCCTCCCCTAAAAGAGCTATCGTATCTCAAATCACCTCCCCATCTATCCTCATACATATACCTCCCTGCTAAAGAAAATTGACGATTATTTTTTCGTTTAATATCCCATTTTTGAAACAATGAAATCCGGTTCTGGAGCGTCATATCGGTGAAGTTGTCATGATTCTTATCTATTATATTCTGAAAATTAAAATAATTGATACCCGTCAGTATAGAGGCCTTGTCTGCTGCGTTGACTTTGAAACTCACATCTGCATTATATTCCTTAGATGTAGTGAAGAAAATGTCTGTAGAAAGCATTGGAGCTTTATTTGGATCTTTGGTAATAATGTTGATCAATCCTCCCACTGCCTCACTACCATATAGTGAGGATGCAGGACCTTTTACTACTTCTATACGTTCGACCAATGCATTTGGAATCCCGGATAATCCATAGACAGTAGATAGTGCACTAACTATCGGCATACCATCTAGTAGGACCATCGTATATGGTCCTTCAAGTCCATTGATATGAATATCGCCGGTATTACAAACATTACAATTCAATTGTGGGCGAACTCCATTGACATTTTGGAGAGCTTCATATATATTTGGTGTTGGATTCTTTTTAAAGAAAGAAGGCGTGTATACTTCCACATTTACCGGGCTATCAGTTCTTCTTACTGCTTTTAATGTCCCTGTGACCACCACATCATTAAGGGTATTGTTTCCTTTGGTGAGGAGGAAATTTAATATAGAGGATGCATCTTTCGCCACGACAACCTTTTTCGTGAGTGTTTCAAAGCCGACGCCTGTGATTTGTAAATCATAAGTACCTTCAGGAATATTAGATAATTTATAATATCCCGCAGTATCTGTCATGGTACTGAAGGAAGAATTAAGATTACTGATGTTCACAAATCTGGCAGGGCCTTCCTCTGAACTGATAAAGCCTGAAATTTTTGAGCCTTGCCCCATTAAATGCTGGAACCCAATAATCGATAAAGCTAATATAGTAATATAAATTCTGAATTTCATTGAATAGTATCTTAAGTTATGGTTGCAAAAGTAATAAAGTTAGACTAATCTAACATAATTTGTTTCACTTTATTTTATATCTTTGAAAAGTTTTATTCAAATAGTTAATCTATGCTACTTACTTATACTGAAGAAAATTACCTAAAAACCTTATTAAAGCTCACTTTGGAGAGTAAACGCGCGGAAGCCGGCACTAATGAATTGGCGACACATCTGATGGTAAAGCCTGCCACAGTTAGCGACATGCTTAAGAAATTAAAAGAAAAGCAACTTGTTGATTATGAAAAGTACGGTAAGATCACTTTGACAGATGAAGGAAAGAAAATAGGCATCGAAATCATCAGGAGACATAGATGCTGGGAGACATTCCTCTACGAAAAACTCGAATTTACCTGGGATGAAGTACATGAAGTTGCCGAACAACTGGAGCACATACATTCTGCTAAACTAGTCGATAAACTAGATAAATTCTTAAACTATCCGGCTTTTGATCCGCATGGCGACCCAATTCCAAATGTTCATGGAGAGTTGAACATTCAGTTTAAGAAAACTTTATTCGAAGTGGGTATTGGAGAGAGCTGTAAGATGGTTTCCGTAAAAGATAATTCTTCCACTTTTCTTCAATATGTTGTAAAACTAGGTTTGGGGCTCCATCAAGATATTCACGTCATCAGTAAACTCGATTATGACTCGAGCATGGTTATAGAAGTTGATGGGATACAATCTGCAGTAAGTCAGAAATTTGCAGAAAATGTTTTTGTTGTTTGAGGGCAGAAGTCAGTGGTCAGAGGTCAGTAGTCAGTAGTCAGCAGGCAGTGACCTAATGATCTAAACTTATGAAAGAATGTCAATCGGTGCGCAGATTGTAATCGAAGATTAAAATTACTCCGAGAACTCTCAAAAATAATAGATTAAAAAGCAGCTATCTGTGTAAGGATTATAAAAAAGGAAAAATAATACCGAATGGAAATTCGTAATAGTCCAAATAAATTTGGTCAAACGACTTTCAGCTCGGTATTATACGGCATATTTTTGGTCAATTTTATTTTTCCGTTTCGTATAAAATCCTGTTCTCAAATCAATCTGAAATTTTCTTAGTGCTAGTCAGTTTTTAGGTACCTATTATTTTGAAGCAAATATACTCTGTGATAATAAAAGCGAAATGGGTAATCACAAAAACACATCAGAGGTCAGAAATTAGAATTACATCCAAACATTACTATTAATCTTTGTGAAACTTTGGTTTTCTTTGAGAAACTTTGTGAAATAGCTTAAAAGTAAAAGAGCAAACTTCAGAGGTCAGATTGACAATAATACCTAAAAATTTAGCTGCTAATCTTCTTACCCTTTTTAATCACCACTTTTGAGCCATCAGCCACGAATACCGAATCAGGTTGCAGATCATTTAAAAATTCAAAATCTGCACCATAGACCTTCCCAAAATCTACTTTTATAGAATGGTTTAATAACTTATACACCGACCAACGTGGATGTTCTACCCCATATTCTGTGCTCACGTTTTCATTGACCTTATTGTATCCCCAATAATGCTCTGTGATAAATTCTTCCTCACTTTCGGCTGCGATTGTTGTCAATTCTTTTGTAAATTCTACATTTATTGAATGCCATTCCTCTTTAAACCATTCATAAGAAACTGATACAACGCCATCTTCTTCTGTTAGACTTTCTTTCATAGGCATCCGCTCATATTTTTCATTGTAAAGCGTATTAGCTATTAAGGCAAGCATATGCTTTGAAACGATTTCTTTGATAAATACAACACCTCGTTTTATTGTGCCCTTGTCATTATATTTTACATAAAACCTTAAATTTACCTCTTCGAAATTTGTGTGAAATGGAAATTTAATACCTATCAGTTTAGTATCCAAAAACATAAATCCCACAAGACTTACATAGCATTTCCCTTCAAATAAATCTAATTCTGTCCCATAAGGCAGATAAGGCAATAAAACCTTAGGATCTATGACATAATTTGCCATAAAAAGATTATTCCAGGAAGCTTTGAGTAGGGTAGTAGCCATAATTTATGATTTTGTTCTTTTTACTAATACCGAATAAATATCAGCACTGATCTTCATATCTCCGAAAGCGGTATATATAAATTGATTATCATAACTATTGATGATGCCTGAATGAATCGCCTCAGAACGATTGATTCTTATAAAGTTCGGTTTAATTTGAGCTGGAACGAGCGAATCTAAACAATTTGACAAAGAAGTCCTGATCAGAAAAGTGCCGGTGTATTCAAAAGATTTTATCTCGACATAATTTTTTACAGCTTTGATTAAATACACATCTTTCCAAAGAACTTTATAGTTTTTAGAACCTATTTTTGTGAAGAAGTAATCAGTTTCCGACACTTTATCTTCAGGTTTATTTGCAGCTTCGTTTTCATTGTAGTTTTGAAAGGCGACCTGGATGGTGCTAAACATTGTTTTGTCATTAACTGGTTTCACTAGATAAGCAGATGGTCTTAGTCTTGATGCATTTGTTATAGTGTCCAGATCACTATATGCCGTAATAAAAATGAATGGCACATCTTTGATTTTTTTAAGTTCAGTAGCAAGATCTAAGCCCGTTCTTCCTTGATTATCTTCAAGGTTAATATCCATTATTGCAAGATCGAATACCTCATGTTCTATAGCATATCTTGCTTCTTCGAAGTTATTACTCACATTCACCACTTCATATCCAAGATCGTTCAAACTTTGCCTCATATTTTCAGCTATGATGACTTCATCTTCTACTACGATCAGTTTAAGGGGTGTCATGTTTTATTTATTTTTATAGTGTAGTGATACGGTTGATTAGGATTATTTTCGATGGAAGCGTTTAACTGTTTACTCAATAACTGTATAATTTGCGAGCCTAGTCCATAAATTCTTTGAGCCTTTGAATCGACGAATCCATTGTCAGAATATTTAATTAATATATGATCATTTTTATCAATGATATCTATAAACAACTCCAAAGTTAGATTATTTGTTTCAGCGTGTTTTATAGAATTAGAGATCCATTCATTGATAATCAGCGCCAACGAAAAACTTTGTTTTTGAGGAACTTGTGTATTATCAATATTCAAGTGGGTAATGATGCGTCTTTCAAATGAAAAACATTCTGTAATGGACGATACAAGTCTGTGCAGAAACCTTTTGAAATCAACAAAGTCTTCCTGTAGCATCATTTCTTCATGCATTACAGCTATACTTTCTATTCTTAATCTTGCTGCTTTTAAGTTTTCAATTGTTGTAGGATTATCTGATTTTCGCTCCTGCATCTGTAGCAGACTGAAAATCATATGTAAATTGTTTTTAATACGATGATGCAGTTCTTTGTATAATAGCGTTGTTTTTTGGTTTGATATTTCCAACTCTTTCCAGATCCTAAAATATTTATTACTACTCCTTCTGAATACTATACTCATAAAAACAGAACCGATTGCCAGGATCCCTAGACCGATAAACGTAATGATCCAGATTTGATTGAGTCGCTTAAGGATTATAGATTTTTGCTTTTTAGTCTTGGCCTCCATATTAGCCAATCTATTACTTATGGTATCGAATTCAACTTTATTGTTGACATAGGCATAGTTGAGTACATTTTGTTTGAGATAGGTGTATGAATTAGGAATGTCTCCCAAAGCATCATACAGCTGAAATAATTGTTCACTATAGTAAAGACTATCATAAGAATTTGGTGCGTTAGCAAAAGTGTTCTCCAATGAGTCCAGGTATCTGAAAGGTCTCTCTTGCTTGCCGAACACTTCCAGTCTGCTTCTAGTCAGGAAATAATGATCCCTGTAATTGTTGGTCCCTGGTTCATTACGGACTTTTTTTTCATCCACAAGTTCATCAAGGATCTTTTCGGCTAAAGGGTAGTTTCCAACTTCCGTGCTGATGAGTGCCATTTCTGGAATAAACTTCATAGTCATTCTTTCTTTTACAGAATGAGTCTTTATTTCGGCATATAAATCATTTAATACTCTAATGCAATTTAAACTGTCTTTTATCTTGCCATATGAATGAGCCAGTAATTGCTTGATATAAAGCTGAGTCATTCTCATACTGTCGATCCTGCCATACATTTCTGATGCTTTTTCGTAATACTCTATGGTTTTTATGGGTTCCTTATTCCAGGCATCATAGATCTTACCTTTTGCGAAAATACTTCTGGCAATAAGGATGGAATCGTTAAGTTCATTGGCGATCACGGCCGCTGTATCAAAAAATAGCTGACTTGCAACAATTGCCGGGAGACCGGCTTTTTTTGAATATTCCTCGTTTCCCTTACTGATGTAATATTCAAATTTTTCCTTTGTTAAAAATACCTGTTCCAGCTCTGCAGGACTATTGTCACAACTTATAATTGTTGAAAGTAAGCAAAGTAGAAATAGGATATTTTTAAGGAATTCCTTCATTTTGTGAATATATAAAAGCGAAGGTAACGCATTATGAGAAAGGAAAACTTCATTCAACCTCAAAAATATATCAGTTCAGGCTCAAAGCCTTAGCAATATTCTTTTTATCGAATGTACCGGCTGTATATTTGATTCAAGTTAGCGATATAGAATTACTAACTTTAAATTATAAGACCACCAATCCTCCTTTGTTACTGGAAGAGTAGCAAAAAACAAACTGATAAGAGGTAGTATTTTTATAGGATACGTGCACCACCCTGGTGCGCGTATTTTTTCTTTGTTTTGTTTTGGATAAATGAAACAACCCGATTTGATTAAAGATGAATTTGTATAAAGTGTTAGTTGCGTCCTCCATTTTTGGAGGACGTTCTTTTTTATACCATGCCTGTTCCCTTTATTTATTATCCAAATAAATTTCTTTAATTTCATTTAATCACCTAAAGGCTTGCATTGTGCTGCATTCGAATTTTTATTCTAATTTATAACTTCTAATTTATTCTATATAACTAAATTTAATTCGCTGTTAATCGAATTATTGTAATTTGAAAAAATAAATAGAACTCTGAAATATCTACAAATTCTAAACGCTTAATTCTTTAGCCACGAATTGCACGAATGATGCTTTGCATCTAACACGAATTTATTCGTGCAAATTCGTGCAATTATCTGCGATGCTGCTGCACGGTAGTGGCTAACAATATTTATTTTTGTGCGCATGCCCAAAAGAACTTCTTAAATTTATGCTGAATAAATCAAATTTAAACCTTAGCTTTTCGAAGAGTGATTTGTGCTATAAAGTATTTTATATCATAATTAATCATAATTAATCTACGTCATCTGCGTTCCTTTTTTCTTCTCCTGTTATCTTTTTGATTTTGGAAGCAAATTGTTACAGGTGAACTGACTTCTAACTTCTAATTTCTGACTTCTAACTTCTGCCTTCTAATTTTAAAATCTGAAAATGATGCCTCATAATATGCATGACAGCGTGTTCCAGTAGACCTTCCATGTCACAGATGCCCCATCCGGTTTTAATGATAATATCGCCAAGTTCATAATCATTCAGGTGCCATTTGTTTTCCAGTGCTTCCAAAGTGTATCGATACATCTGATCCAGCAACTCGTTGACTTCTCCAACATGATTAATCGAAATGGTCGGAATAAAATAGTTTTCCCCAAATCGCTTTCTAATTTGATTGGCATATGAATACCCTGATCTGATCACATGGGTCATAATATTCCGAACTGATTGAAAGTCGCTTTCAGAATTAGGATTGATTTCGAGCAAAAAGTATTCATCATGCAAACGATCCATCAAAAATTTGATTTTTTCGATCTCCATAAGGTAGAGGTCAGCGAGGACGCCAACTGGCCCTTTTCTGTAATTTTTTAATTGCATCTTCTTAAATAATTTTTAAAATTAGCTAATAAGACTCAAAGAATCTTAGGTATTTAGAATTTGCCTAATGACAGAATCCAGTGATGTTTTGAATCACTGCTGCCATTTTCCTCAAAATTATTCCTTTGTAATATTCTGGATGAGGCAATATTTGTTTCATCAGTAGAAGCTACAATATTTTTTATTTCGGCTTGGCCTTTTGTCCAGGTTATGATACCTCCCACTCCTTCTATCATATATCCATGTCCTCGAAATTCCTCATAAGTACCATACCCAATTTCAATGTTTCCACCCTCATCAGGTTCGCCGCAGAAGCATATATCTCCTACCATGCAATTATCTGTTTTAGATATTAAGGTCCAGAGTGTTGAATAAAGGTAGTTTTTAGTTTTGTCAGCTACATTCGGTAGGAAAGTCTCT
>MTKZ01039168.1_pt1 | contig 13800 bp, 11 predicted proteins | sample 1042781 | NCBI WGS metagenome assembly MTKZ01 (sample SAMN06212207, study PRJNA360539) | anaerobic digester metagenome | biome: Wastewater treatment plant; material: sludge; isolation source: anaerobic digester fed with sludge from wastewater treatment plant | place: Denmark: WWTP Viborg ...
CTGCTGGGACGGACCGCGCAGTTCGAGGAGCGGCTGAACCTGATCCGCGAGAACGAAAAAAAGGCGGACGACCTGCGCGTGGCGATCGAACGCTATTTATACGAGCGGACGCTGATCCCGGAAAATCGCGGCGACGTCCTGGCGATCCTAGAAAACACGGACGAAGTGGTGGACAACATCAAGGACTCGCTGATGCAGTTTTCCATCGAAATGCCCACCATCCCGCAGGACTTGAACGACCTCTGGCTGCAGACGACGCGCGCTTCCACGGCCGCTGTGGAACAGCTGATCTTCGCCGTGCGTTCCTTTTTCCGCGATCTCGGCGCCGTGAACAATTACATCCACAAGGTCTATTTTTTCGAGCGCGAAGCCGACCACATCGGCGAAAAACTGCGCCGCCAGATTTTCAGCCTGGACATCGACCTGGCGCTGAAAAGCCAGCTGCGGTGGTTCGCCATCCACATCGAACAGATCTCGGATTACGCCCAGGCCGTTTGCGACCGGCTTTCCATCTACACGATCAAACGCCAGCTATAACCTTTTTGAGATAGATGATCTACGTTTTTCTGATCAGCGGACTCTTCATCGGTTGGTCCATGGGCGCCAACGAGACCGGCAACATCTTCGGCGCCGCGGTAGCCACACGCATGATCAGGTTCAAGCGGGCCGCTTTGCTGGCGGCGGTCTTTTACGCTTTGGGAGCGATCCTGGAAGGCAGCGGTCCCTCGGCGACCATGGGGCGTTTGGGCTCGGTGGACGCGCTGGGAGGGGCTTTCACGGTCGCGCTGGCAGCGGCGGCGGCCATTTTGGCCATCGTGAGGTTGGGAATCCCGGTTTCCATATCGCAAACCATTGTGGGCGCCATCATCGGCTGGAACTTCTTTTCCGGCCGGCTGACCGATTTTTCCTGGCTGGTTACGATCGCCAGCAGCTGGGTGACGGCTTTCGCGGTTTCGGCCGGAGTGGCGGCGCTGCTTTTTTACGTCGTGCGAGGCTGGATCAACGGCTCCAAGCGGCATCTTCTGGAACAGGACATGCTCATCCGCGCCGCGCTGATCGTCTTTGGAGCCCTGGGCGCCTATTTTTTGGGCGCCAATACCATCGCCAACGCCGTCGGAGTCTTCGTTCCGGTCACTCCGTTCAAGGATCTGGCGCTGGGACATCTCTTTTCAGTAACCGGCGTCCAGCAACTCTACATCGTGGGCGCGCTGTCCGTCGTCGTGGGCATCTACACCTATTCGCAACGGGTGATGGGCACAGTGGGGCGCGAGATCTTCCAGCTTTCGCCCGCCACGGCTTTGGTGGCTTTGCTGGCGGAATCGATCGTGCTGTTCCTTTTTTCCTCCAGGGCTTTGTATAAGCTGCTGGTGGCTCTGGGGCTGCCGCCGATCCCCCTGGTGCCGATCTCCTCGACGCAGGTCATGGTGGGCGCCGTGATCGGGATCGGGCTCGCCAAAGGCGGCAAAAACATCCGCTACAACGTCCTGGGCAAGGTTTCCCTGGCCTGGGCGGCCGCGCCGACGATGGCCTTCCTCTTTTCCTTCGTGGCGCTCTTTATCACCCAGAACGTCTTTGAACTCGAAGTCCGCCATCCGCTCGATTACCGGGTGGACAAGGCAGCGGTGAAAGAGATCGAACGCCGGGGCATCGACATCAATAAACTGGGCTTCGTCAATCTGCGCCGCTTCGAGACGGAGCGTGACCTCTACAAGGAACTGACCTTCGACCAGGCCTATCCCCCCGCAACGGCTAGGGAGATCGTGCAGATCTGCGAAAACCTGCCTCTGCTGGTAAAAATGGAAAACCTGCGCCAGCGCGGGCTGGAAAACCGTTTAAACCCCGCCCAGAGCGCCGCCCTGGAGAAATTGGAAGGCCGGAAATTCAGCCGCAAATGGCAACTGGAACAGGAATTGGCCAAGAATCCGGCCTGGCGTCCCGTCGCCCAACCCCAGGGCCAGGCGGAAAAAGACTTCAACACCGGACTGCAGGCTGATCTGGACATCCTTTACAAAGTTTTCTACAATCCCCCCGCGGAAGGGAAATGAACCCTTTCGCCGCCAGGATAATCCCGCTCGTCCTTTGTTTTTTCCTCGGCCTCGGGCTCCGGCAGCTGAAACTGCTTTCCAAAGACGACGCCCCGCTGCTGTTGCGTTTCGTCCTCAGCGTCTGCCTGCCGGCGTTGATGATTCTCGCGATCTACCGGGTGCCTCTGGCCGCGGACATGCTCCTGATCCCGCTTTGCGCGATGTTGACTGTTTTTGCGGTGTTTGGCGTTTCTTCCGCGGTGGGCAAACGTTTGCGGATGCCCGGCCCTACTTACGGGAGTTTTCTGGTCGGGACGCTGATTATGAACACCGCCTACTCGCTGCCCTTTTACCGGGCGGCTTTTGGGGACGAAGGCCTGGCGCGCGCCTCGCTTTTTGACATTGGCAACACCGTCCTGATCTTCACTTTCAGTTATTACTACGCCATCAAATACGGCGACAACTCGCATTCGGACAAGGTGGACTGGAAGAAATTCCTGAAACTGCCGCCGCTTTACGCCATGTCCGCGGCGTTCCTGATCAAGGCTTTGCGCGTGGAGATCCCACCGCTGGGCGTGAATTTTCTGGAAATGGCGGGCCAGCCCATGGGCCTGATCATGATGGTGGCGCTGGGGCTGACCTTCGCTCCCAAACTTTCGCATCTGGGCAAAGCCGGCATCGCGGTCTTCATCCGCATGGGGATCGGGCTGCTGATCGGCTGGCTGCTCGCAATTATCTTCGGATTGCAGGGCGTTACCCGCAACGTCGTGATCGTCTGCTCCGGACTGCCGGTGGGCTTCAACACCCTGATCTTCGCGGAACTGGAGTCCCTGGATCGGGAGTTCGCCGCGACGATGGTCTCCATCTCCATCCTGATCGCCCTTTTTTACATCCCGCTGCTCATCCACATTATCCATTAGTCCCTACAAGATAGATCTTTGTTCCCGATAAAAGCAATCATCCGACATCCTGGCTTTTTTGCCCAAGATAGGAAAATCGCCGTGGCTAACGTTTGAATTTCCAAAACAACCATTCACCGTACTTTACACACATATTTTGCCCGACCCCCTCGCCTCCCGCCCTTTCCTCACAACCTTTATCACATCTTAGTCAAGCCTTAATCAAGCCTTAATTATTAACGCTTGATTAAGGCTTGATAAAGACTTGATTAACGCCTGCGAACAAGGGCGGAAAGAGTAACAGTCTGTCAGGCAGAAAGATGGCCACACATTGAATCAAGGAAGAGGGATCGGGTTTTAAACAGCTTTAATCTGGAAAGATCTATCCAACATCCCCCGGAAAAGATAAGAAAAAACTCCGGTCAGAGGTCGCCGCACTCTGCAGATAAACCCTTGGAAATGGGGACAAAAAGAAAAGGACCACCCAGGGGAGGCGGTCCTTTTTTAGTTAACTGGAGATTTATGGGGTCAGAATTTGAAGCTGAGGTTCAGGTTTCCCGCGATGACCGAGGAATTGTACACGCCGACCATGTTCGTGGCGGTCTGGGCGGTCACTTCTCGTTCCGGGAAATAAATGTACTGGCCGTTGAGGTCGATGGTCACGGGACCGAAGCTTTGTCCAAAGCCCAGGTTTCCGCTGATCTTGTCGCCGGTGTCGGAAAGTGTCGGGAGCTGGACGTCTTTGCCGATGGGGGTCTGGTCGTAATAGGCTCCGGCGCGCAGGGCGGAACTGCCGAAACGGTATTCAGTTCCCAGGCTGACGCGGTTGGTGTCTTTCCAGTTGAAGGTCAGCGTGGTTGAACCGACCGTGTTTTGCAGGGTGGGATGTCCGGCCAGGATGGTGATGGGGGTGTCCATTTCCACTTTGATGGCGTCCAGGCGCTCCCACATCGTGTAGGCGTAGTCAAGGTTGACAGTCCAGCAGGGTTTGATGTCCCAGGACAGGCCGCCGCCGATTTCCGCGGGGAGTTTCAGGGTGGCGTCGATGTCGGATTTTCCGCCGTAAACCTGCGGGACGTAGAACGCGTTGTTGCCGCCCCAAACGACGTAGTTGTAATAGTTATTGAGCCAGAGTTTGATATTCGCGTCGCCTTCCATGAAAATGTTGGAGGGAGCGCGTCCGTTCAGGCCGAGCGAGAGATTTTTCCAGGGTTTGTACATCAGGCCGAGGTTACCGCCGATGCCCAGACCGGTCCCGGACATGTCGAAAGTGGTGGGCATGGTGTAGGAATAGACTGCGTGGGGCTTGACCTGGGCAAGGTCGATCTGTCCGTAAAACACGCTGAGGCCAAGACCGAAGGAGAAGTTGTCCGCCAGTTTGTAGGCCACGGTGGGATGGATGTCGACCACGGCGACCGACGAGGACATTTCATTCTCTTCCATGCCGGAGGGCAGGACGATATTGACCGCCGAGCCGTCCAGAAGCGTGTCCGGATGCGGGAACGCCGAGGGCATGTTGTAAAGGTCCCAGGTGGAACCCAGCCCGTAAGGCACGTAGGCGCCCAAGCCCCAGGCAATGTCGGAATTACTGAACACGCCCATCAGGTTGGGGAAGGCGCGGAGTTTGTTTTCGGCCTCGATCTCGGTGGTGGTAAAGCCGGGCAGGAGGGCGTTGGTATTTTTGAATTTTGAGCCGGGTTGAATGGCGTTTCCTCCGAGGGAAATCTCATTGTGATCCAAAAAAGCAAGTCCGGCGGGATTCCAGTACATCGCGCTGGCGTCGTCCGCCATGCCGCGGAAAGCTCCACCCATGGATATCGCGCGGGAACCGATTCCCGACAGGGCAAAACCACCGGCTGACAGGCCGACTGAGATGCCCAACAGAGTCAACAGTATAACGATTCGGCTAATCTTCATTGCATGGTCTCCTTAATGCTAAGTAATGATAGATGTATAAATTATGCTCACGATGCCATAATAATCCATTCCTGAATCAAGTCAAGGAATATTTTTGTTTTCAAGGCGTTACCGATTTTTCACCCTTCCACCCAGAATTGCTCAGCTGCCTCCCCTGGCGGATATAAAAGCTGCCCAACCGGTATCCGTTCACGGGGCTTGACAAAAATGGGAGAAATTTTCTTTGGAAACATATTTCGGTCCCGCCGGAAGCAGCCAAGACTGCCCCCGGGACTATTTACAACGGAGCAAATGTATGCCGGACATAAAGATAAGCATCGTCAAAAAAGCCGACCCGGAAGCCATTTTGGCCCTGTACCGCCACGCCGGATGGTGGCAAACGGACGAAAATCCGCAATATCTGGTGACCGTCGCCAGGATAATCGCGGACACCTTCTGTTTTGTGATCGCGTCCGACGGCGACCGGATCATCGGAATGGGCCGGGCCATCAGCGACGGGATCAGCGACGCCTACATCCAGGATGTGACGGTGCATTCGGACTACCGGGGCCGCGGCATCGGCAAAATGATCATCGGAAAATTGGTGGAACAGCTGAAAGAAAGCGGGCTGCAGTGGATCGGACTCGTCTCCGAGCCCGGCTACGAAAGGTTTTATGAGTCTTTGGGCTTTGCCCGGATGGAGGGATACACGCCATTCCTGCTGAAACAGGATTGAGAGCCGCGTTTTTATGCTGGAACTGCAAGACCTGAGCATCTCCCAGATCCCATTGCTGGTCAAATTTCTGGGTAAATATCCGCGGATTTCCTGCGATTATTCCATCTGCAATTTGATGACCTGGGGCAAGATCTACAAAAACCAGTACGCCGTCTGGAAAGACCATTTGATACTGGTCAATCCCAAATACGGCTATCTCTTTTATCCCGTGGGCCCGGGTCTGGACACGGATGGCATCCGCGAACTGTTTGAGAGCTACCGCGAGCAGGAACCGGAAGCGGAACTGATCCTTTTACCTGAAGATTGGGAAACGATAAATCCCGGATTGGATGAGCATTTTGTGATCACGGACGAACGGGATTGGAGCGATTACGTGTATTCCGTGGAACGGATGGTGAAGCTAAGCGGCAAAAAACTGGCCAAGAAAAAGAACCTGGTCTCCCAATACGCGCGCAACTACCCGGACTATCACGTCGTGCCCGTCACCCGCGACAAGGCGGACATGATCATCACCTTCACGGAAAAGTGGAAACGGGAGCGCAACGCCGAAGGGATCTACCTGAACACGGAATTCAACGCCATCCGCAACACTCTGGAGATGTGGGACGACATTCCGGTCGAAGGGCTCATCATCTGCCACCAGCACAGCATTTCGGCCTATTCCATTTTCAGCCCCATGACCCGCGACATGGCCACGGTACATTTCGAAAAATTCGATCCCGACATGAAAGGCAGCGCCCAGATCATCTATTGGGAAACCGCGCGTCACCTGCAAAAATGCTACAAATGGGTGAACCGGGAACAGGATATGGGACTGGAAGGCCTGCGGCAGGCGAAAATGAGTTACGATCCGGATCTGCTGGTCAAATTCATCACCGCCAAACCGCGCAACTAAGCAAGCAGGCAACCCCCAAAATCACCCCCAGACTGGCCAGAAAGGCCGCGATCCGCTTGGGGCGCGGATTGTAGAACAGCTGCAGGGCGACGGGGATCAAATCATGGCAGGACCAGCGCCGCAGGTATTTTTGCAAGACCGGGTGGGGCCGCAGCGCGTTCAATTTTCGCAACTGGCGGATGTGGATCTGATGGTAGCCGCGGCTGGTGACGGTTTTGTCCAGACTGTAGTAACTGAAACCGCGGTAATCGAACCCGGGCAGTAGCTTGATATAGGTGGCAAATCCCCTCTGGAAAAGGTTTTGAGATTGTTCTATGCTGGTCATTTTAAAAGTGCTGTCCAAGTCCAGCAGCACGCTGGCCATCCCGTTCAGGACGTGGTTTTTCGCCGTTCCGGGATATTCGGGAAACCATAGCTCCTCCCCCGCTTCCGTTTGCGCCAGGCCCTGGCCCGGTTCCAAACTGCGCAGGACCTTCCGGCAATGCTCTTGCCAGGCTTCCTCACCTGGCAAAGTGGAACGCTGCGCGAAACATTCCATGGCTGTCGCCTGGGCCAGGCAGCTGAACCAGGGCGCCCGCAAGCCCAATTCCGGAATGTCAAAGCGATATGGGAAAAGCAGTTTGCCGTCCGATTCTTCCGCGTAGGACAGCAACCAGTCCGTCAGTTTGAAAAACTCAGCCTTTTTCCGCGGATTGCCGAGCCGGGCAAAGCCGTTTCTGGCCTGGAGCGCCACGAAGAGCGGATTGTATTGCAGGCCATGGCGGCGGTAAAGCTGGCGCGGAATGCCCTGGGCGTCGTATTGGGTGATCTGGTTGGCCGGTTTTCCGGTCAGCCAGGCCAGCCCGAGCTCCGCCCAATCCTGGAGTTTGGCTTCAAATAGTTGCCACAGCGCCCCATGGACCGCGATCCCTGGCAGCAGCCAACTCAGGGCATTCATGTTTTAGTACTAAGCATTCTGCTCCCGGCCAAACTGGCCAAAAACAGCAGGAATTCCAACAGCACGATGCTGGCGCCGGTGGGCAGATCCAGCCACCACGACAGGGCAAATCCGGCCAGCGCGGAAACGACCGCGAACAAGGCGCTGCAGATCACCGCGCGGTCCAGCCTGCCGACGAGATTGAAGGCCGTCGCCGCGGGCAGGATCAATTGCGCGCTGACCAGGATGATCCCGGCGGCACGGAGGTTGATGACGATGTTCAGGGCCAGCAGGATCATGAACAGTCGGTTGACACGGATGGCTGGGATCCTGTAAAATTGAGCCATTTCGGCGTTGTAGGAAAGGTAGAAAAGTTCTTTGTAGAATCCCGCGATGAAGGCCAGATTGAGCAGGCAGAGAAAGCCCAACTCCCAGAGTTCGGCTTTGGAGATCAGCAGCACATTGCCAAAAAGGTAACTGGCCAGGTCAAAGCTGTAGCCCTTGCGCAGCGAGACCAAAATGATGCCCAGCGCCATGGAAACGCTGAGAAAAATGGTGAGGGAATTGCCTTCTCCCAGCTTGAACCGCCGGGCCAGCCAACTGACCGCCAAACTTACCGCCACCACCACGACCAGCGTGGTAAGCTGCAGGTTCAAGCCCCATAAAAGCGCGATCGCGATGCCGGCAAAGGCAATGTGGGACAGCGCTTCGCCCATATAGGAGATCCGGCGCAGCGTGACGAACGGCGAAAACAAAGACAGTGACAAAGAGGAAAGGACCGCCGCCAGAACTGCCTGGATCAGAAAGGGAAAGAACCGCATCAATAGCCCTTTTCGATGATGCGCACGGCTTCGCCAAAGGTTTTGTGGATGATCTCGGAATTCACTAGGTCGGTCTTGGTGTGGCAGTGCAGATGGCGGTTCAGGCAGACCAGGAAACTGCAGTATTCCGTGAGAGTATTTAGGTCGTGGGAGATAGTAATGATAGTTTTTCCGGCCTGGTTCAGTTCCTTCAGCAAAGCGAAGAAATTTTGCACGCCGGGCTGGTCGAGCGACGCTTCCGGCTCGTCCAGGATCAGGTATTTGCTTTCCGAGACCAGCGCCCGGGCCAGGAAAACGCGCTGCAATTCGCCTCCGGAAAGGCTACCGATGTTCTTTCCGGCAAGGTTTTCCGTTTTGGTGGTTTCCAAGGCCTGGCGGGCTTTTTCGCGCTGCGCTGTAGAAAATCTCCGTCCCGGGGGAACACTGCCGGCCAGGCCCATCAACACAATGTCAATGGCCTTGGCAGGAAACCTCCGGTCAAATTCCTCGTGTTGGGGCAAATAGCCGATGGGATTGGTTTTCAGCCAGTCCAGATGGGAAACGCCGTCGATCTCGATGCTGCCGCTTTGGATGGGCAAAAAACCCAGCAGCAATTTGATGAGGGTGGTTTTTCCCGCGCCGTTGGGGCCGATGATCGCGGTGAACTCGCCATCCGAGATCTCCAGGTTGATATTTTCCAGGATCTGCAGCGTGTTGGCGCTGTAGTCCAGGTTGCTGATCCTGATCATTTTCCCCTGCCCTGCCGGCGTCCGCTGTTTTTGATCGGGTTTACCATCCCTGTTTCAAAGCTTCCCAATTGCTCAGGATCAGATCCGGCAAGGTACGCACAGGTAACGACGAGCCCAAAGGATCGAGTTCGATGACCTGCAAAGCGAAGGACTTGGCCAGAACCGTGGCTGATTTACGCTCCATCTGAGGGTCCACGTAGATCGCCTTGAGGCCGTGCGTGCCGACCAGTCCGGCGATCCGCGCCAGCTCGCGGGGCGTGGGTTCCCGGCCCGGAGATTCCTGCACCGAACCCAGATAATCCAATTTGTAATCGGTCATCAAGTAATGGAAGCTGTCGTGATAGGTCACGACCGGGGTTTTGGCGAATGTTTCGCGCTCGCGCTGGATGCGGGAATCGAGCTCTACCAATTGGGATACCAAGGCGGCTGCATTGGCGGCGATCGTGTCGCGCAGGGCCGGGAAAGCCGTTTGCAGGCGGCCTGACATCTTTTTCGCCAGTTGCTGCATCAAACGTGGTGAAAGCCAGACATGCGGATTGACCCCGCCTCCGGCTTCCGGAACTAAATTTCCAAGCAGATCTTCGGCCCTTACCAAACGGTTGCCGAATCCAGCGAAAGCCTGCTCCAGATTGGTTTCCAGGCCATAACCGTTGGCGATGACAAGATCGGCTTCCTGCAGTTCTTTGAGTTCTTGCGGTTTGGGACTGTAAGTGTGTGGCGAAGAGTTCGCCGGGATGAGCGTTTGCACTTTTACGCCCGGTCCCAGCAGCTGCCGGGCCAACAGTTCGTAGGGATAGATTGAGGCCACGACCACAGGCTGGCCGGATTTTTCCGCTTGCCGGCAGCCCAAAAGCGCGAGCAGCAGCAGCAGCGCTGCCAACTTCGGCGGCCAATGGCTCACGTGCTTACTCCATCTCCCGCAGCAATTGGGTCAGCAGGCGCACTCCGACGCCCGTGGCACCGTAGGAATTGACTCCGGATTCCTTGTCCTTGAGGGCTGTTCCGGCGATATCCAGATGCAGCCAGGGCTTGTTTTCCACAAACTCGCGGATAAAAAGCCCGGCCGTGATCGCTCCGGCAAAGGGTCCGCCAACATTCTTCAGATCGGCAATCTCGGATTTGAGCAGTTCCTTGTAGCCTTCGTGGGCCGGGAGTTGCCAGATCTTTTCGCCGGTGAATTCAGAGGCACTCTGCAATTTTTCCAGCAAGGCCTCGTTGTTGGTCAGCACGGCTGTGATCTGATTGCCCAAGGCTCCGACAGCCGCTCCGGTCAGGGTCGCAATGTCGATGACCTTGCTGGCGTGGGAACGGTTAATGGCGTAATGGATGGCGTCGATGAGGGTCAAACGGCCTTCGGCGTCCGTGTTGATCACCTCGATCGTCTTGCCGGACATGCTGCGTACGATGTCGCCGGCCTTGTAGGCCTCGCCGGAGATCATGTTTTCGCAGGCGGCGATGACGCCCAGGACGTTCAATTTAAGTTTGAGTGTCGTAATCGCGGCGAATGCGCCCAGGACCGCGGCCGCGCCGGCCATGTCGTTTTTCATGTTCACCATGCCCTGCGGAGTTTTGATGCAGTAGCCGCCGCTGTCGTATGTGAGCCCTTTGCCCACGAGGGCGATGGTTTTGGCCTTGGGATCGGGGTTGCCGTGGTAGTTGAGCAGGATCAATCTCGGCTCTTGTTTGGAGCCTTTGGCGACGGCGAGGAAGGCTTCCATCTTGATGCGTTTGAGTTTTTCCAAGCCGATGATCTCGATGGAAAATCCGTATTGCAGGGCGATCTTTCTGGCCGCTTCCGCAAGCGTTTCGGGATAGATCACGTTGGCCGGCTCGTTGACCAGGTCGCGGGCGAGGTTGGTGGCCTCGGCATAGATGCGGCCTTCCAGAATTCCGCGGTTGATGTGGCGCGCGGTTTTGGGATTGATGGCCAGATGGAAGGATTCGATCGTGGCCTGTTTGCTGTCGCTGAGATATTTATCGAACTTGTATTCGGTCAGGAGGGCCGCCTCGGCCAGGATGTGGCCAAAATTCACTTCGCCCACGGGATTGTTGAAACCGGGGAAGAGAAACAGCTCTTTGGCGTTGAGTTTGAGCGCGGCGCGCACGCAGAGGGCGATCAGATGGCGCAGCTTGTCGCAGTCCAGTTCGTGCGGATTGCCGACGCCGCAGAGGATGATATTGCTGCGGTAGCGGTTGTGCACGATCGGGAAACTTTTTACAGAGGCGTATTCGAAGCTGAAGTCCTCCTGCTTGATGATCACGCTGGCGGCGCTGATCACAAACTCCGGAAGGTATTCAACGCTGTGGATGTCTCCCTTTTCGCCGTGCATCACGATCACGGTGTCCATATGGTCGGTTGGCTTGCGGAGCAAGTCGATTTTCATGGGTGTCTCCTCTTGTATGTTTTCATGTGTTAAAAATCTTCGCTCAGGCTGAGGTAATAGGTGGGCTTTGAATGGTGCGAGAGATCGGTCAGCCAGGTCACGTCAAAGCGCAGAAGCATGATCCCCAGATCCACCCGCGGCCCGAATCCGTAGCCCAGGTAAAGGTCTTTTAGGGTACCGTCTTGCATGCCCCTGAAGTCTTTAAAATCGTCGAAAACGGTGCCCAGGTCGGCAAAGAGGCTGCCGCGGACGTTGGATATGGACAGTGGCAGAGGAAAAGCCAGGTTGAGGTATTCCAAAAACGGGAAACGCAATTCCAGGTTCGCCACCGCCTTCTTTTCCCCACTCAGGTCGCCCTCGTAGGCGCGGACCCCGTAATAACCTCCCAGCTCAAAATGCTGGGGATGGTCGCCCACGCTGATGCCCGCGATGGTGCGCAGGGCCAGCGAGTAGCGCTTGCTGAACAGCGTGTAACTCCGCCAGTCCAGATAATTAGTCAGATATTCAAATTTACTGTCGGAAAGCGTGGTGCTGGCATTGTAAAAGGCCCGCCAGCCCAATAGCGGACCGGTGGAGCCGTACAGGGCGTTGTCGTGCACCAGCGTCAATCCCGGAGTACAAACGACGGCTTGCCCGATTTTGTCCTCGCCACCCCAGTGGCCGGTGTTGGAGGTCGGACTGTCCCAGATCCAGTCTGACACATACTGTCCCCGCTGATAAAGCAGATTGTCGAATTCCACCCGGAAAAAGCGGGAGAGCGGATACCGCAGCAAGAAGTAGAGGCCGGACTGCCGTTCGCGGTAGCGGATATATTCTTCAACCCCCGTTTTATAGATCACTTCGTCAAACAGGTTGAAAACGCCCAAGCCCAGGTCGGTCCTGCGCTTCAGGAAAAGGTAGGTCAGCAGTATGCTGGAATCCTCGATTTTGCCGGAGATTTCGGCCTGCAAGCCGATCCCGTGGTTGCCCATCAAATCGCTCATACTCAGTTCCACGTAGCCGATAGTGCCGACGGATGGCGAATAGGCCAGCCCGCCCCAAAGGTTGTCCAGCGAAAACTTGGTGCGGTAATCCTTCACCTGGGGGATCGTTTCGATCTTGGTGGGACGCTCGTCGTAACTGAAATCGCGGTTGAGGCGCAGTGAGTCCTCGCGGGTAAACTCGAACGCCGGGAAATCGCTCAGGAAGGGATCGCGCCGGGCGTAGCCGGAAGCGGGGTTTTCCCTTTTCGGGCGGGGCTTTTCCCGCTTGCCGAAATAATCCAACTTGCCCAGGTCCACTTGGTCCATAAGCGATTTTTTGCCATCCCATAAGCTCGCTTCCGGATAAGCGGCAAAAGAGAGAGAATCGCCCAAGCCAGTGGAGTAATAGATATTCCAGGCGCCGTTGAAATAGTTGGAAAGTAGCAGGTGCCTGCTGTCGGCGGACAGATCGGCAGAATACACTCCGGACAGCACATTGGTCAATTGCGCCTTTTCCCGGCTGGACAGATCTAAAACGAAAAGGTTGCTGACACCCGCACCGGAGTTGATGAAAAGCAGTTTGTTGCCCGTCTGGTCGGGCAGCGGAAAGCTGCAGTCTTTCGGTTCGAAGGTCTGCTGCCGGATCTCTCCCGATTGCAGATCCAGTTGGTAGATCTGGTTAACCAGTCCGGCGAAGAATCCTTTTTGGCCGGAGTTTTCGGTAGTATCTCTTTCGGAGGCGAAGAAAACGCTCATCCCGTCGGGCGAAAAACGCGGCTGCAAATCGTTGTAGAGGTCATTGGTGAGCTGTTTGACATCTGCCGTTTTCAGGTCGTAGCCAAAGAGGTCGCATTGCATGTTGCGCTGTCCGGCGAAAACAATGCTTTCTCCATCGGGCGCCACATCGAGTTCATAGATGGCGTCAAAGCCTTTCAGGTCTAGGGTTTCGGTTATCTTGCCCTTGTCCGTGTCCAAAATGTGGATACGGTCGCCATGCGCTGTTTTAGCCGCGAAAGCGACTCTGCGGTTATCGGGAAACCAACTCAAACTGGAGCGGAAATAATAAAATTCCTCGACCTTGCCCGTGGCTTCCCCCGTCATGATCTTACGCGGCGCGGAAAGCCCGTGCGCTCCGGCCAGCCAGATGCTGTAACGCGCCCCGGCGGAACTGAAATAGACGTAGCGCTCCCCGTTGGGCGAAAACCGCGGCATGAAATTCAGGTAGGAGCCGTCCTTTTCGCTGTCGGTGCGGCGCTCCATGTCTTCGGCCGGAACGCCGTTGGCACCAAGTTGCGGAAGGAAATCCCGTTTCAACTGGAAGCGCCAGCGCGATTCCAAATCGGCGAATTTCATCCCGAAGACCTTCTTGGTGGCGCTGTCCAGGTTTTTCACCGAACGCAGCGCGAAGAAATATTCGGAAACCTTATCCCGGCCCCAGGTCCTGGCGATATAATCCAGAAAACTCTCCCCCAGCCGGTAGGCGTAATAACCGCCGGCGTTTTCCAGGGAGGGAAGTTTGTCGTTGACCACCATGTCCAT
>MTKZ01045254.1_pt1 | contig 13796 bp, 14 predicted proteins | sample 1042781 | NCBI WGS metagenome assembly MTKZ01 (sample SAMN06212207, study PRJNA360539) | anaerobic digester metagenome | biome: Wastewater treatment plant; material: sludge; isolation source: anaerobic digester fed with sludge from wastewater treatment plant | place: Denmark: WWTP Viborg ...
TTTGTTCTTCATATAAAAAAGTACTTTTTTGTTGCTGCAAAAGAGCCTGATTTTTCAAACTCATCACACCACCTCTCTTTTCAGCATCACCGTGGCTGCAGCGAAGAAGATGGCAAAGAATGCCGTCAGAGCCAGAAGATCGGGATAGAGGATATCGGCGATGCCAGCACCCTTCAGCATTATCTCCCTCAGCGCATCGCTGGCATATGTGAGCGGCAGGACATAGGATATCGGTCGCAGGAATTCCGGCACAGATTGCAAAGGCCAGAACACCCCGCAGAGCACAATCTGGGGAATGATGACTATGGGTATGAACTGCACCACCTGAAACTCGCTTCTGGCAAAGTTGGATACAAAGGAGCCCAGAGCCAGTGCCCCCGCTCCCAGCAGCAGGATTACAGCAAAGGCGGTGATGGGGCTGCCTTCCATCGGCACTCCGAAGGCGAATACCACTATCAATAAGGTAGTGGTAGACTGCAAAATCGCCATCAGGCTGAAGCCAATGATGTATCCGGAGATGATCTCCATCCGGCTCAGAGGCGATACCATGAACTTCTCCAGTGTGCCCAGGGTCTTCTCCCGGAGAAATGAGATGGCGGATACGATGAAGGCAAAGAAGAATATCACCAGCCCCAGGACGGCGGGACCGATAGTGTCTATCATCTCCAAATCGTATCCGAAGATGTAGCGCATGGTGACCGAACTGCTCGCTCTCCCTCCTGCTCTGACCGCCCTCTCCCCGGCAGCTCCGGCCTGTACTGCTGCCGCTATAGCATCGGAGATCTGGGGGCTGCTGGCGTCCAGCAGGACACGCACGCCCTCTGGGGCCAGCACCACTGCCCCGTCCAGCCGTCCCTCTGCGATCAGCCTCTCTGCATCCGACTCCGACCCCAGATGGAGTATGTCGAAGTCGGACATGGACTCTAAATTCGCCCGCAAGAGTTGGTGTCCTCCCCCGTCCACCAGCCCCAGGTTGATGCCGCTCATCTCTCCGGAGAGGGCATAGCCGAAGAGGATCATGAGCATAATGGGGGCAAAAGTGATCAATGCGATGGTGCGCCGGTCGCGTTTGAGCTGCCGCACCACCCGGAGAGCCACCACTCCCACCCGTGCCGGGCTCAGCTTCATCGCCCCTCCGCCAGCAAAAGAAAGGCCTCCTCCAGCCTGGGCTCGACCAGCCTCATGTCCAGCGGCTCCACCAGGGCCAGGATCTCCTTGACCTGAGCCCGGGCCTCCAGCTTAACCAGAACCGCGCCATCCTTGACCGCCGCCGGATAGCCCTGCCTGGCAAGGAGGGCGGCAGCATCCTCCGGATCGGCCAGCCAGAGCTTGAGAATGGGCTGCAACCCCGCCTGATCCAGGATCTCCTCCGGGCTGCCCTCCGCCGCCATCTTTCCCGCCCGCATATAACCGACTCTCTGGCACTTTTCCGCCTCGTCCATGAGATGAGTGGTGATGAGAACAGTCTTTCCCTCCTCCGCCATGCGGTTGAAGTACTCCCAGAAGGTCTGCCGCAGCCGGGGATCGACTCCCACAGTGGGCTCGTCCAGGAGGAGCAGCTCCGGCTGATGGATGAGAGTGCAGGCCAGTGAGAGCCTCTGGTACATGCCCCCGGAGAGGGCTCCCGCCAGGCGGCCGCGGTGATTGAAGAGTCCGACCATCCGGAGCAGCTCTTCCATCCTCTCCTCCCGCTGCTTCCTGGTTAAGCTGTACAGCCCGGCATAAAACTCTATATTCTCCTCTACCGTGAGGTCGGGATAGAGGGCCTTGTGCTGGGTCATGTAGCCTATGCGGGAATAGAGACGGGCTACCTCGCCCACGGGCTGGCCCAGCACCTGCAGATCCCCTCCGTCCAGGCGCAGCAGCCCCACCACCGCCCGGATGAATGTGGTCTTGCCCGATCCGTTGGGACCGAGAAGGCAGTAGGTCAATCCGGAAGGGATCTCCAGCCACAGTTCGTCCAGCGCCTTCTGCCGGCCAAAGCTCTTGGCAATGCCGCGAGCCGAGACCGCCTGTCTTGCCTCACTCCCGGCCAAAATCCTGCCTCCCTCAGCTCCGGCCCTTGATCTTGCCCGTTATCTTATCCCTATTTTTGACGGCAATTATCAGGGCAGCAATGAGGAGGAAAAGGAACAGAGACCAGGCAGCGGACCGGCTTATACCATCCTGCTCGATGCTCAAATAGGCATTATCCCAATCGGTGAGATCTTCCCGGAAGCGATCGGAAAACTCAAAGTTAACCGTCAGCCGGTATCTTTTCCCCGGCACGGCATCCTTGGATACATCCAGCTTGTAGATCAGTAGAGCCTCCTCTCCCGGCTCCAGGACAGGGATGGGAGACTCATCCACAGCCACATAGATCCCGCTCTCCGGTCGCAGCCTTGCCACCAGATCTTTGGCCGCCTCACTTCCCACGTTCTTGATGGCGATCTTCACCACATTATCCTCTGAGCCGGCAGAAAGTGTCTGGGGCGTGGTATTCATAATGGCAAACTCGGCCAGGCTATGCTTCTGTACAGTGAGGATGAGGGGAACGGTCTGGCTGAGGGGCTGGTACCAGTAGAAGACATCCGGGCTCTCCGGCCTGTCTTCGTCTCCCTTTACAGAGACATCTCTCTGATAGGTGTAATTGAGGTCGGCATAGATCCGGTACTGTCCCGGAGCAGCATTCTGGTAAGCCTCTATGGGAAACTCCAGCCGCGCCGAAGTCTGCCCCTCCCGTATATTGCCCGGATAGGCCACCGACCTGGTTATGTCAATAGCGCTCTCGTTTTCCGCCCGCAGGCGTACGGAGACATCCTGGGCCGTCGTCCGGAGCTTCTCCAGCTCCTGCTCCTTTTGAGCCGCTATTATCTCTTCTCTCATGTTCGCCCCCGGCTCCTCGTTTACCTGGAAAGAGGTGACTCGACCCCGGTTGGCCACGGTGAGAAAGAGAGAGGACTTCTCCCCCTGATAGAGGCGGTAGCTGTCCAGGGAGACGGTCAGATCGGGGGTGCCGTAGACCTTGTAATAATCATCCGAGAACTTCTCCGGCGGGACGGGTGCTCCTGACTCGGCTGACGTAGCTGAAAATTGACAGGCTAATATCAGAAAAACAGCAGCAAACCAGAGCATATTTGCAGGTCTGCTGCCTTTTCCGGGACATCTTGAATTCATGGTACCGCTCCGGTTTATAATTGTAACTAATAACTATTTATCTGTTTGCTGATCTCAGGCGGGGCAGGAACATGGGCACGCGCCTCTTATATTCCTCATACGCCTCACCATATTCCGCCTTCAGTGACCTCTCTTCATGTCGGGCACCGAGATAAAAATAGATGGTGGCCAGGATATTGAAGGTCAGCAGGCTCTCGGTCATGAGCGGCGTAAGCCAGAGGATGAGGGCAGCAAAGAGGAAGAGGGGATTTCTGGTGCGGCCGTAGAGGCCAGTGGTCACCAGACCTCTTTTATCATCTGTCCTGCCCCCATTCCCTATCTGGGATAGCCCCAAAAACGAGGCGGCTCCTGTCTGGTGCAGGGTCATTAGCATGGCTGCGATCAGGAGGAGCTGTCCCGCTGCCATGAGATAATTCCAGGGCACTGAGACAAGGTAGAGCGTTTTTCCAGGCAGAAACAAAAGGATAAAGAGAAAGGGCAGGATCATGATCAGGGCCAGCAGATTGTAAGCCAGCCTCTGCCAGGAGTCAAAGGCGGGCCCGATAACCCTCCTGGCCCAGCTCTTGAAGGCCGGATCAGCCAGGAGGCTGTGCACCGGGGCAAAGAGCAGAAAGTAGGCCGAGATGGCCAGCCGCCCGGAGATCTCCATTCTGTAGTCCATCCCTCGCAAGTTAAAGGTCGTCTCAGATCTCTATCTCAAGCTATCGGCAGATAGAAGATGACATCCTCATCCGGAACGCAGGCCACGGCAAAGCCTCTCTCCCGAAGACGGCAGCAAACAGCCACCATCAGCTCCTCCAGGCACTGGTTATTATGCTCTACCACCAGTCCTTTATATTTTTCAAAGCCTCCCGTGATCATATTCTCCTCAAACTCCGCCTCTGGCAGTTCCACCTCCAGCCTGGTCTCCTGCTCCAGGCACAGGCCAGATACAGCGGCGGCAGCCTCCAGACGTCCATAGAATTCTTCGTGATCCAGAGCAAAAAGGACTGCCTCGATCCGGCTGCTCTTATCCTGGCAGTCCTTCCTGGCCAGATATAGCTGATAGCCGCTGTCATCTATCTCCTCCGCCGCCCGTCCTGATGATATCTGATCTGCCGCCTTGTTCATTGCCTTGAGAATTCCCTCCATATCCTGCACCACCAGGCGGGATATATGCTCTAGCTCCTTTCTGTGCCTCTCCTCAGGAGCGATGCCTGCATCTTGATCTCTCATTGCCCGATCCCTGCCTTTAACTGCTTTATTATTTGTCTATGAGAAGCCTTCATTTTTTGGACGATCCGATTATATGATTTCTGTGCAGCAATTGCATCGATGCCCTGGAAAGTTGCTCTCTCGTTCTGCCATTATTTTTTAAGCTCTCCATTCTCCAGCATTATCTTGATCTGATACTTGGCGGATGAAGCGGGATAATTGATCTTCCTGGCAATCTCCCTCTGTGATGGCCGGGGATTTTGAGCCCAAAGGTCCCTGATCTGCTGAATGGCAGCCCTGTCCTCTGATATCCTGAGCCTATGCCTTTTTGGTGCACTGGATTGAATCTGGATCTCTGCCTCCTCTCCAGGAGGGGATCGGCGATTTTCTTGCACAAATTTAAAGGCCTTCTCCGATATGTTTTTCAGTATCAGACCCGATGCCAGCTTCTTCAGGGTTTTGCCCTGCAATACTGCCTCCGCTTCCAGGCCCATATAGGCCTCCTCAGTTATCTCTATCCGGGTGTACCTGGCACTTGGCATAAGCTTCTGCTCTCTCCCCGCCCACTAATAAATAAGGTTCAGAGACTTGAAGACATTTAAACCATGCTGTCTGAAATTGAGGAGATTAATGAGGCCACTCTTGCCGATACTGCGTTCAGAAAATATCGTGATAAATATCGGTATCAAAAACAAAGCCCATTGATCAGGAGTTAATAAAAAAATGGGGCGATGATTTCCCATCGCCTTCAGAAATGAAACTCAATGTGGAATGGTATGTAGAATACCCATATGAAGTATATCAACATCAGGACAAGGCCCAGGGGAACGCCCAGCTTGGCCCATTCCTTGCTGGATATGCCCAGCTTTCCGGCGGAGATGATATTGGGGATGTTGCCGGGGATGAGCATGCCTCCGGAGACCAGAAGGCCCATGAGCACTGCCTGAATCTGAATTGGACTCATTTTGGTGCTGATCTCAGCCGCGGTCAAAGTGGCGTTATCCAGAATGGCGGAGATCATATTCACCCAATATATGTATTCAGGTGGTATGCCCAGGATATACTTGTCTATGATCACCTTCATGCCGCCACCCAAAAGCAGCAGGGCCATGACGAAGATATAGACCTTGATCGCCCTTACTACAACGTCCCTCAAGCCTCCGTCCTCTTCTTCAGTTACCTTGCATTCCATAGCCTTGGCTTTTCCGGTAAAGAACATGGCCAGAAGTCCCATGGCCAGACAGCCGGGTATAATGTAAACGGCCAGCTGGTTAAACAGGAAGAAGAATCCGGCATGGTAGGGCTCTGCTTGCAGCTTGGTGATGGCGATGGTAGAGAGAGGCTCGCCCACAGGAGTCAGAACTGCTCCCAGACCAATGGAGAAACAGGCGATGATCACCAGATTGATCTTGGTCTGCCGGTCAAAGGGCATGCAGTTCATCAACTCTACCAGCAGCAATGAGGCGATGATGGCGGTAATGATGCTGGAAAGCAATCCCAGGATGGATACGATTAAGAACACAATTATCTTAACTGGAACCACCTGAGTGATGGAATTCATTGCTTTTTGGACGGTACTCTTCCCATAATGGAATAATAGTCCTGCAACAAGCACTGCCGGAACGATTCCCTTGATTATAGGCTCCTCAACGGCTTCCATCACCAGATGCATATTCCAGCCGATCAGCCCAACTTCGTGTTCGGTGTAGTTAAGGGTCTCTACAAGTAGCTCTTTGTTGTAGAAGCTGGATATGGTGACCGCCAAAACGCCCATAACGAACAGAAACACTTCAAGATTGTGCTCTATCTTCTTGACCATGAATGGTCCGACGAGCACTATTAGAACAATGGCAAATAAGCCAAGATCTAGTGGGTCAAATTGCACGATTTTTCCCTCCAATATTTGATATCGCTAAGATTCGCCGGCAAAGGCCCTGTCGGCATGGGTATCCCAAATGCTGCAAGACGCTCCTATTCTTGCTCGCACCAATCAGCAGGCTACGCCAAGGTCTCTCCATTCTACTCCCCCACGCTGCTCCAATTGTCATTCACTGGTTTAGCTTGCTGTATGGGCATGGTAGACTGGAAAAACAGCCATTGATGAGCCCAAATGCGCCTTTGGCGCATCCAGTTCCAATTTGATGGACCTGTTATCGAATTACATGGCAGAATGATATCCATAGCCAGCCTACCGGATAAACGAATATGTCAATTGCCCGAGCGCCAGGCAGTCAGGCAGACCTAGCAAGGCAGAGCATGAGCAATATCTGGCCAAATCCTTGAAGGGAGGTGGTCTAAACTCACGGCAAGCAAGCGATGACTCTAATTTTATGTCCATAGCTGGTCCACCTCAAGGTTCATTGGCTAAAAGGTTTTTAACCTTTTTGGTGTAATTTTAAAAAAGCAATTTGGTATAATAGCAATAATAGCATTGAAGTTATGTGAGGTCTAATACAATATAGCCAACCATAAAGCGCAAATTAAGGCTTGAATAAAAGCCAAAAGCATTTAATATTGGAACAGCATCCGAATAGCATCTCTCCATAGGGAGAGCAGATGTAGGATCGATATTAACGAGGTGCTCTAATGGTCTCTATACTGGGGGAAGTTGTTACCTCAACGGATTGGGCTTTATTCTTTATAGCCTTTCTAGTACTGATATTACCCTTTAAGGTGAAGATTGTTGAACATAATTTAGAGGTATTTCTGTTTATCATGGGCGCGGCTGCGGTTACTGTGACCAATAAATGGACCATGGAGGTCATTATGACTGCCGCAGAGGAGCCCATTATGAAGGGCATTGTACCTGCGGTTTTGGTGGCTGGATTCATATTCTTATATGGCCAGAAGGCCTTCCAGAGATTCATGGACGGCCTAGTCAAGAAGATGAACCTGGGCGTGATCATATTTGTCTCCACCTTGGTCTTGGGACTGATCTGCTCGGTCATCACCGCCATCATCTCCTCGCTCTTCCTCTGCGAAATAGCCAATACCCTGCCCTTGGATCGAAAGAACAAGATCAACTACGTCATCATCGCCTGTTTTGCCATCGGCCTGGGAGCAGTTTTAACCCCTCTGGGCGAGCCGCTTTCCACCATCGCCATATCCAAGTTGTCCGGACCGGCTCTTTATGATGGCGGACCATGCTGCGCAGGATTCCTGTATCTCTTCGATCAGCTCGGCATTCTGATCGTCCTGGGAGTCATTCTCTGCTCTGTCTTTGCCATGTTCTATGTTAAGCAGACAGGGAAGGTGGAGAAGATGGGTTCCAACGAGGAGGGCAGCATCAGAGAGGTTATCATCCGGACTCTCAAGGTTTACGCCTTCGTAGCAGCTCTCTTCCTCCTGGGTGCGGGAATGGAGGTCATCATCTTCAAGTACCTGACCAAGATCCCCGATTATGTGCTCTTCTGGGTGAACATGATATCCGCCATACTGGATAATGCCACTTTGACCGCGGCGGAGATCTCCAAGGCCATGACCCAGAAGCAGATCAATGCTGCCCTCTACGGCCTGCTCATCTCCGGAGGCATGCTCATCCCCGGCAACATCCCCAATATCATCTCCGCCGGAAAGCTGGGCATCACCTCCAGCGAGTGGGCCAAGCTGGGAGTGCCATTAGGCCTGGTATTGAATGCTCTATATTTCGTGGTAGTATTCGTTCTGGGGATCAATCCCACCCTTGGGCTCTGATTGAAGCCCAAGAGTCCACATTTTTAGTCAAATTTTCTGCAGCAAAGCCCTGGTTGAAAATCACTCTAGTTGCTGTTTCTGCCTTAATTCCGGGATCAGCTCTCTCGCTATTGTATCTTGGTGTCCTTCTCCTGTGCCTTGATGCGCCGACGCAGGAAGTAACCTGCCATGCAGACCAAAACCCCACCCATCTCTAAAACCAGCACAGTAGAGTTATGAATGTTCGACACCAGAAGAAGTTCCCAGGCCACAAGCATGGCTAATAAGCCCAGCAATATCAATATTATTGCAGCTATTTTCTGAATAATGATCTTATCCCGGTTCATATCCAACCTTGCTAGAGCTTTTCCCTGGATATGAACATTTGCCAGCAGGCTGGAAATCTCCACCTATCGAGTCAGGCTCCTTGCCTTCTAAACATTCTCTCCAACCAGCTTATCCCAAACAGCAGTGATGCAGAGACGGCCATGCCCAGCAGGGGATGGCTCTGGCCGAATAGGATCGCAGTGATGCCTCCACCCGCCAGTGCCGCCAGAGCCCCGGATGATGTAAGCCCCAGCCGCTCCTTATAAAAGCCGGCTATAACCGGCAAGAGCAGCCCGCTGGTGAAGACGGTATAGGCCATCATCAGCGTCTTGATGATTCCGGGCATGGAGACAGCCAGGGCCAGAGCGGACAATCCTATTATCGCCACAGAAATCCGGGAGACGGCCATCAGTCTATGTTCACCGGAATTGGAAAACGCCTTTCGGAATATATCCAGAGTAAAAATGGAGGCAGCAGTCATGAGGCTGGTGTCCGCTGAGGACATGAATGCGGCAAGCATGGCCGCTGCCACCAGACCTTGGAGAGCCGGCGAGAGAAGTCCGGTCATGAGCAGGGGGATGGCCTCTTCCGGAGATGCGGCAGGGTAAAGGCTGTGGGCGAAGATTCCCAGGGATGTGATAATAAAAGCCAGTGGGATGAGAATCAGCGCCGATATCGCCGCAGATGCTCTCGCCTCCCCGGGACTGTGAGCAGAAAGCATGCGAGAGTGCATATCCGGTCCCACCAGATAGGCCGAGCCGACAACTACCAGCATGGTGAGAACATCCCAGCCTCCCATCTGGGGGGAGGTGGGAAAGCTCTGACCGGAGAGCAGTTCGGGCCCGGCAGCCTCCCATGCACTGGTGAATATGACGATCATGCCCGCCAGTATTATCAAGAGCTGCACCAGATCGGTTTTGATAACCGAGCTCTGTCCTCCGTGCATGGTGTAGAGCACAAAGACGGCCGCACATGCGGCCATGAACATCGTCTGATCGCCGCCTAATACTGCGCCCAGCACCTTTCCAGAGGCCTGGATCTGCACGGCAACAACGCCAATCCAGGAGATGACTATGAGCACTGCTGCAGCGCACCTGGCCCTCTGGCCGTAAAATGTGCCCACCAGCTCGGGCAGGGTGTAGCAGCCGGTTTTCCTCACCCTGCCGGCAAAGAGAACCGCCAGAACCAGAAGCCCTGCCGTGCCCGAGAGCATCCACCACGCACCGGGCAGGCCGCTGCTGAACCCTATCCCGGCCATGCCCAGGGTGGAAGAGGCGCCGATTATGCTGGCACAGAAGGTGCCGGTAAGATAGACCAGTTTTATGCTCCGCCCTGCCAGATGAAAATCCTCCAGCCCTTTTATGCGACGGCCAAAAGCGCCTATGGCAAAAATGACTATCAAGTAGGCAGCAATGACAAGGGCAGAATCGTTCATGATCTATCCCTCCTTTATTGTAAACTAATAATCAGAAAAAAGGTTGACAAAATAAAAGGCTTTTGCTAAGGCAGCTGTATGGTTCCCACCACCCTCAGCTTTCCGCCTTCGGGATAGGTCAGGACTGCCCTGGTCCCCGGCCGGTAGACCAGCATCTTGTCCAGCTTCAGCTTGAGGTCCATCTCATGCCAGTCTTTTTCTGACGTGGCCGCCTCCACCCGGGCAGGAACGTGCTGCATCCAGTGGCCGATATGGAGGACCATGCCCTCTTTCAGCGGTGCCGGCCAGTACTTGACCAGCTTTGCTTTAGCCTGCAAGGCTGAGACCTGCTTTATGGTCTTGTCATTGGTGAGTATGGTCCCTCGATCCAGATCTTCTACCTCAATTCCCTTGAGAGCTATGCCTGTCCGCTCACCGACGCCCGCTGTATCGAAGTCCTGATCATGCTTCTGGATGGAGCGCACCTGTGCCGTTTTCTCTCCCGGCAGTACCATAAGCACATCATGCTTCTTGATGCTTCCCTCGGCCAAGGAGCCCAGCACCACAGTGCCTATGCCCCGCACATTGAAGAAATGATCCACCGGCAGGGTTCCCGTTGCTGCATCCTGGGGCGAGATGACTTTAGCCGCATCTTCCAATAATCTCTCCCTCAGCAAGTTCTTATCCTCCTCTATGAACTCATAGCCATCGACCACAGTTCCTTTGATCAGGGGCGCTATCTGCTCGCGAGAGATATAATTCTTCAGGATTACAATCCCTTCCCTGAGGCCGATGCAGTCCAGCATGATCACAATCTCTCCAAAGGCGGGATTGATCTGATCGACTATGAGCAGGGCCTTCTGAGCCATGGATACGGCATAATAGAGAGGGGCAAGCCTTTCCGGGAATCTGGTAGGCTCTATAAAAGTGACCGTCGTATCTGCCTTTTTCAGGTTATAAAATGTGAGATCGCTGGCAGTGCCCTTCTTTCCCAGATCCTTGCTATAATCAGGGGCACCGAGAACTGCCACATTGAGATTTGCCATAGGCATGGGAATTCTCAAGAGGGTAATAGGCTTTGCGGTGGCCGAAAATCCCCACTTTATTTAGGAGACGAGCACAGGAAGAATTGCATGTGCGGCGCAGATTTATCCGATCTTGGAGAGGAAAAGCCGGATGAAAGAGACAAAAATTGGAGACAGAACCGACCGGGATCTGAGGTGATGGGGGAAAGTCAAAGCCAGGCCTAGGGGCAGTTCTTTACTGCAGTTGAAAGAGCTTTTTAAAAAGATATTTATCCTTATCGATCGTTGTAATATCAATTTTCAGAGTGACAGAGGAAGTGAATATATGCTCAGTTCAAAAGACATGGAAGACATGGGGAGAGCCATAGAACAGATCGGTGCAGCCAAGGCCTGCATAACCGGGCCTATAATCAAGGAGACCAAGAGGATTGTGCTGGAGAATGGATTGGACGCTGCAGAACTCTATGCATCTCAGCTTGCCGGTACAGACGAGAACATTGAATTATTGCGTATCATAAAGATATTCAGAAAGAATAATCTGAGCGAAAAGGCCATTGCTCAGGTTCTGGACAATATCGATGTTATTGAATCCGGCAAATGGTGATTTTTATTTAATATTTTAATTTTTTAGATTGATTCATTTCCCTCTAATTCATTGCAAGAAGATGATCCGAGATTATTTCTGTTTGTCCTGGACATCAATGCACAATCTATAAATACAATGTACTTTTTAACTCAATATAGTACAAGATTATACATTATATCTGGTGATTGCATTGGATTATCTTCAAAAGATCGTGGAAGGAAGTGACCTGGCCTTCTCCGAGGCCGAAGCACTGATGGGATACATCTTTAGCAGCGCCACCGACGCCCAGATCGGGGCCCTTCTCATAGCTCTGCGCATGAAAGGCGAGTCCGTGTCCGAGATCGCCGGCTTTGCCCGCAAGATGAGGGATTCTGCTGTATGCATCTGCCCCCAGGTGAAGGGAGTTTTGGTGGACACCTGCGGCACAGGAGGGGACGCCGCCAACACCATAAATGTGAGCACGGCAGCGGCCATAGTCACTGCTGCCTGCGGTGTGCCTGTGGCCAAGCACGGCAACTATGCCGTGAGCTCGAAGTGCGGCAGCGCCAATGTGCTCTCCGAGCTGGGAGTGAATATCAGCCCCGCTCCAGAGGCGGTGACAGCCATGATCGAGCGCCTGGGCATAGGATTCATGCTCGCCCCTATCTTCCACCCGGCCATGAAGCGGGTGGCTCCTGTCCGCCGGGAGCTGGGGCTGCGCACGGTTTTCAATATCCTGGGTCCACTGACCAATCCCGCCGGAGCCCGGGCTCAGGTGATGGGGGTCTACGATCCCCGCCTCTCCCGGAAGCTGGCATCGGTCTTCCAGATGCTGGGCACGGAGAGGGCCATGGTGGTTCACGGCTGCGGCATGGACGAGATAACCAATACAGGAGAGACGATGGTAACAGAGCTCAAGGAGGGAGAGATTGAGAGCTACAGCATCAAGCCCAGAGATCTGGGATATCCATCGGCGGAACTGACGGACATCGCCGGGGGGACTCCCGAGGACAATGCCCGAAGGCTTGTCTCTGTGCTGAAAGGCCAGAGATCGCCCGCCAGGGATATCGTGGCCATGAATTCCGGTGCGGCAGTCTATATCTCCGGCCAGGCCGAGAGCCTCAAAGAGGGAGCCGTTGCTGCAGAGGAGGCCATAAGCTCCGGCAAAGCCCTCGATCTCCTGCATAAGATGGTGCAGATGAACGGCGACTACGGCAAGCTGGTGCGCTTCTTATGACCAGGGTCAAGATCTGCGGGCTCATGAGCCGCCAGGACCTCGAATATGCCCTGTCGGCAGGGGCGGATGCGGTGGGCTTTGTGGTGGAGATAGATTCATCCAGGCACTGCCTTTCAGCCGCGGTGGCAGCGGATCTAATCCGACGGATTCCCATCTACACCAAGAGCGTGGCGGTGATCAATCCCCGGGATGTGGATGATGCGGTTCGCCTGGCCCATGAGACCGGTGCGGAGGCGCTGCAGGTGCACGGCTCTCTCTCGCCGGGCGATCTGGCCGGATTGAAGGGCCGGGTTCATCAGAAGATCATAGCCGCCGTAGCTGCCGAGCCAAACGGAGAGCAGGCCCGTCGCTATGCTGCGGTGGCAGATGCCGTCCTCCTGGACAGCATGGTTGGTGGAACTCTGGGCGGGACGGGAATGGTCCACGACTGGCTGGTCAGTGCGGAGATAGCCGCATCTCTGAAGGTTCCTGTGATCCTGGCGGGGGGGCTATATCCCGGAAATGTGGCCGATGCCATAGAGCGGGTCAGGCCCTATGCCGTGGATGTATCCAGCGGCACGGAGACCGAGGGGAGAAAGGACCCGGCCAAGATTCACACCTTCTTGCAGGCGGTGAGAGCATGTCCTTCCCCACGGTAGAGCCGGTGTTTGTGGATGTGAGCAATAAGGTGAGCGTGGATGCCCCTCTCTCCCTGTTTCTGGCATTGCGAGGCCGTCGCTGCCCTTACTTGTTGGAGTCGGTGGAAAAGTCCGGGCAGAAGGCCAGATTCTCCTTTGTCGGTGCCGATCCATCGGCCATGATCACTGTGAAGAACCGCTATGTGAAGATGGAGTTCTACAACGGGGGCATGGAGCTGATGAAAGACCGCCTATCGGAATGCGTGGATGTGCAGCGAAAAGATTCGACATTGGAGGGAGCTATAAAAGAGGGATATGATCTCTTCCATGTGCTGCGGGCGGCCATTCCCTCTAGCCGGGGCATGCCCAACAGCTTCGGCAGGCAGGTCTTCACCGGGGGAGGCATAGGCTATCTGGCCTATGATCTGGTTTTGGAGCGGCTGGGAAGGAGATCGAGCGGCGAGACCCCCGATGCCCAGTTCGGCCTGGCAGAAAGCACATTCATATTCGATCACCTGGACCGCAAGGTCTACTTCGCCATAGCTCCCATTCTTCCCGGACCCAAGGTCAATCTGATTGAGACCATCGG
>MTKZ01015336.1_pt1 | contig 13795 bp, 13 predicted proteins | sample 1042781 | NCBI WGS metagenome assembly MTKZ01 (sample SAMN06212207, study PRJNA360539) | anaerobic digester metagenome | biome: Wastewater treatment plant; material: sludge; isolation source: anaerobic digester fed with sludge from wastewater treatment plant | place: Denmark: WWTP Viborg ...
AAGCATTCAAGAGCGGCGTGTAACCATAGTTTATAGAAGGAGCGATAAGGACTTGATCTCCCATGGCAGAATCCAGGTCTTTGCAAAGACGCTCGGGAATGAGAATGTCGGTTCCCAGAGGGCAGTGTCTGCCATGAGCTTCAAGGCTACCAGTGGGGATGACAATGGTGTCGATCTTCTTTATCTGCTCTTCGAAATGAGGAAATGTCAAATTCTGTGCAAACATAATTCTCTCCAATGATTTAGTATTCCTGCATTAGACTTTGCTCAGCCCGGAGCGCATAGGCACAAAGGCAACATCCAGGAGAGTCTCGGTTTCGAAGTGTTGGCCGTGCTTCGTAACCCTTACGAGAGTCTGTGCTCCAAGAGGCCCGACAGGTCCAACGAGCCTGCCGCCATCCGCCAGCTGCTGCAACAGAAGGCTGGGAATATCAAAGGGCGCTGCGCTCAATATTATAGCATCAAAGGGAGCCTTCTCTTCCCATCCATAAAAACCATCTGCCAGACGAAGCTCGACGTTTGTTATTTCAAGGGATTCTAGGATAGTTCGGGCGCGATCTAAAAGTGCGTCGATGCGCTCTATACTATAAACTTCCTTAGCAAGCAAGGAGAGTATAGCAGTCTGATAGCCCGAGCCCGTACCTATTTCCAGAATTCGCTCGTCTCCTTTGAGCAAGAGCGCCTCTGCCATAAAAGCAACAATAAATGGCTGAGAAATGGTCTGACCCGAGCCTATTGGCAAAGGGTAATCCTCGTAGGCCTCGACCCTGTAAGACGATGGCACAAAGAGATGACGAGGAACCCGGCGCATAGCATCGAGCACGCGCTTGTCTCTTATACCGCGTGCCGCAATCTGGAAGCGAACCATAAAATCGCGCTCTTGCTGTCGCTCGTTATCAGCTTTCATCCTTTGCCTATTATATCATGATAGCGAACTCAGGATTTGGCTTTTTATGTCTCGAAATGTCCATATATTTCAAAAGTCCAGAAAATTTTGAATATTGACAAAAAAAATTAGCATGTTTCTCCAAATTGTGTTACAAATTTATATATAGGAATTGAGCAAAAGGAAAATCAACGCGGAGGACCAGATGCGATTACTTGTAATCATGAAGAGAAACCTTGATCAGAGCCTTGCTGAGCAACGCAATGCAAGATACCTACACATGATCGAAATTTATAAGCANNATTTGCCAGATCTTGTGCTTTGCGGAATAGATCATCTTCCTGAAAATGGATGCAATATATCGCATAACGTACATGCCTGGTTCGAAGAGCATAACGTCAATTATATTGGCTCGGATTATAAGGTTATAGAGCTGGCCTTATCCAAGGGCTTGCTCAAACAAAAATGGCAAACATATGGAATAAGGACACCTGTCTTCGGTCTTATTAGAGAAGAACCAGAGGAATGCAATGAGGATATAGAAAGCCTTTTATCGCTAAACGCTTTCCCCTACATACTTAAGCCTGAAAATCTTGGCAATTCGAGAGGCATAGATGAGAACAGCATAGTCTGGAATGAAGCCGAACTTCGCAAGGCTCTTGATAAAATGCGTCTTCAATTTGGAGGAGTAATTCTTGCGGAGCATTACCTTGGTGCTTCAGCCGATTTTAGGGAGATCACTTGTGCCATGATAGAGGGATCTTCAGGCATGTTGTTTATGCCTGCTGAGGTATCTCTTGTAGAGCCAAAGCGTTTTCATATAATAACGACGCGCGACAAGGATAAGAAAGGAACTATCGCAAATCCACTAGATGCTGATACCGCCGCCTCTTTTCTGCCTTTTGCGGAGAGAGTTTTTGCTATTGCTGGCGTACGCGACTACTCGCGTGGGGATTTTATCTTGGCTGATGGTGAATTTTGGGCAATAGAAATAAACGGTCAGCCGATGATACCAGATCAATGGTTTGGTAGTGCGGCTCTGTTTGCTGGATTATCCGAAGAGAAATATCTAGTGGGAATTGTTGCATCCGGCTATCGGCGACTCAAGGCAGAAGGCCGGCTTGCGCAAGTTTTTCCAAAGGAGGCGCAAGCTCTGCTTAAAGGGACAAAACTCGAGGTCTTGTAGAGCCCTCTTTTGACAGAGGAGGAAGGGGCTCATGGATGGAAAGAACCGAATACTAGGCCTTGATCTTTCAACTGGCGGAGCAAAAAGGAAATGACGGTCTAAGAGCCCAGGGAATGCTGTGCTAAGGAGGTTTTGAAATGTACAGAGTAAGACAAACTGATGTAGTTGGTATTGTAAAACCTGCAATAGATGCACATACACTTGGAATTTTGTCGTTTGCCCAGATTTTAAGAGATTGTGGCATAAGAGTGGAGATTGCTGGAGATGATGTAAATAAGGATATCGACAGAATAACTAATGAAGGGCAATTGGATTCTCTTGTCAGATGGATACGCGATAGACATATCGATATTTTGGGATTTTCATATCGGCTCGACCCTGAGCGTGGCGCCGAGATTTTTGCGCGCCTTGTCGAGCGCCTTCGGCGCCTCGGGCTTATGGCAAGGGAGGGTGGACCGCTTGTTGCTCTGTGGTTCGCGGGGCTGCCGCCCGCCTGCCGGCGGGCGGCGGAGCGCGTGCCCATGGTCGACGCTACGTTCCAGGGCGACGAGTCTTACGAGGAGGTTCTGGAAAAGTTGGGCTTACCTGCACATCTTGTGCCCGAGCAGGCGAGCGTGGAGCTCGCCTACGACAAGGCTCGCCTAGAGCTCGGCAAGGAAATTGTCAAGAACAGGAAATATTTGGAGATAAAGCCCATCGATCGCTCTGGTTCCAAAAGATTCGGCCTCCGAGGGGAGCGAGTGCTGGATCGTGTACATCATGGAATAGAGCAGCACCTTCCGCCGCTTATGCGCGCTCATGTAGGCCCTTACGCGGAGGATCGCGAGCAAGCAGTTGCCCTCTTTCTCGACTGGACAAAACAACTGGCCAAAACAAGGATGCTCGATATTCTCTCTATTGGAAGTTCTCAGCTAACTCAGAGCCATTTTGGCGAAGATTGGACAGGCCTTTCCAATGGTGGGGGCGTCCCCATCAACAATCCAGCAGAATATCGAGAAGTATGGGAAGCTGCGCGTCCCATGCTAGTTCGAACCTATGCAGGCACAAAACATGTGCCTGAAATGGCAAAAATGCATGAAGAAGCACTTGATATCTGCTGGCATGCCCTTTCTTTCTGGTGGTTTTCGCTGCTCGATGGTCGTGGGGAGAACACCGTCTTGCAGAATCTCGAAGAGCATTTCGAGGCATTGCGCTATATCGCGTCCACCGATAAAGCCATGGAACCAAATGTGCCGCATCAGTTTGCTTTTCGTGGATGCGATGATGTGGGTTATATCGTTTCTGGTTATGTTGCGGCTAAGGCAGCGAAGGCTCAGGGGATTCGCACTTTGATCCTTCAAATCATGCTCAATACTCCAAAGTATACCTGGGGAATCCAGGATATTGCCAAGGCGCGTGCCTTAAGGACCCTTGTAGGGGAGCTAGAAGGACCTGATTTTGCAGTAATTCTGCAGCCCAGGGGTGGTCTGGACTACTTTTCGTCCGATTTGGAGAAAGCCAGGGCTCAGCTCGCTGCGGTGACTATGCTTATGGATGACATCGAGCCAGATAATCCGGCAAGTCCTCAAATAATTCATGTGGNNGTAAGGCTTGCCGATCCTGAAGTGGTGGAAGAATCGGTGCAGATAACCAGGTATGCGCTCAAGGAGTATCGCCGCCTAAAAAAGAAAGGTGATATGCCAGAATATGGCAAGTCTGCAATGGTCGAGGCTAGAACGCGGAGCTTATTGAAAGAGGCCAAGAACATGATCAAATTCATTGAAGCTACAATTCCAAATACCTATAGTCCGCGCGGTTTTTATTCGATGCTAAGATCGGGCGTTTTTCCTCTACCCTGGCTTATTGCCTGCAAAGATGAATTCGAAGCGGCTGTAAATCAGCCCGTGCAGTTTTTGCATGGTGGCGTTCATGTAGTGGATAGAGAAGGCAAGCCTCTCTCAGTGAGTCAGCGACTCTTTGGGATAGCAAGAAATCTCGAAGATATTGGCTTTGCGCCTTCTATTACACATAGTGCTGACTCAAGCTGGTTGGCTAGTGGGAGTGGAGGTGGGCAAAAGGAGCAATATGGTGAAAAACACTGATTGGGAAGGCATTGTAACACACCTCGATCATATAGCCGCCAAAGGCAAGAAGATGGTCTGGTGTGTAGTGGGAGCAGGGAATGGCGGTATTGCAATGGCAGGCCATCTCGGCATCATGGGTTTTCCTGTTCAAATGTATAATCGCACAGACGAGCATCTCAATGCGATTCGCTGGTATGGAGGCATAGATATCGAGGGAATGGTGACTGGCTTCGGGCCTGTGCGTCTGGCAAGCGCTAATATGGGAGATGCACTTGAAGGTTCGGATGTTATAATGATAGTGACTCCTTCGACTGCTCACTATAATTTAGCCACCTTGATGGCACCTTTTCTGAAAGACGGACAGATTGTAGTTCTAAATCCGGGAAGGACCGGAGGGGTACTGGAATTCAGGGCAGAGCTAGAGCGCCAGAAATGTGAGGCTAGTGTAGTCCTGGTCGAAGCTCAGACATTCGTCTATGCCTCGCGTATGATCACTCGAAATAGAGCCCATATTTTTAGCATCAAGAATGGAGTTCCAGTCAGCGCTCTGCCTTCGTTTCTTACCCCCGCCGTGCTAAAAGTGATCGATGTGGCCTTTCCACAGTTCATTGCAGGGAGCAATGTTCTGGCAACAAGCATAGAGAATATAGGAGCCGTGTTTCATCCAGCGCTTACGCTTCTAAATGCTGGATGGATCGAATCCACAGGTGGAGATTTCGAATATTATCTTCAAGGTATTTCTCCATCAGTGGCAATGGTGCTTCAAGCAATCGACGATGAAAGACTTGCGCTTGCACGGGCTCTGGGGATAAGGACGGTCTCCGCTAGAGAGTGGCTGTATCTAACCTACGATTCAGTGGGAGATGATCTGTATACCGCGATTCGTTCTACCCTGGCTTATGCAGGGATAAAAGCGCCGCGTTCTATCGAACACCGCTATATATGGGAAGATGTGCCCATGAGCCTTGTACCTATGGCCAGTATAGCCGCAATGTATGGTATCGAGACTCCGGCGATAAACCTTATCATAGATCTTGCTAATCTGATGCTCAGCCAGGACTATAGAGCCAATGGGCGCACGGTACATTCTCTAGGTATCGAAGGCATGTCGGTAGAAGAACTCCACCGTCTTGTCACCGAGGGCTGAGCGGGGCTCTTAAGGGAGGTAAATATAATGAATGAAACTCTAATTGCAATAACACAATGGATCGACAATTTGCCATCAGGGATTGGGGCTATCCTTATTCTGTTAGTTGGGTGGGCAATTGCGAAGCTTCTGAAGCTCCTGGTGCCAATTATATTAGCCTGGCTTAAATTCGATGTTCTTGCGGAGAAGATCGGTATCAAGGAATTTTTGCGCAAAGGAAATNNTCCTGGCTCTACGGTGCGATTCCTTCAATTCTGGCCACCATAATCACTGCGACAATCGGCATCTTTATCGTAAATTTTCTTTCGAACTTCGTAATGACAATAATGAGCAATGCGGGTCTGAGTTCCGCGGCCTTGGTTAAGAGCCTCATAAGAGTGGTGGGCTATATCATTGTTATAATCATGGTAGTTGAACAACTTGGATTCGAGTCGATCATGAATGTCCTTCTTCTATTGCTAATTGGTTCCGCAGCGCTTGGAGTCGCGATAGCGATTGGACTTGGTTGCAAAGATATTGCCAGGCAATATGTGGATAGCTTTCTCAGGTCTCTTCGGGAGCGTGAGCGGGCTTCGCATGGAAGCGATCTTGAGGGATAGCCGGCTGTAGATTCTTTCTTTATGATGAAAATTCCTGCTCGAGAGCTGTTCTCATGTTTTTTATGATGTCATGAACTGCGAGGTGGATGCCCTTCTTGTCTGCTCTGCAAAGATTTTTGGTTTCTATGGGCTCACCGAATTCTACGACCACGTGGCGATACGGATTGATATGAAAACTGCCTGGTCTCATGACTTTTTCGGTTCCATATATACATATAGGCACAATGGGCACAGCACAGCGAACCGCCGCAAATAATCCACCCCGGTTGAATTCATCTATTCCATTGCCCTGGTGCATATGTCCCTCAGGGAATAATATAAGGCTTCGGCCTTTCTTTAATCGCTTTTCCATGGCTTTCAGGGCACGCACTTCTGATTGCGGAAGGCCTTGATTGACAAAGACAGAGCCGCTTGCGCGCATCCAATAAGATAGAGCAGGTATTCTTCCAAATAAGTCATTAGCCACAAAGGCGGCAGGTTGGGGGATCGATGCGAAGAGCACGGGTATGTCGGCAGGTGATCGGTGATTAGAAGCAAAAAGATAAGTCCTGTCTGGAAGGATTTTGTCCGCGCCCCTTACCTCGATTTCCATTTTTGTGATCTTTATTAAGCTGCGCGACCATAAAAAGATGGTCTCAAACACATACTGGTCGAGTTCTTCTTGGGTTTTGATTACAAAAGTGCGCGGAATTCGACGCATGGTTTTTGCTGTTCGCATGAGAATGCGGGGCAGCATAAATCTGAAATCTTCTTTGATAGCAGCGCGCAGAATGGCAAAAAACGGCTTCTTGCTCCGGGTAACAATTTCCGCATATCGGTTTCCATCTATTTCTTTTTCGATATCAAAATTGTCGGTTGTAGTAGTCGTGGAGGGATTGGGCATAGGTATTTCAGAATTGTAAATTGAATACCTTTTATCTTTGATATCTATGTTCTGCTGGTCTGCCATGCGTTCGCTCAATGCCCCTAATAATAGTATCTATATTTTTGACACGATTAGTCAAGAATCAAAATATCTGTATAGGCTTTGCGATTTACGGCTATCAATTTCTTGAAGATCACATTCTCTTTGCTAAGACTCTCTTCTCATAATCCTTTACGTCTTCGAGCCAACCAAGGCCATAAGGGACATTTTGTGTCTCGCAATAATGGTGCCATATGGCGCCAAAAGGTAGAGAGCCGGATTCTTCGATATATGACAGCCTTGTTCCGAAATCAGCTTGTTCTTCTGCGGCCCGCATAGGTTCTAAGGGCTCGAGAAAAGCATAGAGAAGCGCTCTTTGGGTGCTGCGTGCACCATTGATCCATGCTGAAATACGATTTACGCTCGAATCGAAGTAATCGAGAGCAAGATGGACTCTATCCCAGACATGCATTCTGACAATCTCTCTGCAGACATCTGTTAGCGAATCATTCCAGATGACTATGTGATCTGAGTCCCAGCGCAATCCTCTGCTCAAGTGGAGGATCAGATATGGTACATAGAGAAGAGTCGAAGAAATTTTGTCCGCTACGTTTTCGGTGGGGTGGAAGTGGCCCATATCGTAGCATAGACCAATGGCTTTCTGAGATGCATAACCTAGATAGAACTCGTGAGAACCTGCCACATAGGCTTCTGATCCTATACCGAAGAGCTTGGATTCGACGCTGTCTAGCACTCGGTCGTTTGGCAGTTTTTCGGAATATATGGCATCGAGAGATTCTTTGAGTCTTAAACGCGGACCAAGGCGGTCGGCCGGCATATCTTTGTACCCATCAGGTACCCAGAGATTGTTGACGACATGATCCTTGAGCGCATCGGCGATCGACTGGGCTATGCGTCTACTCGCCTTGCCATGCCGAATCCAGAAATCTCGAATATTATTATCGGCATGAGCTAGAGTCCAGCCGCTTTCTGCTAGAGGATGAGAAAAGAATGTCGGATTGAAGTCAAGGCCTATATGCTGTTGTTTGGCCCATTCTATCCAACCTTCATAGTAGCTAGGTTCAAGATCGCAACGATCTACTTTAGCGCCGCCTGTCTCCGCATACATAGCATGTAGGTTAAAGCGTTTCTTGCCGGGGATCAGGCTGAAGGCGAAGGCGGCGTCTGAGCGCAGCTCTTCGGCATTGCGCGCCCGCCCAGGATAGCTTCCTGTGGAGAGTATGCCGCCAGAGAGTGAAGTTGCACCGTCGAAGCCTATTACATCATCTCCCTGCCAGCAATGGATGGAAAGTGGTATAGAGGCGAGGGTCTCTATGGCCTGATCGGTATCGATGGCAAGTTCAGCATAAATCTCTCGCGCTGCTTTGTATTCTTGCTCTGTTCTAGGCATTGGGTTCTCCTTCCTTCATAGCCAGAGATCATTTCTTTAGTATAGGGGCACTTTCCGAAGAAGGAGAGGTCAGCCCATTGGCAGCTACTCCTGACCGGAATTTTTCTACTTCCCAACCTCGAATAAAATCTGCATCTTCTGATTCCATCGGATGAACGCCTCCAAATGACTGAGCGTACCAGGCGATTTTTGCCGCATCCTGGAAGAGCAGGCAGGCCCGCTCGGCTGCATTGTCGTCTTTTCCTAGGCCGAATATGCCGGTTCTTTGGATGGCGAGGATTTTTGGTAATTCGCCATGGTTGGCGATGTATTCGTGGATTGCCGATTTGATTTGTTTGAGATCGCTGGCTGCTGATTGGCTGAGAAAAAGAGGCCAGGCTCCGGCATAGACAATGTGGTCGGGCGTGAATGGTTGGCTAAGTGGTTCAAAAGCTTCGGGTGAACCCAAAAAATACCCCAAAAGCGAATTTAACGTAAAGGAAAATCTTACGTTAAATTCCGAGGATATCGCTTCTATCATCACCCTTATATCCTCCGATGGAAGCTCATTCTTGACTTTGCTCGCCACAGAATGAGAATCATCATCCAAAGGCAACGGTCTCACCCATTTTCCCAGAGTATCAAAAATGTACCTATATAGATCATCTATTTCATCGGCATTATCCGCGGCGACGAATACTCCATGATTCCGCAAGAAAAGAATCTTAATTGGGCATCTGCCCATAGCTTTACGGGTTCTAAACAATGTGCGAACTCTATCTGCCAGGGTGTATCCGGGCGTTGTATAAGGTAGTACTTCGGCTTCTTCTCCAAATAGCTCAGGTACTCTCTTGAGAGCTTCGACCGAGCACATTAGACCATTTACCAGCGCCGGATGCAGATGCACAACTAACCTAAATGGGAATAAGGCATGCAGCAGTGTTTCAACACTCGGCCGCATCGTCTGTCCCGGCAGTCTTGAGGCAAGAAGCCTTTCGAGCACGATTTCTTCAGGATCGGTAGCGTCGGAAGAAAGCGGAGCTTCGAGAATGTTTATGAGCTTAGGAAGCGATAACAATACAAAGCCTCTCTCGTCGATTGTCCCCAATGAGACTCCCGAAGCCTTTACCGCCATTACATTATCTTGCTTTATAGAGCTATTTCCTCCACCAGCCAACACATACCGGGAGTCCGCGCCGTAACGGCGAGATAGCCTTATAATAGAATCGAGATTCATGCACAAACCCCCATGCGTTCAGTCCATATGGAACATTTCTTTGAGCGACCATATTTTTGGCGAATTATCCGCATTCGTATCCATGAGGTCTTTCATCGAGTCCCACCACTTGCGCATTATTGGTAATTCGGACAAGGAGTCGCTCGTCTCATCTTCGGCTAGGCTTTGAATTGCAAAAAGCCTTAATGTCTCAGGATCTAAGTATATCGAATAATTCGAAATGCCTGCTTTCCGCAGCTCGCACTTTAGTTCGGGCCATATTTCATCATGTCTGCGCTTATATTCCGCTTCATTTCCAGGTTTGAGCTGCATGACAAATGCATAGCGTTTCATTTTTCCATCCTTAAATCAATGGGGCAATATAGAGATTGCGGGCTTGCGTATGCCGGCAAGCCCGCAAAAGGCACTCAGTACACTTTTTTCCACTCTTCGATGTTGCTCTTGTCGAATTTGAACGGAGGTCCGAGCAATACTTCGGTACCACCATCTGGGGCTTGAGTAATGGTGTAGTTTCCCAGACGTCCAGCGCTAAACTTCTCTCCAACCCTGCCAGTAATCTTGCCACTCACAAGGCCGGTCGCTACGTATGATCCAAGATAACCCACGTCGATTGGATTCCATAGGAACATATAAGGACAGACTCCATTATTGATGTATTCGGCCATCTCAGAAGGCAATCCAAGACCGGTTAGATAGACTTTGCCCTTGAGCCCTTTGTCTGTGAGCACTTTTCCGGCAGCCGCGATGCCCACTGTAGTTGGGGCAATTATCACCTTTAGGTTTGGATAGGATCGCAGAAGTCCTTCGGTTTCAGAGACGGATTTATCGCGCAGATCATCACCATAAGCGATCTTGACGAGCTTTAGGTCTTTGTATTCCGGTTTAGCCAGCTCTTTTTTCATGAAATCGATCCAGATGTTCTGATTCGATGCCTGGCTCGTCGCCGAAAGAATAGCTATCTCGCCCTTGCCACCAGCCATGTCGTAAGCAGCCTTAATGAGCGTCTGGCCGATCTTCTCTGAATCCGCTTGATTGACATGGGTTAATCGCGCCTGTGGGTTGACCGAAGAATCGAGAGAGAACACCTTGATGCCTTGTGCGCTTGCTTTCTTTAGGACAGGCGTCAGGGCGTCATAATCATTGCCAACAATGCAGATCGAAGCGACCTTTTGAGCTATAAGCTGCTCGATGATCTGAATCTGTGCCTCGGCTGTGGGCAGATCCGGAGAGCGCAGAATTGCCTCGAAGCCCTGCTCCTCTATGCCGATCCTGAATCCCTCCAGCTGCTTTTCACCGTATGGATTGCCTGTATTCTTGAATACGATGGCAAATTTCGGTTTGTCTGCTGCAAATACGGCAGTGGGGATAATGAGCGCAAGTACGAAGAGAACCAACGCTACCCTAGTGACAGTCTTTTTCATATCAGCCTCCTTGTGCTGAATTCTTATGAATATCAGAACCATCTCCCACATCTGACCGATGCGCCGGAGTGGCCGATTTCCTTGGATATTGGCTAGCTCGATTAGTAAAGTTCTGCACAAGCACAGAAAGGATAAGAAGAATCCCTAGGATTATGAGAATGACCTGCGCTGATACATTCCGCAGGCCAAGTCCGTAGTTCAAGAATCCAATCAAGAAAATTGCAATAAGCGGTCCACCAATGCGCCCTTTGCCGCCAGAGGTACTGATGCCACCCAGTACCGTCATGGCAATGGCATCGAGCTCATAGTTGAGGGCAACATTTGGTCTTGTGCTGCCCATGCGCGAAGTAAGAAAGAGCGAAGTAAAGCCAGCCATAAGTCCCGCCAGCGTGCTTACACCAAGAATTACGCGATCTGTGCGAATGCCGGAATATTCGCTGGCGGTTCTGTTGTTTCCGACTGCGTACACCATGCGTCCGAAGCGAGTTTTATGGATGATAATCGAAAAAATAATCGCGGCAATGATAAACACTATGAAGATAAAGGGTACTTTACCTATGTATCCCCAAGCCAAAAAGCTGAACCAGGAAGGGAACTTCCCAGCCGAGCGATCTTCGAGAATCACATAGGCAATTCCACGGTAAACCGTCATAGTGCTGAGTGTAATAATCGTTGCGGAAAGCTCTCTAAACTTGATCTGAAGAAAACCATTGATAAAACCGCAGATTGTGCTTACAAGGAGGGCTAAAACCATGGCCAGAGGCATAGGAACCCCTGCATTATAAGAAACTGCCATCAACACAGAGCTGAGCGCTACGATTGAACCCACCGATACATCGATGTTGCCAAGAATAATTATCATCGTCATGGGCAACACGAGAAAGGCCTTATCGAGAAAATTCATCGGCGTGCTCAAAAATGTATCGAGGCTAAGATAATACGGGCTAAGAAATGAATTTACAACATTTACTGCCAGAAAAAGAACAAAGAGAAAAACTTCCCACTGGTATCGTTGGAGCGCATGCGGTCTATTGATATCGAGCCCTGATTTTCCCATCTCTTTCCTCTCAAATTGCGCGCTTTTTAAGCGCTGCCCTTTCGTTTCGCCGCTGTAACAGAACATTGGAGATTATGGCAGCAAGGATGACGATTCCTTGAATGAATTGCTGCCAAAATGGTGAAATATTGATTAGTGGCAGGGCATTTGCAAGAATTCCAAAGAGAATCGATCCCAAAATAATGCCCGTTACTTTTCCTCGCCCGCCGGATACACTGACACCCCCCAAGACAGTCGCGGCAATTACGTTCATTTCATATCCAACTGCCGTATCTCCCTGTGCCGATGCAAATTTGCTTACCCACAGCACACCAGACAATCCAGCAAGGAGACCCATAAGCGAATAGACAAGGAGAATAATGCGTCTTCGCTTTATACCAATAAGTTCGGCTGTCTCTGGACTTGAACCCACGGCATAGATATATCGACCTGTCTTGGTTTGATTGATAAAATAGGAATAAAAAATATAAATTATTACTGCAAAGATAATTAGATTGTTGATGCCTAAGGTGGTTCCTGTGCTCAGATTCTTAAAACCGGTCGACATTTGATAAGCGCTGACCCATTTGCCCTTGCTGACAAGGTAGGTCATTCCTCGAAGAATGTTCATAAGACCGAGGGTTGCAATAATGGGAAGAATATTGAAGTAAGCAATGAGCACACCGATGATCGAACCGGCAGCAAGTCCGATCGACATTCCCTCTAGCAAAGATAGCAAGGGCGATATCTCTGGATTTGCGCTTACAGTCAACGCTGTCACCATGCCAGACAAAGCCATCGTGGAACCAATCGACAGATCAATGCCACGGGTTAGAATAACCATCATCATGCCTACCGAAAGAATGCTCAAAATTGCGGTATTGGCGAGTAAATCCTTGATATTTGCAAGGCTCAAAAAACTCGGATTCCGAAGTTGAAAGATCCCAGATAAGATTACTATAAAAATAAGCAATCCCAGTTCTCGAAATGATTCGGAATTTTGAAATAGCCTGAGTATACTCAATTTGGATAAACCAGCCGAATTTTTATCGGTGAGCGACTGATCGATGTCGCTGGGAGACCTCTTCTTATGCGATTGCATGCGCCTGTCTCCTCTGGCTAGTCATGGCAGCTTCGAGGATGGCTTCCTGAGTGGCTGCTGCCGTCTCGAATTCCGCGGATTTTCTTCCTTCGCGGAGCACCACGATGCGATCGCTCATGCCTAGAACTTCGGGCATCTCACTGGAAATCATTATGATACCGTAACCTTGTTCCGCGAGCTTATTCATTATGCGGTAAATCTCGGTTTTTGCGCCAACATCGACCCCTTTTGTTGGTTCGTCCAAAATAATCAGCTTGAGCTTGGAAGTTAGAAGCTTAGCCACGATGAGTTTTTGCTGATTTCCTCCAGAGAGCGTGGAAGCTTTTACATAGATGTGAGCGGCTTTTACCTTGAGATCGTTTATCAAGCGTGCCGCAATTTCTCGCTCTTGGTCTTGCTTCATGAAGCCTCTTTGGCAGAAGGATTTGAGAGATGCAAGGGTGATATTGCGAACCAAATCCCAGTCGAGCACAAGCCCTTGTTTCATCCGGTCTTCAGGTAGGTATCCTATACCATGAGATAGAGCTTCTTCCGGAGACCGAATCGAGATTTCCTTTCCTTCGAGAAAGAATCTGCCCGAATCGCGAGGTGCTATACCGTATATGCTTTCGCAAATTTCGGTTCGTCCAGCACCCACAAGGCCAGTCAACGCTAAGATTTCTCCACGCCGAACCGAAAAGGAAATATCCTTGAAAAACCCCGTGCGGGAAAGGTTTTCCACGCGGAATATTTCTTCTCCAATTTGAATATGTCTTGAAGGGAAGTATTGAGTTATCTCACGACCCACCATTCCTCGTACTAACTGCGCTTGTTCGAGGCCAGGA
>MTKZ01117128.1_pt1 | contig 13791 bp, 10 predicted proteins | sample 1042781 | NCBI WGS metagenome assembly MTKZ01 (sample SAMN06212207, study PRJNA360539) | anaerobic digester metagenome | biome: Wastewater treatment plant; material: sludge; isolation source: anaerobic digester fed with sludge from wastewater treatment plant | place: Denmark: WWTP Viborg ...
ATTCTTTTCGGTTGATTCGCCGCGGATCCGGGCACATAATGCTTGCATCAACAAGCGAGCTTTACGGAGATCCAACCTTGATTCTCTCCCAGAAATGCCAGTACGCCGTGCGAGCCATCCTCGAATTGTCCAAACGATACGGTCAGGGGCCGGTTCCCGCCGCCGAAATCGCCGGCAGTCAGGCGACGCCCCAACGGTTCCTCGAGATCATCCTGAACGAACTCAAACCCACCGGCCTGGTCGATTCCCGCCGAGGCGCCCAGGGCGGTTTCTACCTCACCTCCTCGCCGGACCGGATCACGGTCGGCAAGGTCATTCGTCTCGTGGAGGGGGCTCTCGACCCGGTGAATTGTGAGGCGGACCAGGCCGGCCGAGGCTGCCCACTTGCGGAGCGATGTGCGCTCGCCGGACTCTGGAAACAGGCTCGGGAGGCCGTTGAGGCCGTCTATGATTCCGTCACCTTCCAAGACCTCGTCGATCAGGAAAGGAATCTGGAATCCGAAGCAGCCCTGCAGTACTGCATTTGAGCGGCTCGAACGATGCCGACGACGCGCGGCTGATCGCCGGAACGATTCGCGTGCGTGCTCACCGAGTCTGTGACTGAATGCCGACAGTGAACTGCGGAACGCGGTGTGTGCTTCTTCTCAGGTCGCGACGGTGGCGACGGCCTCCTCGAAGACGTTGAGGCCGACCTCCAACTGGACCTGGTTGATGCACAGCGGCGGGCAGAAACGGATGGTGGTGTCGCCGCAGCCCCACAAAAGCAGGCCGCGCCGGAACGATTCGGTGATAATGCGTTCGCGGAGTTGCCCGGCCGGCGTCTGCGAACGGCGGGGCTTGCGGACATCCACCGCCAGAAGCAAGCCCATGCTCCGCGGCGAGCCGAGGCAGCGACGGCGACCGTCGATCTGTTCGAGCTTGGAGATGAAGATCGGCGCAAGCCGGGCGGCGTTGGCGATCAGGTGCTTCTCGAGGGCCTCGACCGAAGCGAGGGCCGACGCGCAACTCACCGGATTGCCGATGTAGGGAGCGCTGAGCAGACCTTCGTCGCTGCTCAGCAGGGTTTCCGGCGCGATCAGAGCGTGAATCGGCATACCGCTGTTCAAGCCGGTTGCCGCAAGGAGCACATCGGCCTGCACGCCGAAATGCTCACAACCGAACATGCGACCGGTACGGCCCATGCCCGTACGCGTTTCATCAATAACCAGCAGAATGCCGTGCTCGTCACAGACTCTCCGGAGTTCCGGCAGAAAATCAGCGCTCGGAACGTGATAGTCTTCTTCGGTGAGCATCGACTCGGCAAAGATCACCGCCACCTCTTCGCCCAAGCCGCTCTGGAAGTAATCGTGCACCGCCACGACGCTTCCGTATGGCAGGCTGTCAACAACCCACGCAGCGGGCGGAATGCGCCGGCGGTGACGCGGCCGGCTCAAGTCGAGGGTAATCGCGGCCAGACCTCGATTGTGCGAGTTGCCGTCAAACGTGATGACGCGGTTTCGCCCGGTGCGACGCCGGGCCATTTTCAGAACAGCTTCGAGCGACTGCATCCGGTTGTTTGCGAAGAGAACGCGGTTGTCACCACGGGTTGGAGCGAGTTGAGCGAGTTTTCGTGCCAGCGCCATCAGCGGTTCGCTGGTGAATTCGCCACTGCACGCTTTCGCCATCCGCTCGACCTGTTCCTGGACCGCTCGGACGACCATCGGGTGCGCATGCCCGGCAACAGTGGCCAAAGCACCAGCGGTGAAATCAAGATATCGATTGCCGTCGAGATCTTCGACGACCGAACCGCGTGCGCGACGAACGACCAGCGGGTAGGGCCAGCCGTTCGGAGAGGCCACGGCTCGCCGGTCGTGAGGCAAGGCCAGGGCGGTCATCGGTCCAGGCGGTGAGACCACGATCCACGGCGCGGGACCGATAGTCGGTTCCTGCGGCGGTCGTCCCGAGACTGGTACATGAAGCGTCAACATGCTACATCCGCAACGTCACAGCCACCACGACTTTTGTTAAGTATAGCAATTCCAGGACTCTCGGACAATCCGGTGGGGGGCTTTCTCGTCGGCGGCGACGCCCGAGGGACTCCCTGGCTGTCTCTTATCGGCCGATAACCTCGCTTTTCAGGAGAAACCGACCAACGCCAATCTGGTTGACAAAGGCTTGCGTCAGCGTGGCAACGCATCGTGGACTGAAAACTGCGGTTTTCTCCACAAGGCCGAATCCGAAGTGGGCGGGCAGCTTTGCCTGGGATGCTCGCGGCCCACGCGCATGCCAAGGCGTTTCGCGAGCGAGGCAGGGATCTCGGCACGCTCACCCGGTGCTTGAAGGAGGAGATTCAGAAGTAAAGCGCCGTTGTCGACGGGCGACCATGTTGCGGCGTCCGACGGACGCTGGAGATGGAGTTCCCGTTGCCGCCCATTCGACGCTCGGGTTGCGTCCGCATGAATGACCGGGGCGTTGTCCACTGTCGGACCGGGACGCAGCCACGCCGTCGTGGCCATGCGTGTCGACTCTCTGTACAATCCGCACCCACGCAGACCAGAACCCACCTGTGAAGGAGAAAGCGTTCATGACCGGTCGGGCCAAGATCACGATCGTCGGTGCGGGCAGCGTCGGAGCCACCTGCGCCCACTGGACGGCGGCCAAGGAACTGGGCGACATCGTCCTCGTGGACATCGTTGAGGGGCTGCCCCAGGGCAAGGCACTTGATCTGCGTGAGGCGTCGCCGATCGAGGGTTTCGACTGCGAGATCGTCGGCACCAACCGGTACGAGGAAACCGCCGACAGCGATGTGATCATCATCACCTCGGGCCTGGCCCGCAAACCGGGCATGAGCCGTGACGACCTGATCGCCAGGAACACCGAGATTGTCGGAAGCGTCGCCAGGCAGGCAGCCAAGTTCAGCCCTAAGGCCGTGATGATCGTAGTCAGCAATCCGCTGGATGCGATGGTGTACGTCGCCTGGAAGGCGTCGGGGTTCCCGACCCATCGGGTAGTCGGCCAGGCCGGTATCCTGGACACCGCCCGCTTCCGCACCTTCATCGCGATGGAACTCGGGTGCAGCGTTGAGGACATCAGCACGCTGCTGCTCGGCGGCCACGGCGACGACATGGTCCCGCTGCCGAGCTGCACCGCCGTCGGCGGAATCCCGGTGACCAGTCTGATCTCCAAGGACCAGCTGGACGCCATCGTCGATCGAGCCCGCAAGGGCGGCGGCGAGATCGTCGCCCTGCTCAAGACCGGCAGTGCCTACTATGCTCCGGCGGCAGCCAGCGTGCAGATGGCCGAGGCCATCATCCGCGACAAGAAACGCGTGCTGCCGTGTGCGGCCTATTGCGGCAAGGAATACGGCATCGGCGGCTACTTCGTCGGCGTGCCCTGCATTCTGGGCAAGGGCGGCGTCGAGAAGGTGCTCGAGGTCCCACTGTCGTCGCAGGAGAAGGCCGCGTTCCAGGTCAGCATCGAGCACGTGAAAGAACTGGTGGCGGTGGTTCAGAAGATCGGGGCGTGAAGAGAGGATTCAGGTTTCAGTCGGCAGGTTCCGTGCCGGCAGACCATTCATTTGTGTCCGGAGGTTGATGATGCGTCGCTTCGTTTCCATGATCGCCGGAGGGTGCATAATCGCTGCAGTCGGCTGCACACCGGNNAAAGTCGGCTGCACACCCGAGCAGGTCAAGCCGGGCATCGCCGGCAAGCAGGAGTCGGTCGTCGGCAGAGTCGAGATCAAGCGGGTGGTCGATTGCCGGTACCTGTTGTATCTGCCTGAGAATTACGAATCGCAGGACCGCTGGCCGTTGATGCTGTTTCTGCACGGAGCCGGCGAACGCGGGGATAATGTCGAGAAGGTCAAGATACACGGACCGCCGAAGCTCATCTCGCAGGGCAAGCACTTCCCCTTGATCGTGGTCTCGCCCCAGTGTCCCGACGGGCAGTGGTGGGATATCGAGATGCTCGGAGCCCTGCTCGATCGCATCGAGCGCGACTGCAAGGTGGATCCGGACCGCATCTACGTGACCGGCCTGAGCATGGGCGGCTTCGGAACGTGGGCACTGGCTTGTGCGCAGCCGGATCGCTTCGCGGCCATCGCCCCGATCTGCGGCGGCGGCGAACCGAAGCTGGCTAGGCAGATCACTCACCTTCCCACCTGGGTCTTCCATGGTGATGCGGATAGCGCAGTCCCCGTTGACCGGTCGAAGGAGATGGTCGAGGCTCTGAAGGCCGCGGGCGGCAACGTGAAATTGACCGTCTACCCCGGCGTGGGCCACGACTCCTGGACGCGAACCTATGATGACCCCGCACTCTATGAGTGGTTCCTGTCGCACCGGCGGAGCGAGGCCAAGCGGGCGGAGACAAAATAGGGCAGGTGTCATGTACCTGCTTTTCCTGCTCACCGGCGTCTTCTTGCCCCAAAGGGGCACAGGCATGCAGTCAGGGGCGCAAGCCCCGGGAACAAATTCGGATTTCCCTGGCCTCGCCACGCCGTAGCCTTTGCGAAGGCGGGTCATTCGGATTTCGTCACTCGTCATTTGCCGAGATTGCGGCGATGCGACATGCAACGCCCAGGGCCTACCTTTTCTGCGGCATCACCTTCCACACGCCGGCCGGCGAGCGCTCAAGAACAACGAACTTTCGGTTCTTGGTGACGATCTCGACGACCTGGCCGTCAACTCTCAGGAATGTCCGCTTTCGCGGGGCGAGCGGCAGGAAACTGATGTGCACCTCGATCTGCTGGACGTTGCTGGTGGTCACGTTCACGTCGTTCTGCTCGGGGAAAAGACCTTCGGCCGTTCCGGCCTTGCGCTCGTCGTTCAGCTTGAGAATGCGCAGCCAGCCGGGTTGCTCGTGACTGAGGTTGGTCACATACAGCCTGACCCGGTATGGCGGGCTGGGCACGTAGGTCGAAACGGGTTGACTTTCGACCGGCCGGCTCTCGGCAGGTTTGGTCATCACCGGCCGTGTCTCGACGGGCGGTTGCTCAACCGGCAGGGCTAAGCCCTTGGGTTCGGGGTTTTTCTTGTTCGGTGATTCCTTGGGACAGCCGGCCCCGGTGGCTAGAAAGATCACCATCAGGGCCAGCATCACCGCATGTCGGACGCGCGGGTTCATAGTTCGACTCCTGGATTGGATGACCTGGACATCTTAGCCGCCTCCCTATTGGACACCAAACCGCCCCGCTGGTTGCGAAGGCTTGCCGGTTGTGCTACGGTCCGTCGGCTGGCCGGTACGTGTTGAGCGTCAGGCTGAAGGCCTGGCACAACCGGTGGCATCGCCGCCGGATGAGACTCGCACTCGCGCAACCCGGAGGGTGGAAGCCTTCAACCGGGGTTGGTCTGGCCCTTTCAGGGTCAGGTTGGTGATGAGTGTCCTGGTCCCGGCAGCGGCGTCCTGCTTGCTGCCGGCTGCTATTGTGCGAGGCCTCCGGCCTCACGGGTGCCAGCGTTCCTGAACACGTAGAACGGCAGGCAAGGGAGCACAGACCATGCGTCCAGGTCAAACAACAATCCACGCAACCACCATTCTGGCAGTGCGGCGGGGAGATCAGACGGCCATTGGCGGGGACGGCCAGGTCACCATCGGACAGACCGCCCTCAAGCACGACGCCAGCAAGATCCGACGGCTGGGCGGTGGCAAGGTCATCTGCGGCTTCGCCGGCTCAGCGGCCGACGCCTTCGCCTTGCTGGATCGATTCGAGAAGAAGCTCGACGAGTTCAAGGGCAACGTTCGCCGGGCGGCCATCGAATTAGCCAAGGATTGGCGCACCGACCGGGTGCTTCGCCGGTTGGAGTCCATGCTGGCGGTCGTCGACAGCCAAGCCTCACTGATCATCGGGGGAAGCGGTGACGTGATCGAACCAACCGACGGCATCATCGGCATCGGCTCAGGCGGCATGTACGCCGTCGCCGCCGCGCGGGCCCTGCTCAAGCACTCCAGCCTCCCGGCCGCCGACATCGTCCGCGAAGCCCTCACCATCGCCGCGGACATCTGCGTGTACACCAATCACAACATCACGGTTGAGACGCTGCCTTGATCCCCCGCCCTGCCGTGGTGCCGACGCCCTCGTCGGCACTTTCCGCCAGGCAGGCCTGCGCAAACCGCGATCGAGTCGGCTCGGCTCGGCGCAGCCTGCCGGCGAAGCTGGAAGCGAGCGCCAGTCTCGCAGGGCGTGCCCCACACGCCACCTCACCAACAGACCAATAGACCAACAGCCTCCCCGACCGCTGAATGCCGGGAGGGTGGGTGGCCCGTTTGTCCCGCCAGCGGATCCGCAGGGTCCGCCCTGGCGGACCATCGTATCTGCGGACCCGAAAACGGCACGGGGTTGTTTGTGGACCGCCATGTCAACAAGAATCATCTACCGTGTAGCATTCTTTAGGACTCTTTTGATGCCTTATTACCGCTTATGCCGTTTTCCGGCTCGAACGCCTGAGCCGCACCTACTTGAGAAGCTGGCTGATTGCCTCGAGAAGTGCCGGCTCCGCGTCGGGGCCGACGCGCGAGGGCGGGCCGGTTTCATAGCCGCCTTCCTGGTAGGCGATGGCGGTGCCGATGTAGCCGGGGCCGAAGTCGCCATACCCGGCCATGCAGACCAACGCGTCGGGACGCGTTTTCACGGCAGCCAACTGGTACTCCACGAACGGCTCGCCGGGCAATCCCAGGATGAACGCCTTTCCGATCCGCAGGCAGGTCAGGTCGATGGTTTCTCTTTGTTCCGCACGACGCAGCCAGGCAAGGTCTCGGGCGGCGCGGACCCGCTCGGCCATCGGAATCTTCGGGTCGTCCAGCTTCCTGCGGAACTGCTCCTCGCTGCTGCCTGCTCGCGGCGGAAAGCATATCGGATGCACGATCCACCGCACCTCCTCGGCGGAGACCGGCTTTTTCTTCGCCGCCTCCCAGGCCCGGGCCATGGCGTCCGCCAGGCGGCCGGCCAATTCAAAGCGACGGCCGGGTGAACCGTCGTTGTACTTGCCGGCCGCGACGTTGCCGGAGGCTCCGGCGAAATGGATATGAGCCACGTTCGGGAGCGTTGCCTCCCGCAGGCCTCGGGCCAGGCCCGCAACGTCGGCGCTGACCGCTCCGCGTCCGTAGAAGCTCTGCGGGTGGCAGGCGTAGAAAGTCAACGAGGCTACCGGCCGATCGGCGTTCCAGAAGTTGATGAGTCGCAGATGGGGATCGATGAGTCCTTCGGGAGCCTCGATGCCGGCCGGCTCGGTGCAGAAGCTTCTACGAAAGAAGCTCACATTGCCGTCCGGGCCGAGAACCCGCCGGCTGGAGGCGATACGATCGACGACGGCCTCACCCAGGCCGATATGAGTGACGTGAACAGGGTCCTCGACGGCCTCGCGAATCGCGGCCGCCGTCCGGGCAATGGCTTCACGGGCAGAGTCCGGCTCAAACGCCTGGCCGCTGAGGCCGTGTCGGGCCAGGATCGCTTCGACGGCGAAATCGCAGCCCGGGGCGTCGTGCTGATGGACCGCGTGAAGGGCGACGCGATCCGCGCTCGTGCCGGCAGCCTCGCCAAGAGCGGAACGCCATGCCGCATAGCCGCTGTTGCCGATGCCGACCCAGTCAACGGCACAGAGGACAATCGGCTTGCCCGCGCCGGTCAGCACAAGCCCGCGCGCGCTCAGCGGGTCGACCACTTTGAGTGCGGGAGGAACATTGCCGTTGCACAACGGGCTTCCCAACGGCGGAGTCACATCCGCTTGAAACACGGCGATCAAAAGCGGCTGAGCGGCATGGGCCGAGCACGTGGAGAGCGATGTTGCCAGGACCAGGCAAGAAAGGAGAGATTTCAAATTGCAGAGTCGAGATTTCAGATCGAGGATCTCCTTCGCGACGCCGGTCTTTCGCGGGCCAATTTCCGATTCTTAAGCCCCCATCCTCAACTCCTTCGTGTCGTGGGCTTGCGACGTCGGGCTTCACTGCTTGCCCAATTCGGTCACCAGCCGATCATAGGTCTTCTTCACCAGGCTGGCCTCCAGGCCGTTAGCGGCGCTGGCGTGCGAGGATGACCATTTCATGCTGGTGGTGTCGGCTTCGAGGGCCTGGGCCAGGCGCTTCATTTCAGGGAGCAGGGTCTTGGCCTCATCGGGACGGCCGGCCTGCACGTGCTGGTTGGCTTGCACTAAGACATCGAAGAAATGCAGCGTATCTGCGGCGTAGCGGATGGGTCCGGCGTCCTCGGCGATGCGCGCCCGCACCTGCTCCGGCCACTGCTGCGATTGCAGCTCGTCGAGCATCCTTGCGCACTTGTCGATCGACGCCACCATCTCGACCAGGTCGGGAGCGTCATCGATGTCGAACCGCGTTGCCTCGTACCTCAGGTGGCGCGTCGGGAGAAGCTCCTTGTCGTTGCGATTGAGCCGATCGACCAGATGGTATTTCAGCGGCGTGGCATTGCACAGGGCGGTGTCGAGCAGGCGGTAGAGTTCACGCATCTTCCCGGCCGCCGGTCCGTAGCGGTGGGCGAAGTAATCATCCAGCATGGCCTTGCTGCTGAGATTCGGGTCCCAGAGCATGCGGGCGAGTTGCCAGTTGGTCAGGGCCTTGGTACCCCAGCTCTTTGACGTGCAGTGCATGTAGTGCATGTGCCGGGCGCCCTGTTCGTAATAGTGAGAGACGTCCACCGACATGGTCCGCTCGAAGACAATGGGCAGGCACTTGTATCGGCTCACATTGTAGTACTCGCCGATGAAGATCTGCCCGCGGTAGTATCGGTCCGGATTGACGAACCAGTGGATAAAGTGGTTCATGTAGCTGCGGTTGAACTCGGTGCAGGCCGGGTCGTCGAAGCGATGAACGTAACAGCGGCGAATAGGGAAGAACGTCGCGATGCAGTTTTCGTAATCGAAGCCGTCCGGCAGCGGCCGGGTCGGCGGCTCGATGACATCGGAATATGCGAGGAAATAAACGCGCACGTTGCGGTGGAGCCGGTTTTCGCTTGCAGCCCGTTTCATCTCCTGTCGTAGCCGGTGCACCAGCAGCAGGTTCCGGTCGGTCGGGGTTCCGAGGGCCTTGCACGCCTCGCATTGGCACCACTTGCCGGCGTCGAGTGTCCAGAAGTTGATGCTGTCGGCATCCTTCCACTCGCCGTCGATCAGGTCTTGCACGAGGTTCTTGAAAAACTCGTCGCAAGCATGGCGGTTGGAGGTGCAGAAGTTATCGCCGAAATCGCCCTGGATGCGAAAGCTTCGCTTGCCGCCGATCAGACCGTACCACTCGGGGTGGGCCTCGCTGTAAGTGAGCTTGCCGTCCTTGTCCGCATCGCCCTGGAAATCGGGGCTGACGGCGTACGGATCGGTCGGACGGTCGTCGTCGCCCGCGAAACCGCTGTGGTGATACGGATACGCGGCAGCCGGGCTGATGAACCGGTGCATGAGCACGTGCCCGCCGCAGTTCATCTGAATGCCGCGTTTCTTGAGGGCGGCCTTGTCGGGCACCTGCACGCACCAGTAGTTCATCCGGTTGCGGGCCATCCAATCGAAGAAGTCGGGGTCGCCGCGATCTTCCCAGGCGTGAAATCCGCGGGTGACAAACGCGGGTGTCTCGCTGATGTACACCGGTGAAGGCAATGGGAACGCGGAGGGCTTAGGCACGTCCTCCCCGTTCGGCCCAGGCGACAGCCAGCGGACGCCGATATGGTCGAGGAAGCGGTATACGCCGTACAGCGTGCCGATGCGCCCCTCGCCGCCGATGTGGATGGAATCCGGCAAAACGCTGATGATGTAGCCTTCCGGTCCGAGCTCGTCAAAATCGGTCACGGACAGCTTGACAGCCTTGTTCGTTCGCGGATTGCCGATCAGGACGAGTTGACCTGTCTGCGGCACTTGCTCATCATCGACGATCTCGTAATCGTTTTGTCCCGCCGGACCGGCCATCATTCGCAGATATCGCTGCAATTCCAGAGCGGCGAAGTTCTCCGTGCAAATGACGTCGTCGGCATCGTCGCCGTCATCCCATTTGACGTTGGCTTCGTCGTTGCCGGCCTGTTCGGCGGTCTTGTACTCGCCGCGGTTGACCACGATGAAGGTGGCTGCGGGCGCAACCGGGGCAGCAATGCCAAGGAAGGCGAGCACGAAGAATCGTGATTTCATGATGGTGGTCCTCCGAGGATTCGCGCAGCAGCAGGGCTCACGGCGGCCATGTGGCAACGAAGTCGCCATCTTGCGGGCCTCATCGCCGGCCTGGACCGGCAGGTCTCCGCCGCCTTTCGGCGGCTCCGACCGTGCCCTACCCTCACGCACGTTCTTGGATGCGCTCTACTGCGCCAGCACCGGGATCTCGGTCACCCGCAGTCGCGTGTTGCCATACGGGATCAGTTCGACATCCACGAGCGGCTGGTCGGAGGTCACCGGGCTGAGCGGCGGATCGCCCGCGGAATTCTGGACCATTTCCCACTGCGGAAGAACTCGCCCCTTGGCTTTGAGGACCACCGGCGGGTTCTGTTGATCGAACGGCAGCTTGCTGATCTTGCGTTTCTCGACGGTGATCGACTTTTCGGGGTTCTCGCGATCAACCAGCAGGCCGTAATTCCAGGGCGTCGTCGGCTCGATCGACCAGTTTAACGCCGGCAACGTCTCGTGATGCCGTTTGATCTCCTTGTACTTCTCGCCGACTCTTACCGAGAAATACAGCGGCCCGCGAATGATCGAAACGGCGTTGTTGTATCGTGTCTCGGTTCGCAGGTTCATCGGTAAGGTCAGTTCGAGCACATCGCCGTTCTTCCACAGACGATCGACGACGGCAAACGAGCCGGGCCGGGTGTCGAGGGTCTGCTCCGGGGTCTTGACCTTGGCGCCGGCCGCCCAGGCCGGGATTCGCAGGTGCAGCGGGAACTTCGCCGATTGCGGCGAATCCATGCGGATGCGCACCAGCCCGTCGAAGGGGTAATCCGTTAACTCCACCAGCGTCACCTCGACCCCTTCACCGACCTTCGCCTTGACGCTGCTGGGGCCGTAGGCAATGACCGCCAGCCCTTGGTCGTGCGTGGCCATCCACATGTTGGAGACAAACTTCGGCCAGCCCTGATGCATGTTCGCGGTGCAGCAGCCGAAGTTCGGTTCGAGCCCGTAGACGTTCGATGCGTCGCCGTTCGTGCTCCAGCGGCGCTTGGCCACGCTGACCAGCACCTGGTTGGCCTGCTGGTCGTACTGATGAGCCCAGTAATCGGGCGTGCAGGTGCCGGGGTTGGCGTTGTAGGCCAGCATCTCCAGGCGGTCGGCGTAGTATACATCTCCGAGTTGGGCCGCCAGGTTCTCCAGTGAGAACATGAACTCGACTACCGCGCAGAGTTCGGTGCCTTGGCTCGGATGCCGGCCGGAGAGGTGCTCGTCACCCGAGAAACGCCCGGTCACCTGGCCGTGATACTTGTCGAGGCTGGCCAGACCCGACTTGACCGCTTCCACCAGTTTCGGGTCGTGAGCCTGGACGTACCGCATGCCCGGGTGCTTGACCGCCATGGCGATATTCACCACATGAGTGGGGTGGCTGTACTTGATGCCCTTGGCCATGACCTCGTCCGTGTACGGGAAGTTGAGGAAATAGTCCGTCCACTTGAAACTGTTGATGTAGATCGAGTCGGCCACCTCGAGGATGGTCTTGTCGCCGGTGCGATTGTAGAGCCAGTAGGCCGCGATGATGTTCTCCATCGCCCGGACGCCACGCCACTCTTTGTCCGGCCAGTCCGGCGGGGCCGTCTTGAGGTACTTGAAATAGTTCTGCAACAAGGGAATGACGCGCGGGTCGCCGGTGGCCTCCTGGTATTGGATCAGCACCTTCATGGCCACCGCCAGAGGCCAGCGGTCCTTGTTCTTCTCGGGTCCGAACCATCCGTCCGGTCTGCCGGATGCGAGGATGGGCTCCATCCACGCCTTGACCTTGGCGATCAGACGCTGGTCGTTGAGCAGGTGGGCCATTGGCACCAGGCCGTCGAGGTAGTACGGCCCGCGCTCCCATGCTTCCGCATCCTTGTNNGTCCTTGAGCCAGCCCTCGGGCCTGACGGTCCCCAAGGGCAGGGGCACAAACTTGCTTTGAAGCAGCGGTTCACGGTTGACCGGATAGTGCTTGTTGGCCGGCTCGGCCGCGAACGCACATGCTGTCAGTAGTGCCAGAACACAGAAGACGATCATGACCGGTTGTAACATGTCATTGCTCCCTCGCAACCTTCGATGAAACAGAACGCGAATGCGGTCGCTTGTATACCATTAAACACGTCTGATTGCCATATGGCGGGCGTGCACTCTGTGGCAGGACAGATCGGAGTGCGGGACACGCCGTTGTTCGTAAACGTTTGCCGGGTAATAGTTAACGGGTCAATGTGGACGCTCGGTCGGTGCTGGAACCGGCGAAGGTGTTATCACCTTTGGGGCTGTCACGGGGTCAGAGGCGGCCGCAGCGAAACCGGTCGAGCCCATCGCGGAGCAGGCGGCGGCTGCATTGATCGAAATGGCCGGCAAGGGTGTCGGCCCGATGATGATCGCGGCTGCGGGTTGCTGAACGCTCGCTCAAGACCGAGCGGATACGCCCAATTCTGTCCTGGACTGTCTGGAGTCTTGGACAGAACTGGGTTTGTTCCCCGGATCGGCTCGGCCCGGAATCCGCTCGGGCCGCCGCTCCTGGCGGAATCGGTTCCGCATTCGACGATAATGAGGATAGGAGTGCTCGACTCGGAAGGCCCCCAGAATGATTGTGCTATCAGTGAGTGTTCCGCAGAGATCAACGTTTGATTGATGAGCAAGCGTGCGGACAAGGCGGATGATTGAATGTTGACCATTGACGGTTCATTCGGAGAAGGCGGCGGGCAGATACTGCGGTCGTCGCTGGCGTTGGCCATGGTGACGGGGCGACCGTTTCGGATCGCCAGGATCCGGGCGGGGCGCAAGAAGCCGGGGCTCATGCGGCAGCACCTGACTGCGGTGCAGGCGGCCGCGCAGATTTCGCAAGCCGACGTGCGCGGGGCGGATATTGGCTCGACGGCCGTCGAATTTCATCCCAGGCAAGTGCGGCCCGGCGAATACGCCTTCGGCACCGGCACGGCCGGCAGCACCACCCTGGTGTTGCAGACGATCCTGCCGGCACTGTTGACCGCGTCCGGTCCTACGCGACTGACCTTTGAGGGTGGCACGCATAACCCGTTTGCCCCGCCGTTCGATTTCCTGGCCAAGGCGTTCATTCCGCTGGTCAACCGGATGGGGCCGAAGGTATCGGTCGAGCTGGAGCGGCCCGGTTTCTACCCGGCCGGCGGCGGGAAGTTCACGGTTTGCATCGAGCCGGCCAAGGCACTGAAGGGCTTTGAGCTTACGGAACGCGGCCAGATCATCCGCCGGTGTGGCCGTGCCGTCGTGTCCCATCTGCCCGCCCACATCGCCGAGCGTGAGATTAAGGTTCTGTGCAAGGGCACGAACTGGGATAAATCGTGCTTCAGCATTGAGGAAATCACGAACTCGCGCGGCCCGGGCAACATCGTGATCATCGAGGTTGAGGCTCAGAACGTGACCGAGGTGTTCACCGGCTTCGGAGAAGTGGGACGGTCAGCGGAGGCCGTTGCGACGCTGGCGCTGCAGTCGTACCAGCGCTGGCTCAAAGCCGCAGTGCCGGTGGGGGAGTATCTGGCTGACCAGATCATGCTCCCGCTGGCTATCGCTGGCCAAGGCCGCTTTTTGACCCTGCCGTTGTCCCGTCACTCAACGACCCACGTGGATCTGATCCGGCAGTTCCTGGACCTCGAACTGGCCGTCGAGCGGCTGGACCCGGACCGCTGCGAAGTGCGCATTGAATAAGGACAACCGCCCGCCCCC
>MTKZ01007172.1_pt1 | contig 13777 bp, 11 predicted proteins | sample 1042781 | NCBI WGS metagenome assembly MTKZ01 (sample SAMN06212207, study PRJNA360539) | anaerobic digester metagenome | biome: Wastewater treatment plant; material: sludge; isolation source: anaerobic digester fed with sludge from wastewater treatment plant | place: Denmark: WWTP Viborg ...
CACATGAGGCGCACGGCCAAACTTCAAATGCGGCAAAATGGAAGCATCGTAAGATTCGGACCTTATGAGCTAGACCTCGAGGGGATGTATTTAACCAAGAATTCCGAGCCCATCAGTCTTTCCGCGCGCGAATTCAATATTCTAAAAGAACTTGTAAGCAATCCAGGCAGGCCATTTACTCCAGAAGACCTATATGCACGCGTATGGGGTCAGGAATATGGAGATATAAGCGCTATTGGAGTCTATATTCAGAGATTGCGCAGGAAGCTTGAGGACGATCCGACAAATCCATATTATATCCAAACCCAATATGGAATGGGCTACAGATTCAATCCCGAAGCCTTTGTGGAGAAAGCAAAATGAAGTTTAGGCTCCGAACTCAGTTTATTATTCTTACCATGGCTGTAACGCTTTTTCCTCTAGTATTCGGATTACTCTTCTTTACAGGCCAACAGACCAAGCGTGATCCTCGAGTAACGACCCGTTTCTTTATCGATGAGATCGCAAAAGAGTGGAGCTTGGATAACAATATCTCACTAGAGGATATTCGAAGCATAGGAGCGCGAGTAGGATTACCCATAATGGATGCCGCCTTGATAGAGCCAAATGGCACTGTTAGGGTTTCTTCATTTAAGGACTTGCCCGCAGGAAGCAAAATAGATGTGATGGATATTGCTCGACCACCCCCGTATGGGAAGCCTAGACCTGAGCTGCGCTTTTTACCTATCGATGCAAGCCTAGAAGAAAGCCCTCTCTTGATTTTTGACATTCAGCCTTTCTTATCACGAGAAGATATTCGGAATCGAAATTTCATGCTCTTGACGAGCTTTACGCTTGGAGCTTTTATTGTTGCGGGTTTTATGTCCTTCTTGATACTCCGATCGACAGAAAAGGCAATCAACAATCTAATCGAAGATACGGCCATAGTTGCAGGGGGTAAGCTCGATCATGAGGTAAAGGGAAGCGGCGCGCTAGAATTGCACTCTCTTGCAGACAGCATCAACCACATGCGGATCACACTTCGCGATATGATTTCCCGGCGGATGAACATGCTCATCGGCGTGAGTCATGATTTAAAGACGCCTATTGCTCTTATACAAGGCTATACTGACGCATTGAGCGATAATATGGCCTCCGATGAAGCCACAAGGATTCATTATCTGGAGATCATTCGAGAAAAGAGTGCACAGCTTGAAGATCTTGTTTCGGAATTGATCGAATTCATGAAGATTGATGATCTTAATTTGCCACAAGAGGTTGTGGACTTGTGGCCTCTTCTTATGTCTCTAGGCAAGCGTTTTGAAGAAGATGCACATCTTCTGGGGCTCGAACTGCAATATGGTTTTGGGCATTTTGGTTCCGCTTTATCGAAAGAAGAGCCCAAAGACCTTCCAGGCGTCAGAATGAATCGTCCGCTATTCGAGCGCGCTGTCGAAAATCTCATATCCAATGCATTTCGCTTTACGGGAGCCGGTGGCCATGTGGAACTTGCTTTGGATATGAAGAATGGCCAACCAGTATTGATAGTAGCTGATAGCGGACCTGGAATTTCGAAAGATGATCTGCCATACATCTTCGACGCATTCTATCGAGGAACACATTCTAGAAAAGAGGCGGGTCATGGTTTTGGTCTTACGATTGTAAAATCCGTTGTCGATCTTCATGGTTGGAGCATAGAGGCTCGCAATAAGAAGAGCCCGGCTCAGAGCCAGGGCGAAAACCACGCGCAAGAAGGGGGCAAGGACCAGGGCTTGGTTATCGAGATTGTCATGAAGCCAGCACCGGCGGCGCACGATTAGCTCTTGAAGCTTCTGATATTCCTTGAGCAAGAGTATCAAGGCTTTTTGACACCGGCCATACGCTCTGCGGTAGACCAAAGACCAAGGGCTGGATTTGGAACAAAAAAGTATTCCTCGCCATCCACAGTGCTATACAAGCCTGCGCCCGCGAGCCTGCCCTCGGGCAGATAACGAGATTTGGCCTTTTCGAGGTCCATATAGCGATAGCCGACAGATTCTATTTCTTCTCTGGTCATGGCTGGGCCAGGGGCGTAACTGATAGTGAAGCGGCCTTCGCTGGAGCCATGAATTAGATGGGCACCGGCCGAGAGATTTTGTGATAGGGCAGGCTCGCGGGCTACAAGACCTTGAATCTCGGCTGAAGGCCTATAGCCAAAGCTTCGTATTACGGCATCGATTTGGGCATCTTCTCCGAAGCTGCGAAGTCCGGGCGCAAGAATTATGAGCTCGCTGTCATCGGCCATGGCCATCCTTAGGCGATAGATCGATTTGTTTCCAAGCCATGTACTACGATATTCGCTGGGGTCTAGCCAGACCACCGCTTTTCTAAGCGGTTTATCGAAAAGCGCTATGTTAATTTCCGCGGATAGGGCACAGGCTTCTTCGAAGCATTTTCTATCGTATCCAGCAAAATATCCTTGCTGCATAAGTGATCCGTCTCCTGCTGTGCCTATAACAGTGAGAATCCAGACAATTGCAGGCAATCTAGTCTTAGAAAGATCTAAAGCGTCATCGAAGAGATTTCTAACCGGTGTATCTATACGCCCCATTATGCTCTCCATTCCACAGGTAGCGCCTAGATAGTGGCTCTTATCGATTGCTTCCTTTCCTCCGGTACCTACAAAAATGTTCTTCGCATGATTGGCCATTCCAGCGACCTCATGAGGTACAACCTGTCCTATCGAGAAAACGAGGTCTATATCCCCAAAAGCAAGAATTTTATTTGTCTGAATGGGGTAGTAATATCTGACCTTGCCGCCAGAAATCTCTGCAACGCGCTCTTCTGGTATCGTACCGAGCTCGACTACATCCTTTCGCCAATCATGGACTCGGAATAGCGTTCTTGGGCAAAGAGGGTACATCTGAGCAATCTCATTTTCTGTCATGGGTGCGTGAGTACCTATGGCTGGCAAGACAGCCGCCACCCGAGAACCAAGCTGTTCGACCAATAGGTCGGTTATCAAGCCCGCCCGAGAGTGAAATCTCGTGATATCAGGGGGAATTATCAAGATTTTGCTTGCATCGAGCGCACCTGATTCTTTTATAGTTCTATCGACTAATTGTTCGAGTTCTAATCGGCCAATGCCAGATTCTCGCCTTTTTTCGGCTATATTCATCATGTTCATAATGATTGTTCCGTCCTTCAAAAAGAGCTTGCGTTCCTTTCTTTCAAGCGACATTATATAGAAAACATCTCGGGAGGGACATATGCTGCAACTTTCTCGCTTTTCGATAGGCACAGGCGACCGGTTTGGTCGCGAAGGAGAGGCTCAGATAGGTGCTTTCAAGGACATGCGAGCCAAAGGAGGAGAAGCCGACATTGTTTGGAACAAGAGTAATCGCGAACATGTACTGATAGGCTCGACGCCTGCTGATCAAGAGAAGGCTGCATCGGAATCGATCAAAAAAACAGGTTGGGACGGAAGGTGGTTCGTAGATGCGGATCATATAACAATGAAGACTGTCGATTGGTTTCTGCCATATTGCAATTTTTTTACCATCGATGTGGCAGAGAGCATAGGACAGAATGCTTCATTGGAATCGCGCTCATGTTTTTTGGATCGAGCGGCTTTTCTGCTGGAAGATAGTTCAATTCCTGTCCGAGTTGAGCATGCTGATCTAGAGAGCGTAGCGGATAAATTCTTAGCGGCCGTCGAAGAAGCAGGAAAAACTTACCGACATATCGCCGAACATAAACCTGAAGGTTCTTTTGTTGTGGAACTATCTATGGACGAAACTGATAAACCGCAGACTGCAGCACAAATTGCCGCAATTCTTGTTGCAGTGGATGCCGAAAAAATACCGATCTCGACTCTTGCTCCTCGCTTTCCGGGCAAATTCCTAAAGGGCGTCGATTATATCGGAGATGCGACAGAATTCTTCCATGCTTTCGAAGACGAAGCTAAAGTCCTTTTATGGGCTTCCGAATATCTGAATCTTCCGAAAGGCCTAAAGCTGTCAGTTCATTCTGGCAGTGATAAGTTCAAACTTTACAAGGGAATCCATGATATAACTGCAAGGCTTGAAGTGGGTGTTCATCTCAAGACCGCAGGCACTACCTGGCTCGAAGAGATTGTTGGCCTTGCCGAAGCAGGAGGCAAAGGCCTTTCGGTTGCAAAGAGCGTATATGAGCAGGCCTATCTTCGAATTGAAGAACTTACGGCTCCCTATGCCAATGTCGTCGAAATCGATGCCCAGATGCTACCCAGCCCCAAAATGGTGGCCGGTTGGGATTCGGATACTTTTGTTGCTGCTTTGCGTCATGAGCCAAATTCATCGACGATGCAGCCTAGCATGAGACAACTTATGCATGTGGGATTCAAAATCGCAGCCGAAATGGGTAGAGAATATCTGGATGCTCTCGAAGAATGCCGCGAATCTGTTTCTCGCAACGTAAGGTATAATCTATATGCACGTCATCTCGCGCCGATCATCTTCGGCTGATTTTCCTTCGAAGGGCGGGCTTGGCTTTCATCGCCCTGGCATTATGGGAAAGATCCTCATATGCTTTGGGATCATCATTATCTTTTTTCTGGTGCTTGCGCTTGTCATGCAGAATGAATCGATGAATCTATCGCGCGAATATAGCAAGAATCTTTCAAATTATCTGCTTGTGCATAGATTCAGGCTCAATCTAAACTCATTTCATGCTCAGGCGGATCGATATCTTCGTGAACCAGCTTCGGTAGAAATCAACTCTATCTATGATGGTATATTGCTCTTGAATTCACAGTATGTCGAGCTTCTTCCAATTGCAGATATTTCGATATATGTTGAGTTCGAGGTGCGGGCAACCGGCTATGGTCTAGATGCCTATTTCCCTTTAGTCTCACGGGCAGTTGGGCTGAGAGCCGGGAATTCGCCAGACTATTATCAGGTCTTTGTCAATGCAAGCCGGATTCATGGTTATATAGATATATATCTCAACAGAATGCTCTCCGAGCTTATGAAAAATGGCGAAGAGACCTATGTCAGTCTCTCACATAAGGCGGAGATCCTGAATCGGACTATTTTCTTCTCCATGATTTTTGCAAGCGCCATTGCCATAGGGGTCATTCTTTTTGTAACTCAAGCAATTACCGCACCTCTGCGAAGGCTGGCAAAAGAAGCTGAAAAGCTTGCCAAGGGCGATCTGGATGCGGGTATTGTAGAAGTGCATACGGGCGATGAAGTAGAGACTCTGACACGTTCTTTTGCGACAATGGCAATGAGCATCAGGGAGTATGTGGAGGGACTCAAGGAAAAGTCAGAACTCGAAAGGTTGCTGCACGAAGAGGAGCTTGCTCTTGTGAGCATGGGCAAAGCACTTCGTGAGGCTCAGTTTTTAAACCTTCAGGAACAGATGAAACCACACTTCTTGTTCAATGCCTTGAATACCATTGCTCGTAGCGCGCTTTTAGAAAATGCTCCCAGAACCGAATCTCTTGCAATTTGCCTGGCGACATTATTGCGCGCAACCATAAAGGATAGCGGGGCGCTTTCTACATTGGATGAGGAGCTTGTAATAGCGCAAGCTTATCTCGAGTTCCAGCAGGTGCGTTTTGGAGATAGGCTTCAATGGAATATAGATGTACCGCGGTCTTTGCGCAAAACTAGGGTTCCACGTCTGATGATCCAACCGATCGTAGAAAATTCAGTTAGACATGCGCTAGAGCCAAAGGTCAGCGGTGGCTTCATATCGATTAAGGCACAGAAACGCAAGGAAGGGCTTGTATTGTGGTTTTTGGATAATGGCATTGGCATGTCGAAAGAACGCCTTGCTGATGTTCGAGCAAAGATTGCGGCTTCTCTTCAAGTGCAGAGCTTTGACCAAATCAACCTTCCTCAGGTCGCAGAAATTCCTTTCAGTGAGGAAAATGATGTCAATGAAGAGGAACTGCTGGAAGGAAGGAGCATAGGCCTTGCAAATATTGCGACACGCTTTGGAATTCTCTATGGAGATAGCTGCCGCTTCGAGATAAACTCGAGAAAAGAGAAGGGCACTCTTGTGCGAATTACTCTGCCCTTGGGGGAAAAGGTGGGATGATTCGAATTCTGGTTGCTGATGATGAAGAACTCGAAAGAAGAGCCATGATCCGTATTTTGAATTCCATACCATCAAATGAGATTCCAGATGTAATGGAAGCTTCAAACGGGATCGAAGCCTTGGATATCCTACAATCGCAGAAGATCGACATCGTATTTCTCGATATACATATGCCAGGCGTTGATGGGCTTAAGGTTGCGGAAAAGCTATCATTTCTTTCCAACCCGCCAGTAATCATAATGGTGACAGCCTATGACTATTTTTCCTATGCTCGCCAGGCCTTGAGATATGGTGTTATAGAATATCTTCTTAAGCCGGCATCGACGGCTGAAGTCCATAATGCTTTATTTCTAGCGCTTCGCGAGATAAAGGCTCGGAAGGCGGAAGAGGAGAGGCAGGCGGAAGCAAAGCGCGTAACGGCTGGATTGAAGGACTTTCTCCAATCAAAAGTCTGCGCATCTCTGAGCGAAAACATAATGGATACCGAGATCATCCGACAGCTAGTAAAGCTGGAGAGGGGAAGCGAGACCTGGCTCTGCATAGCTCTAGTCGCAGGAATGAAAAAATTCTCGTCTGACGATGTATTATCTTTGGCGTCATGTGAATTCCAAAGAACCTTCCCCGTTCTTGCTGAGAAATTTCTACTGTCCGATATCGGGCTTGCAAAAGCCAATCCAATGTTATTCATATCACCCAGAGGGTTGAGAATGGAAGCAATGGCAGATGAGCAAATGCCGGATCCCATAATTAATGTATTGATCATCATCCCCCATGAGATACAAAAAGAAGAGGGCAATAAGATTTTCCAAGAGCTCTTTTTGTATAGATACAGTGAGCATTTTGAAGACCAAAGCATTGGGCGCTTCCTTTGCCGCTGTCGAGATGCAGGAGCTAAAACGCTTAGAATAGGTATCAGTGCAGCGGACTATCGTTCGGCATCGATAGCCCTGAGGATGGCTACAACCGCTTTCAATCTTAGCTCTGTAGAAAGACCCATCATCGTATTGAATCCGATACAAACAGATGAGCCAAAAGTCAAGGACACTAATAGAATAGCAAGTCTTGCATTGTTGTGGATCGAGGATCATTTCATGGAGAACATCGGTCTCAAGGATTTGGCTAAAGCCATCAATATAAGTCCTTCCCATCTTTCTCGCCTACTTATGAAGGAGACGGGGATTAGTTTTGGGGAGATCCTCTCTAGAATCCGAATAGCACGAGCGAAAAGCCTGCTTTTGAATGGCATTTCCGTAAAAGTGACCTCATTTCTCGTTGGCTTCCGCGATCAAAGTTATTTCACAAAAGTATTTACCAAAATCGAAGGTATCTCGCCATCTCGCTATATAGAACAATTCCAATCTAGATCTAACTAGGTTCTTCTCAAGCACCATATTGCTAATAATCAGCACGGAATTACCAGACAAAAAGCTAAAAAGTGCTTCTTATAATAATGAGTTGCAGGTATATCTCTAATATCTGCAAAAGATTGAATTCTCAAGGAGGTTGTGCGTATGAAAAAATTCGGTATTATTGCGCTTGCCTTGTTGCTCATTCTCTTGCCATCAATGTTGTTTGCTCAAGCCAAGCCGATTGTATTGAGGCTTGCCGAAACTCACCCCAAAGGCTACCCAACAGAAATGGGCGATGAGGAATTTGCTCGCCTTGTAAAGGAACGCTCAAATGGTCGGATTATAGTTGAAGTCTATCCCGGTTCTCAGCTCGGCGAGGAAAAGGCTGTGATCGAGCAGGTGCAGTTTGGAGCCATAGACATGACTCGCGTATCTATAAGCCCTGTCGCTGCATTTGTTCCAAAACTCAATGCGTTCCAGATGCCTTACCTTTACAGAGACTCTGATCATATGTGGAAAGTATTGAAGGGCAATATTGGCATGGAGCTTCTTGCAAGCCTCGAACCTTTTGGCTTCATTGGTCTTGGATGGTTCGAAGCAGGAGCGAGGAGTTTTTACAATAGCAAAAAGCCGGTATATGCGCCTTCGGATCTGAAAGGAATGAAGATCAGGGTGCAAGAGAGCGAGCTAATGCTGGGGCTAGTGCGTTCGTTCGGCGCAATACCAACACCAATGCCTTATGGCGAGGTATATTCTGGTCTGCAGACAGGAGTTGTCGATGGAGCAGAGAACAACCCGCCATCATATTATTCTGCAAGTCATTATGAGGTAGCAAAATACTATACTCTGGATGAGCATACCATGGTCCCGGAGATCATTATTGGTTCGAAGATTTCTTTAGGGAGATTATCGAAAGCCGATCAGGATTTAATTAAGCAGGCCGCTATGGATGCTATCGATTATCAGCGTGCTCAATGGGATGCTTATGTCAAGGTTTCGATGGATAAGGTCAAGGCTGCAGGTTGCACCATCATCCCTATACCCGACAAGACAGAATGGATGAAGGCGGTGGAGCCTATGTACAAGCAGCAATCAAAAGAGATTCAAGATCTTGTTGCTAGAATTCGGGCGGTAAAGTAAACATCGAATTCCGCTGGTGAAACAGTCGAGATGCGCGCAAGGTTAGACATCAGGGTTTGTCGAGCATAGATGTAGCTTTGCGCGCATTTCGATATAGTTTTCTATGCCTATAAGCTGAGGTTTATCATGAAAAAATTCATTGTCTCCGCAGTTACATTGATTCACATTCTACTTATAAATCTATCAATGATCATGATTGTGGCGATGCTCTTATTGGTATTTGTAAACGTGGTTCTGCGCTATGTGTTTAACAGCGGTATCTATTGGTCGGAAGAGGTTGCGCTTGTGCTGGAAGTCTGGTTTATTTTCCTTTCTTTGGGGCTTGGAGTAAAGTACCGCCTGCATTTTTCCATAAATCTCGCCAACCGCGAAAAAATCTCCGCCTCTCTAAATCGCGCTCTGGATATTTTAACGGACATCATCTACATATTTATCGGCGCGGTTATGATTATATATGGAAGCAAGTTAGTAAGATTTACTATGAGTTCCGTTATGCCCGCAACTATGCTGCCGGCAGGAATCCTCTACCTTGTTTTGCCGCTTTCAGGCTTTGTGGCAATTGTTGAAGCTGTTTTTCATGTTTTCGGGTTCAACATGTTCGATGAGAAATTAGAAGCATACTTTTCTGGTCAAGGCATAAGAATCAGGGACGTATTGAGGAGCTAGGGCTATGGATGTGACTATTCCAACGATAATACTCATGGGAGGGTTTGTCCTTCTGCTTCTGTTGAGAGTACCCATTACTTTTTCGCTTGCCGCAGCCTCTATCGCAACCGCCATCTACCTGCATATACCTCTCATGGCCATCGTGCAACAGATGGTACAAGGCGTAAAGTCTTTCTCTTTGCTCGCCATTCCGTTCTTTATCATAGCTGGCGAGATGATGGCAAGGGGAGGCATTGCGGAAAAAATCATAAACCTCGCGAATGTCCTGGTAGGAAGAGTTCGCGGAGGTCTTGGCATGGTCAATGTAGTAGATAGCATGTTGTTTGGAGGCATCTCGGGCTCAGCGGTAGCCGATGTTGCCTCAACCGGAGTCATTATCATTCCCATGATGACCAAGAATGGCTACGACAACGACTTTTCGGTTGCTATCACTGTTACGAGCGCAACTCAGGGTATAATAATCCCTCCGAGCCACAATATGATCATCTATTCGGTGGCCGCAGGAGGTGTGTCTGTAGGGAGGCTTTTCCTTGGAGGCTATATTCCCGGTATTTTACTCGGTATTTCGCTTGCAGTTATTGTGTATTCCATTGCGGTAAGAAGAAACTACCCCAAGGGGAGAAAGTATTCCTTTAAGGAAGGCATCAAGATTGCTATCGATGCTTTTTGGGGATTGTTAGTAGCCGTGATCATAATTGTCGGTGTTGTTGCGGGTNNTTTTGCTTTCTATCACGGACAACAAGTATCTATTGCTCTTTCTTGTCAATGTGCTTCTTCTCTTCCTCGGAATGATTATGGATATGGCGCCACTAATTCTCATTGTCACGCCAATATTGTATCCTGTATTGATTGGTAAATTTGGAATGTCGCCTATCCATTTCGGAATAATGTTGATGATCAATCTGGCCATAGGCTTATGTACGCCGCCCGTTGGCTCTGCCCTTTTTGTGGGATGTGCAATTGGCAAGATATCAATAGAAAAAGCTACGAAGGCGATGATTCCATTCTATATTGCAATGATTGCAACACTGTTCTTAGTAACCTATGTTCCTGAGATTACGATGTTTCTGCCTAATCTCATAATGCCTGGCCAGTAAAGTGGAATACTTCGGTAAAGCTTTAGTTTATATTGAAATATAAGGAGTTGTCGATGTCGTTTATTGAATCGATGTTCAGTCTGGAAGGCAAAATTGCTGTAGTAACGGGTGGAGGAGGCATGCTACCCTCTTATATCGCTGTTGCCTTTGCCAAGGCTAAAGCAAAAGTAGTTCTTTGGGGCCGTGGAACGCATCATCCCATGGAAGATGCCGCTAGGATGGTCAGAAAGCAAGCTGATTTGCCTATAGATTGCTCTGATGTCATTGGTATCACGGTCGATACTGGCTCTACAGACGCTTGCGAACAGGCCTTGGAACAAACAATCCATAGTTTTGGCTTACCTGATATTCTTCTCAACGGCGTTGGTGGAAATATTGGGAGATCGAAATTTGTTGAATTGGATGAAAAAATCTTCGAGGAAGTGCTAAAGCTCAACCTTATGGCAGGTTTGGTCATACCATCGAAGGTCTTTGCAAAGCGATGGATCGCTGCAGGCATAAAGGGCTGTATGATCAACATGACTTCGATGACAAGCTACAAGCCTCTGTCCGACACCTGGGCATACGATGCAGCAAAGGCGGGCGTGCTGAATCTAACACAAGGACTGGCAAAGGAGTTTGCTCCTTATGGCATTCGAGTCAATGCAATTGCTCCTGGGTTCTTTATTGGTAATCAGAACCGTGCCCTTCTAATAGATGAAGAGACAGGCGATCTAACGCCGAGAGGTAAAGCGATAATTGCACGCACGCCATTTGGCCGTTTTGGAGAATACGAAGAGCTTTGGGGAACTGCGTTATACCTCGCAAGTTCGAAGGCATCTGGTTTCGTAACGGGAGTGAGCATTCCCATTGATGGAGGATTCCTCATCGATAACATTTAGAACTACAATACTTCAATCTGTAATATCTCAATCGACGGTAATTTAAACGGCAAAATAAAAGGGGGAGTCATATGGCTGATTTTCTCGATGAGGATTTTCTTTTGAAGAATGAGACTGCAAAGCGGCTCTTTTTCGAGATTGCACGAGATTTACCAATCTTCGATTATCATTGCCACTTGTCGCCTAAAGCCATTGCAGAAGACAAGCCCTTCGATGATTTAGCCAAGATTTGGTTGGAAGGAGACCACTACAAATGGCGCATAATGAGGGCAAACGGTGCGCCTGAATCGCTCTGTGCAGGTGCCGGAGCTTGGGATGAAAAATTCCTTGCTTATGCTGGCGCTCTCACTAAGGCAGCTGGCAATCCTCTTGTCCAGTGGTCTCATCTAGAGCTCAAAAGAATATTCGAAATCGATGAAGTGCTCACACCGCAAAGTGCATTGAGTATAAGAGAAAAGGCAAATCGAATTCTTTCCGAAAAGAGCATTAGCCCGCGTTCTCTCCTGGAACACTTTAAGGTAAGCGTATTGTGTACAACAGATGATCCTGTCGATACATTGGCTTGGCATAGAGCAATTGCAGAGGAGCAACTATCGGGATCTTCGTTCAAGACCAAGATATTGCCCGCTTTTCGTCCCGACAAGGCCATGAAAACCGAGGATATCGAGACTTGGAATGTCTATATCGATTCGCTTGGCGAAGCGGCTGGCATAGAAATTGATTCTTTTGCAAGTCTTGCGGATGCTTTGGCCAGTCGGCATGCTTACTTTCACTCTATGGGAAGTAGACTCTCCGATCATGCTCTTCTTGTTCCGCCTTTTGTGCAAGCCATCGATACCGAGCTTGATTCCATTGTAAAGAAAGGCCGAAGTCGAATAGCGCTATCGCAGATAGAGCGCGCAAAGCTTGAAACTGCACTGCTTTTGCATTTTGGCAGGCTAAATGCAAAAAAGGGATGGACAATGCAGCTACATATAGGAGCTCTCAGGAATATAAATCCAGGATTGAATAGGGTGTTTGGTCCGGATGTGGGTGGAGATTGCACTTCCGATGCGCCTATTATTGCTCCTCTTGCTTCTTTGCTTGAGACATTAGAGAGAGAAGGAAATCTTCCGAAGACCATTCTTTATTCGCTAGACCCTTCAAAACATAATCCTCTGGCTGTACTTGCGGGTAGCTTTGCAGGCACCGCTCCTGAGATTAGTTCGCCACAGGTCGCCGGAAAGGTTCAGCTAGGCGCAGCCTGGTGGTTCAATGACCAGAAGGATGGTATGGAACGCCATATGAAGGAGTATGCCGGAGTCGGATTACTGGGTGCGTGGGTTGGAATGCTCACAGATTCTCGATCCANNATGCCGGAGTCGGATTACTAGGTGCGTGGGTTGGAATGCTCACAGATTCTCGCTCCTTTATGTCCTTTCCAAGGCATGAATACTTTCGTAGGCTTCTATGCAATATAATCGGAGAATGGGTCGAAGCTGGAGAGCTGCCGGATAATCCACTCTATACAGAACAGCTTGTGCGTGGCATTTGTTGGGAGAATGCTGTTAATTATTTTGAAATGCTTTGAAATCGGCGTCAGGGCATTCGGAGGATAAAAAATCAAAAGGGCTGTCCAGATCAATCTAGGGCAGCCCTTTGTTATTCTTAGGAATATATCTGGTTTGCCATATCGTGTTGACTAAGTAATTCCTCTGAGATTACTTCTCTGTTTCGGTCATGCCCGCTATGAACTGTTTCTGCATGAGCACTACGACTATGACCGGAGGAAGCATGGCTAGCATAGTGGTCGCCATCACTATCTGCCATTCGATTTGGACGTCTGCACCAGACATCATTCGGTTTATGCCAATTAGCAGGGTATAGAATTCCGGTTTAGTGGTTATTAGCAATGGCCACAGGTATTGGTTCCATCCATAAATAAATTGGATCACAAACATTGCAGCGATTGGGGTACGTGTCATCGGGGCAAGGATATGGTTAAAGAACTGCATGGGAGTCGCGCCGTCAATCTGCGATGCTTCTGCTATCTCTCTGGGTACTGACATGAAGAACTGCCTAAATAAGAATACAGCAGTTGCTGAGACGATCATTGGCAGAATTAAGCCCGCATAGCTATTCAGCAATCCCAGATCTGCAACTACTTTATATGTAGGCATAATACGCACTTCTACCGGCAACATCAGAGTGATAAAGATACTCCAGAAACAAAAGCCCCTCAATGGAAAGTCGAAAAATACAATTGCGAAGGCTGCCATAAGAGAAATTACTATCTTGCCAATAGATATACCAAGCGCCATTATAAGCGAATTCTTCAACATGGTAAGGACCGGTGTGCCCATGTTCTGCGTTCCATGCAATAACGCCTGGCGGTAATTCTCTATTAGATGAGGTCCTATGCCGAGAGGCATGGGTGCTGCTTGTATATCTGCATTTGTGTGAGATGAAGCCGAGAAAATAAAATAAATCGGGAATATGATAATAACTATGCCAATCCAGAGGATGATATGTGGATAAAGGCTGCGAAGGACCTTGGCTCGGTGAGCGGCTTTATTAGATAGCTGTTGTTCATTCATTGTTGTTTCCTCCGCTTTAGTAC
>MTKZ01053575.1_pt2 | contig 13777 bp, 8 predicted proteins | sample 1042781 | NCBI WGS metagenome assembly MTKZ01 (sample SAMN06212207, study PRJNA360539) | anaerobic digester metagenome | biome: Wastewater treatment plant; material: sludge; isolation source: anaerobic digester fed with sludge from wastewater treatment plant | place: Denmark: WWTP Viborg ...
TCTCCGAAACAGTCCCCATCTCCGACATTTACAAAAACATTCAGATTACCGTTCGCAAATTTTATCCCTGAAGCAACGGGAATTGCCCGTCCATGCAATCCTTCAAAAGATGTTATTTTTATGAAGTTAATTATGTGACCGTGACAGCCGATTCCCGCAACTAAAGCTGTATTAGTGTTATCCCAGCCTTCTTTCACAGCAGCGTTTTTGAATGCAGTCCAGATATTAAAGTTTCCGCATCCCGGACACCAGTTGGGATCATATGGGGTTTTCAATTCCTCTAAAGTCATCTCTTTTTCACTCCTTTTACGGAATTCAATTTTTCTATTATCTCTTCGGGATAGATAATTCTTCCGTCAAATCTCAAATATCTATCTTCAATTTTTATCCCTGTTTTCTCCCTGATAAGATTTGCCAACTGCCCGGTATAGTTGCATTCAATATCAACAACATGTTTTGCTCCGGATAGTACACCAGCTAAAAATTTATCAGGAAAAGGATTCATCCAGGTCAGATGCACATAGTTAACATTTGAAAAATTCTTCAAAGCTTCCAAGATGCTTCCTTTGTTGCTTCCCCAAGAAACGATTGTTATATCAGAACCCAAAGGTCCGAAAATCTCGGGGGCAGACATATCATTTTCCGCGCATGCTTCTAATTTTTTCATCCTTTTTTGCATCATTTTATTTCTGTCTTCTATCTCTTCTGTAGAATATCCCGCCTCGTTATGCTCATCAGAATTTGTTATAAAAAAGTTGCCCACTCCGGGAATACTTCTCGGAGATATACCGTCATTTTCGTACCTATACCTCAGATAATCGGCAATTTTTTCCTTCACAAACTTACCGCGGTCAATCACCGTCTTCGTAATATCGGGGAACGAAAGTGTTCTCTCGTTTTCGCAGATATTTTTGTCTAAAAGAACTACAACTGGCGTTTGATATTTGTCGGCCAAATTAAAAGCTTCCACGGTAAGCCTATAAGTTTCTTCCACATCTCCGGGCGCTAAAACTATCCTCGGAAATTCATCCTGATGAGCATGTAGAACCATCTGAAGATCCCCCTGTCCGCTCCAGGTAGGAAGCCCTGTAGCAGGACCTCCTCTCATCCCGTCAAAAATAACAACCGGAGTCTCAGTCATCCCTGCAAGCCCATAAGCTTCAGTCATAAGACAAAATCCTCCGCCCGATGTTGCGGTCACAGAACGAACTCCGGCATATGAAGCTCCTATAGCCATATTAATTGCGGATATTTCATCTTCCGGCTGTTTTAGTACATAACCTAATTTTTCCTGGTTGGCGGCTAAAACATGGAGAATATTGTTTATTGGAGACATGGGATATATTGCCGCAAACCCCATACCCGCGGAAATGGCCCCCAGAGCAGCCGCTTCATTTCCATTTAAAATCATATAAGAAACGGGGGAGCTGAAAGAATCCACGGATCCCNNGAAAAATCTGCAGCTTTCTTATCGGCCTGAACTATTTTTTCCCCTTTATCCCCGTATTCCTCCTCAATTAATTTTTTAAACGTTTCCAAATTTCCGCCTAAGATTCCCAAGGCAGAAGATAAGGCTACTATATTTACAAAAATTTCTTTTTCTCCCGCTTCGTTGGCGAGTTTTTTCAACGGTATCCCATAAAGGGAAATGTCCTTCTTTACTTTAGAGACATCAGCAAAATCTGAATCAAAAATTATTCCCCCGCCTTTTTTCAACTCAGCATGATGTAAATCAATGGTCAGCTGATCAAAAGCTATTAAAAAGTCGGAGTTTAATCTCGGAGCAGTTACTTCATCTAAAGAAAAATTTACCTAAANNGCCGCCTCTTATAAGCGAAGGAAATTCGTTATTATCGCAAATCTGAAACCCCGACCTCGCGGCAACTTTGTCAAGCATCAATCCGACCGACTTTACACCCGTTCCCGCCGGCCCTCCTATTTTTATTGATATTACTTCAGAATTATTTGCCATATTTTTCGGTGTATATTCTCTCTTTAGGACATCCTCTTTCCGTCAAAATCTTTGAAACATCTTCTATCATAAACTTATTTCCGCACAAATACGCGGCACATTTTGAAGCATCCGGAAAATCCTTTTTCACAAGTTCGGTTATAAATCCGGTAGGTCCATTCCAATTGGGATCCGNNATCTAAAATTATTTACTCCTAAATATAATTTTATTTTTCTCTTTTCCTTTGAGTCTGCAAGGATTGTTTCTATCATAAGTTTTAAAGGAGCTAAACCGCATCCCGTAGCAAAGAAGAGTACGTTATCAACATTTTCATTCGGATTAAGCACGAAATTCCCAAACGGACCTAAATAATTAATAACATCACCGGCTTTTAAACTCTCAAAAAACTTTGATCCGGGACCTCCGGGACTTATATCAACAAGGAGATTGAATTTGTTCGGAGGTTGAAAACCAGCCACCGAATAACAATTAACACGTGTGTCAGAAACTTTTACACTTATGTATTGCCCCGGAATTATTTTCATCGGATCTTCGGATTCAAAATCAAAATAAAACATTTTTTCCGTAAGTTTTTTAGCAGATAAAGCTCGGGCGGATTTGAATGTAATTTTACTATGCTCTTCTTTTCTGTCTTTCAGGATAATTTTTGTATCAACAGCCCAAACATCCTCCCCACTCAATATCAACGGATTAATTTCCATTTCTTCAATCCTTGGTTCCTCTTCCATAATCTTCCCCAGCCTAAGCATTATTTCGCAAAGTTCATCAAGGTCAAAATTTGGTTTACCATCATTCCCCTTCAAGACTTTGTATATTTTGGAATTCTCCACAAGATGTTTTGCCCTGTTTTTATCAAGAGGTAAAAATCCGATATTTCTGTCCGATATTAGCTCCGCCAATGAACCTCCTGCCCCAAACAATACAAACGGGCCGAAAGACTCGTCTCTTTTTATGCCGACTAAAACCTCTGTTTGTCCGGAAATCTCTTTCTGTACCTGTATCGAGGTATCTCTCCTTACCGAAGGTTCAAGATTACCTTTTCGCAAAGAGATCTCCTTCCAAGCATCTCTTAGCATAACTTCGTTTTTAATTCCTGTGATAACACCGCCTACGTTTTTCTTATGCAAAAGCAGGGGAGAGGAAAGCTTCAAAACCACCGGATAACCATAAATATCAGCAAACTCCAGCGTCTGTTCAACTGTATTGGCACGAATTGTAGGAGGAGTACTTACTCCTACGAGTGAAACAACCTGGTTTGCTTCTATGCTGTCCAAAGCAGGCTGATCTTTATTTAGCGCATTTTCTATGATTTTATCAACACTTTCGGGAACTAAGTCAAAATTCAGGGCATCATAAATGTCAATCGGCGGAAAAAATTCCGCATTCTGCCACTTTCTAAACTCCCACATTTTAGATAAAGCATATATTGCCCTCTCAGGAAACTTAAAACTAGGAATTTTTTCCGCATTAAGAATCTTTTCACCCCGCCCCACCAAATCTCCTCCTACAAAAGAACAGAGTATCGGTTTGTGATATTTCTTTGATAAATTTGCAATGCCTTCAGCCGTTTTTTCAATTTCTGTCATAAGTTGTGGGGTTAATAAAATCAGTAGAGAATCACACCTTCCGCTCTGAAGGACAATTTCCGCAGTTTTTACAAATCTATCCGCTAAAGCATCACCTAAAATATCAATAGGATTTTCAACGCTTGCCGCCTCGGGAAGAATCTCGGTCAATCTTCTTTTTGTTGCTTCATCAATTTCCGCCATTTCCAATCCGTTTTCTATTATGCTGTCGGCACTTATAACGGCAGGGCCACCGGCATTTGATATTACCGCTACTCTTGGGCCTTTCGGTATCGTGCCCCAAGAAAAAGCCTTGGAAAGGTCAAAAAAATCTTCCAAGGTCTGGCATCTGATTATTCCCGCTTCTTTTAATGCTGAATTCAACACATCGTCGGAGCCGGCGATGGCACCGGTGTGAGATTGCATTGCTTTTGACGCCGCGGAAGTTTTACCAGGCTTCAGAATAAAGATAGGGTCGTGTTTGGTAATTTTTTTGGAAATATCAATAAACCTTTGTCCATCGAGAACGGATTCCAAATAAATTCCGAGCGGATGTATTTGCGTGAAAGCGCTCATTTTGTCTTTCTCAATACCATCAAACAAAGAAGACACCTTATTTCCACTTTTTTCAAAAAAATATTCCAATAGGTCTACCTCGTTTAAACCAGCTTTATTTCCTAAAGTTACAAAGTCTGAAAATCCCAAACCAACGGAATTGCACCAGTCAAAAACACTTGTTGCTATAGCTCCGGATTGAGTGATGAAATTGATATTCCCGTTAAGGGAAACCGTTTTTCCAAAAGTAGCATTAACATTATTTTCGTTGCTGACAAAACCTAAACAATTCGGTCCCAACAAATTTATATCGTACTCCTCAGCCATTTTTACGAGATTCTCTTCCAACTCTTTACCTCTTGAACCTGTTTCTTTAAAACCAGATGAGACTACCACAACATTCTTTACACCCCTTTCCCCGGCTTTTTTCAAAACATCCGAAACCGAATCAGCGGGTATTGCTATTATTACCAGATCTAAAGAACCTGGAATGTCCGTTAAATCACCGTAGCATTTTCTCCCCAATATTTTTTTTGCGTTTGGATTTACGGGATAAATATCACCTTTAAATCCCGCAGCTATAAGATTTTTAAATATTACAGCCCCGACTTTTTCAGATGACCTGGAAGCTCCTATTACGGCTATGGATTTGGGTGAAAAAAAAGTGTCTAAATTTTTGGGCATTAATTTAGTTTATTAATTTTTGCCCGTTGCGTCAATTACATTAACCACTAAATACGAAGGGGATTCCTATGATTTACTATAATTTCTGAAAGAAACTACTTTTACTGTGTCTCTTTTATTTACCTCATTACTTTATCTCAATTCTTTTCTCTTTAATAAAGTTTCTCCATCCTTCAATTGCAGCAACAAATGTAGAAAAAGGAAGGTCTATTAACGCGGTAAAAAAAGCACTTACAACATTGTATTCACGCCACTTTTCACTAAACCAATTACCTATTTTAGCCAATGGGATAGAGAAAAAATCCAGGAAAAATTCCACCATATTGGCTTTTTCAACTACAGTGATTTCTTTTGACCTTCTTCTTATAACCATGGCAGAGGCAACAATCATCGCAACGTTAACGGTATCTATATACATGGATGTCCATGGTACATTGGCAAGTTTAAAAACCCAGAATATCGCGCAGAGAGANNAAAGGCAAAAACAATATCCATAAATTTTCTGCTTTTTTTCTTCAACTCAATTTCATAAACATCTAATTCATCGGATTTGTAAACTATTTTCTCAACCTCATTTTTGGCAACATCCAAATTATCGTCCGAAGGAGGTTTGATCATCCATACAAGAATGAACATTAAAGCGGTAGGAATTCCTAAATCAGCAGCTATTGCCCACGGGCTAAAATATCCGCGCACTAACTTAGCGATAGGTATTTCAAAAATTAAAAGGCTGGCAAATCCGGCCACGAAAATAGAAAGTGTAGAAAAAATTGCCAGTTTTGATAATCTCTTTTTCAAAGTGGCTAATCTTTCTTTATAGGAAACTTCTATCGCAGACAAGAAAGATGGTTTATCCAGAACTTTTCTATCAATTTCATCAATGTTATCCGCTAGTCTGTTCATCGCGTCACCTATAAGCAGATAGGGGGCGTCGTATTTATCGGCAACAACATAAAACTCCGAAGCTTTGGGGTAATTCAGATATCCCTCTATTTCTTTTCGCACCTCAAAAATCTTATCGGTAAACTCCGGTAAAGAATTTTCTAAGTGTGAATCACAAAACTCAGGATATTTGTATCTTAAAACATGAAAACTGATTATCGGCTCATCCAGGTTAAACAGTGTTTTATGAACGGAAATGTAGGTCTGAATATACTTGTCTTCTTCTGAGATTTCCTCAGCAGGAATAACTTTTATTCTATCCAGTAGGCATCTGGTCATAAGGTCCAAAAGAGCAGTCTCTCTCAGCGGCGGATCCAATACTTCTTCTATCTCACNNATATTTTTTCCCGGGCGATCTTGCCGTTGGGAAAATACCCTGTCCTCACAAGCTCCATTACAAAAGGTTCGGCGGCTTCTTCGGGATTAACGTCCGGTAGTATGCTAATGCCGTACAGTTTTGATACAAACTTTCTTTTGAGAACTCTATCTATTACGGCCCTTCTTACCAGATGCTCTTCTTTCCAGTCAATTACTCTTCTTACGCTTTCATAAAATTGAGCCACTTTGGTAGCTATTTCATCAACGAATATCGGATTAGTAGCCCTCTTATTTTCTTCAACTACTGCGATTTTAAATCTTTCTAAGTAGTCAAAAAACGGTTCCGAAAGACCCTCTGGAGATTTGTTTGCAACATTTACACTATTTATACCGTTTGCGCTAAGACCGGAACCGTAAGGAACACTGCTTCTTGCTTTAATATTTTCTGCCTCCAGAGATAAACTATTATTTCCGTTAGGAAAATTCTCCCCCGTCTTAGACAAATCTTTTTCAATACCCTGCTTTTCAAAATGGGCGGAGACTTTATCCGGCGATAAGGCGTTTGCTATTTCCGAAGCCTCCTGAATCAATCTCTCTTCGGGCTGTAAAAAACCCGGCTTCCATGATGACTCCTCTTCATCTTCGCCTTTACTTGCATTTACAGACATATTTTTATCTTCCGACACACTTTGTTCCTGCATATTTACTAAATTGTGAGAGGCAACAAGTTCCTCCTGCTCCTTTCTTTCTTCAGGGGGTTGGTTTTGATCTTTTTTATTTTTGTTTAAGTAAATTGTTCCTTCCATAACTACGGGCTATTATACCCTTTTCAGAGATATTTTTCTAATCCCGATTGCTATTTTAAGACTGCCGATTAAAGGTAATCTCTAAGTTTTTTGCTTCTTGACGGGTGTCTTAATTTTCTTAAAGCCTTGGCTTCTATCTGCCTTATTCTCTCTCTTGTAACTCCAAATTCCTTACCAACCTCCTCCAGAGTTCTTGTTCTTCCGTCTTTAAGCCCAAAACGCAGTTCCAGCACCCTTTTCTCCCTGGCATTCAAAGTGTGCAAAACATCTCCTATGTGATCTTTAAGTAATTCTCTGCTGGCCGATTCAAACGGGGACAAAGTAACCTCATCTTCAATAAATTCTTTTAATCGGGTATCTTCTTCTTTTCCGACAGGAGTTTCCAAAGAAGTCGGGTTTTGGGATATTTTTATAATTTCGTGAGCTTTTTCCGGCTCTATACCCATGGCTTTAGCTATTTCCTCAGGAGTAGGAGCCCTTTCATATTTTTGCTCCAGTTGTCTTTCTATTTTTTTATACTTATTTATGGTCTCTACCATGTGGACAGGAATTCGTATAACCTTTGCCTGGTCGGCAATTGCTCTGGTTATAGCCTGTCTTATCCACCATGTTGCATAAGTAGAAAACTTGAAGCCTCTTCTCCAGTCAAATTTATCTACGGCCCTCATAAGACCTATGTTTCCTTCCTGAATCAAGTCCAAAAACTGAAGACCTCTTCCCATGTATTTTTTTGCTATTGATACTACAAGTCTTAGATTGGCTCGTGCCAGAATTTCTTTTGCCCGCTCACCTTCTTCGAGAGTGTACTTTTTCATATTCGCTTCAATATCAGCTAAAACCTTATCATTTATCCCCATTTCGGCACATATTTCCCTTGAAGTAGGTTTTCTACCAAGTGATTTCTGCATTTCCGCAGTTAATTCTCTTAATCTTGCGGTTTCCACTTTCTTTGCCAGCTCAACTTCCTCATCCTTTGACAAAAGATCGTAGGTACCTATTTCTTTAAGATACATTCTGACAGGGTCCGAAGTGGTTGTTTTATCCAGTTTAATTTTAGAAAGATCTATCTCCTCAAGTTTGGCTACTTTCTCGGCTTCTTTCTCTGAGCTGATATCAAAAACAGATATACCGGAATCCATCAGTTTCTCGTAAAGGAAATCCAAAGTTTCGATGTCTTCCTCGGCATTCGGAAAGAAAAGCAGAACATCGTCCAAGGTCAAATAACCTTGTTTTTTTCCCTTTTTTACTAGCTTTTTTATTGCTAAGTCTTGTGAATTTATCTTTAATCTTCTTTCTTTTGAAGCGGACTCTAAATCCTCGTCCTCCGGCTCAGGCTTTAGTTTTCGGGGCATTTCCTTTTTTACTTTTTCTTTTTTTGCTGCAATTTTGGGTGTGACTTGCTTTTTCTTATTAACATGCTCATTCTTCTTGTTTTTTCCCTTTTTCTTTTCCTTTTCCTTTACGGGATTTTTTTTAGAAATTACTTTTTTTATTGGTTTCTTTGGCATTTTTTATTATTTAATCCGACAAGTAAACGTGTCCTCTAATGAGGCAAAATTTATATAAGTTATTAATGTGATACAGGAAATTTATACTCTATATAAGGCTTTTTGACAATTTTTCGAACTTTTTTGTAAGCCTTTCTACCTCCTTAGTATCCTTTTTGGTTTCGGCCATTTTAATATCACCCGAGATAATTTGCAACTGTCTTCTGACAGAATCTTTTTTAATTCTATCAGTCAGTTCATTCAAACCTTTTCCCAGTAATTTTCTGCGTTCCTCATCTTCAGTTTGCTGGGTAAAATCCCACATATACAGCTCTGAGGCAATACCTTTCAAATTCTCGTTGAGACCTTCCAAAAAAGTCTTGATGTTAATATCTCTTTTTCTGTCCTTTACATAAGTCTGTAAATGTGAAAATATTTCTGCGATATTCCCGTTAAGGAAATCTTCCTTTTTCAGTTTATTCAAGGATTCTTTTGCCAAATCTATCGGGGCTTTGAGAACAAGCGATATAAAGTGACCTTCTGGTCCATACATTCTGACGGGAGATTTTTCTTCTGCCTCCCTAAAATCCTCATAATTTTCCTCTCGCTCCGGCAAACTCTCTCTAAAAAGGGAATAAATNNTATTTGATATTTTTGAAAACAACGGGACTAAATCTTCCATTATTTCTTTTTTTCCGATAGCAGTTTCTTTATTGTGTTTTTTTAAAGTCGTAGCAAGAAAAAAATCATATACAGGCACAGGATTTTCAATAATTCTTCTTGCCGTAACGGGATCAGATCTTATTAGCTCATCTAAGTCCTTAAAAGGTGCAGGGATTAGCGCAACCCTGACATTAAAATTCTTTTTCTCCGCCATCTCTATAGCTCTGTAAGAAGCTTCTATTCCGGCAAAATCAGAATCAAAACAAAAAGTTAAGTCCTGAGTATACCTACTTAATATATTAAGCTGATTTTCCGTCAAGGATGTACCGGAAATACACACTACATTATTTATTCCACATTGATAGGCGCTTATAACATCCATCTGCCCCTCAACAAAAACTGCGCCTGTTTTCTTTATAGCCAATCTGCTTTTATCCAGTCCAAAAATGAAAAAAGATTTATGAAAAACGGGATTTTCGCCCGTGTTAAGATACTTCGGTTCTTTATCGAAAATAGTCCTTCCCGTAAATCCCAAAACTTTGTTGTCCACATCAACTAAAGGAAAAATGACTCTGCCTCTAAATTTATCTATAAGCTCGTTTCCGGAACTTCTCTTTACAGCAACTCCCGATAAAACTAAATCTTCGTCTTTGAAGCCTTTTTTGCTAAGAAACTTATAAAGAGCATCCCAGGAATCCGGGGCGTATCCCAATCTAAATGCCTTGATAGAATCTTCACTCAGTTTTCGTTCCTTTTTCAGGTACTTTAAAGCATTCGTTCCTATTTTATGATTAAGAAGAATGTACTGATAAAACTTAGTCGTAATTTCATTTATTTCGTAAATCTTCTTTTTGATCTGATTCTGAGCGTCATAATCCTTCGATTTAACAAGCGTTACACCTGCCTTATCGGCTAATATCTCCAACGCCCGCGGAAAATCAACACCTTCAATGGCTTCCACAAAGTTAAAAATATCTCCACCGACTCCGCACCCGAAACACTTATAGATCTGCAATTCCTGGGAAACCATGAAAGACGGCGTTTTTTCGGCATGAAAAGGACAAAGAGCCTTATAGTTCCTTCCAGATTTTTTTAAACTTATGTAACTACCTATAACATCAACGATATCCAGTTTTTGCTTTATTTGAGTTACTGCATCTTCCATCGGGTTAATTTTACCGCAAAAACTGAACAAAAACTAAATTCATAACTAAATCAAATCACAATATTGAAACCGAATTAACTCCATATCTATTTGCTAAAAAACGGGCTTTTAGGTATAATCCGAGCTAATAAAAGGCACCTTAAAAAATCAATAACAATCCGTCTCTCGGAGGTGAGACAAACATGAAAGGAAGAGTTAAATATCTTTTAATAGCAGTTGTTGTAATACTAATGTTAGGACATAATCCGCTGGGTGTTCTATCTCAAGAAGTTCAGGGCACAAAGACGATATATGTTCACAGTGGCTCTCTTAGAGACCACGAATGCAATTCAAGTGAGTGGCACTTTGTAATAAACCAGATAGCAGAAGATGCGTTGAAACCGGCCAGTATTCATGTCACATGGGCAAATGGAGCACAAGAAGATGTTCCGCTGGGAAGTCCCTTCCAGAGTAATGTGGCGCATTATACTACTACCTCAAATTTAAGTAGTCCTGTAACAAATGCCACCGCAGAGATATATTCGGAATGGAGTGGAAACTTTAACCTTTCTCACGGACCGTGTTTATGCCCCGGAACTCAAACTCCTACGAGCACTAGCGTTCCGACGAATACCCCAACTCCAACAAATACTGAGATTCCAACGAATACACCTACGAGTACAAGTATTCCTACTGAAACACCGACAAATATACCTACGAGCACTTATACGCCACTCCCAACAAACACCCCAACAGAAACGCATACACCGACTCCGACAAATACTGAGATTCCAACGAATACACCTACGAGTACAAGTGTTCCTACTGAAACACCGACAAATACACCGACAGAAACACATACACCTGTATTTACTCCGACAAACACAGAGATTCCGACCAACACACCTACCAACGTTCCTACTCCGACAGGTACTTTTGTACCAACAAACATACCATCGGAAACTCCTGTTGCAACACCGGAAGAACCGTTGCCGGGAGGAAATGCCCCAACAACAACCGCAAATAACCAGATATTTTCCTGGTCCATAGCTCTGCTTGTCGCAACAATATCAATCGTTGTAGCAGTCAAAACCAAGAAAATGTAAAAAGCAAAAGGCGCTAACTGAGAAATTTTCATCTTATTTAGCGCCTTCTCCATTAAAAAATGGGTAGACGAATCAAACCGGTTTGGAAAGGAGAAAACCTATGAGAAGGAATATTCTTAGAATATTACTACTGACAACAGTAATTACAGCAGCATCGTGCTCCGCTTTGTCGTCAAATCAGAAAATACCCTTACATACAAACTCCACTGATACAAGTAGAGCTGCAAATAAAACAGCTACAAATGTGCCGTTAACAACTACGGAAAAACAGGAGAACGATATACCCAAGCAAACACAAACGCCTACTACAATCCCAACAATTGCTAAACCGGATCCGTATGTTTTTGAAACTAACACCGGAGATATTGACCTTTCCACAGGAGCCATATTCATATCCTTTGATAGCGGGGGACTAAGGGGAACAATTATAGCAACCTATTTGATTAGTCCTAAAAACCTTGGCACATACGGATCTACAAAAGATGCTTTGGATTACGAAAATCATGTTACTATCATAAGACCTGATACTGATCAAGCTATGGAAGTACACACAAGCGTCATAAGACCGGAAAAAAACGGTAATTTGATGATAACTATACACTCCGGATACTACAACGACCGACCGTTGGACGCAGAAATACTCAGATTTTACATAGAAAAGTGGGGAGATGAAGAGACCGATTATGTTTTAAACAGGCTGTTAAAAATGATCGGTTCATCCGGTGTGCTATATTCCGGCGAAAGCAATCTCAAAGCAGAGGTCTTGGGAGGAATAAGACTGGAGAATAATGAGGCATTAGAACTCAATAAATATCCGGAAAACGTATTGGACATAGCAACGAAAAAGAAAGGAGGCGATTATATAGCATTAGGAAATGTTGAAGCATTTGAAGAACTGAAAAACAAAGAAGGGCACAATATAATGTTAAGTTTTTGCGGGTGGGGACCTGACAACAACTACTCATACTACAGATACTTAGTATTGTTAAAAATAACAGAAAATTAGAGTTAACAAACGCTCGATAAGTATAAATTAATATATACATATTTAATTAATACTGTCGGGCGTTTTTTTGTTTTTATTGAAAAACCGATCTGAGTGGTACTTTCCAAACAACCTACGTGGTTCTTTTAAAAAATAGTGGTGTTTTCCAATTATAATTAGTGGTTCTTACTGGCGGAGGGAGGGGGATTCGAACCCCCGATAGGATTACTCCTATACAGTCTTTCCAGGACTGCGCACTAGTCCACTATGCGATCCCTCCAAAGCTACATTAGATTTTACCATGATTAAAAGCTAAAAATGATAAAATAAGTCATGAAAATAATAATATTCGCAGGGGGAATAGGGACTAGAATGTGGCCTCTTTCCAGAAGATCTCTTCCCAAACAATTTATAAAGATGTCNNGCATTTATAGCTACGACATCCATGGTGCGTATGCCTGTAGGAGAAAAATGCTAAAATAAGCTATGAAAATAATAATCTTCGCAGGTGGCGCAGGCACCAGAATGTGGCCTCTTTCAAGAAAATCTTTCCCCAAACAATTCATAAAAATGTTCAACGGTAAATCTACTCTGGAACTTGCAGTAAACAGGGTAAAAAGCTTCGGATATGAAAATGTTTTCGTGAGTACACTTCAGCAATATGTACCGCTTACCAGAAAATATCTTCCTAAAATTCCGCGAAAAAACATAATAGGCGAACCGGCACTTAGAAATTTAGCCCCGGCGGTAGGATACAACTTAATAAAATTACGCTCGCAGGGATATAAAGGACCGGTGGCAATTCTATGGGCCGATCATTTAATAAAAAACGAAGAAGAATTCATCAAAACCATAAAAGAAGCCGAAAAAATTTGTCTGAAAAATTCCGATAAAATAATATTCGTCGGAAAAAAGCCAAGATTTGCCAATAATAATTTAGGGTGGATACACATCGGTGAAAAAATATCCAAAAACCTTTTTAAATACAAAGAATGGTCTTATAAACCTTCGGCGGAAAAATGTGAAAAAATGTTTAAGTCAAAAGAATGGCTTTGGAACACAGGATATTTCGTAATGGATATTGATCTCGGTTGTTATTTTTATGAAAAATATCAGCCCGAAATGTACAAAGGGCTTATTAAAATTGAAAAATCAATCGGAAAACCAAAAGAAAAAGAAACGGTTAGAAAAATATACCCGGGTCTTGAGAAAATAAGTTTTGACGATGCTATAGCCAAAAATGTTACCTCCGATGAGGCGTTGGTACTTGAAACAACAATGGACTGGTCTGATCCGGGAACTTTGTACGCACTAAAAGAAGCGTTAGTTGAAAAAACCGAGGAAAACCTGACGAAAGGGGATGTAGTCACAAAAGAGACAAAGGATTCGCTAATTATAAATGAAGAAAAATCAAAAATACTGGTCGCAATAGGTTTAAACGGCATGGTAGCAATAAACACAAAGGACGCTACTCTGGTAGTTCCAAAGGAAAAAGTCAAAGAAATATCGGAAATCTTGCAGGGCTTTGAAAACGACAAAAAACTTAAAA
>MTKZ01008101.1_pt3 | contig 13776 bp, 14 predicted proteins | sample 1042781 | NCBI WGS metagenome assembly MTKZ01 (sample SAMN06212207, study PRJNA360539) | anaerobic digester metagenome | biome: Wastewater treatment plant; material: sludge; isolation source: anaerobic digester fed with sludge from wastewater treatment plant | place: Denmark: WWTP Viborg ...
GATCACAGGGTCACATCCATATTATACCCAGCAGCTTGCCTTCATGGTGTGGGAGCTCCTGAACCGTAAAGTACAGGAACAGGAGGTGGTTGCGGAATTGGCTGCAGATGAAATTGTAAGGAGTCATGACAATGACTTTGAGCTGCTCTGGAATACACTAAACCGTACAGATATGATGTTGCTTGCCGGAATGTCGGAGAGTAATGTTTCACCTCTGTCGGATGAGTTCAGGAAGCAGTTCGGAACGGGGGCTTCCAGCACAGTGTTCAGCACCCTGCAGCGGCTTATAAAAAGAGGGATGGTAATCAGGGACGAAATGGGTTATTTCATCGATGATCCGTTTTTCAGAAGATGGATTAAGATAAGGAGAAGGGTTTAGAATGGTTCGACGGTATGGCGGTTTGACGGTACGATGTTGCAACAAGGGACGAACCAGGTAGACTTTACGAAGAGAATAATGTTATTGCAGAAGTATTTGAGATGTGTCTTTGCAACTCACCTCTCACCACTCACTACTCACGCCTCACTACTCACGCCTCACGCCTCAGCCTCACGCCTCAAAATAGGCCCATAACCCTAAAAAGTTAATAATATTTCATTATCTTTGTGGTTATAACCTAAAAAACATGGCTTCATGGTTGACAGAGAGTTATATCTTAACCAGATCATTGATCTCATTGATAAACCATTTATCAAGATAATCACGGGAATCAGACGTTGCGGCAAATCGGTTTTCCTTGCTTTACTTTACAGGGAATTACTCAAAAGGGGAATCGACGAAAAGCATATAATACAGCTGAATTTTGAAAGCATGGAAATGGCTGATATTAATACTGCAGAAAAGCTTTACAAATATGTTAAAGCAGAGATTAAAGATAATAAACGCTATTATATTCTTCTCGATGAGATACAGGAAGTTGAATCGTGGGAAAAATCTGTAAACTCATTTTTTGCTGATCTTAATGCTGATATTTACATAACAGGTTCAAACTCACATATGTTATCGTCTGAGCTGGCAACTTATGTGGCGGGTCGTTATGTCGAGATAAATCTCTATACACTTTCTTTTGCAGAGTATCTTCATTTCAAACAGGTGCGAACCGGAAAAGAAACTGAGGACAAAAGGAAGGAATTTACAATCTTCCTGCGCACCGGCGGTTTCCCGGTATTGCACGTTGCCGGGTATAACAGCGAAACGGCCGATCGGATAGTATTCGATATTTATTCCTCAATCATTCTTCGCGATGTTGTGCAGAGAAACAATATCCGGGATGTGGAACTGCTGGAACGGGTTGTAAGGTTTGTGTTTGACAATATTGGCAATAAATTTTCAGCCAGAAATGTTGCAGATTATTTTAAGAGCCAGCAACGAACGATTGATCTGAATACGGTTTACAACTACCTTAATGCCCTTGAAGGGGCTTACATCATCTACCGTGTTCCACGTTACGACATAAAGGGGAAAGAAATACTCAAGACCCTTGAGAAATATTTTGTCGGAGATACTTCGCTCGTCCATTCTGTGATGGGTTACCGTGACAGGATCATTTCAGGTCTTTTGGAGAACATAGTGATGCTTGAACTCAGGCGCAGAAATTTTAGAGTTTTTACAGGCAGCTCTGAGGAAAAGGAAATTGATTTTATTGCAGAAAAAGGGGATAAGAAGATTTATGTTCAGGTTGCCTTCAGGATGGAAACGCAGTCGACAGTTGATCGTGAATTCTCTCCATTGCTTGAGATCCGTGACCATTACCCGAAGTATGTTGTTACAATGGATGATATATGGCATGACAACATCGAAGGAATTAAGCATTTACATATAGCTGATTTTCTGCTGACGGAGGAATTTTAGCCCTGACATGGGTTGCGCCTCCTTAGTCGGCTTACCAATGGTTATTCTCACCGTTCACTGCTCATCACTCACTACTCATTCCTCACTCCTCAACCTCAACCTCAACCTTAACCTTAGGAGTTGACAGTTGGCAGTTGGCAGTTGGCAATGGGCATACACTCAACACTCACTACTCATCACTCACTCCTCAACCTCAACCTGATTAGTTGGCAGTTGGCAATGGGTATACACTCAACACTCACCAGTTTTTTTGTTAAAATGGTAGATTATATTTCTAAAATGCACTATATTTGTGCCATAATAGAAACAAAATATTATGCTTTTTCTTGAATTCAGGAAAAAATTGTTTGATCTGGCTTGTTTCAATATAAACCAGATCTATGCCTGGGACCCTGATTTTAACAGAAATAACCTTGTCCGATGGACGAAGCAGGGACTTATTATACGCCTGAGACAAGGTTATTACACATTCCCGGAATACCGGGGTAAGTCTGATTATATCTGGTACTTTGCAAACCGCATTTACAGACCTTCTTATATCAGCCTTCATACAGCCTTATCGTTTTATGGCATGATTCCCGAAGCTGTTATTCAAATATCCAGTGTTACATCTCTTAAGACAGCTTCATTTTCAAATGCATTCGGAGAGTATTCCTACCACTCTGTAAAAGAAGAATTGATGTTCGGATATGAACACAAACCTGTAACGGATAGCCTTACGTTATTATTTGCCTTACCCGAAAAAGCCATACTTGATCTGTTATATCTCTATCCTTTCTACAACTCTGAACAGGAGATGGAAGAGCTACGGCTGGATGAAAGTTTTATGGCTGAAGATCTTAAAAAAGAGCTTTTAATGGAATATACTGTCCGTTTTGAGAGCAGGGCCCTTGAAAGCCGGGTAAAGAAATTATTTAACACTTATGGATTATGATTCACATTGAAACAATAAAGAACTATTACCCGGTATTTATCAGGGAGAATCCACTGCTTGATAAATTTATTATCAAGGAATACATTCAATTAATGATTCTCGATTATCTGTCGGCAACACCTTATATACGTAAAATGACATTCATTGGAGGTACATGTCTGCGACTGACAAAAGGGATTGACAGGTTTTCCGAGGATCTGGACTTTGATTGTAAGAATCTCGGGGAAGACGAGTTCATGGAAATGACTGATGGTGTTGTTCGGTTTCTTAAGCATAATGGGCTTAATGTAATAATAAAAGATCGTGTAAATAATAAATTAACAGCTTATCGGCGCAGTTTCTATTTCCCCGGCTTTCTGTTCGATCTGGGTCTGACAGGGCATCGTGATGAGAGATTTATGCTTAAGATTGAGAGCGAGGATCAATTGGTTCCTTATGATCCGGTGCTTATTAATATTAAAGGTTGCGGTTTTTTCTTTCCTATGTCCGTTCCGCCCGACAGTATTTTGTGTTCGATGAAGATCACAGCGATGCTGAACCGGCAAAAAGGAAGAGATTTTTATGATGTAATGTTCATGCTTGGTCAGACAGAACCCGATTATTCGTTTCTTTCAAAAAGAGCAGGAGTTGCAGATCTTATACAACTTAAAGCGGCAACGGAAAAGGTACTCAAAACAGTTGACCTTAACAAAAAGACCATGGATTTTGAACATCTTCTTTTTGATAAAAGCAGAAGCCGTATGATACTCCGGGTTGGGGAGTTTATTAAGGAATTGTAGGTAATTCCGGTAAAGGCTACGCGGCTCAGTTATCTCTCATATCTCACGCCTCATGCCTCACGCCTCATCACTGACGCCTCATCACTCACGCCTCACTCCTCAGCCTCAACCTACTTTACTAACAGTTAGGCTTAATGGGTGCCAGGATATAATATTCTGGTAATTGAAAAATTAGTTGAGTAAAATTTGCATAATGTTACCTAATTAGCTAACTTTGTAAAATGGTTAGTAAACGAATCAGAGAGGTAATTTTCTACGGTGACTACTTCTGGGATTTTTACTACAAGCAATCCAGAAAAGTCAAAAACAAAATAACCTGGACCATTGGCTTATTAGAATACTTGGACGTAATATCAGAAAAATATCTTAAACATATAGAGGAAACTGATTTATATGAGATTAGAGTGGGTTTTGGGAATAACAATTTTAGGATCTTCTGCTTCTTTGACAAGGATCGGTTAGTGATAGTGCTCAATGGTTTTCAAAAGAAGACACCGAAAACACCGAAAAATGAAATTGATAGAGCCTTAAGATTAAAACAAGAGTATTATGAAGACAAAAAATAAAATAGTAACATTCGAAGAGCATCTTGACAGAGAATACGGCAAGGTAGGTACAGCTACCAGAGATAAATACGAACAGGAGTTCGAGGCCTTTAAACTTGGAGTGATGCTTCAGGAGATGCGTAAGCAGCAAAAACTTACTCAAGAACAACTGGCTAAAAAGTGTGGCACTACTAAAACCTATATCTCCCGAATCGAAAATGATGCTTCAGACATTAGACTTTCTACACTAATGAGGATAATAAGAGAAGGTCTTGGCGGACATTTGAGACTGACAGTCGAAATCTAAAAACAAAAATCACTAAGCTTAACACGGACATAAAATTAATAGGTTTGTCACATTTTTTGCATTGGCATTCAGGTACATATACAGCTTTGTAAAACATGACAAATCCGGACCGCTACTCTGCTTCCTATTAAGCTTTGTGTACCTTGACTCACAACCTGCCCGCAATTTAATTTGTACCGCGACACTCGTAAAACTCAGAATACTTTTACCTAGACTGGCAAAAAAATGCGCCATGCTTCGCTACCTCCTTCGCTGAAGCTACGGAGGTCAAAGCCCTCCTTCGCTGAAGCTACGGAGGTCAAAGAAAGATTCAGAGTTCTGCAAGTCAGAAAAAGTAAAAATTAATCAGCATTATTAAAAGAAAGAATAATATGAAAGCAATTTTAAAATTCACATTACCTGAGGAACAGTATGAGTTCCTGGTTGCTACGAAAGCAATAAGTCTTGCATCTGTGATCAATGAATTTGACAGCTTCCTGCGATCAAAAGCGAAATACGAAGGCATAAATGAATTAGGCATTGATGAATTAAGAGAAGAACTAAGAAGACTTTGCAATGAGAATAATGTAGCTTCAGAAGTGTTTGAGATGTGAATATGGTACCGGTGTTATTCAACCCCTGTCGGGGTTGCACCGGGCTGGGTATGCCCTGCCATGGGTTGCGCCTCCTTTGTCGGCTTACCCATGGTTATTCATATGAAAGGCCTCCGGCCTTAAAAGGAAAGATTACCATAACTCGAACCAGGAAACAAAAATAACCAGAAACATTCTTTAAATGTAGCTCCCGACAAATATGTCGGGACACGCGCAACGCGTTTCAGTTAAGCTCAATACTTGTCTCTCATCACTCGCGCCTCACGCCTCATCACTCATCAGTTGGCAGTAGGCAGTTGGCAATTGGCAATGGGTATCCACTCACTCCTCACTCCTCACTCCTCAGCCTCAGCCTCAACCTTAACCTCAACCTCAGGATTTGATAAAAGGGCATAATTTAATGTGTATGAATGAGAATTTTAATATCTTTGCCGATAATTAGTATCAAAAGTGTGATATCGCACACGTAAATGGTATTAAAAATGTGATAAATGATAATTAAAAGGAATATAGTAAAAGAATTAATCGACTGGAAAAATAAGCCTGAACGAAAACCATTGATTTTACAGGGGATAAGACAAGTCGGCAAAACATGGATCCTTAATTATTTTGGCAGAAATTATTTTGAGGATGTTGCTTATTTCAATTTTGACAAACAAAAAGAATTAAGTCAGTTCTTCAGTACAACCTTAGATCCCGCCAGGATCATAGATAATCTCTCACTGGTGCATGGCAGACGGATACAACCGGGGAACACTTTAATAATTTTTGATGAGATACAGGAATGTAATAATGCATTGAATTCATTGAAATATTTTTGTGAAGAGCAACCTGATTATTTCATTGCATGCGCCGGATCATTACTTGGGGTCGCATTAGCCAGAGGTGCGTCATTCCCTGTAGGGAAGGTTGATTTTTTAAAAATGTATCCTGTTACTTTCTCTGAATATCTTGCAGAAGCCTCACCCGACTTATCGGATTATCTTAGCCAGATTGAAAAAGTGGAACCTTTACCTGACATTTTCTTCAATCGTCTTAACGAAAAATTAAAAATGTATTTTATTTCCGGTGGAATGCCTGAAGCAGCAGGGACCTTGCTGGATAAAATGGATATAAAACTTACACAGGAAATTTTACAGAATAATATAAATGCTTATCTTCTTGATTTTTCAAAACATGTTGAAAACAAAGATATTCTGAAGATAAACTATATCTGGAATTCATTGCCTTCACAGCTTGCAAGGGAAAACAAGAAATTTCTTTATCAATCTGTCAGACCGGGTGCACGTGCCCGTGAATATGAGGATGCATTATTTTGGTTAGTTAATGCCGGGCTCGCCCTGAGAATAAATTGTAATATAAAACCATTTATTCCATTATCAGCGTATGACGACTTGTCTGCATTTAAGATTTATCTTCCTGATGTGGGTTTGCTCAGAAGGCTGTCTATGCTGGATCCTTCTGCCGTTACTGAGGGGAACCGTTTTTTTACCGAATTCAAAGGATCATTAACGGAAAATTTCATCCTGGCAGGTTTGCTTCCTCAGTTTGAAGGTATGCCACGTTACTGGAGGTCCGGCAATAAAGCTGAAGTTGATTTTCTCATTCAGTATGGGAATGATATCATTCCGGCTGAAGTTAAGTCAAATGAAAACATTCGCAGCAGGAGTCTCACTTTTTACCGTAAGGAATATAAGCCGAAGATCTGTATCAGGTTTTCCCTCAGAAACCTTAAGCGTGATGGAGAAATGATAAATATCCCATTGTTCATGGTTGATCTGACAAAGAAAATAATTGACCTTGCATGAATTGGGACAGGTCACCTCTCACCTCTCACCACTCACGTCTCACGCCTCATCCCTGATCAGTTGGCAAAGGGCAGTTGGCAATATATTTCTATAATGCACAAACTTTACTGAAAAACAGAAGCAATATATTATGCGGTTATTTTGGCAAACAATCCACTATTTGCTAATTTTGTATGAGAAGCAACTAAGAAAACGATGAGTACAACATCATATAAAAGAACTTATAGTTTACCTTTTACATTCGAGGATGTATTAAAACTTATTAAATCATTCTCAATTGAAGATAAAGTGAGATTAGAAAAAGAATTGGAAAAAGAAACACTTGTTTACAGGGCACAGAAAATTTCGGAAAGAATAAAGCCAAATGATCTCACAGAAGAGGATATCGTGGCTGAAGTTAAGGAATACAGAAAGAAACGGAATGCAAAATGAAGTTCTCATTCTTGATAGTAACATCTGGATAAGCTATGTGATCACAAGGCGACTGGATAAATTAGTTACACTGATTCGCGACAATTTCAAACCTTCATCTCTCATCTCTCTCATCTCGTCTCTCAGCGTTTACAGTTGACACCTCATCCCTGGTCAGTAGCAGTTGGCAAAAGGCATCAACAAAGGGAGGTTTGCAAAAAAATGATTTTGGATTGCAATTTGTAGTAACTTTGATTAGTGTTAAAGATAATAAATTAAGAGTAGTTTAATTTGAATTTTAATTTTTTAAAACTATGTCACATTATATTTTTGAAGGAAAATATCAGAACAGTTCCTCAAGTGTTAAAGTCCGGCTGTTACTGTTTCAATTCAAAGATGAAAACAATGTACATTTCATATATTCTCCTCATCTGGATTTGAGCGGATATGGTAACAATCCGGAAGAAGCAAGGAAATCTTTCGGGATAGTATTTGAGGATTTTATTGATTATACCCTTAAAAAGAAAACATTAAATAAAGTTCTGACAGAACTGGGTTGGGAACTTAAAGGATCAGAGAAAAAGCCCAAAAAAATACTGGCGCCAAGCATTGCATCCATAATAATGGATAATAAATATGTGTCCGAGATATTTGATAAATATCCTGTCAATACTTATCACCAGGAAGTAGGATTACCTTCTTTAATCTAAATATCAGCCGGAGTGTCAACAAGGAAATTGTCTAATATTCCTGTAAAAGATTTTTGTAAATTTCTGGAAAGCCAGGGTCTGAATGTCATAAAAGATTCAAGAGGCAGAGGCGGACATGAAAAATGGTCAAAATCCGGAATGGACAGGCCAATTACAATACAAACCCATATTGATCCCGTACCTGAATTTATTGTTAAACAGGTTCTGCGTTATTTGAATATTGATCGGGAAACATTTTTTAAGGAATTTAAAAAATAAACACTACTGATTGCTCACAACTCACCATCATCTTTCACAGCTCACGCCCCATTTCTCAACCTCTCAGTGTCGGTCGTTCCGCATAAGATTACAGTTGGAAGTTAGCAAAAGGCAGTTGGCAATCTCAACCGCTCAAAAGCCTTCGCTACTTCCTTCGCTACTTCCTTCGCTACCTCCTTCGCTACCTCCTTCGCTACCTCCTTCGCTACCTCCTTCGCTACCTCCNNTCCTTCGCTGAAGCTTCGGAGGTCAAGGAAAGCTTCGGAGGTCAAGGAAAGCTAGGGAGGTCAAAGAAAGCTTCGGTGGGCAAAACGCTCACCTCTCACTCCTGCTCAGTTGGCAATCAGATTTAAATGATAAGGCGGTTTATTGTTTTTAATAATTCCGTATATTTGCATTATATGTCCATAATTATTGGACATAGACTCTTAGAAATGATGCCAATTGAACATATAAGAAGTAAGATTGAGGGTGAATTATTTGATTATACTCAATTAATGTTTGCTTTATCACATTACAGTAAACCAAGAGATGCAGTTTCTTCACTTTTGAAACGGGGACAGATTATCAGGGTAAGAAAAGGACTTTATATCTTTGGAACAATCTGGCGGCGGCATATTGCGGCACCCGAAATGCTGGCAAATGTGATATACGGACCGTCTGCCATAAGTCTGGAATATTGCCTCTCCTGGCATGGCCTCATACCGGAACGCGTTAATACAATTACATCGGTTACCACGGGCCGTTCGCATGATTTCTATACACCGGCAGGTAATTTTTCATATACTCATCTTTCGGACAACCGATTTTCCGTCGGACTTATTCAGCACAAAACTCCTTCCGGAAATTTCATTATTGCAGAGCCGCTTAAAGCGCTGACCGATAAGGTTTGGACCGACAAAAGGTTTAAACCGATCTCTGCAGCCTCCTATTCGGATTATATCTTTAAAGATCTCAGAATAGACGAGAATGTTCTTGAAACGCTTTTAAAATATGACAGAATGGTTGTCATTGAAAAAGCCTATTCAGCACGTAAAGTATCATGGCTTATGGAGTATCTTACAAAACACTTTAAATTTAAATAATGAATAGTCTGATAAGAAGTATATTACCGGATCCGTTACCAGGAAGTGTAAACGGAATGGTTAACGCTTTGCGTGAAATAATGCAGTCACTGGCCCTGCTGGGACTATGGCGTGCTAAATTTTTCGAGCACGCCGCATTCTATGGAGGAACCTCTCTCAGGATATTATACGGTTCAGACAGGTATTCTGAGGATCTTGATTTTTCACTGTTGAAACCTTCAGCTGTATTTGACTTTTCGGTATATGCTTCAGCTTTAAAGAATGAATTAAAAGCTTTCGGATTTGATGTAACTTTTGAGGTCAGACATAAAAACATCAGAACTGCTGTTGAATCGGCATTTCTCAAGGGCAATACTTACAACCAGCTGATTGTTATTAAAGCGCCGGAGGAAATTCTTTCAGGCATAAACCGGCAATCGGTGATTAAAGTGAAGCTGGAAGTTGATACAGAACCTCCCGGGAGTTTTAATACTGAAATGAAGTATGTTTTCTCCCCGGTTCAGTTTGCGGTTCGCACTTATACTCTGCCATCCATGTTTGCAGGAAAGATACATGCAATGTTGTTTCGTAAATGGAAGAACCGTGTTAAGGGACGTGACTGGTATGATTTTGCATGGTATGCATCATATTACCCGCTCCTTAATCTGGCTCACCTTGAGGAACGTATGCGGCAGTCAGGAGACTATACAGACATTGCTCATTTGTCAAGGACCAGATTGATGGAATTCATTGAGAAAGCTATTGTTGATGTGGATATGGATCAGGCCAGGAAGGAGGTTGCTCCCTTTGTTCCTGATCCAAAAGTACTTGATATATGGGACAAGGAATTTTTCAGAGCAGCAGCAGGAAGGATAATAATCGAATAAACATTTAAAAAACAAGGCTACGCGGCTCCCCTTTCACGCCTCACGCCTCATTACTCATCAGTTGGCAGTTGGCAGTTGGCAATGGGTATCGACACCACTCATCACTTGCTACTCACTCCTCAGCCTCAGCCTCAACCTCAACCTCAGCCTCAGGAGTTGGCAGTTAGAAAAAGGCAGTTGGCAGTTGGCAGTTGGCAATGGGAATTATTACCTTAATTTATAGTAATTATGGTTACCGTAACGGAGATTACGATAAAATATTTTATCTTTGCTTATGATTTAGTCATATCGAAACAAAATAATTCAAATGGAATTTTATAACAGGGAAGACGAGAAAAAATTGTTGGAAGACGTCAGAAAAATGTCTTTGAAATCGGCCAGGATGACTGTAATTACCGGCAGGCGCAGAATAGGCAAAACAACTCTATGCATAAAGGCATTCGAGAATTTTAAGACTCTTTATTTTTTTATTGCACGGAAAAGTGAAATATTACTTTGCCAGGAGTTTATTGAAGAAATTGAGCAAAAGTTTAAAAGGCATGTTTTGGGTGAATTCAGCAGTTTTGCCAGACTTTTTGAATACCTGCTGGTTGAGGCACAAAGTGAACCATTTACTCTTATTATTGATGAATTTCAGGAGTTTTATCAGGTTAATAAATCTGTTTACAGTGAAATGCAGAACCTGTGGGACAGGTATAAGGGGAAATCAAAATTAAATCTCATTTTAAGCGGTTCAGTTTATTCTATGATGAAAGAAATCTTTGAAAATGAAAAGGAACCTCTTTTTGGACGAGCAAATGAACGTATAAACCTGCAGCCATTTAAACTTAATGTAATCAGGAGTCTCGTTACATCAAAAGTTCCCGGAATCAGTTTGCGAGACCTGCTTTCTTTTTATACTATAACAGGAGGCGTAGCAAAATATGTTGAATTATTTGTTGATAAGGAAAAATTTACGCTTAACGGTATGCTTGATGAAATTTTCAGGGAAAATTCTTTATTGATCGATGAAGGGAAAAATCTTTTAATAGAGGAATTCGGGAAGGACTATACGATATATTTTTCAATTTTATCACTTATTGCAAGCTCCAGAACCTCCAGGGCAGAAATTGAGTCGATCCTTCTAAGGGACATTGGAGGATACCTCGACCGGCTCGAAAATGAATATAATATTATCAGAAGTATTAAACCTGTATTATCAAAACCCGGAGGCAGATTGCAGAAATATTTCATCAATGATAATTTCCTGTCTTTCTGGTTCAGGTTCATTTATAAGTACCATAGCGCTGTTGAGATTGGTAATTTCAGTTATATCCGGCAGATCGTTGAACGTGATTTTGATACCTACAGCGGGATTTTTCTGGAGAAGTATTTCCGGGAAAAACTCGCATTAGATGGTATTTACTCTGCAATCGGGAATTATTGGGAAAGAGGTAACCGCAATGAACTGGATATTGTAGCAATTGATGATTTTCATAATAAAGTCCTCATCGCAGAGGTCAAAATGAATAAAGATCGTTTCAGGCCTGAAATATTGAAGATAAGCGCCAAAAATCTTGTTAATAAGCTCTCAGGTTATGAGATAGAGTATAAATCATTCTCACTCGAAGACATTTGAATCCTTACTCCTTAGCCTCAACCTACTTTACTAATAGTTGGCAGTTGGCAAAAGAAAGTTGGCAGTTGGCAGTAGGCAGTTGGCAATGGGTATCCACTCATCACTCACGCCTCACGCCTCATTCCTCATCCCGGATCAGTTGGCAAAAGGCAGTTGGCAAACTCAACCGCTCAAAAGCCTTCGCTACCTCCTTCGCTACCTCCTTCGCTACCTCCTTCGCTGAAGCTACGGAGGTCAAAGCCCTCCTCCGCTACCTCCTCCGCTAAAGCTACGGAGGTCAAGGAAAGCTATGGAGGGCAAAGAAAGCTACGGAGGTCAGACGACATGAGGGGAAAGAAATACTTAAGTCCATTGAGAAATATTTTGCCGGAAATCGGGATTACAATAACTGAACGACAATTGGAAGTTGTAAAAGGTGATAAAATTGCATAACTTTGTTTAATTAATTTCAATTGGTATGAATAATTCAATCAACATAGTCCAAATTGTTAACCAAATAGAAAAACTAGACTACAACAGTAAAATAAATATACTGTCAAGACTGGTCGATTTGCTTAAAAGGGAAGGGAAAATTATTCAATCTTCATCAATTACAAGTTTAAAAGGATTGGGGAAAAACGTTTGGCAAAAAGTCGACACGGATTTGTATTTGTCAGAAGAACGTGGATCGTGGAGCTGATCCGGAATGAATTAAACAAGAGTACTCGTCAAAAGACAAGCAGAAGAGAAAGATTTGAGATTTGTGATTTGAGATTTGTGATTTGAGATTTTTTTCAAGCGACAAATCACAAATCATGAGTCACAAATCTAAAATCACAAATCAATCATAGATATCATATGACAACCAAAGAACTTGAAGATCGTCTGATAGAGTTTGCAGCAATGATTATTGAGCTTACTAATTCTCTCAGAAGAAACAGGGCTGGGCTCACTTTAAATGATCAGATGACACGTTCAAGCATTTCAGCAGCATTAAATTACGGTGAAGCCGCCGGAGCAGAGTCATTAAAGGATTTTATACATAAGCTTCAAGTCGTTCTGAAAGAACTACGAGAAACATTAATGGCTCTGCGTATTACAGAAAAATCAAAACTTTCTGCTAATCAGGAATTACTAACCAAATGTCTGATAGAATGTAATGAACTGATAAGCATCTTTACCAGGAGTATAATATCAAATAAAAAGAAAATTAAGGATTTGTGAATTGTGATCTGTGAGTCTTGATTTGAGATTTAAGAAGTCGAAACAAAATCACAAATCCAGACTCAAAAATCACAAATCTAAAATCAGTGAAATCCGATTTGAGCTCTGCACCCTGATCCCTGCGCCCTGAGCTCTTCGCCCTGTGCCATTCGCCCTGAGCTCTGCGCCTTTACCTGACCACCACCTTCCCCGTAACCTTCATCGCCCCCGACCTGATCTCAACCACATAAAGTCCTTTGACATTGCCAACCGGGACCTCAATCTGGGAATTCCTGCTGAACTCAGTGTTCCGCATTATTCTGACCGGTTTTCCGGCGATATCAAAGAGTTTCACGGTACCGGTCTTTCCGTCCCATTCTTCTTCAAGGGTACGGATGATTATCATATTATCGCGTGAATATATACTAAAGCTTTTTTCAGCGGCAAACTGATCTTCTATACCTGTGATGATCACAGTAAGATTTTGAGGTACATCAGGCGCTTGGTTCCATAATGTGGAACCGGCTTGTGAGGCGGTAATGACTGTTGTACCTGCTCCGACTATATGAACCAGTGTCCCGGTTACAGTTGCAACTGCAGGGTCACTGCTTGAGAAGCTTACCGGAAGACCGGAAGATGCCGTTGCCGTAAGGTTGAAATCCTCGTCCCCGACAGCTTTCTGTGGTATAGGGCCAAATGTTATTGTCTGATCACCTTTGTTTACGGTAAGTGTTCTGGTGAATTTTGCAGGAGCATAAGTTGCATTACCTGCCTGCCGGGCGGTTATATCAGATGTTCCCAATCCCTTAAGTGTACAATTGCTGCCGG
>MTKZ01128122.1_pt1 | contig 13772 bp, 8 predicted proteins | sample 1042781 | NCBI WGS metagenome assembly MTKZ01 (sample SAMN06212207, study PRJNA360539) | anaerobic digester metagenome | biome: Wastewater treatment plant; material: sludge; isolation source: anaerobic digester fed with sludge from wastewater treatment plant | place: Denmark: WWTP Viborg ...
GAATGACGGAGGCCCATTGGGTGCTTCCCAGCGGGCGGGTCATCCACCGCACGCCGCGGAACGCCGACACCGACGAATGGGGCGTCATTCCCGACGTGATTGTACCGATCACGGAGGCGGAGCGACGGGAAATCCAACGGCAACGAGCGATCGTGGATGGAGCCTGCGACCTACCGACGACCCGCCCCTTCGCGTCGACCGGCCCCGCCGAACCCGGCGTGGAAGGCGAGCCGCCACCCGTCCCGGAAATCTGGGTGGATCCCCAGTTGCGGGCGGCCCTCGATGTGCTGCGGCAACGGCTGACTGCTCCGGTTGAACCGGAGGATGTCTCATCAGACCGGCTGGAAAGCGGGTCCGACGAGTGAGCGGCTGAAGAGCCGGTCCCACAGGTGACGGGCGGGCGAGGGGGTTCTGCCCGATGCCGGATGAGCGGAAGCCCGTAGCTCGCCGAGGAAGATTTCGCCACCTTTGCCCGGGCCGGCAGCCTNNCGGTGTTGTGAAACTGGTACGGGGACTTGGCGCTAACTCAATTTGGAATAGAATGTTAGGTTTGATCTCAGCCGATGGAGAGGTGCTGCGCGCACCGAGGTCTTCTGCGGCTGCACGGCCATCGCCGCCGCCCGGATCTCGGACGGGAAAGTGTGGAACGCGGATTGCCACCTCGCACAAAACTGGTATTGTGCGGTTGGGGCCGGGAGGATCGTTTGACAGCCAACGCCGCGCCCGCGGCGGCATTCCTGCCTGCACGGCGGGGTTCAGAATCGGAGTAGCATACTGATGACGACTCGCAAAACGGTGACGATCGACGGCAATCAGGCGGCGGCCCATGTCGCTCACAAGACCAATGAGGTGATCGCGATCTACCCGATCACGCCGTCTTCCAACATGGGCGAATGGGCGGACGAATGGTCGGCCCAGGGCAAGCCGAACATCTGGGGCACGATCCCGCTGGTGCAGGAGATGCAGAGTGAAGGCGGGGCGTCCGGCGCCGTCCACGGTGCCCTGCAGACCGGGGCCTTGAGCACCACGTTCACCGCCTCGCAGGGCCTGCTGTTGATGATTCCGAACATGTTCAAGATCGCCGGCGAGCTGACTTCGACGGTGTTTCACGTGTCGGCCCGCACGGTGGCGGCCCACGCGCTGAGCATCTTCGGCGACCACAGCGACGTGATGGCGTGCCGCAGCACGGGCTGGGGCATGCTGGCGTCCGCCTCCGTTCAGGAGGTGATGGACAGCGCCCTGATCGCCCAGGCCGCCACGCTGGAGGCGCGGGTGCCGATCATCCACTTCTTTGACGGGTTCCGTTCGTCGCACGAGGTGCAGAAGATCGAAGAACTGGCCGAAGACGACATGCGGGCCATGCTCGACGACAAGCTGATTCAGGCCCATCGCAAGCGGGCCCTGTCTCCCGACCGCCCGGTGCTCCGCGGCACCGCCCAGAACCCGGACGTGTTCTTCCAGGCCCGGGAAGCGGTCAATCCGTACTACGCGGCGTGTGCGGACATCGTTCAGAAGGCGATGGACCGGTTCGCGAAGGTCGTCGGGCGGCAGTACCGCCTGTTCGACTATGTGGGCGCCCCTGACGCCGAACGGATCATCATTCTTATGGGATCGGGGGCGGAAACGGCGCACGAGACCGTTGAGTACCTGATCGCCAAGGGCGAGAAGGTGGGCGTCATCAAGGTCCGGCTGTACCGGCCGTTCTCCTCGAAGCACCTCTTGGCCGCCCTGCCCAAAACGGTCAAAAGCATCGGCGTGCTCGATCGCACGAAGGAGCCGGGCGCCGAAGGCGAGCCGCTGTACAAGGACGTGCTGACCTGCCTCAGTGAAGCGCTCGGCGAGGGCAAGCTGCCTTTGCCCGCCATGCCGAAGGTGGTGGGCGGTCGCTACGGGCTGTCATCCAAGGAGTTCACGCCGGCCATGATCAAGGCCGTCTTTGACAACCTGTCGCAGGCGAAGCCTCGCAACCATTTCACCGTCGGTATCACCGAGGACGTCACGCACAGCAGCTTGGCGTGCGATCCCGCGTTCACCACGGAGTCGAAGGAAACCGTCCGGTGCATGTTCTACGGTCTTGGTTCCGACGGCACGGTGGGGGCGAACAAGAACTCGATCAAGATCATCGGTGAAGATACGCCGAACTACGCCCAGGGGTACTTCGTCTACGATTNNGAAGAAGGCCGGCTCCGTGACCGTCTCGCACCTGCGGTTCGGTCCGCGGCCCATCCGCTCCACGTACCTGATCAGCCAGGCGAACTTCATCGGCTGCCACTCGTGGGTCTTCCTCGAGCGGTATGACATGCTTGCCAGCGCGGTGGAGGGCGCGGTGTTCCTGCTGAACGCCCCGTATCCCAAGGACGAGGTCTGGGGGCGCCTGCCCCGCAAGGTGCAGCAGCAGATCATCGACAAGAAGCTCAAGTTCTACGTGATTGACGCGTACGCCGTCGCCAAGGAGACGGGCATGGGCGTGCGGATCAACACCATCATGCAGACCTGCTTCTTCGCGATCTCCGGCGTCCTGCCGCGGGACCAGGCCATCGACGCCATCAAGCAGGCCATCAAGAAGACCTACGGCTCCAAGGGCGAGGACGTGGTCAAGAAGAACTGGGCCGCGGTGGACCAGACGCTGGCGAACCTGCACGAGATGCCGGTGCCCGCACGCGTCACCAGCACGGTGGACGTGCCGCCGCCGGTCTCCACGAAGGCGCCGAAGTTCGTGCAGAACGTGATCGGCGAGATCATCGCCGGCCGCGGTGACGGCATCCCCACCAGCGCCCTGCCCATCGACGGCACCTTCCCCACGCAGACGGCCTGCTGGGAGAAGCGGAACATCGCCCTGGAAATCCCGGTGTGGGACCCGGAGGTGTGCATCCAGTGCGGCAAGTGCGCCCTGGTCTGCCCGCACGCCGCGATTCGCATGAAGGCCTACGACCCGAAGCACCTGGAGAAGGCGCCGGCCACCTTCAAACACGCCAAGTCCATCGGCAAGGAACTCGCCGGCATGGTGACCACCATCCAGGTCGCCCCGGAAGACTGCACCGGTTGCGGCGTGTGCATCGAAGCGTGCCCGGCCAGAAACAAGAAGGAAGTGAAGCTCAAAGCGATCAACATGGCCTTCCAGCCGCCGCTGCGGGAGAGCGAGCGGGAGTGCTACGCGTTCTTCCTCCACCTTCCCGAGGTGGACCGGAGCATCCTGAAGGTCAACTCGGTCAAGGGCTCCCAGTACCTCCAGCCGCTGTTTGAGTACTCCGGCGCCTGCGCCGGCTGCGGCGAAACGCCCTACGTCAAGCTGCTCAGCCAGCTCTTCGGCGACCGGGCGATCATCGCCAACGCCACCGGCTGCTCGTCCATCTATGGCGGCAACCTGCCCACGGCTCCCTGGGCCCAGAACGTCGACGGCCGCGGGCCGGCCTGGTCCAACTCCCTGTTTGAGGACAACGCGGAGNNGAGGACAACGCGGAGTTCGGGTTCGGCTACCGGCTGACCATCGACAAGCACCGCGAGTTCGCCATCGAGCTGCTGCAGAAGCTGGCCGGCAAGATCGGCCAGGAACTCGCGGACGGCCTGATCCACGCCGACCAGAGCACCGAAGGCGGCATCGCCGAACAGCGCAAGCGCGTGGCCGCCCTGAAGGCGGGCCTCCAGAAGATCGACAGCGCCGAGGCCCGCTCGCTGGCTACGCTGGCCGACGTCCTGGTCCGCAAGAGCATCTGGATTGTGGGCGGCGACGGCTGGGCGTACGACATCGGCTACGGCGGCCTGGACCACGTGCTGGCCTCCGGNNCAAGGCCACTCCGCGGGGTGCGGTCGCTAAGTTCGCCGCCGGCGGCAAGCCGCAGACGAAGAAGGACCTGGCCCTGCTGGCCATGAGCTACGGCAACATCTACGTCGCCACGGTGGCCATGGGCGCCAACGACGCCCAGACCGTCCGGGCGTTCGTGGAGGCCGAGGCGTACGACGGGCCGTCCATCATCGTGGCCTACTCGCACTGCATCGCGCACGGGATCAACATGCGGACCGCCTTCGACACGCAGAAGCTGGCCGTCCAGAGCGGGCATTTCCCGCTGTTCCGGTTCAACCCGGACCTGGCCGCCGCGGGCCAAAACCCGTTAAAGCTGGATTCCAAGAAGCCCAGCGTGCCTTACGAGGACTTCGCGTACGTCCAGACGCGGTTCAAGATGCTCACCAAGAGCAATCCGAAGGCCGCCCGCGAGTTGCTCGCCCTGGCCCAGCAGGACGCCGTGAGGCGTTGGACCATCTACGAGGGCCTGGCCGCCATGTACGAGGCCGCCAGCGGCGGAAACGGCAGCAAGGCGGAAGAGCCCGCCGTCGTGGCGGAGTAGGCACAAGCCAACCCCTCCTTCTGGGGACCCAACCGGCCCCGGCGCCCGTCCAGGACGCCGGGGCCGGTTCTGTTTGCGGCGACGCAACCGGTTGCGGACGATCCGCACGGCCCGACGACGGCGCACGTGGCACGCCGAAGACGCCGATACGCGGCACTGCCGGCTGAACGCCGCGGCACGTGACGGGGGATCAGACGAAAACGCGCTTGTTGTAGATGATCCACTCCAGCAGCACGATCGCGAGGGCGGCGAGCAGAACGTAGGGCCAGAGCGGCGTCTGGACCTTCTGGACGCCCTTCGTGCCGGCCACCGCCTCGGCTCCCAGGGCGAACTGCTCGTTGGGGGCGACGTTGCTTTCCGTCGCGCTGAAGAGATTGACGGCGAATCGCTCGTGCCCGGGAGTGCTGGGAGTCACGCGATACACGCCGACCGTGCGGGTCTGTGCGTACGGAACGGTGTCTGAACCCAGCGTTTCGATCGCGTCCGTCCGGCCGTCCGGGCGGCGAACGGTCACCTTTGACGTCTTGCCCGCGACGGGGATGAGCACGGGTTCGCCCGGCCAGACGTTGTTCTGTCCGCTGGCGGCCAGCGTGGCGGCCAAATACTGCACCGCGTTGTAGCAGAACATGGGGAAATGCGTCTGGGTCACCCAGAACGTGTTGAGCGCGGGCTCACCCGTCTCCTCGTCGGCCGCCACCAGAGAGAACGCGGAGATGAGGTACTGCCGGCCCTCGCGCGAAAGATACACGAGAACCGGTGACGATTCCCCGTCGATCAGGCGAATCGCCTCCGGCGGCACGGTCAGTCGCAGCCACTGGAGGACCTGGACGTTCTCCACGGCCACGTGCCGGAGGACGGGGTGGGTTTCGTCCCAGTTGACGAAGATCTCGTTGCGGACCGGGTCGCCCGCCTGCACGCCTTCGATCTGCGGCACGCCGCCCCAGAAGAAGTAATTGCCGGCGGGCAGGCGACTGGTGGAGTGCCGATCGATCATGACCAGGTCGAATCGTGAGCGCGGGCCGTCGAGCAGCTTTTCATCTAATTCGTTCTCATACTCCTGCGGTGTCATGCGGGTCAAACGGACGGGAAGCGTCTGGATGACGCGGTCCAGGAAGAGATTTCCCTCGCTGACCAGCAGCAGTTCCGTGTTTCGTGGCGGACGGATGACGGTCCAGGCCCGGTTGTCGGCCTGCAGCGCGTCATCGACGCGGAGGCGCACCTCGATCTCTCCGCCTTCGCCGAACGCCACGTTCTGGAAACTGACCGCGGCGGTGCTGCCCGGCGGGGGGCCGGCCTGCCGGGCGGCCGAAGAACCGCCGGCGGCCGCGGAGGTCTCCTCTTCCTCGCCGGATGGAGCGGACGGCACATAGCCCGGCTCCAACTGTGGAAGCGTCTGGATGCTTTCCAGCTCGCCCTCCAGGTACAACACGACGTCAAGGTTTCGCACCGGCTCCTCACCAAAGTTGCGGACCTCCGCGAAGACCTCAACCTGGCCGGGCTGCTCGTAGTGTCGCCGGGCCTCCATGGCCACGATGCCCACGTTGTCGGTCCGGCCTGCGACGTTGAGGATTTCCATGCTGTCCGTCTTGAATCGCTGGCTGACCACCTGGTCGGCGTCCTGGACGCGGCCGTCGGTGATGAGCACCACGCTGGCGGCGGACGTCAGGTCCGGAGCCAGGACGCCGCCGCCCTCCTCCGAGCGGTCAATCACGAGGTTCGTGGCGTGGGCCTCGGCCAGCGCCAGCGCCTCCGTCAGCGTGGAGAGGCTTTCGGTCGGCTCGATGCCGTCGATGCGGGCCTTCAGGGCGGCCTTGTCGGTGTCAAAGCTGGAGATGATGGCCGCCTTGTCCGCGAAGGCGATGACCATGGCCTGGGCGCCGTCCATCATGTTGTCGATGACGCGCTTGGCCTGCTGCTTTGCGGTCTCCAGGCGGGTCCGGCCATCCTCCTCGGGCACGTTCATGGACGCGGACTGGTCGATCAGGAGGACGACGGTGCCTTCGTGGGTCTGCTGGGCCTCCAGGATGGGTTTGCCCAGGGCAAGCGCGGCCAGCAGCAGCACGAGCAGTTGCAGCAACAGCAGCAGGTTGCGACGCAGGCGTTGGAAGGGCGAGTTCACGTGCAGGTCCTGCACGGCCCGCTTCCAGAGCAGGGTGGAGGGGATGGGCTGCTCGCGGCGCTTGAGCTTGAGGAAATACAGTGCGACCAGGGGCGGCACGGTGGCCGCCGCGGCGATTGCGATGATCTGCCAGCCGGATAGTAAGTTCATCGCCGCTTCGTTCCTCTACCGCAGCAGCCCGCGCTGCCGCAGGTACGACAGAATGACCTGGTCAAAACCCACGTCCGTGCTCGTGAAGAGATACGCCACACCCCGCCGCGTGCAGTACTCCTTGAGTGATTCACAGAAGGCCCGCAGTGTCTGGCGGTAGCGGTTGAGCAGGGCCTGGCTGACGGTGATCTCCGCCACGTCGTCGTCCTCCACGTCCACCAGCCGCAGGTCGCCGGCCAGTTGCGGGTTTACCTCGTCCGGCGCGAGCACCTGGACGCAGTACAGGTCCAGGTTGCGGCCCAGCAGGTAGCGAAGTCCCTGCTCCACCCCGCCCTTCTCGAAGAAGTCGCTGATGACCAGCAGCACGCCCGGCTGCGGGTGCCGCACGGCGTACTGCTTGCAGGCGGCGGCGAGGTTGCTCACGCCCTCCCCGGGCAGATTGCGCAGGAAGTCCACCGCCCGGGCCATGAGCCGCTTGCCGCGCAGGCCGGCCATCTCTGCCACCAGCCCGTTCGCGTACCCGTAAAGGCTGACGCGGTCGTAGTTGCTCAGCCCGATGTAGGCCAGGGCGGCGGCGATCTGCTTGGCGTATTTGAGCTTGCCGGGGCTGCCCCAGTCCATGCTGCGGGAGGCATCGATGAGGAGGCTGACGTGCAGGTCCTCCTCCTCGAGAAAGAGCTTGAGGAACAGCCGGTCCAGGCGGGCGTAGATGTTCCAGTCAAGGAAGCGCAGGTCGTCGCCGACGACGTAGTTGCGGTAATCGGCGAACTCGACGGACTCGCCCTTGCGCTTGCTCCGGCGCTCGCCCCGCATCTTGCCGGCGAAGATCTTGCGCGAGACGATCTCCAGCTGCTCGATCCGGCTCAAGAACCCCGGATCCAGCAGGTCGTCGTCCTTCTTCTCCACTGCCGTCACCATCGTTCGCTCCGCCTTACGCCGCCACGCCGGCCATGGTGGGTGTGGCGCTGAGGATCTCCCGCAGCACGTCGTCCGTGCTGATGCCTTCCGCTTCGCCCTCGAAGTTCAGCAGAACCCGGTGCCGCATGGACGGCAGATAGACCTTCTGAACGTCGGAGAAGCTGGCGTTGTACCGGCCGTCCAGCATGGCCTGGAGTTTGCCTCCGAGGGTGAGGGCCTGGGCCGCGCGGGGGCTCGCTCCCCAGCGGACGTACTTGTTCGTAATGTCCACTGCGAAGGGCCCGCCGGGATGGGTGGCCATGCTCAGCCGGATCACGTAGTCCTGCACGTGCGGGGCCATGACGATCCGCCGGACGAGGTTCTGCGAGCCGAGGATTTCCTGCCCGGTCATGACGGGCTGAATGTCGGGCTTGTAGCCGGAGGTCGTGCGGTCCAGGATGGTCTTGAGCTCCTCCTTGTTCGAGTAGGGCACGACGAGCTTGTAGAAGAAGCGGTCGAGCTGGGCCTCCGGCAGGGGGTAGGTGCCTTCCTGCTCGATGGGGTTCTGGGTGGCCATGACGAAGAACGGTTCGGTCAGGGTGTAGCGGGTGCCGCCGACGGTGACCGTGTGTTCCTGCATGGCCTCCAGCATGGCCGACTGGGTTTTGGGCGTTGCGCGGTTGATTTCATCGGCGAGGATGATCTGGGCGAACAGCGGGCCCTTCTGGAAGCGGAAGTCGCGTTGGCCGGTCGCGGGATTCTCACTGATGATGTTCGTGCCGATGATGTCGGCCGGCATGAGGTCCGGCGTGAACTGGATGCGGGAGAATTCGAGCTTCACCGCCTGGGCCAGGCATCGCACGAGATAGGTTTTTCCCAGTCCGGGCACGCCTTCCAACAGGGCATGCCCGCCCACGAACAGGCAGGTCAGCACGCCTTCCACGACTTCATCGTGGCCGACAATTGCCTTGCCGATCTCCTGCCGCAGCCGCTGGAACTTGTTCTGAAACTCCTTGACCGCCTTTTCGACGGTGGGGTCCACGGTCTGTGCCATTGTGGGGCTCCTGTATCAGCAGTCTCGCCGCCTCACGCGGCGTCAGTCCTTGCGATCCTCATCCGATTCGCCGTCCAGGTCGCGCCGGGCTCGTCGCTTGGCTCGCAGCAGGCGCGAGGTGATGTCTTCGGCTTCTTCCTTCGACTCGTCCGCGCCGAGCCCGGCGGGCGGGCGTCGTTTTTCCTTGTATTCCGGCTGGGCGCGGGCGCCGCCGAGCGCGTCGTGCAGATCGCCGGCCGGCGGCGTCGGGCCGACGGCCCCGGGTTCGTAGCGAGCCGTTCGATCGGGCGCCGTCTCTGCCGGGCCGGGCGCTCCCGGCTCGCCGCGGCCGGTCCGCTCTTCGCGCACGCGTTCGCGCGTGGTCTTGAGTTGTCCCAGCGCGGTGGTGCTCCGTTGGCCGGCGCCGCCCAGAACCGCCACGGTGTGCGTAATGGAGGCGAACAACGGTCCGATGGACCGGTAGCGGATGGTCCAGCCGACGAGTTCTGCGAGAAGGATGGACCCGGCCACACCCCAGAAGCCGGATCGCGCGGTGCCCACGCCGTACAGGAGGAAGACCAGCAGCACCGCCTCGAAGAGGATGGAGAAGGCCAGCCAGCTTGCCAGCCGCCGCAGGGCCACGTCCACCAGGAACAGCGGGAGCAGCAGCCAGGCGAGGGTCCAGTCCCACACCGGCTGCCGCGACACGGTCGGGGGCAGGTCATGGCTGAACAGGTCCACGGCGGCGGGATTGCCGATGTCCCCCAGCCAGCGGCCGCCGGTGTTTTCCTGGACCTGCCGGAGGATCGCCTCGTTGGTGGACAGCTCGCGGAACTCGGGGGAGAACGGGATGGACGCTCCGGTGTGGATGGCGCCCAGATCTTCGCCGCTGTGCCGCACGTTGACACTGGCGATGTATTGTCCGGTCTGGTCCACGTCAAAGGAGGCCTCGTAATGGCCGGGGCCGGTCTGGTTGAAGCGCAGGGGTTCCACGGACTGGTCCGGCTTGATGACGCCGCCGGGCAGGTCGAGGAAGTTCAGGTAGCCGGCGTCCTTGTCCAGGGCTTCCACGATGACGCGGCCGCGGTTGCCTTCCACCTTGGTGTACACTTCGAAGTTGGCGGGCGACTCCTGCCGCATGGACCAGCGTACGATCTGGGCCCAGAGCTTCGCGAAGCTGGGCCACTGCGTCCACTCCGGCCCCCATCGCGGCCAGAACCCGCTGGTGAAGGCCACGCTCTTGCCCAGCTCGTACTGCCAGTGAGCGAGCACGGGGTCCGGACCGTCCTTCGTCATGCGGACCAGGGGCACCAGGGCCAGCGGCTTGGGTGACGTGAGCACCAGGCCGTTCAGGGCGGGCACGCCGTCCTCCGCGCGGATGCCGGTCAGGACCTCGCTGAACGCATACTGCACCTGGGGGGTGAACCGCTGCTCGTCGATGAGGGAGCGGCGTACGATCTGCGATTCCTTCACGAAGATCTGGGGCAGCGTGCGCGGGTTGCGACATGCGTAAAAGCGTCCCTTCGTCGCCATTGCGATGTTTCTGAGGGTGGGTTCCACGACGTGCTGGCCGTAGCCGATCCCGACCGTGCTGCACGTGATCTTCCCGTCCACCATCGATTTGAGCGTGCCGGGGCTGGGCGGGCTGGGGTCGCCGTCGCTGATGATGATCATGTGCCTCTGGGCGGCATCCGTCTTCACCAGTTGCCGGACGGCCTCGACCATGGCGGAGTCGAAGTCGGGCATGTCGCCGATCTGCATGACGTCGATCAGGCGTTTGATCTTCGTCTTGTCGGCGGACGGTCCCAGCGGTACGGCCCAGTTCACGCCCATGGGTGACCAGGTGTAGGCGATGATGCCGAAGTAGTCGCGGGAGCTGATGGTGTCGAGCGACTTCTTGGCCACCTCCTTGCCGTAGGTGTTTCCCCGCGGGATCTCGCAACTGTGCATGATGATGACCAGGGCACCGCGAGGGATCACCTTCTTGTGCTTGATCTCGAAGGTGACCGGCATGACCTCTTCCACCGGGGTCCCCATCCAGCCGCCCGCGCCGAACGATTCGTCCCCGCCCAGCATCACCAGCCCGCCGCCGAGGTCCTTCACGTACGATGCCAGCATTTTGAGCTGCTCGTCCGTGAACAAGTGGGCGGGCACGTTGGAGAGAATGACGGTGGAGTAGTTCAGCATCTGGAGCAGGTCCAGCGTGGCGCCATCGCCCGTGAGGTGCAGCAGGTCGATGTCGACCTTCTCGCTGCGCAGGGCGTCCACGAACACCTCGTCGTACGCCGGGTCCATGGAGAGCACGAGGGCTCGTCGCTTGCCCGAGACGAAACTGAAGGTGGTCGCGCTGTTGTTCTCGGCGATGGCGTCCGCGGCCCGATTGCCCTCCGGCACGAACCGGGCCTCGAATCGCTGCGGCCCGCCCGAGCGGATGGGCACGCGAACGAGGAACACGTTGTCGCCGGGGTCCAACTGCACCCGGCTGAACTCCTGCGGCAACAAGACCTGCTGCCCGTTGTGGTAGAGGTCGATCCGCCCCACGGCGGGCCGTCGCGAGGTGATCACCATGCGGATGGGCACCTGCTCGCCTTCCTCCACCAGGTTCGGCGCCACCATCCGGTCGAAGTAGATCTCGTTCGTGTGCTCGTACCAGAGCGGCACCACGTCGATGACGGCCCCGCCAGCCCGGGCCGCAGCCGCCTCCTGCAGCAGGTCGCCCATGTTGTCGTTGCCGTCGGTGATCAGGACGATCCGCTTGGCGGCGTCGGCCGGGAAGATGGCCATGGCCATTCGCAGGGCACTGGCGATGTCCGTCCGGTCCGGGTTGGGCATTTTGGGCAGCCGGCCCACCTCCAGGTAATACCCCCCTTCGTAGGGCGGCTGCTGGACGTAGGCATGGCGGGCGAAGTCGATCACGCCCACCCGATCGTGGCGCGGGCACGCCTTGCTCGCTTCCGCGATGAAGCTTTCCTGCAGAAGCTGCTTTTCATCCGGTACGCTGTCTGACCGGTCCATCAGAAACAGCACGGTCAGCTTGTCGTTCTCACGGACGTACACGATCTGGGCCAGACAGACCGCCAGGAGCACGATCACCAGGCTGCGCAGCAAAAGGGCCAGCCCGCGGCGCACGGGGTCCAGCCCGGCCAGGCTCCGCCGCGACAGCCACACCAGGACCGGCACCAGCAGGCACAGCCAGAGCCACTGCGGATGCTCAAACGCGAAGGGAAGTAGCACTGCGAGCAACTCGCTCATGGCCGAATCACCTGCACACGGCAGTTCAGCGTATCGATCACGCACACGTTACCGTCGGGGCCGATCGCGGCCCCCCAGGGGGCCCACAACTGCCCCAGGTCCCGCCCCTGGGCGCCCCAGGTTCGAAGGGACCGTCCGTCCGGGGCAAACCACTGCAGCCGGCTGTTCGCGTACTCGCACACCAGCACGTTCCCGTCCGGCGTGGCGGCGACATCATACGGGAAGCGCATCTGGCCCGCACCGTCGCCCATTTCGCCGAAATGGGCCAGCAGCCTGCCCGCAAGATCGAAGCGCAGAAGCCGGTGGTTGCACGAATCCGCCACCCACAGCGTCTGCTCGGCGTCGATGTCCAGCGCCGAGGGACGCGCCAGCGGCCGACCCGCCACCTCGCCCGCCACCAGCACGCACACAAAACGATAATCCGGCGTCCACTTGCTGATGCGGTCGTTGCCGCCGTACTCACTGACGTACAAGTAGCCGTCGGCGTCCACGGCCACGTCGGTCGTCAGGAGGAACTGCCCGTCGCCCGTGCCGTTTTCGCCGAACCGGGCCAGTTCGTTCCCGTCGCGATCATACACCAGGATGCGCGAATAGTGCGTGTCGGCGACGAACACCCGCTGGTCGGGCGACACGAAGACGCCCACCGGCTTGCCCGCCGCCCGTTCCGGCATCGACCACTGCGTCTCATATTCGCCCTGCAGACTGAAACGCTGGATCCGGGCCGTCTTGTCCGCCACGTACACCGATCCGTCAGGGCCGACGGCAATCGCCCGCGGCGTCACGAACGCGCCCTGTGCCATTCCCTGTGTCCCGAATGTGGCGATCACCCCGTTCGGCGTCAGAGGCGGCCGATCGCAACCTGCGAGCAACGTCGGCAGCAGCACGGCGAGCCGTCCCAGACCATGCCGGACGCTCACGCCGCGTGCCCGTGTCGTCCGAACCGGGATGTTCAACCGCTTGCCCACGGACCCGCTACCCTCGCCGCCGGAGCGCCACGGCCATCAACACGGCAGGTGGCAGCGCCGCGGCCACCAGCCACAGGCTCAACGCAACCAGCATGCCCTCTTCAAACCGATGCATCTTCTCGATCAGCGTCAGCGATATCGTACCGACGGACGGGACACGAACCAAGCTGATCGCGGTGATGTCCGCCAGGCTCAACGCCGCGACCAGGCCCGCCCCGCACAACAGCGTGGGCCAGTTCGGCCACAGGCGGACGTGCGTGTCGACGGCCAGCGCGTCCGCCCCGTCCGCCCGGGCCTGCTGCACGAGATCCGGCGGAACCTGCCGCCACGCCAACATCGCCGCCAGCAGGCCGATCCACCCGAACCGGGCCACGTGGCAGAACACCACGATCGGCCATTGGTTGTACACCGGCGGAACGGAAATATACGCCGCCACCAGGGCCTGGCCCACCAGCGCGCCGGGAAGCAGCCCGAACACCACCGCCCAACCGACGACCAGACGGCGCCCCACCGAGTGCATCGCCAACCCCGTTCCCATCAGGACGGCCGCCAACCCGCCGACAACGGAGACGGCTAGGGACTGCAGCAGCTCTGCACGATAGGTCTGCCAGGCCAGGTCCACCCACTCCAGGATGGACCCGTGCCACGCGAGTCTTACTATCGGGGTCACAATCGTGAGCCCCAGAATCACGATGACACCGACGAACGCGGTCCGCGAGCGCCGCGAAACCCCGGTTGCCATCGCGGCCCCGGCGTCGTCATCCGCGGACCCGCGCCACGTCACCCATGCCAGCCCGCCGGCGATCGCCAGCAGTCCGACCAGCGGCACCGACGGCCAGAGCACCTCAATGGCACGAGGGCCGTATGCCTCCGCCAGGCCCAGCAGGTCCGTGATGTAGACGCTCAGTCCGCAGGCGTGCGGCACGGTGTACTCGCCCAGAAACAGGACCAACAGAATCAGCCCGCTGATCGCCAGCGGCCGCCAGAGCAGGGGCAGGCCCGCCCGCACGAAC
>MTKZ01129778.1_pt1 | contig 13771 bp, 15 predicted proteins | sample 1042781 | NCBI WGS metagenome assembly MTKZ01 (sample SAMN06212207, study PRJNA360539) | anaerobic digester metagenome | biome: Wastewater treatment plant; material: sludge; isolation source: anaerobic digester fed with sludge from wastewater treatment plant | place: Denmark: WWTP Viborg ...
GCACGGCGACCCGCTTGTATTCGTGGTCCCGCGATCGCACGATCTGCGGCGGCTCGATGCTCTTGTCGCCGCCGACGCTCAGGTCCACGGTGTTGGGGTTGCGCGGCAGGACGGCCTCGCCGAACGCTTCCTCACGGCTCGACAGGGCGTAGACGTAGACCTCGAAGCCGGCGTTCCACGTGACCCCGGGCTCCGCGCCGGCGTTCCGCCATCGGATCAAGTAGTCCAGCCCGGCGCGCAGGGGGACCAGGCGGCGGATCACGTCGGCCACGGATTCCGTGGCCCCCCATTCGACCACGTCGGCCAGCGAGCGCAGCACGTTGCACTGCCCGCCCAGATACCAGTCCGGCCCCAGGAACCGCTTGAGCACGTATTCGAGGTAATCGTAGTTGCTCCAACGCGCGTTCCCGCCGAACACGTACGTGTCGCCCTGCGGCTCGGCGGAGCGGTTGCCGGTCACGCCGGCGGCGGCGTTCTGCCCGTTCATCGGCGGCACCCAGGCCAGTTGCCAGGGCGTCGATCCACTGGGGTTGTGCCAGTATGAAGTCGACACGTGGGTTTTGCGGGCGATCTGCATGGGCTCGTAGCCCACGAACGTCTGCACGCCGCTCGGCACCGGCACCGTCCCGTAGACCTCGCGCGATTCGTCCTCGATGATGCCGAGCCAGTGCGGCGACTCCGTTCCCCGCCGGCGGGTCGGGCGCAGCACTTCGCCGAACATCACGCACGCCCACCAGCCGGACAGACTCAGCGGCGCGAGCGTCTCGAAGTAGGTGCGGTACGGCGCCTTCACGCGGCCGTATCGGCGGCGAAATTCCAGCGTGCCCAGGTCCTGCCCGCCCGCCGTCGAGGACATGCGGACGATCTCCACCTCGGGCAGAAACGTCCAACCCTTCCCGAACCGGTGCCCGAACTGCGCCGACTGCTGGCTGTATTTCCAGCCCTCGCCGAATTCGCGTCGAACGTACAGCAGCGGCGGCATCACGCTGGGCACGTACGTCGCGGACTGACCGGCCAGACAGATGGACATTTCAATCTCCCCCCGGCGGCGGCCCGGGCCACACGCGCGCGTCCAGCGGCGTCGCGGGTGCGCTCGTATCCACCGTGATTGTCAGCACGTAGGAATCACGCGAGTAACGCCAGTCGGGCAGCGCCTCCGAGCCGTCGTTTCGTCGAGTCTGAACGCGAACCTTCAAGGTCGCGCCGTGTGTCAGGATCACAATCACGTAGTCCAGTAGGGCGGCGCCGATCGCCAGCATGGGGATGGTGACGTCCGGCGCGTCGATCGGCGGGTCGGTCCCGTTCGTGGTGTACGCGATGGCCCACTCGTGCGCCCGCGTCGAGCCCGTCTCCGTGTACACCGCACGGATGCGCATCTCGCCGTTGCCGGCGTCCACGAGCGACCAGTCGTTCGGCCCGCTCGGCGGCTCTGAGACCACGTGACCGGCGACAATCTCGACGATGAAGTATGTTTCTCCCGCCGGTCCGACGGGCAGGAACCCGGAGTTGAGAACACCGTTGAAGTAGGCCAGCGCACAATAGAGAATGCTATTGAAAGGCAAGTCCGCGCTGGTCAGGGGCAGGGTGGGACCGGTCACGTCCGGCACATCGTCCTCTGTAGGTGGACGATCGGTCCGGATGTAGCCCCGGTACTCCGCCGCGTTGAAGATGCGGAACAGACCGCGGAAGTCGGCGTACGTGCGGGACAGCCGCAACAACGGGAGCCGCGTCTGCACGGGAATCCGAAACNNGGGAATCCGAAACGACAGCGACAGGGAGCCGCGGCTACGTCGTCGCGCCGGCACGGGGAGCGACGTGTGAAAGATAGGAGCGACGGGAGACGGAACCCACGAATGCCTCCGCGGCGACGATCGCCGCAGCGGCTGACCCGAATGACCATGATTCTGAATGGGCAAGGTCATGGCGTATTCCAACCGAAGCGCAGCACGCCGAGCACGGCCGGGTCAAACGCGGTGTGCGCGGGGATGGTCTGCTTCACGTACAGCTCGCGGGAGTTCAGACCGTCGCCGGGAATCACCCCCAGCTCGATCGCGTCGGGATGGGACTCGGAATCCGGACTGACGTAGGGGCCGGCCTGCGCGGCCGCCAGCGAGAGGAACGCATAGCCGGAGGCGGTCGCATCCAGCCACGCCTTCGCGCCGGTCAGATCGGACCCGGTCGCCGAGAACAGCGCGAGGCAGAGGACCAGCTCCACGCCGGCGTCCGCCTCCTCCGCCGTAATGTCACGCCCGATCAGGTTCGCGTTGTACGCGTCGACCAGGTGGACCGCCGTTCCGATCGGTGTGGGGTTCAGGTGCTCGGGATAGACGTAGACGCGCAACCATTTCGTGGCGTCCTCGCCGTCCTCCAGCAGGTAGACCCCCTGTGCCGGCACGGCGACGGCCGGACCGGGCGTGGAGCTGCCCGGCGCGGTCCAGCGCAACGACTCGCCGTCCCCGACGCTCGCCAGGAAGCCGCGGCCGGGGCCGTTCTTCCCGGCCGCCGCCCGAACGATCACGCCGGGGATGGTGCCGAAGGTGCGGAACGAGCACTGCTCGGCCCCCGCGTAGAAGACGCGCAGGGCGTCGCCGGCGACGCCGGGATCGTACTCGTCGCCGGCCATCGTCGTCACGTACCGCGGCGACCAGGCCGGAAGATTCGGCGGGCCTGGTCGCCGCGGATGTCGGCGCCGCGCCGGCGGCCGGCGTATCGGTTGGAAGGGTACGCCCTTTTTTTTCGGCAGAGTCACGCGGTCACGCTACTCCTCAAACGTGAGCGAGGCGGAACACTTCACGTCGTTCGCGGCCGTCACGACCAGGCCGAGTCGATCGCCGGCCCCGATGATGATTTCCTGCCCGGGCGGCGCCTGCCAGATCACGTAGTTCTGCGGATGGACCCGCAGGCACCAGACCACGTCCCCGCCCGTCGGTTCGGCGANNGGTCGCGGTGTGCTGGGCGGTCGTGTCGAGGGTGTCGCCGCCGGAATCGTCCGCCTTCACCAGCGTCACGGCGGTCATCGTGCCGGCCGTCGTTTGACGCACGAGACGCACCTCGATGGGCTCGTGCGTGTTGTTCACCCCCGCGAAACTGCACTTCAGCTCCGTCAGCGCCACGCTGTGATTCGCCGCGGCCACAAGCTGGATCATGGTCTTGGCGGCGGTCCCCGTCAGCACGTCGCTGATCGTGGCAATCCCGATTCGTCGGGCCATATCTCAACACTCCTTTCTGTCAGCTTTCGGCCGATGCAAACACCAGCCGGCGACTCTCATTCAACGATACCGTGTAAATCGGAGCGTCCGGCAATCGGACGATCCGCTCTTCGTTCAGCGTGGCCGGGCTGCCCCGGTTGCCCGCGATGTCGTAGGGGACGACGCGCCACTGGTAGACAACGCCGTCGTCCAGGCGAGACGGGGTGAACTCGTATGCCCATCGCCCCGGCTCGGCGTTGACCTGCCCGATGCAGGTCCACGCCCCGGCGGCGCGGAGTTGTTCCACCGCATAGTAGACCACGTCGGGGTCCAGCGACCGCACCCACTGCAACGTTCGCCGCGCGGGGTAGCCCGGCGGCGCGTTCGCCAGCGCATCGAAATCGGGGTCCAGCGTGTCCAACACATCGAGACACACCTGCTCGCCCGGCGGAATGTGAAACGCTCGGCACGGGATGCGCGTGTCGCCGCGCCACTGCCCGTCAACGTACCAGTGGTAATAGACGGTGACGCCCTGACCGGCCAGCGTGGATTCCACGTCCACCTCGACGATTGCGCCAATGCGCGTTTGTCGCATCGACAGAATCATCCGATCCGCACTCCGCCGATCTGGGCCTCGCCTCGCGTGTCGTACGCCCCCGGGAGCCGGAACGGCCCCTTGCTTACGCGCGTCACGCTCGCCAGGAGACAGTTGCTGTAGTTCACACCGTAGTCGTTCACCACGGTGACGATCGTTCCCTGGAGCTGTTCCAGCAGGTAGAACCACGCCTCCACGTCGGTCGCCCACCCGCAGTACAGGGCGCGGAAGACGAACTCGGCGTCCCCGCCGCCCATCACGTGCGCGCCGTACCCGCTCATCCCCGGAATCTGCCAACGGTCCACGCGAGCCCGCAGCGACGGGGCGAAACCCGCGACGGAACTGCATACGATTGCACCGATCTGCGCCATGTCACTGCCTCTGCCCGCGCGCCGCGGCCGGTGCCTCCACGTCGGGCCGACCCAGCGTCGTGTTTCGCGGCATCTTCCGCGCGATGTCGGCCAGGTACCGCGCGTGCTCCTCGGCGATCTCGCGTTGCGACGGGCTCGCATCGTCGAACTTGGCGTCGCCGCGCATATTGTGCCAGCGTTTCCGCTCCTCGGGAGTGCCATACTCATCCATGAGCATTTCGGTGCCGCTGCGCAGACCGAGCACCTCCACGCTGGATGGATCGAACCGAAAACCGCCGAACTTGCCCGCCAGTTGCAGGTGCTTCCCGTACAGCCACGAGCCGACGCCGACGCCGTGTTCCTCCTGGTACTCCGTGAGCTTCCGTTGAGTGATCTCGTCTCGCATCAGCTTGTCGACTGCCGCGAGCCGCTGTGCGGGCGAGGTCTCGAATTTCGCCTTGCTGATCTGCTCGCCCTTCCAGCCGGCCAGCTCGGGCTGGGCAAGCTGGGCCTCGATGATCCGCTGAACGTAGTCCGGCCCGGCGGCCTGCTGCGCCGCCACCGCCTCGCGCACCTTCGGCATTTCGTTCCACAGGTTGGCATAGGCGCTGAACGCCTCCTCCCGCCCGAAATACTCAATCAGCTCGGCCGGGCTCATCGGGGCGCCGCCGGCACCGGTGAGCGTGCCGATCTTCGCGACCGACTCCTCCAGCGACAGGCCGGCGTAATCCCCCTTTTTCGCCAGCGTCTGAAGGAATGCCGCCAACTGTGTCCCGCCCCGCTCGGCCGATCCGGTCGCGGTCGCGAGACGGGCCACCCCGCCGAGCACTTCCTCATCACTGACGCCGAGCATTCGGGCCGCCCCGCCCGATCGGGCAGCCGCCTCCAGCAGTGCGTCCGCCGACGTCGGCGAGAACGACGATGCGGCAAACGCCTTGCCCAACACGGCGGGCAGACCGCCGGTTTCCTCCTCGCCCATTGACGTCACCAGCGTGGTGGCCGCCTTGGCCATCACGTCGGGCTTTTCGAGGATCCCGTAGAGCTGTGCAAATAACTCCCGATGCTGGAGCGCGCCGGCGGATTCCAGCGCAAAGACCGTACGGGCCGCCTGATCCAGGTCGGACGCACCGCCCGCACGGTACATTTCGCGGGCCGCCTGCGTCAGCGAAAGCATCTTCTGCGAGCTGCCGCCGGAGAGCTGCGCGAGCGAGGACATGCCCATCGCGGACGCCTTCGTGCGATCCGCCGCCGCCTGTCGCTCCGCCTCCAGGTCGGCCAGGGCCTGCCGGGCGACGTTGTAGGCGGCGGCGATCGACGCGATGCCGGCGACGTAGCTCTTGAGGCCCGCGATCGCGCGATCCCCAAACGCATCCTCCGCGTCCTTCCCCGCCTTTTTGCCCTGCTGTCCCACGTTCCGAAACTTGTTGGCGACGTGGTCCTGCTGTGTCGCGACCTTCTGCAGCGCGGCCCAGAGCTTCTGCTCATCGCCCGACATTTCCACGATCACTTTGGCCATGCCGCTATCTCCTCACGGGCATCACGACAACAGCGGGCGAAGGCGGGGCCTCACAGCCAAGGACGATCAGATCGGCCAGCGTGGGCCGATACGCCGGCATCAATCCGTCCCGCCACGCTCTCCACGTGGCATATCGGAGTCCCGTTTTTTTTTGAGCCGCTCCAGGCCGGGCAGATCGCACGCGGCATCGAGGACGCGCATCGCCTGCCGACCGTTCCAGTCAAACAGGCCGAGCACGTCCGCCTCGACGGGACCGAGTCGGTAGTTCACGGCCAGGACGGCGATCGCCGATGCCGGGTCAATCGCGAGTCGCGCAATGCCCTCCACCCCCGCCTCGCCGATCGCCGCCTGGATGTGCGACTCCACGATGGCGTCCAGCTCGCGATAGCGTTCCCGCGGTTCGCCGGCCGTCCAGGCCCCATCATCATCCAGGTGCATCCGGCGCGGCAGTCGGTCGTAGTATCGCAGACTGCCGCCGTCATCCACGACCATGCGGGCCACCGGGACCAGCCAGTGACGGCCGTCGGCCAGCTCGACTTCATGCCCGCCGAGCGGATCGGGACGGACCAGATCCCCGGGGCCAGGCGGCGCGTCGGTATCGTACCCGCACCAGGCTGATGACTGCGGGATGCGGCGCCACGTCTGGCGATTCGGGTAGTATCCGATCGACTCCGCGCCCGCCGCCTTGCTGCCCAGCACGACGCCGGCGTTGGCGTCGGGGCCGTGCAGCACCGGCCGCTGCTGAAACCCGTCGCCGAGAGCGTAGCCCAGGCCGACCGCTTCGATCCGTGCGGCCGTCGCCTCCGCCCCCGGCAGGTAGTAGAGGAACTCGCTCATGGGCTCACGCAATCGCACTCGTTGTGTCGATCAACAGCGGAAGGTTCGTCCCGTCGAACCGCATCGGCATCGTCAGGTCGCACTTCCCGTTCTCGGTTCCGTCCACGTTCAGGGCGTTTGTGATCGTGGCCAGACCGGCCGCCGACAGCTTGATGTGCTCGGCCGTGCCGTCCGCCACGTACGTGCCGCCTAGCAGTCGCTTGCGGAGATAGATGTTGGTGGCCGCGTGAGTGACCAGCGTGCCACCCAGCGGGATCGTCTCCACGGTCGCGGACGCCAGCCAGGTCGGGTCCATCCCGCGCAGCGTCAGCACGGGCAGGATCGCCTTGATCCCCGGGTAGTCGGGCCAGATGTCCCCGCCCGCCGCCTCCGCCTCGGCGGTAATCCCGAACTCAATGCTGAGACTCTCGACCGACTTGAGCAGGATGGATTCGATGGTGATCGGTCCGAGCCCGAACCGCTCTGCATCCGCCTCCGCCGCCGGCAACGCCTGCGCATCCACCGGCAGAATGATGGCGTTCGTTCCGTCGTATGCCAGCACGGCCTGATAGGACAGCGTCGCGTCTTCGCCGTGGTTCACGGTCAACGTGCGCGGCACGAGGATGCCGGCGTTGAACGTGTACTTGCGGTGCGATGCGCCGGCGGCGATGGTGCCACCCTTCTGGCGTTTGGCGGCGTAGACCACCATCGCAGAAGACGTCGCGCCGATGTTGTAGCCCGTCATGCCGCAGATGCCCAGGGCCGCGGCGATCGCCTTCGTCGTGAAGTCGCACTGCGGCTTCTGGGAAACGACGCCCTGCCAGTACGTATAGAGGGAGCCGGACGTGGGCTCGCCGCCGACCTGCGTATTGAGCGGCAGGGCCACCTGCGTGATCGCGCCGAGTTGCGTGGTCCCCAGCGTGACCTGGTACATCCGATACAAATCGTTGATCGACATGCGACTCTCCTTCAGTACTGCACTGCGATTCGCCTCGGAGGACGAGCGCCGTAGCGCAATCGTCCCTCCACGTAGCGGTCGAAGATGCGCATGAGTTCGGTCTGCTCGGCATCCGAGACCGTTCGCAGCTCCTCCACCTTGTTGATCTGTGTATGGGGATTCCGCCGATTGAGGCCGGTCGCGTGCAGGACGATACGCACGCCGCGAGGGGTCGCCCGCACGTCTCGCATCTCCGTCAGTTTCTCGGACAACCCGGAATAGACCAACGGCTTGCGATGTCCCAGTCGGCGGAGTTTCCGGCCGGTGTAGGACCGCCAGAACCGCTTCCTGGAAATTCCCGGCTGCTCGCCGGACCGCGGCGTGTACTTGTATTCGAGCGCCCCCGCCGCCGTGAAGTGTTTCGGACGAAAGTGCTTGTGCCAATGCACGCCGATCGTCTCGTACGCGTCCTTCAGGATGACGCCGAACTCGCGCTGCGTCATTCCATCCGGGACCGCGCCTTCATAGAGAAGGGTGAGGTGAACCATCAGTTCCACTCCACGCTCAGCGTGAGCAAGACCACGTCGCCGATCGACTCCACGTCCTCCCCGCGCGTGCGCTCCCACGGTTGACGCATGGTGACCTTGTCCACGTGCAGACACCCCGGCGTGTTGGCGCTGTTCTCCAGGTCCGTGGTGATTCCGCGGAACAGATTGCGGACGGTCGCCGAAATCGCCCGCGCACTCCCGGCGATCACGGAGGTGACGGGAAAATGAATGACCAGGCCCACCACGCCGCTTTCCTCGACGGCGTCCGTCGCGACGGTCAGATGCGACCAGCTCTCCTCCCATAGCACCGCACAGGGAAACAGAGCCGCCAGCTCGGCCGCGCTGTATTCCGTACCGTCGGCCGGCGGCGGGATCTCATCATCGTGGATCGTTCGCAACGCCTGCGCGGCGGTCTCGGCACCGACTAACGCGCGATAGGTCGCGGAGGCGGCGAGAGACTGCCGCAAGTATTCCTGTGGACTGTACTCCGGCGTGGTCATCCTTCGTCCGCCTGCACCGACGAAACCCCTCTCATGCACGGTCGCCGGACCAGCTCCTCGCTGAGTCTGCGGCTCTCGCGTTCCTGCCCGCGGATGGACGCGGACAGCGCGTCAATCACGGCGGTGTTGCGCGTGATGACGTTCGTGGTGGTCTCCAGTTGCACGCGCATCGCCTCGGCCGCTTCCCGTTGGCCCTTGCTGGATTGCGCCCAGACCCGCAGCCCGGATTTGCCCAGCGCGAAAAAGCCGGCCATCATCACACCGCAGAGGCCGAGCGCGCCGTACTGTGCGATCGGCCCGACCGCGTCCACGGTTTGTGCCACTTCCGCCAGCATCACCGACTCCCTCGGTAATTGGGTCGACTGCGCTCCACGGCCGTACGTCGCTTGGCAACGTACGTGACCATCTGTTCCGTCTCGACCTGCGGCGGCCACCGCAGGGACCAGGTCTCGCCCCCGAACGTGGCGAGCTGCCACCTCGCCGGATCGTCGATGTCGGATCGCTGGAACGTGATTTCGCACGTCCGATCGGCGGTCTCCCCCACGTCCTCGATGATCTGGTCGCCGCGCGGGTAGGAAACCATCACCGCGATGACGACGATCTCCGCCCCGTCGCGATCCCGCAGCGTCGCCTCCTTCCCGGCGACGGCCTGCGTAACGGCGGCGGCCAGCGATTCGAGTTCATCCGCCAGAGACACGAATCACCTCACCCGTTCGATACGGATCAGCTCGGGGTTCCGCGTCGCCGTGAACACCTCCTGAACGGTGATCGGCGCCATCGTGCTGATGAGGCCCAGGGTCGTGCCCCCGGGCCGCGTGCCGGCTCCGAATGCCTGCGGGCCGATCAGAGTCAACGCGGCCACCTCATGCCCGGAGGCGCCGAGCAACGCGACCTCCTTTGCGAGGCGGTCGCGTTCCGAAACGAGGCGGGCGATCTCCTCGCGGAGGGCGTCCGCCGTCGGAGCGGGCACCGTCTTGATGCAGGCCCCGCCCACGTTTGCTGATTCCTTGTTGGCCATGCTCAACTCCTCATCTGTGCGTTGCCCCCTTGTCGGAGGCGAGACGGGGGCGGCCGTGCGCGACCGCCCCCGTCGAGGGTCCTGGGAGATCAGGTGCGCAGTCCGGTCCGGACGCGCAGGTCCGTCACTTCGATGACGCCGGGGGAATCGTCGGTGCCGGACTTCTCGATCGCCACCGCCACCTTGAGCGTGCCGCTGTACGCGGCCAGCGTGGTGCCGGTCGACGTGACCTTGACGCCGCCGACGTAAAACGCCGGCGCCGTCTTGTCGCGGAGATCGAGCTGGCAGAACACCGGCGTGCCCGCCACCAGGTCCACGCCGCTGTCGAGTGGGGCGATGTCCGTCGTGCCGTCGTCCGACTGCACGTCCAAATTGAGATCGGCGCCGTCGTTGTGGAAGGCGGCGAATGCGTCCAGCGCCTCGAAATCGGCGGTGCCCGCGCCACTCGCCAGCCCGAGATCAATGTCCACGACGGCGTTGTCGGCCGCGGTGTTCAGGATCAGCCAGCCCTCCAGAATCGGCCCGTCGTCCACGTCCACCGCCTTGTCGCTGACCAGCCACGCGTGCTGCGCCGAGCCGGCGGTCGTGAGGGAAAGGGCGATTTGATTGCCACCCACAACCTGGGCCACCGTGCCCGTGCTGCTGACCGTCGACCAGGTGTCCTTGCCCTGTTCGATCACGTACTGCGGGGTCACGTTCAGGTCGACCAGGCACGTGGTCGCGGCGGCAGCGCAGTCCTCGATGACCACGCCCACCGGCCAGTCGCCGGTGTACTTCACCTTGTTGGTTGCCGCGTCCCAGAACACCTGCTGCCCCTTGAGCAGCACCATCGACGTGGTCTTCGCCATCGTGACGATCCCGCGGACGCGGGCACTGACCGCGTCGCCCGCGGCGATGGCCTTCAGGCCCTGAATCACGCCGGCACGGCCGTCCTCCAGTTGAACCACCTGACCCGCGGCCAGGGCCGCGGCGGCGATCCACTGGATCGAATCCGAATCCTGATGGTATTGTGCTTCGCTCATCGCGATTGCTCCTGTGTTGAAGGTTCAGCGTTCCTGTCGTCGCCTCTCCCCCCTCATGCCGCCGGATCAACTCGCTCCGGTCGCGAAGTAGAGACCGCGGTAATCCAGGGCCTTGGCGCCGATGTCCAGCTTGCAGTCCCAGCCGATGCCCCACTCGCCGCGATCCAGCACGAAGGACCGAATCACCGGGACACGACCGGTGCCGCTCAGGTAGCCGACCTCGATGGTCGGTGCCTGCGTCGGCGACGCCGCCAACAGCCAGTTCGTGCCCGACCCGGTGTACGTCTTGCCGCTGGCCGGATCAGTCACGCCGATCGCACCCAGCCGCGGTTCCCTGCGAGGCTGAATGTTTTCCGCCAGCAGCGGGTTGAGGGTTCCTCCGCTCGCCGCCGCGATGATCCGCTCCACGCTCTGCAGGATCACCTTTGCCGCGAAGTAGAGGTCCGGCGGGGTGTACAGGAGCGAAGCGTTGATGTTCAGCGGAACGCCGTTCTCTCGCTGATTGGCCATCGCGGCGAGGGCCGTTTGCACCGCTGGCGCGGCCAGGGCCGAGCCGCTCGTGCCGTAGTTCTTGTGTACCGTCCCCTCGAACAGCGCGAGGCCGTCGCTCAGGTTGGCGTTCGCCAGGATGATCGCGAAGACCAGATCGGGACGCAGTCGTCGCGCGGCCCGTCCCATCATCTGCGGTACGTCCTGAAGAACGTTGAAGCGATCGCAGATGATGTCCTCTTCGTCCAGGACGAACTGGTTCGTGTAGCGAGCGATCTTGTATTCCTCGCCCACGTCCTCCGGGGCGACATGCGGCGCCGGCGTTCCCTTCGCCTTGCGCTTCATTTGGCCCATGTTCAGCAGCCGCATCCGTTCCTGCGTGTTGAAGTCCGCGACGTCCACCTCGCGGCAAAGGCCGACCGTGCTGTCCTCCGCCTGCTCGTAGCTCTGCATGACGGCCGCGTTGACCACGGTGGTGAAAATCTTGCTCAGAGCGCCGCCGGACAACGCCCGCATAATGATGTCGTCCCGACCGTGAGGGACCACGCGGCCGTCCAGGCAAATCGCGTCGCGGCAGAAATCAACCAGCGACTGATTCGCGTAGCGCGCGCCGACGTCGACCGCCTGCTCGATCTCTCGCCGCCGGTCCGGCCGGTCACCCTGGCGAATCGGGTTGATGCCCATGCGGGCCGTCAGACCCCAGCCGAGCCGCTCGGCGGTGCAGTCGCGATCTCGGTCCCGACTGTGGATCGCGGGCACGCCGACCGGCACGGGCTCGCCGCGCTGCCCGCGCAGGTTGGCGAGGAACTCACGCGACACGCGGGCCTCGTCCCACCCTTCGTCGATCGCCCGGTTGACGAGGGCCTGCTCGATGTCGGTCCCCGCCCGCTCGCGGATCATCGCGATCCGGGCTCGCTCCGCCTGGAGCACGGCCGCGGCGTCCGGCGGTGGTGCGGGCGACGGCGCCGGAACCGGCGGAGCCGGGGCCGGAGGATCGTTCCGCTGTCCGCCCGGTTCGGGCGGCGGATTGCCCGGNNCCGCCCGCAGCTCCGTCTGCCGCTCGGGGGTCAGGTCTTTGATCGCCAGCCCGCGAGCGCTCAACCACTGTTCAAACGTCGGCATGATCGCGCCTCCGTTTCTGCCCGTCAGTTCGGGCTGGTTAGACCCGTGCCGCATCTTGGCCAAATCGTCAGCTCCGATCGGCACGAGGGAATTTTCTTTGATCTCCCACCGCGTGGTCACGCGCAGCACGCGCTGCCCCGCGGTGAACGTCCGCCCGGCGACCGTCGCGGATTCGCCGGGTCGGATGTCCTGGTACTCCAGCGTGCGATAGCCCACGCTGTTGTCTGTGAGGTGTCCCTCGCGAATCAATGTCCATTGCGCCGGCGCCGTCTCGCTGATGTGGTTGCGTCCGATGAGCTGCTCGCCCTCGACGTGGATGTCCCGCGTGGAACCGACCACCGTGCTGGTCGACCAGCGACTGTGCGCGTCCAACAACGGCACCTGCCGACTCGCCGGGATCTGCGCGCCGCTCATCAGCAGCACTTCGTCGATCACGCGGCCGTTCAACCAGTCGTAGACCGCGACCGGCGCCTCTGTCGCGATGACCGCCTCGACACTGCGCTCCTCGACGTTCAGCGTGCCCTCACGCACACTGAAGCCGCGTACCGTGAAGCCGTCATGGCCCGGCGATTCACGAACGAACGCGAGCCCGGCCGCTGCGGCCCCTTCTGCTTTTGCCCTTGTCGTCATCGTTGTCGTCCTCGTCTTCGTCGTCCTTCGCCGTAAACGATGCCACGGTCGCCGGCTTGCCGGTGCCCGGCAGCAGCGCGAGCATCGTCTGACGCTCCTTGCTCAACTGATCGCGCACGTCCTCCCAGTCCCGGCCCAGATCAGCGCATTCGTCCCGGACGCAACTGAAACAGTTCTCCACGCGCAAGGCGGCCGCCTGCACCTCCTTGAGGGGGTCGACGTGGGGCAGGGCCGGCCAGTTCCAGTGCAGCCGAACGATCCGCGGGCGCCGCGGGGCGCCGCGCAGTTGGAGCCCTTCCCGCTCCACCTCGCGAACAAACACGTTCATCGTGCCCGTCTGCGCCCAGTGCCGATTCCGCTTCACGTGCCGCAAGTACACCTGCCCGTCGAACCGCGCCGACGAGTAGTTGTGATTGCGGCTGTCGAGCTTAATCATCATCAGCGGCATCCCCACCGGCCGGCCGTAGCACCGCAGCTTCTCGTCGCGGAAGTCGACGTACTGCGTGGACGGCTGCTGGGGAGTGATCTGCATGGGCTGATAGCCCGGCGGGCACGTCGTGATCGTCCGCCGCTCGATGTCGGCGGACGATGTCACCGTTCGGAATTTCGCCTCCGGGCTGTTCGTGTAGAGGTAGACGCCGGAGTCGGCGGCCTGGCGGGCCGCGTCCAGCACCTGCTCGTCATAGTCGCGCAGCTCGGCGGCGTCCTCGAGCGCGATCGCCGCCCACGGAACGCCGCGAGCCTGCCCGGCCTCCAGCACGCGGAATCGGTGCAGCAAACGGCGGGCCTCGATCCACTCCCAGTTCTGGCGGCCGGATTCCGGCGATGCCGTGTTGATCCTGTACTCCAGCGGCTTGTTGTAGGCGTTGCGCCGGACGCCGAGCATCACGTCGGGCTCGCCGCCCCACCCGTCAAATTCTCCGAGTTGACTGCTGGGCAGCGTGTGCAGCCGCAACGCGACCGCGTGGGAGCCGACGTCCGGATCGGAGACGAACTGGACCAGGTACTCGCCGGCGGTCCAGAGCGATCGCCACCACATG
>MTKZ01003733.1_pt1 | contig 13759 bp, 9 predicted proteins | sample 1042781 | NCBI WGS metagenome assembly MTKZ01 (sample SAMN06212207, study PRJNA360539) | anaerobic digester metagenome | biome: Wastewater treatment plant; material: sludge; isolation source: anaerobic digester fed with sludge from wastewater treatment plant | place: Denmark: WWTP Viborg ...
GATATGACTCCCATATCATTCCCATATCGCGATATGGGAATGATATGGGAATCTCATCCGCTGCATAACGCAAAAAAGCGTGAATTCATACACAACTATTATGTTTCTGTTTTAACTCACAAGTTTTTGGTTTAGAGACCTATAAAAATTGCGGTTGTATGTTAAATATGATTGCGAGTTGTGGTTATATTGCAGACAAGTGAAAATTGTAAGTCAAAACCTCCCACTGTTTACATCGTGAATTTTCCGAGGGGCTTACGCCTCCTTCTACATCATTGTGTCGCCCTAAGGGGCTTATTTTTCCAGATGTTGTGAAAAAAGGAACTCGGGGCTTTCATTTCCCGAGGGGCTTACGCACCCATCGCTATCATTGTGTCGCCCTCCGGGCTTTAAGGTATCTCTACACTCTAAACCTTCTAAACCTTCTCAACCCTCTCAACCCTCACAACCATCTAAACTTTCTCAACCTTCAAAACCCTCTAAACCTTCTCAACCCCAAAACCTTTTCAACTCCGGATCATTAAGGATTGCGGACAGCTGCAGACCTGTAAAATCTGCGTTCATCAGAAGGAACGGTATAACTCCAACGATTGGGAACAAGAGGATCAAAAATTCCGCTGGTGCTTATTTCCGTATAAACACCGTAGGGATCAGTGCTGGAAAAGACCTTGTAAAGATTGGCGCCGGAGACCTCTTGGATATTTAATATCAACTGCGAACCCTGAATCTGTATGGATAGAGGGCATTCTATATAAGCTATAATCGTTAAAGTGTTGGTAGTTAGATTGGAGCCATTATTTATTTCTAAAGCATTGATGGTAANNTGTAGCACTGAGATATTGCACGCTTAAAAGAGAAAGACCTGCAGGAGCATTATTTAGAGTAAAACTACTAATTAGCAAGGTGTTATCTCTCCAGGTGGTATTGGTTAAAGTCAATTGTAAAATAGCTCCATTCAGGTTTCCTTCCGTTAATGCGGTTCCGGAAGAAAGTTGTGCCGATGCAGGTAAGGTAAGAGTAACTTCCTTATAAGGTGAATACATACTGTAACCACTTGTAAAATAGGAACGCAAACGATAATAATAAGTATACCCATTAGATAAACCACTGATATTGCGGGAAAGGGTCAAACCCACATCCAGATTATCATAACCGGGAACAATATTCGTAAAATTGGCATCAGTAGCCAGCTGAAAATAATACTTTGTAGCAGAAATGGGAGCTGTCCAATTAGCAGTGAAACCTGTCTGAGTAATATTAGTCGGATTTAAAGGCATAGGAGCCCAAATTTGATAGGCATACATTGGCTCATCAATAAAGGGATTCCGATTTCCCTGAAGTTCCTGAATACGATTATTACGTTGCATTTCACGGGCATCCGGAGGATCAATAATATGCCATTGCAGTAAAGTAGAAAGCTTTCCATAATTAGGTCCGCTGGTATTTATATTATCTACAATTTCCAGATCAAAAGAAGTGTCGGTTCCTTCATAACGGATTGCCATATACATAATCATTCTGGCTACATCACCTTTATCCTCATCTCTCGGTTCCCAGGCATAAGTAGATGTTTTACAGCCAGTATCTGAAGAGTAACCATTATAGGGTGAAGAATCAATATAAGGGTTCGGAGCATAATCAAAATCCTTATTACTTTTGGCAGAATTTACAGTAGAATCGCAGGGACGCAAATGATGTAAATCCGTTCCAGCAGGTGGTGTTTCCCCAAAATCACCATGACTTTTACTCCAGGTATGCTCTCTATTCCATTGTGAAGTTCCTCCTCCATAATAGGATTTGGGAACACTCCAACCGGTGTATATTTCAATAATATTATCAGTATTATTAGGGTCTTCATCCGTGTAGGGCAATTTAATCCACAAAGCATCATAAGAATAACGGGTTGTATGTGTAGTCCGAATTAAATTATGCAGATTTGTCTTCAGCGTGTTTCCATAACCTGTAATTCCGGCATAATAGCCACTGCTTTGGGTATTTGTTGTTGTTGCGGAAATAGGATTGTTTATTGCCTCCGAAGTATTATAACGAGTATTACTGCCACTACCGTTGTATTCATAACTCCTGAACCAATATGTAGTTGCAGGAGTAAGACCGGATACATTACAGCCATTTAACGGAATTCCTTCAACAATTTGAGTTGCTCCATTGAAGATAACCTGTTCTCCGTTGCCACTGTAAACATTGTTGGCAGTAGGATTGCTACCGTCAACAGGAGGGGTAAATGAATTGATAGTGTTGATTTTAATTAATCTTCTTGCTCCATTTCCCGGAGTCCATTCCAAAGTTATATCCGTATTGCCAGGATAAGCAATTAAATTTGAAACTTGCACTGTTGGCGGTTCTATTTCTTGAGGTGTGGCAGCGAAATTATGAAAGCCAAGATTGTCTATTGTATCCACAGGGTATAAATCCCATTCGGTAACCAAAGTAGTAAAAGCGTAAGCACCTGTGCCGGTTGGATTTTGCGTTATACCTTGAGCTACAGAGGACTTTCTTACTAAGGTAGAATTTATAGTAGTGTAATTGTTTTCACCTAACCAGGCAGTTCCAGGGTCGTTTCCGATAACACCGAAAATATCAACATAAGCTCCCGTGCTTATTTTTATGAGNNCTTAATATTAAAGAAGAAGAAGGAGTTGTTGAACCATTGGAATAGAGGGCTACCTTATAATCAGATAAATTTACTGAAGAACCTGTTCCGTTAAAAATCTCAATAGATTTATTGGAAGAGCTGCCTTCAATGTATTCAGAAAAGAATAAATCAACAGCATAACCTGTTGCTCCGGTAACTATTCCTGCTACAGGAAGATAAACATCAGTAGCTCCCAAACTGGTATGAATAATGTTTCCGCCAAAAGTCCCGACAGCAGTTCCAGTCATCCTGACAAAAACATTTCCTTCATAAGTAGGAAGAACACTTGTGTATGTAGCATAAGTTAAACCTCCATCTAAAGAAATCTCAAAACCGTTGGGAGCTGAAATATTAATATTTTGGCTAAGGTCAATTCCGCTGAGAAAATAACTTTGCGGTTCGGAGGGTGTGCCTTGAGCTGTTTGAAAAGTAACTAAATTGGCTGTAACATTGATCAGGGGATTAACTGGAATATTAGTATTGATGTTTACATCGTCAATGCCAATTTGTCTTCTGGCTCCACTGGTTCCTGCACTCGTTGTAAACCATTGAATAATAATATTCTCTCCTACAGCTATATTCAAACCGGTTACAACTGCACTTTTTTGTTGATTAATTCCTTCTGCTGTAGAATATTCCAATTCAGGAATTTCGGTTCCGTTTACACTAACTACCCATTTGGGAGTTCCTGGCTGATCCGTTCTGGCAACTTTTCCCTGATAGGCAACATTAAGGTTATTGATAGTGGCTCCGGTTTGATTTTTTAAGGTAAGAGTGGCAGTTAAAGCATTATTGGGAGCCGAAGCCGTAAGCTGAATTCCCAAAACTCCGTTACCTCTTAATCCACCTGCAGAACCTGTTCCAAAATCCCCTCCGTAGGTATATTGGTTACTTAAAGTCCATCCAAAAGGCAAACTCTCCAGAGAAGTAAAGGAAGTGAAATCTTCCAAATAACCCTCTGCAGTGAGTAAAACAGAGGGGGAAGTAACAGTTCCATTAACAGCTAAAAAAGCTGAGGCACCACCTCCACTATGAGTGATGTTTTCATTTAGATAATTACCCTCACTTAGTCCTGCTTTCAAACGCACATATAAAGTTGCGGGGGAAAGAATGCCTCCGCTATAAGGTAAAGAGAAACTATTAGAAAAAGTTACATTATCAGAAGAGACCTCAAAACTACTGGAACCGGTGATAGTAATATTACCGGATGAAGGACTTAAATAAGCTCCGGATAAGGTATATGATTGTGAAGCAGAAGGTCCTTCTCCCAGGTCATAAGTAAATCCTATTAAAACAGTAGGATCAAGAATAAGAGTCGGTTCTGCAGCAGTATAATCTGTTAAGGTTATATCATCAATATTTAAGCGTCTATCCGTTGTTCCTGATTCCGTAGCTCGTTTTATTCTAATTCTAACATTACCGCTTACATTTACCTGTTCGGAAAATAAACTGGGTGTATCGCTGGCAGGAGCTGTAAAAGGAGAACCAATTTGAGTCCAGGAACTACCATTATCAACACTGTATTCAACTTTCCAGTCAACTTGTGCTTCAGTTGAATAACGACGATAATAAAAAGAAAGAGTTCCTAAACCGTTAGTTTTATTTTCCAGCATTGTCATTGCTGATGTTCCATAACCCCGCAGTCGGGCAGAACGAGTTCCATTCTTCCAGTCGTTAGCTAAATTGCCAATTAATGCCTCTGTCATATTCCAGGAAAGTCCGCTTAAAGTTACATTTCCTGAGGCATAAGCAGTTTTTGTTTCATTTGTCCCTTCAAAATTGACAAAGTAATCTCCATAGATAATAGAGATGCTAACGATTAGCATTAGTAAGCAGAGTATTGATTTTCGCATTTTATATTCTCCTTATTACACTGAAGACACCGAAAATATGTATTAGCAACATAGATATAACGGATCAACACGGATTATTAAATTAATAATTATAAAATTCTTATCTTTTTCTCTTTATTTCTTTGTTTTCCTTCTCACTTTTTTCAATTTTCCTTCTTCTTTTTAACCTGCGCTTGGGCTTCTCTCAAATACATTGGTTCCAAATCTTCAATGTCTTGGGGAACATATTTTTCCGGCAGCATTTCTGGCAAGAAAAAAAGTCCTGCTGCAGAAGGTATTTTCATAATAGGATTAAGATTATGGAAGTTATATCCGGCTTTTTGTAATAAGGGACTAAGCATTTCCGTAGCGCTTCCGCAAAGAATGAAATCGTCTAAATGCAATTGGCAAAGGTCTTCCGGTTTCATAATCGCAGGAGGAATAATTTCTTTAATTGCCTGATCGTAATAGGCAAAATACACTTCTTTCATTTTGGCATCTATGGCAGATAAAATGTTCTTACCTAAACGACTTGCTGGTAAAGCAGAAAGTTCCAAAGAAGAAAACGCATAAAGAGAAAGACCCAAAGCAAAAGCAATTCCTTTGGCTGTTGCTAAGCCAATTCTTAGTCCGGTAAAAGAACCGGGTCCAATGCATACATAGATTTCTTTCAGTTCCCTCCGCTCTACATTGCAGAATTGAAAAGCATAGTCAATTGCCGGCATCAAGGTCTCGCTATGGGTTATTTTAATGTCAAAATAGGCGGAGTAAATAATCCTCTTTTCGTCTGCTAAAGCTATGGAACCGAAATTTTGAGTAGTATCAAGAGCAAGTTTCAATTTCCTTTCCGCATCCAATCGTCATATAAATTTTCAAAGTATTTTTTATGCTGTGCTTCATCTGCAGCAAGGCGTCTGAAAAGGGTAGATATTTCAGGATCGGGAAATTTTACGCTCATTTCGGAATAAAGTAGAAAGGATGTTTCTTCGCGTTTCATACCTTTAATAAGTATATTTTGATAGCTTAGGTCTAAAGTTTCTGGATCAGCTGTAATGTATTCGCTTATTTTCAAATTGGGGGTTTTGTGAATATCTTCGTCTTTAACACCTGTCTGGCGTAGCTTTTCAATTATCGTTATGTGGTTTTGTTCCATTGCTTCTAGTTCTTTTAGCATTTCTTTCTGATCCTGGAATTGAGCTTGGTTTTGCAAATTCTGATAGAATTTAATTGCTTCCCGCTCACGCGCTATGGCAAAATCCAGAATTTCCTCAAAGTCCTTTCGTTGCATTTCTGTCCTCACAAATTTTCAGTTATTATAAAAACCACCGGGGAGATGTGATTCTCCCCGGTTAAACGGGAACGGATTTATTCAATCCAAGGGTTCAAACATATCTTTTCCGACGCCACATTCCGGGCAAACAAAATCATCGGGCAGGTCTTCAAAAGGAATGTCGTCGTTTTCGGTAGGATCGTAAATCCATCCACAAGCCATACATTGATATTTCTGCATTTTATTGTCTCCTTGAGAGTTTAGTAATTTTCCATAAAAAGTTCAAAATAACTTTGAGGATGACTGCAGGAAGGACAACTCTTAGGTGCTTCCGTTCCTTCATGGATGTAACCGCAATTCAAGCATTTCCAGAAGACCTTTTCTTCACGAATAAACACCCTTTGATTTTTCACATTATCATAGAGCTTACGAAAACGCTTTTCATGCTCTCTTTCCACTTTAGCTACCATTCTCCAGGAATGGGCAATATCGCTAAAACCCTCTTCTTCAGCCACATCGGCAAAGATGGGATAAAGCTCTGTCCATTCTTCATTTTCTCCCTTAGCTGCATATTCCAGATTTTTAAGTGTGCTATCTGCAGACCAGCCAACGGGATAGGATGAAATAATATTGATCATTTCGCCTTCCAGACCCAGTTTTTGCAGATGTTTGAAAAATATCTTGGCATGTTCTTTTTCATTTTCCGCGGTTTCTGTAAAGATATTGGAAATTTGTTCAAAGCCCTCATTCTTAGCTGTTTTAGCTGAATAAAGGTATCTCATTCTGGCTTGACTTTCTCCCGCAAAGGATTTCATCAGATTTTCGGCAGTTCTGGTTTCTTTGTTGGGCATATTTTCCTCCTTCAATTGCTTATGCTTTCCATAAACCGTGAACATTGCAATATTCACGCACAGCAATAACTTTGTCCATTTTCACGCAAAACTTTGCTTTAGGTTCATCTCCTGGCTTCAGTTCTTTGCGTAAAACCTTTTTTTCCGTGAGCACTTCAATACAGGTAATATAGTGCTTTTCTTCCATCGGATGAGGGATACTTCCAACGGAGACCTCAATTTTATCTCCCAAATCCGTTACNNCATTGGTTGACCACAGCAAACTAATTCGCCACCGCCAACATAAATTACTTCAACAACATTTCCGCAAATCGGGCAATGCCACATTTGTCTTAAAGCTATCATCTTACTCCTCTTTAAGTTAATATATATTTTTCCTTATATGATAGATTGATAGTTTTGTCAAGCAAGAATTTTTTACAGTTGAATAATCAAGAATTTTCTTGCCAAAAAAACGCTTTTGGTTTTTTAAGCTTTATAAAGCATTAAATTAGGAAAAAGGTTGGGGAATGAAACGCCTTGTAATACTGCTGTTAGCGCTTCTGCTTTTAGCTGGATGCGTTCAATACGATGAAGAACTATGGATTAACCGTAACGGTTCAGGACATGCAACTATTCGTGTAGTTCATCGTTCACCGTATGAAAATCCGGAAGAAATTATGCGTAAAGCAGCATTACCAGGTATCAATTTACAATCCTACGACATTCAGAGAAAAGGTCCAGATGTTATTTACACTATCAATTTCAAGTTTAAAAGCATTGATGCCTTCAATAATGTAAACGATCAATTAGGCGCTGCTGATTTTTGGGGGAAAATAACCTTAAATAAAGAGCCAGGCAGAAGAATTACTTTCAAACGCAGAATNNTGCTGCAACCCGAAAATCCTGTTTGGACATACAAAGTTCATCTTCCCTGGAAAATTATTTCTACCAATGCTCTACCGGAAAATGTGGATAGGGAAAACGGGACTGTTACCTGGAGTTTTGATACCCGTAAAATGTGGCATAAACAGGAATTAATGACTGTTGAATTGCAAAAGGATTTTCCCTGGTTTCTCTTAGTTATCGGGGCTGTAATTGTTGTCTTGCTCATTTTCCTGATTCATTGGATGTTCCGCTTTCCGAAAAAATCACATTGGAGGGAACGACTAAAGCATAGCGAAAATGCAGAAAAAAGTTAAAAAAAGATTTTCTCTCACAGATAACACAGATTTCACAGATTTAATATGTATGGGATGAAGAGGATTTATTAGCTTTTTTATCTTAACATTCTTCATTCTTCAGTGTGCTTCAAACCAATTTTTTCCTACTCCCACATCCGTTTTCAGATGGACTTTTTCCGCATATTTTGGGGGTAGAGCGTTTTCCATATAGGTCTTAACGATATTTTTTGTCTCTTCCAATGCTTCTTGCTGAACCTCAAAAAGGAGTTCATCATGGACTTGGAGAATCATTTTGATGTCTTCGCGTTTATCTATCTGCTTATGAATATTGAGCATAGCTATTTTAATCAGGTCAGCTGCAGTTCCTTGAATTGGCATATTAACCGCAATTCTTTCCGCTTCGCTTTTTAGTCCCTGATTTTTACTGTCTATATTAGGAAGGTATAATCGTCTGCCAAAAAGGGTTTCCGCATAATGTTGTTGACGAGCTTTATTTACACATTGGTTGATAAAATTACGAATGGAAGGGAATTGGGCATAGTAACCGTCTATAATGTCTTTTGCTTCATTGAGAGAGATTCCCAGTTCGCGGGAAAGTTTGCGTTGTCCCATTCCGTAGAGAATACCAAAGTTAATGGTTTTTGCAGCTCTTCTTTGGTCGGGAGTAACCTTTTCAATGTCCACATTAAAAATTTTGGCAGCCATTCTTTTATGAATATCCAGGTCTTGTTTAAAAGCATCTATTAAGACCTCATCTTCGCTCATCAGAGCCAGCAAACGCAATTCTATCTGTGAATAATCTGCATCCAGGATCAGGTGTTCTGCATCTTTGGCACAAAAAGCTTTCCGGATTTCGCGTCCAATTTCTGTGCGCACGGGTATATTTTGCAGATTGGGATTGGAAGAAGAAAGGCGACCTGTGGAAGTAACGGTTTGATTAAAAGAGGAATGTATTCTTCCGGTTTGAGGATTGATCATTTTAGGCAGAGCGCTTACATAAGTAGATTGCAGTTTTGAAAGCTGTCTATATTGAATAATTATTCCGGCAATTTCATAGTCAATGGCAAGTTCTTCCAGCACACTGTTATCCGTAGAATAGCCGGTTTTGGTTTTTCTACCGTAGGGTAGTTTTTTTTCTTCAAAGAGCAGTTTTGCCAATTGCTGGGTTGAATTGATGTTAAATTCATATCCCGCAAACGCATATATTTTATCTGTCAGGGTCTTCAATTCCAGATTTATCTGATGGGATATTTCGCTTAAAACAGAACAGTCAATTGCCACTCCGTTCATTTCCATCTGTTGTAAGACCTTGATAAGGGGGAGTTCAATCGTATCAAAAAGGGTTGCCATAACGCTAAAATCTACTTTTCTTCGGTAAACAGGATAGAGTTTATAAACAGCCCAGGCATCTTCTGCAGAGTATATACATGCTTTTTCCGGTTCTACCAGGTCAAAAGTGCTCTGGTTTTTACCTTTGCCAATTAAGTCACTAATAGGTATCATTTTATAATTCAATTCATTCAGAGCGCAGGTTTCCAGAGAGTAATTCAGTGTTCCAGGATCAAGAATATAAGCAGCCAGCATTGTATCAAACAGTGGATTATCAAGGTCTAATCCATTGCGGGCAAGAACTATTAAATCAAACTTGAGATTATGTCCCAATAAAAGTTTCCCTTTTAAAGCATCTTCCAAATGGCGAAGAACTTCCGGCAGCGGCAAATTTACTGCAAGTTGATGTCCCAATGGAAGATAGTATGCTTTCTTTTCATCCATACAAAAGGATATTCCCACCAAATTTGCCCGCATAGGTTCGGGGGAATCCGTTTCCGTATCAAGAGAAATTTGTTTTGCCTCTTTCAGTTCTTTGAGCAGAGTAACAAAATTGAGAGTGTTAACCAAAACGGCTGAAAAAGGCATTTTTTCCTCTGTTTCTGCTGTGTCCTCTTGTGGCTTTTCCTTTTCCTTAAAAATATCGTCCTGATATTCGGTTTGTTGTTTTGTTGCATTGGTTTCCGGATATTTCAGCTCTATTTTCCGCTTAATGGAATTAATTTCATATTCCTCCAGCAAAGGAATTGCTTTTCTCAAATCCTTTGCCCAAAAAGTTAGGTGCTCTAAATCGGGTTTGGGAATCGGAACATCGGTGTCAATTTTTGCTAATTGCCTTGAGAGATAAGCATTTTCCTTATTTTCCCGAAGGACTTCCTGCAAGCGTGGTTTTAACTTATCCAAATTAGCATAGATATTATCCAGCGTTTTATATTCGGAAAGTAGCATTGCAGCAGTTTTAGGTCCGATGCTGCTCACGCCAGGAATGTTGTCAGAAGGGTCTCCAACAAGCGCAAGATAATCAATAAACTGCTCCGGATAAACACCATATTTGGCATATACGGCATCCCGATCCAAAACAATATCTTTCATCGGATCAAGCATAACTGAACGCTCATCAACCAATTGACAGTAATCCTTGTCACTGGTTAAAAACACAATTTGAAACTGATCTTTATATTGCTTTGCCAAAGTCCCCAGAATATCATCCGCTTCATAACCATCAAGACCGATTTCCTTTAAGCCGATTAACTCAAAAAATCGTTTCACGGGTTCAATTTGAGCCGTAAGTTCTTCTGGCATAGGAGGGCGCTGAGCTTTGTATGCCTCATAAAGATTATGCCGAAAAGTAGGAGCTTTACGGTCAAAAGATATGGCTACATAAGCCGCTTGTGTATTTTCCAGGATGTGCAGAAACGAATTTATTACTCCGAAAATAGCACTGGTATGCATTCCCTTGCTGTTGATTAAAGGATTCTTAATGAAGGCAAAATGAGCCCTGTATAACAATGCCGTGCCATCAATTAAATATAATTTATCAGCCATTTCCTAACCGTCCTTTGGCTTGATTTTCTTACTTGATAACACAATAGGGAACGGGATTTTTTGGCAAGGGAATTCTGCAAAGCGCGATAAAGAATTAGAATGAAAAAAGTTGAGAGGATTGATAAGGTTGAGATGATTTAGAGAGTTTAGAAGGTTTATAAGGTTGAGATGGTTTAGAGAGTTTAGAGGGTTGAGAAGGTTTATAAGGTTGAGATTTCATAAAAGCTCGTCAGGACGACACAATGATAGCGATGGGTGTGTAAACCCCTCGTCCAATTCACGATTTTCAGCAGAGAAAGTTTTGACTCACAATTTTCACCTGCCTTCCAGAAAGCCACAATCTACAAACTATTTCACGTACAACCGCATTTTAACTGGTTTCCAAATTGAAAAATTGCGAGTTAAAACAGAAAGCAAGCACACTTACAACCGAGCTATAACAATCTCACAAATTATACGGTAATGAAAGAATCTATATTTACACGATAAAAGGAAAAGCAAGAATACCCTTTTTAAAATTATATCATTTACGAATGAACAATTATATTCTTTACAATGTATTATACTGTGGATACCAATAAAAACAACCTGATCATCCTGTATCTGCTTTTGAATTTTATTTATAAGAATAATAGAGTTAAATCCGTTCCTGGATGTTAAATAATTATATTTTGCCTATCCAAATAGCTATCCTATCTATTATATTGTATTTCTTATTTTGGTAAAATATTCTTATTTTCCCTATTATTTTCAGGGTTAAAACCCTTCTATAAAATCTGTCGTTCCTACGGAACTTTTTCTTAAAAAAAGAGATAGGTAGTTTTTCTTACCCTTTTCGCCGGGTTAAAACCCGTCGTTAGTATCTGTCGTTCCTACGGAACTTTTTTCCTATTATTTATTCTTATTGAATATAACTATTGTATAAAATATGAACTTACCAATACAAAATTTCATTCTTCTCAATAAATTCCCTAACTCCTACTAAATAAATATAATTCCGTTTTCTTCCTTAGTAGCATTGCTTACTCATTGCTTACCCATTGCTAATACCATCCGTAATGGGTAAGCAATGCTTCAGTAATTCAAGTTGGAAAAAGCTGAAATACCCTGAAAGCAGTGTACTTTATTTAACCCCAAAAATGTAGTTTATAACAAATGGATTGGCAACTTCTACTTTGCCAAGGAGTTCGCAGAAATTTGAAAAATAAATGCATTCGGTTTATTGCAAATTAGAATACCGCAACTAAAATACAAAATTTGTCTTTTCTTCTCCAGGTTAAAACCCTTCTATAAAATCTGTCGTTCCTACGGAACTCATTCTCCCAGAAGGAAATAAGCTATTTTCTATGCTCTTTTCGCCGGGTTAAAACCCGTCGTTAGTATCTGTCGTTACTACGGAACTTTTTCCCATATATGAGCTTCTGCTTTTATAGAAATTCCGATTAACTTGTAAATCTGAAAACGCTATTTTATATATACTGTTCCCATTATCCTTTTTCAAAAAAATCAAAGAATTCTGTTAATTTATTTATCCAGAGATTATATTTCTGATAGTATGAATTATATTCTTCATCAGTGACGATATTGCATTTGGAAACAACATAAAAGGATGGAGTTCCTTTTAATTTGACTACTATATTCACTGGATTTTGATCATTACCAAGATAATATTTCCCAATTAAATAGACGGTTCTCCAATTATTCATATCAAGTGGATTATCCCATTTTTTTATTTTTGAACCTGGAATGGCAAATTCAGCTGTTTGTAACAGATCAATATAAGCCATAAATGCTTGAGGATTTTTAGAATAATTTTGTTTGAATTTATGAGGTTTGTATTCATAATCATCTAACCAGTAATCTTCAAAACAAATTAAATTAGGTAAAGCAGGACAACGCAAGTATGTTTGATAAACTTTTACAGAAAGGAAGTTTTTAACCTGTGTCTCTTTAATTTTAGGGACCCGAGGATAAATATTTTCATCTTTGGGTAAACTGGAAAAAGCAATTTGTAGCATTGGAGTAATATAATCAAGGACATTAAATTTATATGCTTTTTGAATTGCATCATTCTTCCAGATTAGTTTTCCAGATGCTGTATAAATCTCGCAAGCAAAGCTATAAGTATAAGTATCATATTGATTGGTGGAAACTTCACTTTTAGAGACCTGTATAGTTTCGGAAATAAGGTTTGCCAAAGTTATACCATAACCACTTTTAACGGTCATCGCCGATCCGGAATAATTAGAATTTTGAATCATTGATGTAGTAATAGTTTCCAGCTGTTTTTCAACGGAAAATAAAACTTTCATCTTGTATTGATAATTGCTGTTTGAAATATAAAAACCTCTTCTTTCAAGAAGTGATTTGGCTTTTTGCGCTATTTCCTCTTCCAATAATTCTTGGGAACCAATTAAGGGTGTGGATAAAATAGTTGTTTCAATGGCAATTGTAGAGCCCTGAATTATTTCCTCATCTGATAAAGTTTTGTTCCAAGGATGGGGTACTACTTTGGGAACTGTGGAACAACCCATAATGAGTAAAATGTATAGCATAACATAAAGATAGCGTTTCATTTTTATAATCTCCTCAATCCATTTTTTTTCGTTGAATCTTTTTCTCTAATGGTGATGCTGAAAAGATATCAATTTTATGAATAATTATTTCATCTTGAAAATGCTTTAATTTGTCAAGAGAATTCCGGCTGAATCTTTGGAGGTAGTTTTAACTCACAATTTTCAACTGCTTTCCCAATTATAAACAATCCTTTTGCTTTTTCACTTCCAACCGCGCTATAAATGGTTTCCCAATTAAAAAATTGTGAGTTAAAACAGAAAATCGTTATATCTTTCACTTTACGAGGGGCTTAAGTACACATCGCTATAATTGTTTCGCCCTTCGGTTTTTTTCGGGTGAGTTACAGCAAAGCTATTGACAGAAAGCGGGGTGGTTAAAAAATTGCTAAATGTTAATATATAGAGGGAAAAAAGAGTGGAAAGACCTTCCTGGCAACAGTATTTTATGGAAATGGCATATCTTGCTTCCAAGCGTAGCACTTGTTTACGCAGAAAAGTTGGAGCTGTTCTCATTCGTGACAATCAAATTATAGCTACTGG
>MTKZ01068031.1_pt1 | contig 13759 bp, 14 predicted proteins | sample 1042781 | NCBI WGS metagenome assembly MTKZ01 (sample SAMN06212207, study PRJNA360539) | anaerobic digester metagenome | biome: Wastewater treatment plant; material: sludge; isolation source: anaerobic digester fed with sludge from wastewater treatment plant | place: Denmark: WWTP Viborg ...
GTTCTCTGTCAGTATATATGTGACTTTACACCTCTTGTGCCAGATAGGGAGTAATCACCAAAAATAATTATGGAGGTAATTATGACACCGGTGAGGATCCATCCATTGTCAGATGTGCAAAGCAGCCACATTGGTGAAGGTTCTGTCATATGGCAGTATTGCGTGGTCCTTCCCGGTGCCCGAATAGGCGCAAACTGTAATATCAACGCTCTGGTTTTTATCGAAAACGATGTGGTGATCGGGGATTGCGTTACCATAAAATCGGGCGTGCAGCTATGGGATGGCCTTCGGATTGGAGATAATGTTTTTATTGGGCCGAACGTTACTTTTACCAATGACCTTTTCCCGCGATCTAAAATACCACCGGAAAAATTTACAGAAACCTTTATAGATCATCATGCTTCTATTGGCGCGAATTCGACGATTATTGCTGGCGTCAGGATTGGCGCATATTCCATGATCGGAGCGGGAAGCGTAGTAACCAAAAGTGTTCCGGAGCATGGACTCGTTTATGGTAATCCTGCAAGAATGCATGGGTATGTGTGTAAATGTGGACGCCCGATACAAAAAGAAGAGATATGTAAGGTATGTGGTTATTCACTACCATCTAATTCAACCCGAACCGCTACTTGAAAACAATGTCCACTACTTCCTTGCTAATGAGATAAAAATCCTTGATATGTCTTCATTTTCTCAGCTAATTGGAATAGCCTTGAAACCGTCGCTGGAGTTGTTTCTCTTGTTTTATCCCTTCTCGTCTAATTGAGTCTCATTATTCCCTTTTGGAATCGATCGTATGGGTTTCGCGATTCTTATATGGACCCAGCGGGTTGCTGGGAAACCAAGAATTGCTTGGGGTGATTCATCATCCCTAGAAGATTCCCTGGTTTTCAATAGGAGATTACACTCTGAGGTATCCTCCTAATGTTGCGTGAGGCTTGTTTGTTCCGAACAACGAGAACCGACGCCTTTCCTCGTTACTTGATGTATTAAATATAAACTTAACGTTTTCTGAAAAATGACAAGTATCATTTGTTCGTAAGTCTACCTTTTGTAACGGAATCGTGGTGAAGACTCTTGGCAATTCTTTTTTGGGTATTCGGCATTTCGGCCACTACGCCAAAATAGAGCTTATATCGAATGAAGGGCCGGAATAGGCTAAGTAAACCTTTAAAGATAGAGGCAGAGAGCTTTCTGTCTCTCAAAAGCAGGGATAACCTTGCCTCATTAGTTCTCACAGCCAATAGTTCAATGATGCCAAGGAGGCGCTTGTTCGGTTTGATAATATTTTCGATCAGGGAAAGGCAATCCATCAGGCATTCTTTGTGGAAATCTGGATCGTATTTCTCTTTCGATGGGCTACATAACCTGTAATATATCGCATCGAAATCAAAATAATTAAGGCTGATATGTTGGCTTGTGGCGGAAAGCCATACAGCCCAGTCCTCAATATGTTTTAACTGCAAGGAATCAAGAGATACTTTTTCAAAGAAGCTGTTTCTATAAAAGGCACCGGGCGCTGGTACCGGGTTCCCGTTTGAAAGGATCCTGAACTGTTCTGTGGCGGAAAGACGGAAGAAGCATTTTGCTGTTGTTCTTGGTTCTGTGTAAATAAAACTAATTCGATCTTTTTTTTCATAAAAAGACTTGATGTTTCCGAAGACAACTAGCGCGTTTGGATTATTTTCAAAATATTTCGCCGCCTTTTTTATTGCTCCAGGGGCAAGCAAGTCATCGCCGGCGAGGACTTTTAGAAAAACCCCTTGCGCGAGCCCGATGCCGGTCAGTTCGTTTCCCATGATGCCAAGGTTTTTTCCATTCCTGTGGTACAAAACACGGTAGAATTTCTTTCTGTTTTTCTCGATCCACTTACAGCATTTAACCCCGGTGTTGTCAGTGGACGCGTCGTCGCAAATGATCACTTCCAGTGGGGAGTGATCCTGCAAAAGGATCGAGTCCAGTGTTTCTTCAATGATCATTTCCTGGTTAAAGGTGATCACTATTATCGAGAAAAGACGTTGGGCCATTGTTATTCCCCCTTAATTGCAGGTGGAGTAATACAAAAGTACTGGAATGATTTGTATAACCATTCAGATGGATCAGATTGATTTGAACAAACAGCTTTGTCCTCATGGTAGCATAGTTATGAAAAAGTCGTTGGGATGGTCAATCACACGAAAATTGGTCCAGTTCCCTTTTCTGACCTTGCAAGAGTTTCTTTCTGGCTAACCAGCTATTTGCGATATACTTTACTCCTTGCGATACACCCTTTGATCAAAATAACTGCCATCTTGAACGGAGTAAGAAAAAACTTTCCTGGTCCAATGCTCATAACCATTGAGGATGATGCAGTCTTGCAAAGTAATCATCAAGGACAAAAGAATCCTGGCCGGGCGCCGTTAGAGTTCTCTTCCTTTTTTCCTGTACGAATTGAACAGGGCTTCCGGTAAATTGAGAGCCTCCCAGGCCTTGAAGGCTACCTCGGGTTTGAAAAGGATGGATCTGTAGCCTGGCCGCAGGGTAGATCGGACGAATTCAGAGTTTATTACCTTCTGGAATTTCGCAAGGTCATTCGCTTTCGCTATTTCGGTGACCATTTTCAGCAAAGCATTGGGCAGTTCGAAAGTGTCTATGAGGTTTAAAATACTTTTCCCTTCTTCCCTGTTTTCGAAGTATTTCTTGAGCCTGAGGTAAACGCCCAAGGCGTGGGCATATTTTTGACACCTGTGCCAGCTTTGTTGGTCGTCTGCCCCGGGTGCTGGACATAGGCGACCAGGGGTTCCGGAGTGAAGGCGGCATTCTGGGCATGGTAAAGCGACTTTATAATGAACTCCCTGTCTTCGGCGTAGCGGCACCTCTTTGGGAACCGAATGCCATAAGCGTTTAGAAAATCTCTCTTGTAAAGAGCGTTGGAAGCATTGATGAAGCGTATCTCTTTTAAGTAGCGGTGAAGCACCTCTCTGGGGTCGTAGGGACCGGGAGTAGGGTCTTGCCAGGCATAAGTCTTTCCCCCCGGAGGCTTGGTCCGCAGGTACGGAACCCCGCGAAGGCCACATCAGCGCCATAGTTTTCAGCCAGCGCCAGGAGATTGGCCAGGGTTTTCTCGGACAACCGGTCATCGCCATCGATAAAGAAAACATATTTCCCCTTCGCGGCATCGATTCCTGCATTTCTGGCGATAGAAGCACCGAGGTTTCTTCTCAGGTAGACGAGCCTGCCCCTACCAGGGTAATCTTTCAGGTTCGAGGATATTATCCCTGCGCTCCTGCCGGCGGAACCGTCGTCGACAGCGATGATTTTAGGACATATCGCCTCCTGGCATATTATGTCGAGCAGGGTTGTTCCTATCACGGATTCCATGTTGTAGACCGGGACGACGACTGAAACAAGGGGGTGCATCTTTTCCATCTCCCTAATAGTCACGAAAATTCAATATTATGATACCAAAGTGTTGCAAAGAAGCGACTGCATGGTAAAATGACCGATGAAGTCCAATGGTAAGATAGAATAGTCCTGGACAGGGGCCGATCCCCAAAGCCAAATGGGTCTAAGGTCCTATTCCCTGTAGGTAGTTTTACGGGTAAGATTTCGCTGAGTATACTAAGATCACCTTGAAAACAGAACCTTGGATACGCTTCAAATTCCGCGGTGACCCCTGACGGCAGGAAAGGAGGTGCAACCCCCTAGCCAAAATGGGAGAGCGGATAGTAGAAGCCGGACCCTTTCGGAAGAAGGTCCGCACGAAGGGCGGAAGGAAACTTGGATACTTCCCATTGTTTCGTGCGCACACCCCGAAGGGCCGGAATACATAACCCAAGGGGGTTAAAGATTAATGAAAAGATTTGCGGCACTAGTAGCAGTACTTGCGCTCGTCGCGTTTGCCGCTCCGGCATTCGCGGCCAATCCGTTCATGGATGTCCCCATGAACCACTGGGCCTATGACGCGGTGTCCCAGCTCGCCTCCAGGGGCGTGGTGTCGGGTTACCCCGATGGCGCCTTCAAGGGCGAGTGGAAGGCCACCCGTTACGAGATGGCCTCTGTCGTGGCCCGCGCCCTTGCCTATGTCGACATGAACAAGGCCTCCAAGCAGGACCTGGAACTCCTCAAGAAGCTCGTTGTCGAGTTCAAGGATGAGCTGGATGCCCTCGGCGTGAAGGTCGACGAGCTCGATGCCAGGGTAGCAGACCTGGAGAAGGGCGTCGGCAAGTGGTACTTCAGCGGCTACCTCCGCATGCAGCAGACCTTCGCCGATGGCGACGATACATGGGCAGTCAACCGCTTCCGCTGGAACATCAAGAAGGTCATCGACGACAAGGTCACCATGAACGTCCGTCTCCAGGGCGGCGGCGGTGAAGATGTGGCAGTAGAGCTTGCCTACCTCACCATCAAGTTCCCCTGGGACATCACCGCGACGATCGGCCGCTTCTGGCATGACTGGGAAGGCGCCTTCTACGCCGGCGACTGGTGGTATTTCGCCATGAATGACGCCTACATCACCGACATCAGGCCGACCATGGCATGGAAGTTCGACAAGTCCTTCGGCATGGGCAACTTCAGCCTCTACGTTGCACATGATGACAACAAGGATCTAGGCAGTTTCGCCGTTATGTACGATGACGATTACGACTACTTCTTTACTGGTACCAGGTACGAAGAGTACTGGGCCAGCGCGGGTCTTGTAAGCGACCGTTACATCTACGGCGCAAGGATCAACTTCAACTTCAGCGAGATGTTCAGCCTTGCTGTCAACTACATGAAGTACGACTACGAGGACGATGCTGAGGTTTCCTTCTGGAGAAACGAGTACTGGAGGCCGTTCGGGGCTCCTGCCGATGCATTCTACTTCTATGGGTTGTATGATGAAGGCGGATTCACACTTGCTGCTGATACCGCCACCATCTGGGGCGACTTGGTTGTCAACTTCAAGCCCGGCATCACTTTCAAGGGCCAGTACTTCATGCAGGATAATGATCCGGCATGGCAGGCTCTCAACATCTACGATGGCGGACCTGGCGATGATTCTCCCAATGCCTGGAAGGCAATCCTCGAGATCGATCAGGATGTTCTTGGCTTCACCAGCCTCTGGCTCGAGTATGCACAGCTTGATGCCGGTTTCGTGTTCCCCAACGGCGCATCTCCCTACGGCTGGATGAGGGCTGATTCCTTCATCAATAGTTATGGCCAAGTTGTCGAAGACACCACGGTTTGGACCGTCCTTGCCATGCAGAGATGGAACGACAAGTGGGGTACCTATGTCCGTTATCTGAAGGCCGATGCAGATACCTTCGACTACGACAACTGGACAGTTGCCGTCACCCACTGGTACACTCCGAGCCTCGCGTTCGAGCTTGGCTATGATAAGCTCGGCGGCGATCTCGACGACGATTTCATCTGGCTCCGCACCACCGTATTCTTCTAGACTGCGCCTGTGCTATACTTGGGGCGGGAGCGAATGCTCCCGCCCCATTTTTTATTTCTGACGGGAGTGATCGGGGAATGCGCAGGATATTGATTTCTATCGTCGTGGCGGCGGTTTTCCTGTCTCTTGCGGTGCCTGCAGGCGCGGCTCCCTACGACGAGATTATGCAGCGATGGCAGAAAACACAGAGGTTCGGCGACGCGGGAGACGCCCTTTCAGTTTCCGCGACCTATTTCTCGTCGGAGTATATCGAGGCCCTCATGCAGAGCGAGGCCGATAAAAATCTCTGGACCGCCGACGAGATGGATCTTCATAAGTACCAACTTCTCAAAACGCTGAGGCTCGACGATACCATACCGGTGAGGTTTCGCTTCGACATCATGGGTTCCGCCATACACATGGCCCCTTTCGGCGAGCAGGTCACCCTGTGGATCAAGGGGAAGAAATACAAACCCGTCGATTATGACCCCCTGTTGAACTTCAAGGTGGCGGATACAGCCGAAGGCATGGTCTACTTCCCGCGTTTCGACGAGAAGACCGGCAAAGACCTCTTGGCCGGCGCGGGAACCATCAAGCTCGAATTGAGCGGCTCCATCAGCATGACGATAAAACGCACCAAGGTCGACTTCATTTGGGACGTCGCCGCCGATGACCCTTCAAGGGTATACTCGGGCCAGGCAGGCGGCAGGCTGGAGATGGACCGCCTCATCAAGCGCCTGGCCAACCTGAATAAGGAAAAGCAGGAGTGCGAAAAGAGGCTGGACGAACTGAACTCGGAGATAGCGGATATCGAGATTCGGATGGGTGAACTCCAGCAGCAATAGGACCTAAGGATGACAGGGAAAGCAAAAGGCGGGAAGCGGCCCTTCGCTTCCCGCCTTTTTTATTGCCCGGCGTTGGCTTTTGGGCTGTTTTGAGTTTATTGTATCTTCAGTTGCGGGAAGGAGGTCTCGCCATGGCTGCCATGAAAAAAATAGCCATCCTCACCAGCGGTGGGGACTCCCCCGGCATGAATGCCGCCATAAGGGCCGTGGCCAGGAGCGCCATCGCCAAGGATATGGAGGCCGTGGGCGTTATGCGCGGCTTCGAGGGGCTCCTGGACGGTGACTTCCGCCCCCTGGGGGCGAGGGACGTGGGCGGCATCATCCATCGTGGCGGAACGATCCTGCAGACGGCCCGGTCGACCCGATTCATGGAGCCCCAGTGGCAGGACAGGGCCGCCGGCAATTTGATCGATGCCGGGATACAGGGCCTGGCGGTCATAGGCGGCGGCGGGTCCTTCCAGGGGGCCCGGGAACTGCAGAAGAGGGGCGTCGCCGTGGCGGGCATCCCCGGGACGATCGACAACGACATCGCCGGGACGGAACTGTCAATAGGCTTCCGCACCGCCGTGGAGACCGCCCTCGACGCCGTGATGCGCCTTCGCGATACGGCATCGAGCCACGACCGGCTCTTCGTCGTCGAGGTCATGGGGGGGCGTTCTGGCTTCCTGGCCCTCGACGTGGCCGTGGCAGGTGGGGCCGAGGCCGTGATCGTACCCGAGGTGCAGTTCAGCCTGGGGAGGCTCATCGACCGCCTTCACGATGCCCGCAGGAAGGGCAAGACCCATTCGTTGATAATCCTGGCGGAGGGTGTCATGCCCGCCCAGGAACTGCGCGACCGGATCCAGGACACGGCGGGCTACGACGCCCGGGTGACCGTCCTGGGGCATATCCAACGGGGCGGCAGCCCCTGCGCCGTGGACATCATCCTGGCTTCCAGGATGGGTGCAGCCGCTGTCGAGGCACTGGCCTCGGGGAGGGGCGGTTTCATGACGGCCCTCCAGGAAAACAGGGTTGAACTGCTGGACCTTTCCCTGTCATGGGAGACCAGGAAGTACCTAGACCCCGAGATGATGCGCCTCGTGGAGGTCCTCGGCGTATGACGCGCGACCGGGCCCTTTCAGAAGAGCTCGTCGCCCTTGTGGCCTCCGACCGTTGCGGACGCAGTCTTTCGATGCTTTGTTCACCCCGAATTTTTGAAGAGGCCCTGGCTCTCCTCGAGACATCATCCCGCCCGGTCATCGTGACCGGGTTTTTCGTTCCCTCTTCGGGGGCGCCCGAGACCGACGGCCCCCCGGGGGCGGCCGTCCTGGCCCGGGCCCTGCGGAGGATGGGCCGTAACCCGGAAGTGGTCACCGACAGGTGGAACGAAAAGGCGGTGCAGGTCTGCTGCAGAGTGATGGACCTGCCGCTTTCTGCCGTCGTGCGGAACCCGGGCGGGATCCTTGATCTGGATCCCGACCTGGTGATCTTCATCGAAAGGCTGGGGAAGACCGGCGACGGCCGGTACTACAACATGAGGGGCGAAGATATCAGCCGCTGCACGGACCCGCTTGACGACATCGCCGGCCCTGCGATGGGAAAGGACATTCCCGTCCTGGCCATAGGGGACGGTGGAAACGAGGCCGGCATGGCCTGCCTGATGCCCGGGATGGGCGAAATCCTTACCGGGTTCAACCACCGCCTTTCCACGGTTCCCTCGACCGTGGCCCTTCCGGTGGATGTCTCGAACTGGGGCGCCTACGCCCTGGCCTGCCTGCTTTCCTGCCGGAGGGGACAGTGGCTGGGACACGGGCCGGAAGAAGAGCGAAAGATGATCGAGGCCATGGTGTCGGTGGGGGCCGTCGACGGGGTCACGGGCCGCCGTGAATTGTCGGTGGATGGGTTGCCCGTCGAAGAGCATGCCGCCGTTGTCAAAAAATTGAGGGAAATATATGAAAGTGTGATCGGGAATCGTAGAACGTGAATCGGGAATCGTGAATCGGGAATCGGGAATCGGAAAACCCGTAAACCGTGAATCGTGAATCGGGAATCGTGAATCGGAAAGCGGAAACCGGAAACCGGAAACCGGAAACCGGAAACCGAGAAAAAACCTTGGGTCGAGGATAATGAGTCCGTAATTGTGATTCGTGAAGCATAAACCCACCGGTAAAGGAGCCTGATAATGTGACTGCAAGGCCGAGGCCCCACTATAATCTTGATGTATGGAAATGCTCCATGGAACTTGCAAAAGTGGTTTATGCCAGGACCAAGGGGTTCCCTCCGGACGAGCGATTTGGGATGACAGTTCAGATGAGGCGGTGTGCTGTATCCGTTCCTAGCAATATAGCAGAAGGAGCCTGCCGTGGGTCCCGAAAAGATTTTCTCCATTTTCTCATGATAGCAAGGGGTTCATTAGGGGAACTCGAAACCCAGTGCAGCCTTGCGTCGGCCCTGGGTTATATGCATGAAGAAGAAAGCGTATATGTGTTAACCGACAAGGTTTTCCAGATGCTATGAGGCCTGATCCGTTCTTTGAGTAGTGAACTTAGAAAAGATTAATTTCTTAAATATTTCCCCTCCACGGATGGCAGTCTTTATTCATAATCGGGATGGCAAGCACCAGTTCTTATAGTTGAAAAATCTGGACCAGACCTGAATCCTTCTTGGTTCTCGGACTAACTCTCCCCGGTTTTTGTTTTCCGTTTTCCGATTCACGGTTTTTGGTTTCCGGTTTATTCCTTTTGCCTTTGCCTTGGTTTTACGATTTACGATTCACGTTTTTTCTTTCCGATTCACGATTTACGATTTACGATTCACGATAAAGCAGCCTTTTCTCCAAGACAGGGACAAACACCAGGGCGAAGGCGGCACCGACGCCCGTCTGGGCTATGTCGGTGATTAACTCCACGGGGGCGACCTTCCACCCGTAGAGGATCCCGGCGCTGGTAGTGTAACCGGCGATCATGATGACCGCGCCGGCGGCCAAGGCCACAAGCCGTCCCCGGGGCGCCAGTTTCCCCACGACGTAACCCTCGACTCCTTTTATCACCAGGGTGAGCGGGGCCCAGAGGGGGTAGCCCAGCAGGACGTCCGCCAGGGCCGCCCCGAGGCCGCCGCAAAGGCCGCCGAAATGGGAACCCAGGAGGAGGGCGACCACGTACAGCACACCCTCGCCCAGGTTGAAATATATCCTCATGCCCGGCATGGGAATGTGGAGCATTGTGGCGACGGTCACCATGGCGGCGAGAACGGCACCGAGAGCGACCTTTTTAGCCATATTCTTGTCCATCTCGCTTTTCTCCTCCCGTTCTTGTTTGTACACATAGTCTAGACATGGTAAAGTATCATTCATAGAGCCAGTACGGGGTGGAAACGGGTCCTCCATGGACCGGTTTCAAAACGGGTATTGCCTTTTAGCGGGGTTCATGGATTATAATGCAGAAGATCGGAAGATCCCTGTTCGTCACGATCCTGGTTCTATCCGTTCCTGCCGCTTTCCTGCTGTCATGGTGGCAGGGTCACCGGTCCCTCGCGGGGCCCGTGTGCATTGACAGCGCCGTCGTGTGTAGCGAACTCGACGGCTCCAGTTGCCCTGTCGGCGAGGCTTCCGTTTTCCAGTGGGGCGGCCGCCAGGTGTGTCTGAGGTTCCATTACGAAGCGCCCAGGCCCGGTAGTGTCATGGATATCGTCTGGCGTTTCCAGGGCCGGGTCATATTCCGTGAGTCGATGAGGATCGGCGATACCAGCGGAACGAAGGCGTTCTTCCTTCTCCGCGAGGATGGGAGCCCACTCCCGGCAGGCGAATACGTCGTCGCCATCGAGAGCGACGGCAAGGAGCGTCGCCGCATCCCCTTTTCCGTCACCCGCTGATGGGGCGGAGTTCCTTTTTCCTTGAAAGGAGCCCTCGTTTTATGCATTTTTTCCTTGACAGCGCCGACATCGAAGAGATCCGGAAAGCTGTGCGGTGGGGGGTCATCGATGGCGTGACCACTAACCCCTCCCTCGTGGCAAAAAGCGGCGGCCGCGATTTCCACGGCCTGGTCCGCGAGATCGCCGCGCTTGTGGAGGGCCCCGTGAGTGCCGAGGTGACATCCCTCGACCCGGAGGGCATGGTCACCCAAGGCCGTGAACTATCGGCCATCGCGCCCAACGTGGCCGTGAAGGTCCCCATGGGAAGGGACGGGATGACGGCCTGCTCACGGCTTGCCCGTGAGGGCGTAAAGGTGAACGTCACTCTTGTCTTCACCCCCCAGCAGGCGTTGCTTGCGGCGGCGGCCGGCGCATCCTTTGTCAGCCCTTTCGTCGGGCGGCTGGACGATATCGGCGAGGACGGCATCGGCCTCGTCAGCGATATCGCCGATGCCTTTGACATGGGCGATATCGCCACCAGGGTCATCGCAGCGAGTATCAGGCACCCAAGACACGTCATTGAAGCGGCCATGGCCGGCGCGGACATAGCGACGGTACCCCTGGCCGTGCTTGAAAAGTGCTTCGACCACCCGCTCACCGCGAGCGGGATAAAACGGTTCCTCGCCGATTGGGAGGAGTATGGAAAAGAAAATGGACGCTGACGGCATGACAGAGACCCAGCCCAGAACAGAATCCCTTCCCGCGGCCGACAACGCGGCCAACGCCGAAGAGGGGGAGACCGAGACCCGGAAGATCCCCCGGCCGAGGCACAATTTCGCCAACCTCTCCGGCAGGACGTTGACCGAACTGAGAAAGCACGCCAAGGAGCTCGGGGTGACGGGCATCACCACCCTTCGGAAGGACGACCTCGTCATCGCCGTACTCAAGGAGCAGTCCGAGCAGATGGGTTTCCGCTTCGGGGGCGGCACCCTCGAGGTGCTGGCCGAGGGTTACGGTTTCCTGCGCCCCAGGGGGCTCCTGCCGAGTGACCATGATATATATGTATCGGCCTCGCAGATAAGACGCTTCGGGCTCAGGAACGGCGACCTCGTGTGGGGCCTCATCAGGCCGCCCAAGGAACAGGAGCACTACGAGGCTCTGCTCAGGGTCGAGGTCGTGAACTACTCCGACCCGGAAGAGGCCAGGAGAAGGCCCCACTTCGAGAAACTCACCCCCATTTTCCCCGATGAAAGACTGGTGCTTGAGACCAGGCGAACGGAACTGACCACGAGGGTCATTGACCTTTTCTCCCCCATAGGCAAGGGGCAGAGGGCCCTCATCGTCTCGCCTCCCAAGGCCGGCAAGACCACGGTCCTCAAGAATATCGCCAACGCAGTGACGACAAACCAGAGCGACGTGATACTCATGGTCCTTCTCGTGGACGAGCGTCCCGAGGAGGTCACCGACATGGCCCGCTCCGTCGACGGCGAGGTTATAGCCTCCACCTTTGACAGACCCGCCGAGGAGCACATGAGGGTCGCCCACCTGGCTCTGGAAAAGGCCAAGCGCCTCGTCGAGGTGGGCAGGGACGTGGTGCTCCTGCTGGACTCCATCACCAGGCTCGCCAGGGCCTCCAACCTGGTTGTGCCGCCCTCGGGGAAGACCCTCTCGGGGGGGATGGACCCCGCCGCGCTTTACTTCCCCAAGAGGTTCTTCGGCGCGGCCCGGAACATCGAGGAGGGGGGGAGCCTCACGATAATAGGCACGGCCCTTATCGATACCGGCAGCAGGATGGACGAGGTCATCTACGAAGAGTTCAAGGGGACCGGGAACATGGAGGTCCACCTTTCGAGGAAACTTTCGGAACAGCGCATCTTCCCCGCCATCGACATAACCCGTTCCGGCACGAGGCGCGAGGAGATGCTCATGGACCCCGACGAACTGCAGAGGGTCTGGACCCTGAGGAGAAGGATCACGAACGTCGACGAGGCCGAGGTGCTCAACCTCATCCTCGGAAAACTGAGGAGCACGGCCACCAACAACGAATTCCTGGCGACGATCAAACTGTCGCAGGGCAAAGAGTGAGGGGGGCACGGAGTCGATGAATGGTTGGGGACAGGGAGGTAACGGGAGACTATCCGGGAAAGTGGGGTTCTGGGCCCTTATTGGCACGATGTTGAGCGCGGCGCTGTTCCTGACGGCCTGCGCTTTTTCCACGTCGGGGGTGTCGGCCCCGTCCCTGATGGGAAGCGCGGGGAAGGCATCAGCCACCATGGACATCCCCTCGGGTTTCATCGTGGTGGATGTTTCCCACTCCATAGCCCAGGAGCCGCCCGAGGAGGGACTGGTCGCCCTGGGGGTGGGCCCCATCCCGGAAGGCCCCTCCCTTTTTGAGAAAGAACTGGTTCTGGAGGAGACCGTCCCTTCTGAGGAGACCGTCCCTTCTGAAGAGACCGCCCCGGGAGTGGAGACTGCCGAAGAGCCGAAGCTCTGGAGCGACTATTACGTCAAGCCCGGTGAGACCCTTTCGGACATAGCGACATCCTTCGGGTTGCCCCTGCGGCTTATCCAGGAAGCCAACGGGATAGAAAACCCCCACAAGCTTTCTGAGGGGCAGGAGCTGCTGATCCCGGCCGACGAAAACGCAGTCGCGGCCGTCAGGGAGGAGATAGAAAAGCGCAAGGCCGTCGACGCGGCCTCGAAGACGGTCGATAGGAATCTGGAAGTGAAGGAGTACACCGTGAAGGAAGGCGACAGTCTCTGGTCCATAGCTCACTCCTTCAACCTCGACATCAACACACTCTTTGGGTGTAACAGTATGAAGGACCCCAACTACCTCAGGGTCGGAACCGTCCTCAGGATCCCCAACCAGGACGGTGTTTTCCACAAGGTCGGCAAAAACGAGACCCTGGATGCGATCGCCAAGAAATACGGGACCCAGCCAGAACTGGTCGCCAGGATAAACGGGCTGGACGGGGCGGCCCTTGCAGCCGGTTGCGAACTGTTCCTGCCGGGCGCCAAACCGGCGACGTCGGTTTACGCCGCGCTGGGGGATCCCTCCAACAAGACGACCCAGAAATTCTCAAAACTGTTCGAATGGCCCCTCAGGGGCGGGATCACCAGCGGCTACGGCTGGAGGCGCGACCCCTTCAACAAACGCCGGGACTTCCACACTGGCATCGACATCAAGGGGCCCACCGGGAGGGTCATCCGGGCGGCCAAGTCCGGCAAGGTGGCCTACGCAGGCTGGATGGGGGGTTACGGCAGGGTCATCGTCATCGACCACGGACGTGGGTATACCACCGTGTACGGTCACTGCAGGAGCCTGGATGTCAGCAAGGGGCAGAGGGTGACCACCGGCCAGCCCATCGGCAAGGTGGGGTCGAGCGGGCGCGCCACCGGTTCCCACCTGCACTTCGAGGTCCGTCTCAACAACAAGCCCATAAACCCGCTCCAGGTGCTGAAATAGGAGCTGACCCGACCTTCCGCCCTTGTGTCATTTTGCGTATGACAAAACTTCTCTCATGCAATAAACTGGACCAGGACCATGGTGTCCTGGTCCAGTTTGTAGGTTTTGTTGCCGACCGCGGACCGCGGATCGAGAAAGCCCCTTTGTTTAAAAGTTTTGGTGATTACTCCCTATCTGGCACAAGAGGTGTAAAGTCACATATATACTGACAGAGAACAT
>MTKZ01072580.1_pt1 | contig 13748 bp, 11 predicted proteins | sample 1042781 | NCBI WGS metagenome assembly MTKZ01 (sample SAMN06212207, study PRJNA360539) | anaerobic digester metagenome | biome: Wastewater treatment plant; material: sludge; isolation source: anaerobic digester fed with sludge from wastewater treatment plant | place: Denmark: WWTP Viborg ...
TATTACCGAGGGAGGATGATACCCTCGTACCATGGCAGAGCGGGGGCCGGATGCCTGTCTTGAGGGGATTCTCGCCATTCCGGGTGAGAGACGGTGGGCGATAGACAGCATCTGCATTGTGAAGGGGGTCACAGCATACATGGTCCTTTCATTTGACGGTACGGCACTCCTCTTCTCCCTCCCGCTGCTTATCCGCCGTTCCCTCCCGGAGGAGAGTCCGCTTGACATCCCCGGTGCAGCAGGTGCGGTAGCCATGATCATTGAGCAGGTCAAGCAGAAGGCACCCTCCGAGCGTAGGCTCGGGCCGCTCACCGGCCAGGGCACCCGGTTCCCCCACCAGGTCGCCTCAATCACCGAACCGTATACCCTCGTGGCATCTCCCGCTGCCCTGGCATCCGACCTCTGGCATGCCGACCGTCGGAATTATGCGGACCGCGATGGGATCCACCTCCTTCTCCATGGTGCAGTCCCCGCTCCCGTAGAGTACGCTCCCGGTTCAATCACCACAATCACTGAAACCGTCACGAACCTGTGCGAATCGGTCACCGCCATCGCCTTCTCGGTCCCGGCCCGGGAACTGGAAACGGCCTGGATCGGAACGCTCGACCAGCAGCTGCTCAGGGAATCCCTTCCTTCGCTCGGCCTTGTCTCCTTTGTCGGGGATGAGTCACGACTAGCCCGCCAGTACACCAGGTACCGCCCCTTCTTTCGGACCGCCGGGCCAAGAGAGGAGGTGAACATCCCTTTTACCTGCCCCAGGGATCTCGAGCCAGTCGAGATCGAGCTCCCGGTCAGCAACCGGTCCGTTACCGGTCTTGGGATCCGGCAAAGGGAGGTCTTCGCGGTCGCCGGATCAAATGCCCAGGGGAAGACCACGTTCCTTGACGGGATCCTAGCGGGCATGGATGATCATGCTGCCGGGGACGGGAGGGAGCATGTCGTGACAGTGCCTGGTCTTTGCAGTGCCGAAGCAATGACCTCCCTCATGACCGGGGCTGATATCAGTATGTTCTTTTCGGCACTCCCTCCGGGAATCAATGGAACTCCCCGGGCCGCCTCCGGCATGGGCAGCGGATCGATGAACATGGCGTATCAGGTCCAGCGGGCGGTCGAGCGGGGTTCCCCGCTCCTGATCATCGATGAGGACCGGGCAGCTGCCAACCTGCTGGTCCGAAGCTGCCTGCAGACCGGGGAGATAACCCCCCTGTCAGAGATCCTGGCCAGCGACCGCGGGAAGATGGGGGAGACAGCGCTCGTCTTTGCCGCGTGTGCCATGGACACCCTGGTGGCCCAGGCAGACCGGATCATGGTCCTTGACCGGCACGTTGCGTATGCTGTAGACCGGGAATCGTTCCGGGAAAAGGTGGCCGAATCGCTGGAATGGATGGCAGGCGATCTGAGGAAAGGGAGTCAATGAACGGCATACTCCACCATTCCTGCCTGTGATAATACCAGATACGCATGCGGCATGGGCGACCGTAAGATATCTGCCCTTCCAACACAGCCAGATCAGTACTGGTGAAGTTTCCTGTTGTCCTGCACACCCATCCGGACCGGGCGTCTCGAACTTGTCCAGGCATCTCTCGAGATGCTGATCAGTAATCAGGGGCGCCGCACCCTGCTCGGGCGCCTCCTCAATACTGCCATCCCTCTGTCGTGGCCGCCACCGTTCCTCGATAAAGAGACTCTGGCAGAATTCGCCAGGATCCAGTCAGAGGGATCGGATCAGAACTTCTGCACCTGGTACTGGATCCGTTGTGGAGATGAGCGGAGCGATCGCACCCTAATCGGCAGCGGAGGGATTGCATCGGTCCAGGGAGAACCGGACACCGTGATGATCGGGTACTCGGTGCTCGGAGCGTACTGGAACCAGGGCTATGCCACCGAAGCAGTCCGCCACCTCGTCCCTGTCATCCTGGATACTCCGGGCATCCGGCGGATCACCGCCACCACCTACCCGGAGATGACAGTATCAATCCGTGTCCTGGAAAAGAACGGTTTTATTCGCGCCGGGATAGGGAGATGGAGGAAAAGGCAGGGAGGAAGGTACGGTACGGTATTTTCTCACCAGGCGGTAAAGAATCAGGAATCCCGCTCTATTGAAACACACAATAAACGGACAGGACAGGTTTCGCGACGAAAGAATGGTTTTTTTTATCCCACCCATGCCATTCAATCATAAGTCAGCCGGGTCTTCTCGTCGGTAAGAGTCGGTGAAACCAGTTCCTTCCACGCCGCTCCCTCCCAGGTGCCAAGCTTCGTATGGGTCATATAGTAATTCTGCGGAATGGGATGCGTCCCAACGATCACCTCAAGTCCATACTTCTCCCGGAGAAACTTCTTAAAATAGGAGATCCGCGGACAGGGCGGGTAGCCGACAATCATCCCGGTGGCAAGATGGACAACCTCTGCCCCGTTCTTCTTCATCTCCTGGGGTACATACTCGATGTTTCCTCCCGGGCACCCGTTGCAGGTGGCAAACCCGACCAGATCGACCTCTTTTCCCTGGTACCGGGCAAACGCTCCCTCGCGGTTGCGGAGCGCCCGCAGGCATTTGCCCCCGGCACAGGTCCGGTACCGATCGCATATGATGATTCCTAGTTTTATCGCGTCTCCCACGACACTTCCTCCGGCTAATGCTTTCTGGTACCTTAGGGGTATTCTCTTCACAAAGAAATACCCATGGCACTGCACAAACGAGGAACCCAGGGAGAATTCCCCGCTCTCACTCAGCTGACAGCGAGGTTTCCGTTGCTTGGAGATGATCGAGACCCGGCACCACCACTGGCATCCCGTTGACCTCGGCGATGGTGACGGGAAGACCATACACCTCCCGGATCAGCTCCGGGGTGATGATCTCCCGTGTCCCGGCAGCGTAGACCATCCCCTCCTTGAGAAAGAGGAACCGGTCGGCGAACCGGATAGCCTGGTTGATATCATGCATGGTCAGGATTGCTGTGAGCGAATGGGCCCGGACGATCATGCGGAGGAAGGCAAGGATCTCGATCTGGTTCTTCAGGTCGAGGCTGCTTGTCGGTTCGTCGAGGAGGAGGAGGCCCGGCTCCTGCACGAGCGCCCGTGCGATCAGGACTTTCTGGAGCTCGCCCCCGCTCATGGAATTGATCGGCCGCAATGCCAGGTGTCCGATGTGCAGCTGGTCGATGATGGCCTGGACCTTCTGGATATCCTCCCTCCGCACATCCCAGCCGATGTGCGGGCGTCGCCCGAGCAGGATGGCATCGAATGCCAGGATTGGCCCTGTCTCGCCCCGCTGCGGAACGTAGGCAAGCAACCGTGCCACCTCATCCCTCCCCAGCGAGAGGAGATCCTGGTCATCAAGAAGGATACTCCCTGCCTGGGGACGAAGCAGTGTGTTGATGCACCGGAGCAGGGTGGTCTTTCCGACGCCGTTCGGACCGAGGATGGCGAGGATCTCGTGGCGGTTGACCCGGAACTCCACCTCCTCGAGTATCTTCAGGCCATTGTACCGGAAGCTGAGCCCGGCTACCTTCAGGATCATACCACACTCCTCCCGATAAGCAGGTAGAGAAAGAGCGGGGCGCCGAGAAACGCCGCCAGGACACCGACCGGGAGGACCGCCGGGGCGATGATCAGCCGGGCGACCATGTCGGCGCCAAGCAGGAGGATCGCCCCCGCGATACAGGATGCAGGGAGGAGATACCGCTGGTCACACCCCACCACCCGGCGCATCATATGGGGGCTCACGAGCCCGATGAACCCGATGATGCCGAGGAACGATACCACGACAGCGGTGATTAACGAGGAGAGCAGCATCGCAAGCGTCCGGACCCGCTCCACATTGACCCCGAGAGTATGGGCGGTCTCGTCCCCCGCATCGATGGCATTGTAATCCCACCGGGTGAAGAAGAAATACCCGAGGGATGGCAGGACGATCACCATCATGAGCAGGAGATCGCTCCAGGTTGCCCGGCCGACATCCCCGAACGTCCAGAAAACGATCGCCGCGATCTGGTCAGCCGATGAGAAATACTGGAGGAACGTGGTCCCCGCCGTGAAGAGGGCGGCGAGCGCCACACCGACCAGGATCATCACCTCCGGCCGGGAACTCCGGTATTTCGCAACGAGGAGAAGACCCGCGGTGGCAAGCATCGCCCCGAGGAAGGCACAGATGGTGATCAGGTAGGGGTTTCGGACGACCATGGAATCCGAGATGAGGTGGGAGATCGAACCGGCCCCCAGAGCGGTGATCGCAAACGCCGCTCCGAATGCTGCGGCATGGGAGACTCCCAGCGTGTAGGGGGAGCTCAGCGGGTTCCTGAGCACGGACTGCATGACCACCCCCGCTGCAGCAAGCCCGGCCCCGGCTATCACCGCGGAGAGCACCCGGGGAAGGCGGATATGCAGGACAATGGTAGAGATATGCTCCCCCGAAGGTGAGAGGAAGGCTGCGACCACCTCCGGCAGGGGAATAAACGAGCTCCCGACCGCCAGTGCGACCAGGAACATCAGCACGAGGCCGAACCCTGCCCCTATGAGGAACAATCCCTTGCGGCGGACATACCGAAGGTATCCTTCAGGCTCGTGCAGCGGGTTCACATCAAGATGCATCGTGCCCTGCTCCCCGAACACCTGCTTTCTGTGCGATGGTCATGACCGACCGGCCGTCAACCGGAACGGTGTTCCGGACCACGAATCCCGATTCGCCGAGCATGCGGTTGTACTCCTCCATGCGGACGCTGCCCTCGAACCGAAACCGCTTTTCCTTCTTTTTCATCCCTTCCAGCGCCCAGAGGTTCCATTCAAGGTCGGCAAAGGGATCCTCTTCAGGGATGTCGATCACCTGCTTGTTGAGATAGAGCCCGCCTGGATTGAGGGCATCGGATATCTTCGGGATCAGGGCAGGCATCTTCCCGGAGGGGTTTGACGAAGAGAAGAGGATATCATATCCCGTACCAAGGGGATCACGGAAAAAGTCACCATCGTGGGTCGTGATCCGTTCCTGTGCTCCATACCGCCGGATCATCTCCCGGGTTACCGGGGTCACCTCGGGCAGATCAAAGACCACGGCCGAGAGATCAGGATTTTTCCGGGTGAGGGCGATAGCATACAGTCCGTGACCGCCTCCGAGGTCGAGCAACCACCGTGCAGAAGGGAACTCGGGGAGGGAAGAGACAATTCCGGCGACCCGCTGCACCAGTCCGCACCGGCTCTGTTCAGCCATGGCCGGGATGACCCGCTCCCTGAACTGCTCCCCCCGGGGATACACAACGGGGCCTTTTGGCAGGATATCCGGGAGGCGGGAGAAGAGCGAGGCAAATTCCTTCATCTGGGCGATCGCAGCCTTCTGGCTGAACCGGGAATCGGGGAGGAAGAAATCGCGGGTGGCTGCCGTGACCTGGTAGTTCCCTGATCGGTCATGGGAGAGAACACCGGTACGCACCAGTCCCTCGCAGAGAGGTCCGGCGATTCCGGGATGAGCCCCCGTTTTCCCGCATATAGCCGCCAGCGATGCGGGTTCCCTGCAGGCCTCAAAGATCCCTCCCTCATATGCCGTGACAAAGGCCTGGAACAATCGCAGTCCACCGAGCGCCTTCTCGAGGAAGTGAAGGGGTGCCTCGGTTCCTGATGCAGGAGTCTCTTCGAGCGAGAAGGGATTGGAAGAGGAAGGGACCATCAACCATCCCTCATGAGATCTGGCTGAAGGGCACAAAGCCCCCGAAGATCTGCTTCATCTCCGCATACACCGGTTTCCCGTCAAGCATGGTGTAAATCTCGTCAGCCTTCTGTTCCGGGTCAACCTCCACAAATTGGTCAGGATACAGGATCTTCCCAATGAAGTAGGCGTCGGCAAGCACCGTGTCGTAGTTGTTGGCGTACCAGTTGTAGGGCATGACCCCATAGACCCTCCCCTCCCTGACGGCATCCAGGGACTGGTACACGGGGTCCTTCAGGTCCTCGACCACGAGGGAATAACTGGCCTCATCGATGAATATGACATCGGGGTTCCATGAGAGCAGTTTCTCCTTGTCGATCATGATCTGGCCACCAGTCCCGGCCTCGGCTGCAACATTGTTCCCGTTTACCATGGCAAGGGGGGCATACACGGGATCTGTGGAGAGGAGCCCATGGGCACCGTTATAGGCGATCCCGCCAACATAGACCGAGGCCTTCTTACCAGCAGGGATCCCGCTGGTCCGCTCCTGGAGATCGGCCAGGGTGGCATTGATATAGCTGATGACATCCTCGGCACGCTGCTCTTTGCCAAGGACCGTGGCCATGGTTCGCAGGGATGAGTAGAACACCTGCCGGTTTTTCCCGAGGTCGCCCGAGATGAGCGAGATGACCGGTACCCTGCTCTTCTCCTGCAGGGCATCGGCATCCTTCCCGGTCACGAACGTCACGAACACCACATCGGGCTTCTGGAGCGCAACAAGTTCAGGATCGCCGCTTATCCCCCCGATAAAAGGGCGGCTGGCAAGTTCAGGATGGGCAATATTATACGGTCGATCAATCCCCGAGGGCATGCCAGAGACCGTTCCATTGGCATCCTGCTCCCGGATGTCAACCCCGACAACCTTGTCCTCTTCCTGGAGATAGACAATCATCCGGAGCGCCCCTGCACCAATCCCGATAATACGGTCGGGGTCCACGGGAGCCGGCACCGTCCGGTTCATCATGTCAACAACGCTCACAGTCTCCTCTCCTCTGGGCGTCATCCCCTTATCATTCGGCGACACACATCCAGCTGAAAGAAGCCCTGCAATGACGATACAACAAGTCACGAGAGAGAGTGGTCGTATAAACCTCATACTTTTATTCTTAATCGTAGCATCTATTAAATGATTTCATAATAATTTGTAAACATTGTCTATAATACTTAAAGCATTATTATGATATAATATAACAATTTTAAAATAATTATTACACGTGTTTCTGATACCTCCCCCTTCGAAAAATCGAAAACCCACGGTTACCCTATCGGAAAAGAACCGTGCGAAAATTTCAATGAACCCCAGTATGACAATTCCTGCTCCGGAATGAAATCATATAGTTGGATTTTATCCCCTCCATTGACGTGCATTTTCCAATCGGGGAAGGTAACGAGAGACGTAGTCCCGTCATGTGCAATCATTAAGACTCAGACGTTCATATCTTCTCCCCCTGTTGTTCCGTATCGAAACACCGGAAGACCAGGCCTGATAAGGAGGGGGATCCCTATCCCTAACTATATACCCATCCATGCGAGATGGTAAAGTGAGCCAGTCATGGAGAATGATGCTATCGTCTTCCATGGAACCCTGCAACAACTGCTGGGAAAAGTGGAATCCGGCGAGATGATCCCGAAGTTACAGGCCTCGCACGCCCCTATGTGCAAATTTTTCACCGCCTACTACGTTATCAGTGGTATCCGCCATGTCGTCCCCCTCGTCCATGGCCCCACGGGGTGCCCCCTCTACATGTCCGATTTTGTCAGGACCAGGGAATGCTGCGAGATCCGCGGGATCCCGCTCGAACCGACCGCTTGTACCGCCCTTGACGAAAGCCACGTCATCTACGGAGGGGAGGGAAAACTCCTTGAAGCGGTGAAGGAAGCCTATGTAAAGTACCATCCTGACCTGATCGTCATACTCTCCTGCTGCTGTTCCGGGATCATCGGGGATGATGTCGAGAGTATCGCCCGCGAAGCCGAGAAGCTGGTCGGTTGCCGGGTGCTCGCGCTTAAAAGCGAAGGATTCGGAGGTGACTTCCGGAGCGGGTACGAGGATGCGTTCAAACTGATCATGGAGCTGATGGACCCCCCTACTACGAGCATGAAAGGGACCATCAACATCCTCGGTGCCCGCTGGGGCCCCTCACCAACCGAGTTCTCCTGGGACATGGATGAGATAGAACGGCTCCTTGCCCTTGTCGGAGTAAAAATAAACGCTATCATCGCGGGAGGCTGCACGGTCGAGCAGATAAGGCACGCCTGCGAGGTCGAACTGAATGCTTCATGGTGCTACGACTGGGGGCAGAAACTGGGTGACCTGATGCAGGAACGGTTCGGCATCCCGTACAGCCGGACCGGGCAGCCGTACGGGCTGGAGGCAACAAAAGAATGGCTGCTCGGCGTTGCAACCCCCCTTGGGATGGAGGAACAAGCCCTTGCCGTGATCGAGAAGGAGACAAAAGAGGTTGCACCGGAGATCGCCTACCTTGAACAGGCACTATCAGGGAAAACTGCCATCATCGAGATTTCAGAATTCCCCGGGCCGATCCGGGCCCTCTCCCTTGCACGGATGGCAGCGGAGTTTGGAGCACATCCCGTCGTCATCAATGTGCACCCCTACACGATAAAGGAGCGGATGCCGAGCATCAAGTTCCTGCTGGAGAGGGGGGTCAACCCGGAGGTGATCCTGACACAAGGCCTCTTCCGGCTGGGGAGTTTCCGCTCATCAAAAGAGACCGAATTGGAGCTTGAGGCAATCGTCAGGCAGTATGACAAACCCCTCTTCTTTGGCAACTCCGGCCGCTTCCCCCCCTGCCCGGTCGTGAACCTGACCCTCATGAACCCGATGTTCCAGCCTCAGTACGGCTTCCGGGGGATCAAGAACATCGCCGCTCTGGTGCGACAGGCACTCGAACACAAGGACCTTCCCCGGTCCCGCCTTTTCAGGGGGATGCTGTATGGAACAGGGACACCCCAGTGAGACCGCGGGCGTACCATCCCGCGAGAAATGCATCGATCCCTACCTCCGCTGTGCGTTCAACGGGGCAGCACAGACTGCCCTTGGCGTATCGGGCTCCGCCCTTCTCGCCCATTCACCCCAGGGGTGCGAATATCTCGTCAACAACGCGTTTGCCTCGCAGGAGTGCGACTATATGGAGACCGTCACCCTCTGCACGAAACTCTGCGTGGACGAGATCGTGCACGGTGGCGAGGAGTTGCTTGCACGCACCATCCAGGAAGCACGCGACCTCCCTATCTCGGTCCTGTTCGTGATCAGTGCCTGCGGCCCCGAGATTGTCGGTGACGACATTCGTGCCGTCTGCGAGACCCTCCAGCCAGAGGTGAAGTTCCGGCTCATTCCGATCCAGTCCCCTGGCTTCCGGGGATCACAGTACGACGGCATCGATAGTGCCCTGGATACGATCCTGAAGAGCCTGGTGAAGGAGAACAATGAAAAGATCCCACACTCCGTCTGCCTCATCGCCCCGCACGCAAACGCCAATCCGACCTTGACGGCAGACCTTGCATGGGTAAAACAGGTTCTCTCGAGGATGGGAATCCCTGTTGTTGCCACGCTCACCCACCGGACACCCCTTTCCGAGATCGAGCATGCCGCATCTGCCGAGACATCACTCCTGCTCTCCCATGATGCCGGGCAGAATGCCGTGGAGTATCTCAAAGAAGCCCATTGCATCGAGCCGATTGGCAGGGGGATCCCGCTTCCTATCGGAATGACCAACACCCAGCGCTGGCTGGCGGCTCTTGGAGAACGGTTTGACCGCCAGAAGGTCGTCGAAGAGATGATTGCGGAGGGTGAACGGATGGTGATGGCAACCTGCCGGCGCAAATGGCCGATGGCCCGGTTCCTGTACCGGACCCCTGCCGCAATCGTCTCTGATGCCACGGTGGGAATCCCGCTGGTCAGGTTTATCACCGAGGAGATGGAGATGACCCCGGAACTGGTTGCCCTGTACACTTCACACCGTCCCGTGCGGGACCTGCTTGAAAGTGAACTGAAAGACCTGAAGCTGACACCGAAGGTGATGTACGGGGCGGATGTATACCGGACGAGGATGAGCCTCCTGGAAACAAAGCCCCGGGTCATCTTCGGGAGCACCATCGAGCGGCATGCAAGCGAAGGACTCTCCCCGGTCTACACGGTTGAGGTGGTGAGAATGATCCGCCAGTTCCGGATGATCAACCGGGAATACTTTGGGTATACCGGAATCCTGAACCTGTTTGAATGCGTCCAGAATGAATGGATCATGGGATGGCGTTCGAAGGAGCGACGGTACGGGGCAGAGTGGTGAAGAGCATGAGACAGATCGCGATATATGGGAAAGGAGGCATCGGGAAGAGCACGATCGCCTCGAACCTGTCTGCAGCACTGAGCAAGAGGGGACATACGGTGATGCAGGTCGGCTGTGATCCCAAGAGGGACTCGACAAGAATCCTGGCAGGAGGGCGCTTCATCCCGGCGGTCCTTGAAGAGCACAGGGAACAGCTGAGGGTTGGCAGGGATGAATATGCCATCAAGCTGGGGAATATCATCTACAGATCACCAGGCGGGATCTACCTCGTTGAAGCCGGGGGCCCGGAGCCGGGTGTCGGGTGTGCCGGCCGGGGGGTGCTGACCGCCCTGCAGATCTTAAAAGATCTCAATGCCTTCGAGACCTATGGGATCGATGTGGCGATCTACGATGTCCTCGGCGACGTGGTCTGCGGAGGATTCTCGATGCCCATACGAGAAGGGTTTGCAAAGGAGATCTACCTCATCTGTTCCGGGGGATTCATGAGCATCTATGCAGCCAACAACATCGCCCGGGCAGTGCAGCGCCTGGCAAAGCGGGGAGATGTCGGGCTTGCCGGGATCATCTGCAACAGCAATGGCAACGAGGCGCTCGAGCATGCCGTCATCCCGGCCTTTGCAGAGAAGCTCGGGACATCGTTTGTCCGGTTCGTCCCGAGGAGTCCCGTGATCCAGGCCTGCGAGCTGGAAGGCAGAGCCGTGGTCGAGCATGCCCCAGACTCGAAGGAGGCCGAGATCTTCAGGGATCTTGCGAAAGCGATCATGGAGAACGCTTCCCGGGTGATTCCAACCCCGGTGGCTGAACTCGCGGAGCTCGAAGCGATGTACCGGGAACACATCCCGAAACAATAAGGAGATACGCCCGGTCCGGATGAACTCAACTAACCTTCTTTTCTGATGCACTCCCTCTCCAGAACCGCACCTGATCCTCAGCAACGTGAATATCAGTCCATGTACCGGTAATAGGCAAGCTTCACCAGTTCGGCGCAGATGAAGAATGCGACCACCAGGCCGAGGATGATCCCGAGCGCCGGAAGCGAGGGCGGGATAAAGGAGAAGAGCGTCTGCCCAAACGAGGTGTATGGGATGAGGATGGTCAGGGCGGCAGCAGCCACCGTCAGCCCGATGACATACCCAGACGGACGGCTCGCCTTGTAGAACGGGAGCCGGGTCCTGATACAGAAGAGGAAGACAAGCTCGGTCAGGATGCTCCCGATGAACCAGCTGGTCTGGAGCACCCCGGCCCCTGATCCTACAAAAATGGCAAAGAACGCGAAGTCATCGACGGTGCTCACCACCCCGAGGAGGGTTGCGATCAGCACGATCTCCTTCAGGTCATAATGCCCGGGCCGCCTGAGTTCTGCCTCGTCCACGGTATCGGTGGCGATCGATATCATAGGGAAATCGGAGAGGAGGTTGACAAGCAGGATCTGCAACGGCAGCATCGGGAGGAAGGGGATGAAGAGCGAGACGATGGCAATCGCATAGAAGTTCCCGAAGTTGGAGGAGAGGGTGGCTTTCAGGTATTTGACGCTGTTGGCAAAGACCGCCCTCCCGCTCCGGATCCCCTCGATGATCACCTCGAGATTCTTCTGGAGCAGGATGATATCGGCAGCTTCCCGGGCGATATCGGCCGCACTCTCCACCACGAGCGACACCCCGGCTAGCTTGAGGGCCGGGGCGTCATTGATCCCCTCTCCCAGGAACCCGACCGTCCGGGTCCGCTGGAGGGTCTGGATGATCTCGTACTTCTGCTCAGGGGTGACCCGGGCAAAGACCGCATGCTCGTGCATCGCCTGCTCCCTCTCGTACGGAGGCAATGCCATCAGGGCTGCTCCGGTGATCACCATACCTGGATCCCTGATCAGGCCGATCTCCATCCCAACGGCACCCGCAACCTCGGCACTGTCCCCCGTGATGATCTTGATCGCTACCCCAAGCTCCCGTGCCATCTCGACGGCATGGAACGTGGAGGGCTTGATCGGGTCGGTGAACGCGATGGCACCGAGAAACTCGAGGTCCTGGATATCAGCCGGGGTAAACCCAGTGGTCCCGGGCGGCATCCCCCGCTTCGCAATCGCGATCGTCCGTTCGCCCGCCCGTCCCTTCTCTGAGAGCCAGGAGGTGAGGGCTTCCCGCTCCTGCCCCTGGAACGAGGGAGACACCCGCAGGATCTCCTCGGGGGCACCACGGACGACCATCACGATCTCGCTCGCACTGCGGACCAGCACGGCGTTCTTCCGCGTGTGGGGATCGAAGGGCAGTTCGCCAAGACGCTCTGAGATCCCGATCTCCACCCGTGGGAACCGCTCGGCACCCTCAACGATCGCAATATCAAATGGCTCGGTCTTCTCCTTGGTCTCTGCCACGGCCAGGAGAGCATAGGAGAGGAGACGGGGATCTGCCCCGGGAGAGAGCCCGGTCACCGACAGGGTATTCTTGGTCAGGGTCCCGGTCTTGTCCGAACAGAGTATCTCAATGCTCCCGATATCCTCGATCGCCGTGAGCCGTTTCACCACCACGTTCTGCTGTGCCAGCTGCAGGGCCCCCTTCGAGAGCGACACCGTCGTCACGACAGGAAGAGCTTCCGGGACCACGCTGACCACGAGCGCGATGGAGAAGACCACCAGTTCGATGATATCCACTGAGTCTCCCTTCAGGAGCAGGTTTGCCACGAACACGAACACCAGGGTAACAAGGATCATCCGCAGGATGAACCGGCTGAACCTGCCGATCCCTTTCGAGAACTCGCTCTCCTTCGTGGTCTCTACCGTCAGTTTTGCGATCGTCCCCATAGCCGTGCGGACCCCGGTCTCCACCACCACGGCAACGGCCTCCCCCCCGACGACAGAAGTGCCGGAGAAACAGAGGTTGTGGCTCTCATATATCGTCTGCGGTTCGACAGGGAGGAGTTCCGGCCGTTTCGGGACCGCGATCGACTCACCGGTGAGCACCGTCTCGTTGACGACAAGGTTCTGCGACCGCAGGACTCTCACATCGGCCGGGACCATGTCCCCGGGCACGATTTGGATGATATCCCCGGGCACGAGGATGCGGGAGTCGATGGTGTGCCACCCGGCATCCCGTTTCACCCGGCTCTTCGGCCTGATATACTGCTGCAGTGCCCGGAGCGACTGCTCCGACCGGTATTCCTGGTAAAACCCGAGCGCTGCGTTGATGATCACAAACCCGATGATCACTGCCGCATCGATATATTCGCCAATGACAAGGACGATGAGCGCTGCCACGAGGAGCAGGTAGATGAACGCCGACCTGAACTGCCGGAGCGCGATCTCCCACCATTCGACCTTATCGGCGGTGATCTCATTGAATCCCGATTGCCGTAATCGTGCGTCTGCCTCCCCGGACGAGAGTCCATCCGGAAGCGACGTCCCCAGCTGCTCCAGGATCTCCTCTTCCGGCAGGGTGGCAACGGTAAAAACGGTCATCAGGAGTGCGGTTCGCCTCTCACCATACTATCATGATGATTCGTCTTAAGAGATTTGAACCCATGTTTGATAGAGGCAGAGAATAGAGGTAAATGCTTGGATAATCTCGATATTATTTATAGAAAATTATAAATGAAAGAAGTTAATTATTCCCATTTATGACAGACACCGCTCTTACCGCTCTCCTCTACAACCTTGAACGATGGAGACTTTGGGGTACCATTATTATCACTATCCTTGGCCTTTTCATTGCAGTTGGGGTTATATTCATCCTATTGAGGGTTGATGAAATAGATGC
>MTKZ01000196.1_pt2 | contig 13745 bp, 9 predicted proteins | sample 1042781 | NCBI WGS metagenome assembly MTKZ01 (sample SAMN06212207, study PRJNA360539) | anaerobic digester metagenome | biome: Wastewater treatment plant; material: sludge; isolation source: anaerobic digester fed with sludge from wastewater treatment plant | place: Denmark: WWTP Viborg ...
CACAATCTGCCGGGCTAGTGTATCATTTATAGACGGGAGAGCGGCAACTTGTTCCACGCTGGCCTCGCGGAGCCGTGCGACCGAACCGAAGGTCGTCAACAACCGTTTCAACCTTGTTTTTCCCACGCCCGGGATGTCCAGCAGGGTGCTTGTCAGCCTTGCTTTGGACCGTTTCTTGCGGTGAAATGTAATTGCAAAGCGGTGTGTTTCATCGCGTACGGCGCTGAGCAAATGTACCACGGGGCCATTCTGAGGCGGCACAATGGGATTGCTTCGACGGGGGATGAAGAAGCGTTCATAGGAGGTCTGCCCGTTTTCCGACCGTGCTTTGGCTATGGCGGCATGGGGCAGGCTTTCCAGGCCAAGGGTTTTTAAAACGGCGGAAGCGACGTTCAGATGGCCCTTGCCCCCGTCTATCAGGACCAGGTCGGGCAGGTCGTTCTCCCGCAACGCCCGGCCATAACGTCGGAGAAGGGTTTCGCGCATGGCGGCAAAATCATCCTGGCCGGTGGTCTGTTTAATGGTATACCGGCGATACCGGTTTTTCGCGGGAATCCCCTGTTCGAAAACAACCATGGCCGCCACGGTTGAATCGCCTTGTATTGTGGAAACGTCAAAGCATTCGACGCGTTCGGGAAGCCGGGGCAGGTGCAGCGTGGTTTGTACCGCTTCCAGGGCTTCCCGGGCCGCCTTTTCGTGTCCTTTTCGCTCGATGAACGCGCGTTGTGCGTTGCTTTCGGCCAGCCGTATCAGATGGGCTTGCGGTCCCCGACGCGGGACACGCAGCCTCACCGGCGCACCGCGTTTCTCAGTGAGTACCTCTTCCAGCACGGCCATTTCTTCCAGGGCGGCCGGCAGCAAAATTTCCCCCGGGATGTACGGCGCCGAGTCGTAGTATTGCAGGAGAAAGGAACCGAAAAGTTCTTTCAGGGGTACTTCAACCCGGTCGAAGCCAAAGGTATCGCCGCCTACCATGGCGTTATTGCGGTAATACAGGCTTTGGATTTGCAGGAACTGACCTTCCGCATAATATCCGAACACGTCCCGGCCGCCGGCGGGGCCCGGCACAACGGCGCGCTGCGGCTCCACGGTAACCCGCAGGTCGGCCAGCCGATCGCGTATCAGTGCCGCCTCCTCGAAGCGAAGCGCTTCGGAAAGGGCCGTCATTCTGGCACGCAACCGTTTTTCGAGTTCATTGCTGCGCCCTTCCAGGACCATGAGTGCCTGGTTGACCATATCGGTATAGGCGTCGGGCGTTATCAACCCGGTACATGGGGCATGGCATTGTTTCATCTGGTAATAGATGCAGGGACGCTTCCTATTCGCCAGAACATGGTCCGAACAGATACGCAGGGGAACCAGGCGTTGCAGCTGATTTATGGTCTTGCGGGCGGCACGCGTGTCGTGATAGGGGCCGAAGTAACGGGCTTTGTCCGGCTTGCATCGGCGTACCACAGTCAGCCTTGGAAACCGTTCCGACGAGTTGAGGCGGATACTGATGAAGGTTTTGTCGTCCCGAAGCCGCACATTATAACGGGGTTTATGGGCTTTAATCAGACTGTTTTCCAGCAGCAGGGCTTCTTTCTCCGTATCCACCGTAAGGTATTCAACGGCGGCCACCCGGAGCATAAGAAACTTGACACTGTACCTGCTGTCGCTCATATTGATATAATTACGGAGTCTTGCCCGCAAATTTTTCGCCTTGCCGACATAAAGGATGTTCCCTTCCGCGTCGCGCATTAAATAACAACCCGGAAGCGTGGGCGCCTCGCTGATATCCAGCTTCGCGTCGGACGGGGGAACCTGAATCTGGTTTTGCTTTTTTGACATGGAAACCCTTTGTGCCTGGCCTTCTGGACGGACATCCCCGGAACCTGCTACCCGGCACGGAACAGCGAGATAAGAATACATGAAACAGCCCCAATCAGTAAACACTTCAGGTGACCCTTCTCCGCGGATCCTGCGCACCCTTTTGCTCCTGGGGCACCTCTTGCTGATAGCCTGTCTGTTGACATGGTTGATTTGCTATCTTACACTTGGCGCACCCTACCAATATAATTGGTGGATTATTTTGTCCGCAATCTTTTTGGGACGGGCAGCGGCGGTGGGCTCCGGCCTGGAGATGGGATTCAGTCCGATTTTTTTATTTTTCCAAACCGCCTTTGCCGACCTTCTCATTACCTTTTATGTCTACCCGATTTTCGTGCGCGGGTATCGCCACCTGACCCGTGTTCCCTATATCGGGGGATATTTAGATAACCTGCATCAGGTCGCCCTCAGTTATGAATCCACGATGAAACCTTATGGAATTGTCGGACTCATGCTGTTTGTCATATTTCCCTTTTGGAGCACCGGAGCCCTGGTCGGGGCTATCCTGGGGTTTCTGATAGGGCTCCCCGTTATCACCACCCTGGTATCGGTAACCGTCGGTAATTTAATCGCCATCGGGGCTTGGGTATGGTTATATAACTGGTTGACTGAATGGAACCGGGGGGTGGCGGTGGTGGTGCTGGTGCTGATTTTCGCGGTCGCCATTATGGGGATAGTGGTAGGTGTTCGAAACAAAAGGCGGCAGAAGAGAAACGCCGCCAAAAGTGTTGATAGGACCGTGGCAGATGCGGAAGCGTCGCTGCGCAATACCGGCGGCACTGTAGAGGACGGTTTTAACGATGCGCTTGTTTCTGCGGATAAAAATTCAGCCGATACTGAATGGTGACTCATATTGTAAATGTGCGTTGTTCCCTGTACTGTTAGAAGGGGGCGCAGGGGAGTGGTGATCGGTCTGTGCACTGGCGGTGGGAATATCGTGGTGGCGGAAGCAGGTATGTTTGTATTTTTTCGGCACTTTACGTCATAATCAACCCTATAAAGTCTTTTGCGGCGATTCCGTTGGCAAAAAAAAATTATGAGTTTCATTTATTGCCAAGAGGACCGTTATGCTCTGGTTTAGTTAAAGAATCCATAAACAACGCGTCATTCCGGTTATTTGCGGAGAAAGAAAGGACGTGTAGCGGCGATGGTGCCAGGCTGCGAAAAGACCGGACAGATGAGTATTTATTCCAGACGGCTTGGTAGATAAGAAGAGGATTTTTTATGACACTTAGACACTTGGTTCTGGCCTTGGCTTTGGTCTTTGCCACGGTTCTTACCGGCTGTGATTATCTGCGTCCCAATGGGAACTTTATTGTCTCGCCTGAATCCGGAGTGGCCCCGCTGGCGGTAACCTTTGAAAACCGTTCGCTTCCGGGAATATTGCCGATTACCGGGTATGAATGGGATTTTGGAGACGGCAGTCCCATTGTCACAGAACCAGCTCCGGGGCATACCTATGAGACGCCGGGCTCTTACACGGTCACCTTGACGACACGAAACTTCTTATGCCGGGATGTTTTCAAACGGGAAGGAATTGTTACTATCTTTCCTGGAAATCTGGATGTTATGGTGGACTTTGCGATAAGCCCGGCGGAAGGACAAGCCCCCCTGCCCGTTTCCTTTACTGATACATCCAAATTGGATAGTTTTAATGTTCAAGGATGGTTTTGGCAATTTGGAGACGGCGGTACTTCTTATTTGAGGAATCCAAAGCATACCTATAGGCAGGCGGGAGACTATACTGTTATCCTTTCTGTAAGCACTGAAATGGGAACTCTTCGACGGGTTAAAACGAAAGCCGTGAAAGTGTTCTCTATTGAGGGCGAAGCTGCCGAAGGCGAAGCTCCCGTCGAAGGCGAAACCCCTACTGAAGGCGAAGGTGAAGCGCCTGCAGAAGGCGAAGGTGAAACCCCTGCTGAAGGCGAAGGCGAAACCCCTGCTGAAGGCGAAGGCGAAACCCCAGTCGAAGGCGAGGGCGAAACCCCGTCTGAAGGCGAAGGCGAAACCCCAGTCGAAGGCGAAGGTGAAACCCCTGCTGAAGGCGAGACGGTGGAAGGGGAAGGCGAAATCAATGTAGAAGGAGAAACGCCTGAAGAAGGTGAAGGAGAATCTACTTCTGAAGGCGAGACTGTGGAAGGCGAAGGTGAGATCCAAACTGAAGGTGAAGGGGAAATGCCCGTAGAAGGCGAAGCCCCGATAGAAGGCGAAGGCGAATCTGCCGAAGGTGAAACCCCTGTGGAAGGTGAAACGCCTGTTGAAGGGGAAGCGCCAGGCGAAGGTGAAGGGGAATCTCCTTCTGAAGGCGAGACCGTGGGAGGCGAAGGCGAGACCCAAACTGAAGGTGAAGGCGAAACGCTCGTAGAGGGTGAAGCCCCGGTGGAAGGCGAAGCTCCTGCAGAGGGCGAAGTCACGACAGAAGGTGAAGGCGAAGCTGCCGAGGGTGAAGCCCCGATAGAAGGTGAAGGTGAAGTTCTTGTCGAAGGCGAAGGTGAAACCCCCGTTGAAGGCGAAGGGGAAGTCCTTGTTGAGGGCGAAGGTGAAACCCCCGTTGAAGGCGAAGGGGAAGTGCCTGCTGAAGGCGAAGCCCCCATTGAAGGCGAAGGGGAAGTGCCTGTCGAAGGCGAAGCCCCCGTTGAAGGCGAAGGGGAAACCCTACTGGAAGGTGAGGAGGAGCCCCTTTATGATTGTCCGCCAGGCACAATATACGCCCAATCAGCGACGGATCCGGGGATAACGGAGTATCTGCCTGCGTATTACTTAAGCAACGACAGTGTGCGTCCCCGCGTCTGGGAAAATTTATACACCGCATCATCCGTATACTTGGCCGACACTATTTACGATGTACATTGGTGGGGTGTTGAGGTGGATGCTGGCGGGTTGCCCTGTGATGCCGCACTCACTTCATTTATCATCGATATCGCTAACAAAAATTACACCCCCATAAGAAGTTACACGGTGGATGTCGACAGAACCCCGGCCAATTTTACCATTACGGTTGACAGTGTGGAATTACCGGTATATTCCTATACAGCCATGTTACCCACCCCCTGCACTGTTTCGAATACCACACCGAGTTTCATCAACATCCGAAAGAATGGTTCCGTGCAGCCCGGATGCTCTTTCGGCTGGCTCAACACAGCTTCAGGTGGGGGGGATATGTGGCTGGACCACGCTGCCGGAGTGACGGATCAGCCGGAGTGGATACAGGATAACCTCGCATTTTGCCTTACCAATACGGGTGCTCCCCAGGATCCCGGTGAACGCTTCGCCATTAACATCAAGCGTACAGCGGAAGGAGATTTGAGTTACACGCCCGGTGAAGAGGTTACAATCACATTGCGGCTGGAACAGTATGGCAAAGGCGATATATCAGCGTTGACACTCAAGGAGCAGCTGCCGGAAGGATGGATGTACCGAGGAATGGCTTCAGGCAGCCTTCCTGATGACTATCCTGCCGACGGTACCTCCGGTGAACTTATATTTTCATGGAATACGGAGCCCGAATTCCCCTTCGAGATCAATTATCTTGCCATGGCGCCGGTCAGTGATGAAGTGCAATTGTTCACAGGCGTGGCATCCTACCCGGTTTTGGGCGAGACGTTTTTTTCCAACGAAGTGCAGACCCAGTTCCGGCGTTACCAGACTGTTCTGGAGACGGATCGTGTAATCAATGAGAAGCACTATGCTTCAGGTCAGAATTTGGATATTACTATTCCCTTTCAGCGCTTTGGCGTGGAAATCCCGCTGGTGCTCGGTTATGTTGAAATACTGCCCGATGGCTGGGTATTTAAGGAAATTGTGGAAGGCGGCGGGATAGAACCGGAAGTGTTTCCGAAGGCGAACGCAACAGGCACGCTTGAATTCGCCTGGTTTTCACCTCCGCCCATGCCGGGATCTTTCACCTATCGTGTTTACGCGCCCGGTAACGCCACCGGCCTGGCGCGTTTTTACGGGTATGGCCTGTATCGTTTTACGGACAGGCAATTTTTTACCGCGCGGGTTGAGACCGTTCTTCCGCGCATTCAGGGTGCGTAACAGCGGGTGCCGTCTCATACTACCCGCAGTATATAAGCTGGGAAGTGAAAACTTTAACAGAATAAGCGGAACATGAAAACAAGGCCACCGGCATCGTTCCGCGGAATAACGCGACAGGCAAGTCCGGGGCACATGGGGAACTAACCATGATAAAAGGAAAACCAGTGAATACATTAATGAAAATGACGCTAGTTATTGTCGGTCTGATCGGGCTTTGCCCGTGGGGGTATGCGCAGGAAGAGGCGATTCGCATTGATTCCAACCTGCCCACGGACCCGCGCACGCGGATTGCCGTGCCACCTTTTGCCGTGGCGGACCCGCAACTGCAGCCGATAGCGCAGGAAATGACTCAGGTGCTTGCGGACGACCTTGAATTTTCCGGCCTGTTCATAATCCTGCCGGCTTCCCAGTACCCGGCGGGTTTTACAGGCCTGCCGGCGGATGCGGGCGGCCTCGATCTGCCTGCATGGCTGGCCGTCCGGGCGGAGAATCTCGTGTATGGGTATATATATCTCGAGGGTAATACACTGGTCGCGCAATTCCGGTTGTTCGATTTGTATTCCAGCACCCAGCTCTACGGGCAGGAAGTGCGGGTGGACCGGGTTCATTACCGGTTGGCTGTCCATCGTTTTTCAGAGGAGGTCATACGCCAAGTGGACGGCGTGCCGGGCGTTGGCACCTCGGAAATCTTTTTTGCAGGCCTCTCCGGAGCGAACGTCAAGGAGATTTATGTTGCCGATTACGACGGCGCGAATGTCCGCAAGTTGACCAGCCATCAGTCCCTTTCTATTATGCCGGAGGTGTCTTCTGACGGCGGCAGTATTGCCTACCTGTCTTATAAGGACCGCTACTGTTTCTTGTACGTTTTTGACCGCGCCAGCGGCGGATCTCATGCTCTTTCCAAGGAGGTGGGCCTTAACAGCGCCGCGGGATGGGTTCCCGGAGGACAGCGCCTGGCGATGACCTTGAGCAAGGACGGCAACGCGGAAATTTATCTGCGGGATAAAAACGGTGGCAATTCCGTTCGTCTTACTCAAAACAAGGAAGGTGACACTTCGCCCTGCTTTTCCCCTGATGGCGGGCGTATCGCTTTTATCAGTGACCGGGCGGGGCGGCCCCAGATTTATGTCATGAATGCGGACGGGTCGGGCCAGACACGCGTGTCCTTTCACGGCGGCGCCGCGTATGACCCGGCCTGGTCGCCGGATGGGAAGATGATTGCTTTCGTGTCCTCCTCTTCGGGAGAGGGGTTTGAAATATATGTCATGGGCGCCGATGGTTCGAATCCCGCCCGGCTCACCAACACCAGCGGGGTGAATGAAGCGCCCAGCTGGTCTCCCGACTCCCGGCATATTGCATTTTCATCCACGAGAAACGGACGGCCTGAACTCTGGACGGTCACGTTAAGTACGAAAATGGAACGGTCCATTTCCCGTATCAACATGAGTGCCGAAGGCCCGTCATGGGGGCCTCGCCGCAAATGACGGGAACCAAGGGGTATTTCTGTGCGGCAGGCGTCGCCCTTGGTCTGGCTTGGTGTGCACAACGCGCGTGATTTTTTCATATGAAGCATCTATCTTCCCCCGAAGGAGGAATGCCCGGGTGCGAGCCACGATGCATGAACGTCTTCAAAAATATGCGTTTACAATATATATAACTTGGTAAAACAGCCCATAAAGACGCGGGTATTTCCGCCACGGCCGGCTTGCGGTGGTTCAGCGTATGGTGTTTAAAACATCCAGGATCTATAGGACAAAAAGTTGCTTCTTCGCGTGTTTCCTCGGGGTGACCTGTTTCGTGTCGGCGGTGCACGGTGATGTAATCGTTCTGAGCAACGGTGATACGTTGTCCGGGACCTTTTCCCGGATTCGCGACAATACGCTTGTCTTCCGCACCTCCCTTGAGGGACAGATGATGACACTCCTGGATAATGTGCGCACCGTTTCATCCGGAACTCCGTTCTATATAGGCCTTATGAATGGACAGGCGCACTACGGCAGGTTTGGCGTGCGGGAGGGCGTCCAGGTGATTCTGCCCCTCGATGGCGGAGCGCCGGTGCCGGTGCGCCTGAACGACATCAAGGAAACCTTGCCTATACCCACGCCGCCTTCGGGCACCGAGGCCGCCGGGAACGATGAATATTCGTTAACACCCCTTTCCGAAACCCCATGGCCCGGCAGCTTGGAAATGCCGAAACAGCCCTCGTTAAATCTTACTGTGCCGCATCTTGACAAAAGTGGAGGTGCGGGTGGTGCGCCCGCCACGCTTCAGTTGTCCGGAAAGTCGCTTGAAGCGGGGGAAACTGCCGACAACGGGAGTGGTGTTTCCCAAAGATCGGCTGATGTGAGTCTCGAAGGGGATTTGCCAAAGGGATTGAATCGGCAGGAAACGCTGTCCCTGAATCCCTATTCTCCATCACTACAGGAGCACCCGTCCTCTCCGGGGCCGGAGGGCGACCCGGTTTTTTGGGACCGGCCGGAACGGGGGCGTTTCCCGTCAAACGCCCGACTCAGGGTAACCTTTTTTGGGGAGGATACGGGTTTAAACCCTCTTGATGGTGTTTCACGCAAAAGCCCGAAAACACAGGATAAGCTGCCTGTCCTTTCCGTAAAGCCCCGTCTGCGCCTGCGGTATTCTGAAACCGGCTATTCTCTGGATAAGGCTTTGTGATGATTCTGGCTGACCGGCATGAGAATATGCGTCTGGCACCCATTTTATGATACAGTTAAGCGTTTAATTGGTGGGAGTTTAACCTATGAAAAAGTCAATAGAGAAAATAGTGTCTCAGGCCTTGACCGAAGATATCGGCGAAGAGGACCTGACTACCAATACGACCGTACCCCGTGATTTGCGCTGTCGGGCTCGCTTGTTTTCCAAGGATGAAGGCATTCTCAGCGGCATGAAGCCGTTTCGATGCGCTTTCGAATTAATGGAAGCCGACATTCAGGACTACAAAGCCCTGGAAGACGGGTCGCGCTTCGGCAGGCGAGATTTGCTCGCGGAATTTACCGGCAATGCCCAGGCGGTGCTGACCGCAGAGCGTACCGCCTTGAATTTTGTGCAGCGCCTTTCCGGTGTTGCCACACTTACGGCACAGTTTGTGGAAAAGGTTCAAGGCTTACCCTGCAAAATCTGCGGCACACGCAAAACAAGTCCCATGATACGCCAACTGGAAAAGCAGGCTATTGTTCATGGTGGCGGGTCCAATCACCGGCATACGTTGTTCAACGGGATTCTCATCAAGGAAAACCATATTAAAATGGTGGGGGATATCCCGGAGGTGATCCGGCGGGCTGCGGAAGGAACCCACCACTTGATGCGGGTCGGGATAGAGGTTACCAATCTGGATGAATTTGACCAGGCCCTCGCTGCGTCCGCGGATGTCATCATGCTGGATAACATGGATATTGAGACCATGTGTGAAGCGGTAAGGCGCGCCAAGGGGCACAAGGTGGTGCTTGAAGCCAGCGGCAATGCCACGCTGGACCGGGTGAGGTCCATGGCGGCAACGGGCGTGCAATTCGTTTCCGTGGGTTCCCTTACCCATTCGGCGCGTTCCATTGATATGACTGTTCTTATAGACCATGTTTGAAAGGGCGGGCAGCAGGATTTTTCCGCTTTCCCGGTGACTATCCTTCAGAGGGAGACGCTGTTCTACAGGCTTTGCCCGATACATTCAAGAACCCTGCGGTTTTCCTTTTCATACTCCAGATATCCTCTTCCCAAATACGCAAATAGGTATCATTAGGTGCAGGAACCGCTCCGAATAGATACCAACAGGATACCTGACACTCAGATGGGTTTAGACAGTAGCCTGCCTATAGGTCTCAAAGACAGATTCGTGGTGTCATAATGAGGCCCTTGGAGGGGAGGGGCAATGTGCGAAACCCATGTGAATAGGCATCGCCGATGTGCATCGAAGGGCCCGTCATGAAGGCGAGGCCCAACGGATGCAGGACAGTTGAACCGCTTTCTGACGTCCGCGGAAGCCATTACGAGGGCTTCAATGTTTGTTTTTGTACCACTTTAATTTATAGACTACTTGTAAGTGCCGTTTTGGAATTCAACTCGAACGGGGGGGGTGCGAAAAGGGGACATTGAGAGTAGTGTTGATAGTATGAACCTTATTGCCATGTGTGGCATTTTGTGTAAGGTTGCCCTAGTGGGCGATGCCAGGTGCGGGGATGTGTTATCCCGCCCGCAAGGAAGATGACCGTATGCTATTGGTAGTAGACATAGGCAATTCCCACACCGTATTGGGTTTGTATGAAGAAGACAATCTGGTTGGCCAGTGGCGCGTGGTAACCTCGAACTACCGGACGGGGGATGAACTGCATATTTTGCTGGCCATGCTGCTTCAGAGTATTGGCATACAACCGGACCGTATAACGGGTTGTTGCGTGTCCAGTGTGGTGCCCCCGTTGAACGGCGCAATCCAGCACGTCAGCAAGCGGGCGTTTGGCATTGAGGCGCTTATGGTGGAACCGGGCATAAAAACCGGAATCGTTTTGCACTGTGACAACCCCAAGGAGGTCGGCGCGGATCGCATTGCCAACGCGGCGGGCGCTCTTGAGGAGCATTCCGGCGCCCTGGTCATCATCGATTTCGGCACGGCGACGACCCTGGATGTCATGACGGAAAACGCGGAATGGCTCGGCGGGGTTATTGCTCCCGGCGTTCAATTATCCGGCGATTCGCTTTTTGAGCGTTGCGCCCGGTTGCCCCGGGTGGATATTGTACCTCCTAAATCGGTGATAGGGCGGAATACGGTGACCAATATTCAAGCGGGGTTAACCTATGGTTACGCGGATATGGTGGACGGGCTGATTGTGCGTATTGCCGAGGAACTCGGTCGTACCCCCAAGGTCATCGCCACCGGCGGGCTTTCCCGGGTGATAGCGGGTGTTGCCAGGCGTATTGACGAAGTGGACCCTCTGTTGACCTTAAAGGGGCTTCGTGCCATTTATTACCGAAATACAGGGAAAGGCACATGAACCCTATTCGTTTCGGGCTTTTCCTGGCGGCGATTTTGGCCGTCTCTTGCAGCGGCCCGTCGCCCCAGGCGCCCCTGCCGTCCGAAGCGGATACGGGTGCCGCGGGGGCTCCGGCGTCCGGAGAACCCGCGGAACAGGCGGGCCAGGCTGGGGAGGAATCCATGCAGATGACGGGAATTAACCTGTATATGCACCGTAAAGTACCCTTTGACGGCGCTCCCGGCCGGCCGGAACTGTGGGTAAAGGCGGATGTGTTTTCCATTGAGGACAGCCAGACCTACAGTTTTGAAGGCGCCCATGCGGTTATTTATACCCGGGACGCGGAGGAAATCACGCTGGAGGCGCAGCGCGGCCGTTTTGAACAAGACAAAAGCGCCATACTCGAAGGTGAAGTGCGCCTTGCCGCGGGGGCGTTGAAAATGCTGTTGAGCGATATTTACTGGCAACGGGGGGATGAAGCTTCAGCGGGCATGGCCAGGACGGACAACCCGGTGATCATTGACGACCCGGAATTGCAGTTGAATGCTGCCGGGTTGCGGCTATATCCCGACGACCGGCATTTCGAACTGGTGAATGTATCCGGCGTGATACGTTTCGGAAAGGAACTGCAGTGAGTAAGAACACCGTAACCATGACGTTGCTTGCCCTGATACTGTTGTGCGGGTCCGCCCGGGCTGAAAATTCATTGGGCGGTTATTCTTCCATGGAGATAGAAGCGGGCAGCATGCGGGGTAATTTTGCGACCGGGGCCATCGAGGAGATGACCGGGGGCGTGCGCATCCGCCTGGTATCCACCGACCCCGGCCTGGCGCCGCTGCCCATCAAGGCGGGCAGCATGAAATTTACCTGGGGCGAAGGCAAGGCTACGCCATCAACCATCACGATGGAAACCAATGTCCTGGTGACACATCCGGATGCGGAAATCAGCGCGGGGCGTGCCGAATGGAATTTTGACTCGGGAGAGCTGGTTTTTTCCGGGAATCCCGTGGTGAACAGTGAGCGCCTCAAGGGGCTGCGCGGGGAGCGTATGGTGTTGAATCTGAAGACTAACACCTTTGAGGTTACCCAGGTGCGTGCGGACCAGGTGCCCTTACAGGGCGCCCAGGCCGCCGCCCCCGGCCCCGCCGCCCATGCCGATGAATTGCGTACGAGCGATATTGCGGACTGGACCCGCTTTATTGATGCGATTAAAGGGGAAGCGCAAGGCGAAGCGCCCTCTCCCGGCAAGCAGATTCTGAACCAGTTGACGGCGGAGAATCAGCGGTTGTTGCTTCAGATGGATACGGATCTTCTTCTGGAGCGCAAGGAAGATATCCTGAGACTGATAAACAGTGTGCTTTCCCAGCCGGACTTTTACAGTCCACAGGCGTGGGAGCGCCTTTCACTGCCGGAAGAAGCGACTTCACTGGTGGGAAAAAAGTCCCTGGATTCCGGGGAACAAGTACGCTTCAACCGGCTGCTGCTTGAGGCGGCCTATCCTTTTGCCTTCGTCCAGTCATGAAGGATCTTGACGTGACCGCACCCTTGTTACATACGGAAGGCCTTACCAAGTCCTTTAAGAAGCGTGTCGTTGTAAGAGATCTTTCCGTGGCCCTGAATCCGGGAGAGGTTGTGGGCCTGCTGGGCCCCAACGGTGCGGGAAAAACCACCACGTTCGGCATGATTGTGGGGTTATTAAAGCCCGATTCCGGCCATATCCTGTTTCAGGATATGGATATCACCCCCATGCCGATGTTTCGTCGCGCCCGCGCGGGCATCGCCTATCTGCCCCAGGAACCCTCCGTCTTTCAACATCTTACGGTGCGCCAAAATCTACAGGCCATCCTGGAATACCAGTCCCTGAACCGGGCGGAACGTAACCGGCGTATTGATGGCGTGCTGGAGGACCTGAACATCACCCATTTGGCGAGCAGCCTCGCCTATACGTTATCGGGAGGTGAGCGCCGGCGCACGGAAATTGCGCGGGCCCTGGCGATTGAACCCCGGGTGTTTCTACTGGATGAGCCTTTTGCGGGTATTGATCCTATTGCCGTCGCGGACCTGCAACAGATCGTTGCCGGCCTTCGCGAAAAGGGAATTGGGGTTCTGATTACCGACCATAATGTCCGTGATACGCTTGCCATTACCGACTTCGCCTATATTATCAATGAGGGTGCGGTGTTGGCTTCCGGGGCTCCCGCTGATATTGCCGATGACCCGGTAGTGCGGAAAATTTATCTGGGGGAAAAGTTCAAACTGGATACCCTGTAGAAAAAAATGAGTTCCGGGCACTGTTTGTTAAGGAGGCGGCCGCTTTCCCATGGAACGATGGAGTCTTGCTGCTGCCGGGTGTTGTTTCAGCATCAGAATAAGGAAGCGGTTATGAACAGGCGAGGTTTTCTGGCCGGTACGGCCGCTGCCGCGGCGACGGCAGCCTTTGGACGGGAAGGTGTTTCCGAGGCCGGCCCTTCCCGGCGCTACCGGGCGTGCATTATCGGTGATTCAAAACAAGGCGGCTACGGGCACAGCTTGCACCTGGTCTGGGCGCTGCGCGATGATGTGGAGATTGTCGGCCTGTCGGATCCGGATGAAGCCGGGCGCGCCCGCCATGCTTGGGAATCGGGTGCCCAGCGGACGTACGCGGATTACCGGGACATGCTCGATAAGGAGCGTCCGGACCTGGTCGCCATCGGTCCCCGGTGGACTGTCAACCACCGGGACTATCTGATGGCCTGTGCGGAGGTCGGCGCCCATGGCATGCTTGAAAAACCGTTGACCCCCGACCTGGCCGCCGCCGATGAAGTCCACGCGGCCATGGAAGCCCGCCACCTGAAATGGGCCATAGCGTTTAACTTCCGCGCCTCA
>MTKZ01026217.1_pt1 | contig 13741 bp, 16 predicted proteins | sample 1042781 | NCBI WGS metagenome assembly MTKZ01 (sample SAMN06212207, study PRJNA360539) | anaerobic digester metagenome | biome: Wastewater treatment plant; material: sludge; isolation source: anaerobic digester fed with sludge from wastewater treatment plant | place: Denmark: WWTP Viborg ...
GCCCTCTCCGCCTTGTACTCCTGGAAGAATCCGATGATGGCGACCAATACCACTATTCCCAGGATGACATAGGCATTGGTGCTCTCTCCGGCGATATAGGAGATCAGGGCAGCGAAGACGAGCACCAGTACCATATAGTCCCTGAATTTACCCAAAAAAATGCGCACAGCAGAGGGTTTAGATGGGCTTTGCAGCTGATTGAGCCCGTATTCATTGAGCCTGGAGGCCGCATCATCGGCGGAGAGCCCTTCCTCTCCCGATTTCAGGCCGGATAAAACCTCCCGGGTGGAGACAGAATGCCATTTCACGTTTAAAGCCTCACTTCTGGAGGAAAGGCAACTACGGCAATTGTAGTTATAGTTATCGCAAATGGTCAATAATAAACGACTTTTCATGGGCGGGCATGGAAATGGTCGGGGGATGCTCCTCTATATAGTTCTCTGTCATTAATTGCGCCAATAAATTTATCTTTCCAGGCGGCCAAAGAGAGACCATCGAAAAAACAGTGGTTAGAGTGGTGGTTGGATTGAAGCTTAAGAGAATTATGATAATTCCAGGAATGCTCTTCCTGGCGGTATTGCTCGGTTCAGGCCTCTGCCAGGCCCAGGAAGATGACGGGGCCAAGAGCCTCTCTCAGGCAGCAGAAGAGCTGGGCCTGGGCAACTTTTCGGCAGCTGTTGAAAACGCCGGCCTGACCAGTATCCTGGACAACCAGGGAGTGCTGCTGATGGGAGAGGGCTCCTTTGTCGTCTTTGCTCCCAGCGATGAGGCATTTGCTGCTGCCTCTTCCTCCGGATACGACCTCGAACTCCTGCAGGAGAGACCCTCTGAGCTTAAGGGGCTGCTCTACCGTCATATCGTCTGGAGTGCCGGCGGCTTTGAGAACATCTCCGAGATCTCTGAGGCCAGAAGCATTCAAGGTGAGAATATCACCCTGGAGCATGCCCCGGCCTTGATCGTTGACGGAGCAAATGTCACCGCCTCCGTGCAATACGATAGCGGCACCATCTATGTCATAGACCGGTTGCTTGTCCCGGAGAGCGATGGCAGCCTCGGCGCAGCCCAGGCGGCAAAGGATCTGGGAGCGGGAAAATTTGCCGAGGCCCTCACATCTTCCGGGCTGGAGGAGACACTGAGCGGCCAGGGGCTGATGGGAATCGGAGGCCTGACGTCGGGACCCTACACCATCTTTGCCCCCAGCGATGCCGCCTTTGAGGCGGCCAAAGACACTATGGATGCCATAGGCGAAAAGGAGGGCGGAATGCTCGGCCTCCTATCATATCATGTGGTGGATGCGCCAGGCATCTCCAATATGACCGAGTCCAATTCGGTCAAGACCATGTATGGAGCATCTTTGCCTGTGGACATCAACACCAGCCTGGTGGGAGGAGCGGGCATCCTGGCCTCGCAGAGGTACGACAACGGCATGGTCTATGTCATCGACCAGGTGCTGGTGCCCATTGGTCTGAGCATGCGGTAGCCCTGGCAGCACCTTGGAAGATGCTGATCAAAAACAGATCACCGCCGGAAGGGCAGGAATGGGACTGTGCCACTTTCAACTGCTTCCGGCATGCCACCTTTTTTTTTTATCTTTCTTTGGCAAGCCTATCTCCTGAGCGTTTCGCCCTGCCCGACCACCGGGAGAGGCTTTTTCAGCCCATGATGCGGCTCAGGGCCAGAGCTTGCCATAACAGAATCGATAAAGCTAGCGCGGATTCTATGCTTTTAGATGGCTTGCCACGCCCATTCAGCGATGGCAATCGAAAACATCCTCTGCGCTGATCAGCTCTGGCGGCGGGGGGATAATGATCCCGTCCTCTCCGCAGCATTTCAGCCAGCCTTCACGCTCCCGGATCAGGGAATAGCTGCTGTTAAAAGCTAAATTCTTGCTGATATTGAATGTGCCGATATAGTCTTCATCTATCAGAATGTCCGGGTCTCTCCAGGCGCTATTGCGGGGGTCGAGGCTGCTTGCCCCTGCCCTGCCCTTTCCACCCTCTCCCACCAGCACACCGATATTCACCTTGCCATCGGTCACAACCTCATTTATACTCATCTGAGTTGTGGTGAATCCGGTCCTTCCAAGAGGGCTTCTGCTGCCGGATGACTGCACCAGATATTCTGCCTCCCTGGATACCTCTCTGGCAGTTCCGACCTCGTGGCTCATGGATGTGGCGGAGTCGGCATTGTAGATCTCGGTCCGGCTGCCAGTGCCCGGGCCCATGAGGATGGGGTTAGTGGAGTAATATCCTCCGCCCGGGGTCAGGTTGTGGGGAGAGCTGATCAGCTCATCCCGGCCTGCAAAAGCGATTGAATCGTGACTGGAGTTGTTGGCCTGGAATTCGGCACGGCCTATGCTGGCCATGAATTCCGCTGAGGCGGCATCCAGTGTGGCTCCGGACAAACCCGCCAGAGCCGAGAAAAGCATAGCTGCGACTATCAGCAACTCTATTCTCATGGCTTGGCAAATTCTCTTCTCAGCCATTGCTGTCTTTTCTCTCTGGCCGGACATATATTTGAATCGGTTGCAGCCCAAGGATGCAGACCTCGCCAGAGCCTTATCTCAGATCAGTTCATCGATATGCTTCATAAGGGAGGCCTCGGTCAGGTCGCTGATAGACTCGTGCTCAACCGGGATTCCCGCCTCCTGGGCGGCGGCTACCAGATTTGTCCCCCCCACCAGGGCGATGCCCACGTGGTCCCTCTCCACGGAGACCCCCAGCACATCCATATTGGGATCGCCGAGCTCCAGTATGCCGGCAAAATCAACTGCAGAAAGCTCTTCCAGCAGCTCTTCAATCCCGTCCCTGGCCGGAAATGGGGCCTCCTGGAGGTTGCCCAGAATCCTCCCGTTGCCGGTGCGCATCATCCCGGCGATGTCGGTCATCCCCTGGGCGGTGAGCAAATCTATGGGATCGACGGTTGTGGCCCAGTACATGAGCATATCTGTAAACCGGGTGGGCTTTCGTCCCACCACCTCTATCAATCCGCCCCCTTTGGGGCGCACGGGAATGCCGTTTTTCAGCATCACGCCGCTGATGGTCAGGCTACAGGCGGTCTTTAATTTGATCTGCCTCTCCTCTTCCTCCATCCTGATCAGGGGCGATACAGCGAGGCCAGCGGATATAGCATCGAAGAAGACGGCCAGCGTCTCTTGCAGGTGTTTCTTATCCACTTTGGTGGTATTGGTAATGATCCTTCCTCTCATCTGGCCGGGATCAAAGCTCACCTGATGCATGAGATTCTCGATCCGGGAGAGGGTAAAGACCAGAGGCAGGTCTCTCTTCACGGCATATAATCTGTCTATGGATTTATTAGCCTTTCACTTGATCCGGGCGATATGTCTGTCGTCATGCAAAATGCAGCCCGTTCTCGGATGGAGGGAAGCAGTCTTGGCTAGCCCTATGGCAATCCGCTGCCTCCCATGCCTATGGGAATCTGGCTGATATCTCCCACTCCGGTCAGGATCCTGTCTCTATCCTCTCGCACATCATGGAATCTCGACTTTGCCGGCTCCGGAGCAGGAGAAGTTGAAGCTGCTGCCGAGGCGCTCTCGCCGGTCACAGAGGCATTTGTGTCTTGAGTTAAGGACGCGGCAGCGAGGCGGGAGGGCTTTATTGCCGCCGGAGAATAGCTGCTGATGTCCGGATTGATCCAGATGGCCTGGAACTCTCCTCTTCGAGTGATATTGGCATCGCATACCTGGAAGATCTCTCCGGAGATGGATTCCGATGATGGATCATATATTCCCATGAGGCGGCTGGAGCAGAGCACATCCCCCTTCTGCGCAGAGAGCACCAGGATGATCTCATCCCCCTCTGCCCTGCCTATCGCCAGGCCGTTCCAGGCCTCGCCGCTGTCCGGCTCGAACTTGGCCTGGCCATAGAGATCGCCATTTTCCTGACGGAGGGCCATTATCACCGGGCCATCTTCCTCAATTCCGGTTAAAGACCAGATGTAACTGAGGTCGATGCCATCCGGCCCGGAGCTATTGATGTCAGCTGGCTCTGCCTCCGGTACAGCATCGTTAATTGATTCATTTTCCATCTGCCCCTGACAATTGCCTGCCGAAAGGATGATCATGAGCAGCAGGCCTATGATATTGAGTTTCTTCGTCAACATGGTGCATCCACCTCTTTTGGTGAAAATGCGATTTCCTTCAGCTTTATTCCCTTCTGCTTATATTCGTCATTTGGCTATAAAAGCTCTGGGTGCATCTCGTTGGATGCAATCAGATCGCCATCTGTGAGCCTGGATTAGTATCCGAAAGACTCCCTATGGAAGGAAGAACGAAAAAAAGATAGGGCGTGATAATTGCCGCTTAATTAGTTAAGGCCGCTTCCGCCCATGCCCGGCGGGATGCCGCTCAGATCTCCGCCCGGTCCGATCTTGTCTTTGTAGGTACGAACGTCAACGAACCTCGATTTAGTCTCCTGGGCAGGGCCGGCTGCCTCGGTGGAGGATGTGGTATTGACTGCAGCAGGTGCTACGGTCTCCTTAACCTCCTCTTCAATTACAGCGGGTGCGTAGCTGGATGTGCCCGGGCTGATCCACATAGCGCTGAACTGGCCGCTGCCTACCTTCTGGCCGCCGCTGGTCTGGGTGAAGTTTCCATTTATGGTGTCATTGGAGTATATGCCGGTCATCTTGGTGGTGACCATCTTATCTTCCTTCTGAGCGGTCATGCTTAGCTCCACCTTGTCTCCATCCACCGAGCCCAAGCCCTCGGCATTCCAGGCCTTTTCGCCCTCGGGCTCATATTTCGCCCTGATGAAGAGATCGGAGCCTTCCTGATCTATGGCCATGCTGATGGGCCCGACCTCGATTCCGGAAACGGACCAGATGTAATTGAGGTTCAGGGCGGAAGATGTCGATTGGTTGCTCTCATTGGCCACGCTCTCATTGGCTACATCGATGAGTGAGCTTGTATTGCTGCTCTCCTGGGCCCATGACGGGCCGGCTAGCAGGAACACGAGCATCAGAGGGAGAATTATACATTTCTTATTCAATAATATGCCTCCGGTTTAACTAGACTGTTTGGCGATAGGCTTTTCGTCATTTGCCTACAATCCACCCCAACTCATCTTCTCCTTAATAAGCTTTTCATATGATATGAGCGGAAGGGCGGTCCTATTTTCCCCTGCCTCTGAACTGGCTACCCCCTGAGACGAAAGAGGGATGTACCAGCCCGGCCCATCCTCTCCATTTATGCGCACATTCGTCATCGTAGGCCACAAGGCCACCACATCTCCCAACTTCTCCCTGGAGGACATTCCCGGCACCTCCGGCCGCCTGGATATACTCTGCCGTGCCGTCACCGCTGCCTTTGTCATCTCCCACGGCATCAGAAAGGATGTCCTGGTCTATCTGGTGCTTCTGGGTGGGGATGCCCCCAAGACCATTCTTCTGCATGGTGAAAGCCTGCGCCATCTCAATCCCGATGAGCGCACCACCGCTGCTCTACTTAAAAAAGCCCTGGCCCTGCCGGCCACGGATAGGTGGGCCATGTCCACTTCAGGAATCACAGTGCGATTGGGCGGCCTGCCTGAGCTATTGGAGGATCTCAAGGAGGCGGATCTGATGTACCTGAAGGAGGACGGCTCGGACATCAAAAAAATGGAGGGCATCAGCCCTGCCGGCAGGACGGCCTTCATCCTGGGCGATCACATGGGAATGACTGCGGAGGAGGAGGAGCTGATCGGCCGGGCTGGAGCCAGGACCGCCTCGCTGGGGCCGACCAGCCTGCATGCCGATCACTGCATCGTAATATTGAACTGGATGCTGGATACAAATGTATTTATTCCGGAATAAAGAAAAACTCACTCTGCAATCATAATGGTGATGCAAAATGCCCAATGCAAAGAGCCCCTGGCTGGCAGTGATCCTGAATCTGCTCATTCCCGGCCTGGGCCATATCTATCTGGGTCTTATCAAGAGGGGAATAGTCCTCTTCTTCCTCACGGCAGCTGTGGCAGCTATCAGCTCGGGCATGGGCTGGATTGTGGGAGTCATAATCTGCTCCTATGATGCCTATCAGATCGCCAAAGGCAGGCCGGCTCCCTTCGACTTTCTGGAGAAGTATATCGGAGAGTAAGAGGCATATGGGGAGGAGACAGAATCCCTGCCCTCAAGCCTCTTTCCTGAAGTCCTCTGTTATAGAGTGGGCAATTTCTTCATCTGCCTAAAGGATCAGGGCCTCCAGGTAGTCGCAGCTTTTGCAGCGGTCGAGTTCGCCGATGCATCCGCCGCTCTGCTTCCGGTCATGGCTGGGAGCTGCCGTAGACGGGGTCCTCGTTTCCTCTCCTTCGATGATGTGGATGACGCTCCTGTTTTGGCTTCAACAAACCTCTATTTTTCATCTTGGCTGCCATCAACTTCCACGCACGGCTCCACGGCATTCTCTTCAGTCAGCTTTATGGGAACGGAAACATCATCACTTTGATTAGCTGCCTCTTCTGGACTGATGGGGCAAGTTGCCTTTTCCGGACTGCTTGTGCAGCCAGCTGCCAATAGCACCGCAAGAACAGCAGCCATCATGACCACTATGTGTTTGAAATTCATGTATTTCTTCCACCTTTCCTGTATTATGTCGGCTAATTAAGCAAATAACTTTTGGCTTCAGGCATCGAGTCTTTTTTGGCTCCTCGCTGGCCTGCATGTGGCGTCTTAAACTGCCAAATATGGTCTTTAGATGCTCTTGAAAAGATGACCTTTCCTGGATCGGCGCAATGCTGCTCCAGACAGACATCGATACAGTCCCATAAAGCTCATGCAGAGCCAGGTCAGCCCTGCATGGCCTATTGGGATTTTTATTTGGGCAAAAATTGGATTTAGTATCTTCTTGGTGCTCTGGCAGGTCTGTGCTTCTGATAGCACTCGCTGCAGTAAACCGGCCTGGATCCGTCCGGCTTGAAGGGAACCTGGGTCTGCTTGCCGCATTCGGAGCAGGTAACCTCGGTCATCTCTCTTGGTCTGCTGTTGTAGCCGCCTCTGGAGCTGCCACTATTGCCACTGTTTTCGTACTTTCTCTCAAACATTTAATTCACTTACCTTTTATCGATTCAAAGAACCGATCGTGCTACAAAAACATCTCAACAAATCTCTTTGAATCGACGCAAAATGTAACACTTTGGACAAGCCCATCCGGATGATATACCTGTCGGTTGAAATTCATCTTTTGGAATTGGATCGGGCCTGCTTGTAGGGCGATGCCCTTGCCGGAGCTGTCCGGCTCGACATAGCCTTATATAGATTCATGACCATAAAGGCTTGGTCATTTTCTGTTCGCGTATTTGCTTTAAACAGAAATTTCCTCTGAAGAGTAACCATCTGCCATCGGTGGAGAAAAGATATAATTCAGGTGAAATGAGAATGAGTCGGACGGATACGGATGGAACCGAGAAGGAGGAGAGCCAATCGGCCAGCAAATCCGGGCGCCTGGCCGAACTGAAAGAGGACAAAGCCAGAGAGGCCCGCCGGTGGCAGCGCAAGAGGGCTACTATCAAACGATTTGCCAGCATGAAATGATTTCAGAATAGCTTTTGCTTCAGGGCGTAATTTTCTCTCTCGCTGCCTTTAAAATCATTTGGACCATCCCCCACGGCCGGGCCCACGGAGTGGTCGGTGTGGGCCGATGCCTGGCCTCTGTAAGTTGACGGGAGCCATCCATACCGGATCAGAATCCTCCGGGATCGCTGCCTTTTTTTCCCGATTCCCGCTCAGGAAGCCGGCCTAAATATGGGCCGGTTTGAATCCGGTCATCTCCCGAGTTCCCATCTGAAGCCTTCGCACCATCTCCCCGGCAGCAGCCGCATCCTCTGCCTTAGAGAGAATCCTGACCTTGCTGAGAAGAATCCTCTTGCCGCAGGGGCAGGTTCTGGTCTTGGCATCCTTCCGGGCATAGAGATGGCGGCCGCAGCTGCATCGGAAGATAATAAACATGAAAAGAGAAGAGGTTTTTCAGGCTGCAGGCAGCAGCATGGCATTGATCAAGCCATCCTGTCCCGGCCGGTTGGTTATGCGGGCTTCTCCAATCTCCGTCTTGATGATAGCGCCCTTGGTGAGTATATTTCTTCTCTTGTAGTGCAAATTGGCCTTGTTCTCGCTGACCGTCTCGATCTTNNATGGTGGTGTCGCTCTGCTCTCTGCCTACCTCAAACTTCCTCTTTCCCCGGGCAGGAATCAATTTCCCTCCCGTGGGCTTCCTTCCGAACTTGCCTTGCCAACGCATATTATAATTCCTCAGATCGCGAATCCTCTTTGGTGCACGGTATTTAATGGTTGTGGTGCTAGAGAGATCTCATTTCATCCCCTTCTGATCCTGAAGCGGCTTGACCATATAAGGTCCCAGTAGATCATAGCCCAGCCGCCGGTAGTAGCCCCTGGCTCCGATGCCGCTGGTGATCTCCAGGCTGCTGTAGCCCGCCTCCTCTGCCAGTCTCTCCGCCTCTTCCACCAGACTCTCCCCAAAGCCGCGGTGCTGCCAGCCTTCTTTCCTGCTGCCTATGGGAAGCATAGGCCCGTAGACATGAAGCTCCCTCACCCTTGCCCGTGCCGATAGGCGGAGGCGTAGAAATCCGATCAAGGTCTCATCCTGGCCGACAAAGGAGAGAAAATGCTCCTCTGCTCCGCAGGCGGCATAATGCTGCTGCTCCAGGCGCACCTCGCTCTGGTGCAGATGGCGCAGCCCAGCCTCACGGCAGCGAATGCAGCGGCAGCTGCCGCCTCGCATTGCCAGATGCTGCTGGGCCAGCTGGCGGAGATTGGATTTCTTGACCCCGGCCACTATGAGATGAGCAGGAATGTCCCTCTGAACCCTCTGCAGCCGGACATAGGGAGGAAGGATCTCCTTGATCCGGGATACCAGGTCGGCTGCCTCCTCATCGCCCAGCGGGCTGTACTCACCCCTCTTATACAACCGGTACAGCTCAGTTGCCTCGATGACCAGGGTGGGATAGATCTTAAGGTAATCGGGGCGGAAGCGGCTGTCGGAGAAGAGCTCCTTGAAGACCTTTAGATCGGTTTCGGGCGAGGAGCCGGGAAGGCCGGGCATCATATGAAATCCCACCTTCAGCCCCGCCTCCCGCAGAGCGCGGTTGGCCGCAGCAGTATCCTCGACCGTATGACCCCGCCTCATCCTCTCCAGGATCTCGTCACGGGTGCTCTGCACCCCCAGCTCCACCTTGGTCGCACCCAGTTTCAGCATCTGGATGATCTCGACCTGGCGACAGTGGTCCGGCCTGGTCTCAAAGGTGGTGCCTATGTTTCGCACTCTTGCGGTCTCATTGGCTGCGGCTATGGCCTCAAATGAATCCCGCGCCCTGGAGATGCTCGCCCCTCCCGGATAGTCGTTCATGGCCTGGAGGCAGCGGCGCACAAACCAGTGCTGGTATCCCAGAGGACGGGAGGTCATCGTCCCGCCCATGACTATCAGCTCCGACTTGTCCAGGGGATGGCCGATCTCCTCCAGCTGGGCCAGCCTGGCTGCCACCTGGCGATAGGGATCATAGTCATGCTGGGCTGCCCTCATGGCGGCTGGCTCCCGGCCGGTATAGCTCTGGGGAGAAGTTGAGGCTATGCCGCCCGGACAGGGCAGGCAGGTTCCGTGAGGACAGCGGGCAGGAGAGGTCATGGCCGCTATGACCGCTACCCCGGAGAGGGTGCGGGTGGGCTTTCGGACCAGCATCCCCAGCTTCTCCCTCTCCTCTGTGGTGGCCAGGCCCAGGATATCGGCATTGCTGGGCAGAGTGGAGAGGCACAGCCGGGATGATGCCTCTTTCTTGGCCGACTCCAGATCCGCCTGGCTGCAGATCTCGCCGGCCAATATGGCCTCGACTATGCCTCTCAGCTCAATCTCCAGGGCCTTCTGCTCCGGAAGCGAAAAATTGACTGTTCCATTGCCGATCATTCCGCGTCTGCCTTTCCCTCCGCCTGGGCCTGCGTATACTGCTCCTGGATTTGAGGAACGAGATTGCAGCGCAGCAGGCCGGAGACGAACATTCCCGCCAGAAGGACCTGCTCCCGGGGCATGTCCTGCAGCGCGCCCTTCAAATTGGCTGCCGCATCCTCCTCGCTGGCTGCCCCAGGATCGAAGAGAAGCTTCTTGAAATTGTCCCCTATCTCTATCATCTTCTCCGGAGGGATGTCGAAGAAGCCCCGCACGATCTCCAGAACCAGAGATTCCTCATTTGGGTCGAACATAATTGCCATCCAGGGGATGTCAACCATGAAAAAGGTTTGGCTGCAGTACGTTTGCATAGAGCGGCCAAGCTCCTGGGCAGGGCGAAATCCTTAAATATCGTCAAGCAACAACAGTCCCATCGGCAAAAGTCGAAAGCACCTCTATTCTTCCCTCCTACAGAGAGACTTTTGCCTCCCTCCTAATTTTCCGATGCANNATTTGGAAAGAGCGGCCAGGCCATCAGCCAGGTTGGCCTGGGGGGAGAGGGAGTGCTCCGCACTTATGGTAGGGAGGATGAGGCCAGTGCAGTGATAGAGGCGGCAGCAGGCCAGGGCATAGCCTACTTTGATACCGCACCCGCCTATTCCGGCAGCCAGAGCTATTATGGCTCCTTCTGGCGCAGCCAGATCCATCTTCGAGCTTCTATATTTCAGACCAGCAAATCGGCAGAGAGAAGCTATGCTGGAGCGATGTCGGATCTGATCCGCTCCTTGGAGACCCTGGGGCTGGACAGGCTGGATCTCTGGCAGATCCATGATATCCGGAGCCGCCAGGACATTGAGGAGATAGAAGGGCCGGGGGGAGCACTCCAGGCGTTCCTGGAGGCCAGAGATGCCGGACTGGTGCGCTTTTTGGGGGTGACCGGCCACCATGACCCGCAGGTGCTGCTTTATGCCGTGGAGAACTGGCCGGTCGACTCTGTGCTCCTGCCGGTCAATCCGGCGGAAGCTGTCCTGGGCGGATTTCTGGACCGGGTGATGATCGCCGCCATGGATCGGGGCCTGGCGGTTATAGGCATGAAGGTGCTGGGAGCTTCACACTACATATCACCGCAACACGGCGTGACGCCTGAGCTGCTACTGCGCTTTGCCCTCTCACGGCCAATCAGCACGGCCATAGTGGGCTGCTCCAGCCCCGCGGAGGTGGCGAGCCTGGCGGAAACTGGTCGGCGCTTCCAGCCCCTTTCTGATGGGGAGGAGAAGATGCTGCTGGAGACATTCCGGCCTCATGCCAGGAGACTGGCTTACTATAGGGGAGTGATTTAGAAAATTTCCTTTCCGGTTGGGAAGATGAATCAACCTCGGCCCCCCTCCAGCCATTCTTTAAGCGCCCTCATGGATGCAGCCCGGTGGGAGATCCTGTTCTTCTCCTCTATCTCCATCTCCCCCAGGCTGATCTCATCCACATAGAAGATGGGATCATAGCCGAAACCCTTCCCGCCTTTCTCCTCAAAGCCTATCTCGCCGTGCACCTCCCCCTTGAACATGACCGGCTCGCGACCGGGCTCGACATAGGCTACCACCGACTTGAAGTGGGCAGTTCGCCTATCCACGCCCTCCATCAGCCGCAGGATGCCAGCGTTGCCTATGGTCTTCTGCACATAAGCTGAATAAACCCCGGGAAAGCCCTGCAGAGCATGGACGAAGAGGCCGGCATCCTCGATCATCACCGGGCGATCCAGCCTGGCAGCAACCTCCATAATACCATAGGCTGCGACCTCTTCCAGACTGTCTGCCTGAATCTCGGTGTAGCCGATGTCCTTCTGCACCAGATCCTCAAATAATGCCCGTGCTTCGGCGTACTTCCCTTTATTGCTGGTTACAAAATATATCATCTCTCTTCCTCTCTTTTTGCCTCATTTTCATCATACGCAAGGTGGCAATTTACAGCGGCTCGACGATCTCTGTCCCAGACATGGACTCCAAGGGCAACGTTTTTAGATATCCAATATAAGGGATGAGGGGTTAAAAGCCATCTGGTGAGAGAATAATGGATCTTGGAGACCGAGTCTCTGTGGAGAGGGGCGGCACAACTTACGAGGGCGTGGTCATGCCCTCCCGTAGAGAGGGATATGTGGTCATAAAACTCGACAACGGCTACAATATAGGCCTTGATGGCTCTAAATCCAGGATCGCCATCCTGCAAAAGGTTCAGGAGAGCCAGAAGATCAAGAGCGACAGGCCCCTCCCGAAAAGAGAGGGACTGCCCCAGGTCTCCATTCTCTCCACCGGCGGGACCATAGCCAGCAAGGTGGACTACCGTACCGGGGCAGTCACCAGCCAATTTTCCGCCGGCGAGATAATCTCCGCCATACCGGAGCTGGAGGAGATTGCCAACTACAGCGCCCGGGTCATATACCAGATCTTGAGCGAGAATATGCGCGCTGAATACTGGATAAAGCTCGCGAATACTGTGGCCCAGGAGGTCGAATCCGGGGCAGAGGGCGTGATCATAACCCACGGCACGGATACCATGATGTACACCGCCGCAGCTCTATCCTTTATGATCAAGACGCCGGTGCCGGTGGTGCTGGTGGGATCACAGAGAAGCTCGGACAGGCCCAGCAGTGACGCCTCCATGAATGCCGTCTGCGCCGCCAGCGTGGCAATCAGCGACATAGCTGAGGTCACTGTGGTGATGCACGGCACATCTAGCGATGACTTCTGCTCCATTCATCGGGGCACCAGGGTGCGAAAGATGCATACCTCCCGCCGGGATGCCTTCCAGAGCATAAATCAGATGCCATTGGGAAGGGTGGACTATCTCAGCAGAAAGGTCGAGGCCTTCCAGCCCTACCGCCGTCGTGGCGAGGCTGATCTGGAGGTATGCGCCAGGATGGAAGAGAGATGCGCCCTGGTCAAATACACCCCCGGATCCTCCCCGGAGATCCTCAATTACTACATCGACAAAGGGTATAAGGGGATAGTTCTGGAGGGGACAGGCCTCGGTCATGTGGCTTCTGAATGGATAGATGGCATCAAGAGAGCCACAGAAGAAGGCATCCCCGTGGTGATAGCCTCACAATGCCTGCGGGGCAGAATATGCGACAGGGTATACGATACGGGCAGGGATATGCTGCAGGCAGGGGCGATAGAGGGCGAAGATATGCTGCCCGAGGTGGCTCTGGTGAAGATGATGTGGCTGCTGGCCAACCAGCCCAGCTCCCTCGCCACCCTTATGGGGCAGCCTCTGGCGGGGGAGATCTCATTCTCCACCCCGATCACGGTATAGATTAGGCCAAACCTTATAAGCAAGGTGCGTAGTGCACCAATCTCAGGATTATCGGAGGAAATAGTTTTGACACGCAAGCCAGCAAGCATGTATAGAAGAAGAGAGCGGCCCTACACCCGACGCAAGTACATGGGTGGCGTTCCGGGCAGCAAAGTGGTACATTACGATATGGGAAATTTGCAGGAGAACTTCCCCATAGAACTCACACTGGTGGTCAGAGAGCCCTGTCAGATCAGACACACCGCCCTGGAGGCGGCCAGAGTTGCTGCCAATCGTTATCTTCTCAAGGTGGCGGGCAGGACCAACTTCCATCTCAAGCTCAGAACTTATCCCCATCATGTCATCCGGGAGAACAAGCAGGCCACCGGAGCTGGCGCAGACCGCGTTTCCAGCGGCATGAGGATGGCCTTCGGAAAGGCGGTGGGAACGGCGGCCAGGGTCGAGGCAGGACAGAAGCTGTTCACATTGGGTGTGCCGCTGGCTTACCTCAATGATGCCAAGGTGGCATTGACCAGGGCAGGACATAAATTGCCAACACCGATTCAGATA
>MTKZ01008103.1_pt2 | contig 13739 bp, 11 predicted proteins | sample 1042781 | NCBI WGS metagenome assembly MTKZ01 (sample SAMN06212207, study PRJNA360539) | anaerobic digester metagenome | biome: Wastewater treatment plant; material: sludge; isolation source: anaerobic digester fed with sludge from wastewater treatment plant | place: Denmark: WWTP Viborg ...
TACCTGGTGGAGCAGCTGGGGTAAGTAACATCAATTGTCAGATTACTACCTGGAGAGAAAAAACTCTCCAGGTTTTTTTTAAGCTTAAATATCGCATCGGATTTTCCTTCTTGATTTATGTTTACCAATTTGTATAATGTACTTAACAAGAATGAAAACCCTTATTGTAGAAATCGTTGGCATATGTTTAATCATCTCAGGATGTACCAATAATCCAACAACTTTACCTGTATCCACGCCGATATCACAAGTTGCGACCGAAATACCTGCTGTCGTTACGCCCCCAGAAAACCCAAAAACCACCTTTTCCGATAATATAGCGCTCTTTCGTGAAACGAATGCTCAGGGAATCGTGATTGACGATCCCTTTGTTGCCAGACAGCGTTTTGTGGAGCTGAATTTAGCTTTACTTTTGGATAATGACATGCAAATGCTCCCCTTAAAATCTGGAACAGAAATCGGGTTTAATCTTTTTTCGGATGTCGCTTATGTCGGGATCATTGATTATATGGGGGAGGATGAGGTTGGATTTACCTGGGCGGGAAAACTCAAGGGGGTTGAATACAGTGAATTTACGATCGTCTTTACAGGCGGGAATTTTATCGCCAACATTGCCAGTCCGGAAGGTGTTTTCGAGGTATCTGTTGTTGAAAATGATCTTTACCGGATTGTTTTGCTCGACCAAAATCAATTGCCGGGAGGTGACGGGTAAAAAAAATATCCTCCATTGAATTTTTCAATTGTTCGTGTTTTGTAATAAGGAGGGAATAAGAAGCCGATCACTGAAGAGTTTCCCTAAAAAAGTCACCAGCCATTTCACAAAAGGAGTCTAAAAATGAAAAAGTCGGTATCCCGATCAAATTATTATAAATACTTGCCGGTTTCGTTGAGTATCGTGATTTTTCTGGTTGTTGCTCTAATATTTCAGTCAACAGCAGTGGCGCAAGGGCTTGGTCCGGAACTATTTTCCGAAGTTCCCATAATTGATGTTCAAAGTAGCGAAAGTAATGAATCATTCATATTAAGGTCCAGGTTTGTTGAAGTCAACCTGGATGTTCTTAAATCAGCGGATGGCAAACCCTTGACCAGGGACAAAGTCGACGAGGTGGTCTTCAACTTGTTCCCGGATGCCACCTATAATGGCGTAATAGAGACCATCGCGGTTTCGGGCAACGATGCCTCAATTCAAGGATCCATTGCAGAGGTTGAGGGGGGTTACTTCTACATTGAATTGGTTGGGGACACTTTTCTGGCTCATGTGGCATCAACGGCTGGTGTTTATGAGGTTTCTTCAATGGGAGATGGGATTTACAAAATCATCCAGATAGACCATTCCCAGCTTGTGGATTGCCCGGATGCAGATATGCCGGATGAGGGTTTGCCTATTCAAGCAGAGGATCTCGGTGTTAATGCTGATAGTGGAAGCACAATAGATGTCATGGTGGTATATACTCCAGCAGCGCTTGCGGGTGAGGGGAGTGAAGCTGCTATGAAAGCGCGTGTTGCGCTTGCGGTTTCTGAAACCAACACCTCTTATTCCAAGGCAGGCATCACCACCCGCTTGAGGCTGGTGCATACTGAGATGGTTTCGTATACCGAGACCGGTAATATGAGCACTGATCTGAATCGGATGATCAACACGAGTGACGGGTATATGGATAACGTCCACTCGCTCCGAAATATTTACGGGGCTGACATGGTCTCGCTCGTTGTGGAAAACGGAGGCGGTTATTGTGGACTGGCTTCTAGTATTAAAGCGAATGCTACAAATGCTTTTCAGGTCACAAAAAGATACGGCTGTATGACGGGGTATTATTCTTTCGGCCATGAGTTTGGACACTTACAGGGCGCGAGACACGACACATATGTTGACTCTAGCACAAGCCCATATACATACGGTCACGGATATGTCCACAAGGGATCAACATTTTTGACTCGATGGCGCACTGTGATGGCCTACAACAATAAATGTTCCGACTCAGGATACAACTGCACCCGCTTGAGTTATTGGTCAAACCCGACAAAAACCTATCTTGGTGCCGCCATAGGGAATACCAAGGCTCAGAATTACCAGGTGCTCAATCTAACAGACACCGCCGTAGCTAATTTTAGACTGAAGGTTATCGGGAGTAACTTCGATTCAAGTTTCACATCCTCCTATAGCGGTTGGACACCTGTAGTCGGTACCTGGTATTTGAGCGGATCAAATTACTATGTCAGTAAAGGAAAAGCATTCAATTTTGCTACGGTTAAGCATAGCGGAAAGTATGGTGATCTGACCTATTCTGTAAAGATGAAGAGGACAGGCTGCACCTACTGTGCGAACAATATTATCGTTCGCGGGGATGCCAGTCAGTTAAAATCAAATTCAGCTTGGTCTCCATCCTATTTATTTGAATACACCAACAATGGTTCTTTTGGGGTATTCTACATAGATAGCAGTGGTAATACGAACACTCTTCAAGCATGGACATCCTCCACAGCCATAGTAAAGGATGGCTGGAACACACTTAAAGTCGTGGCTGTTGGGCCTTCATTAAAGTATTACATAAATGGGGTATTGGTGTGGTCAGGTTCCCATTCATCCTTAAAAGTTGGCAATGTAGGAATAGGTTTCTATCGTGAAGATGTTGCTCCCAACAAAGGAACCTTGTATGTGACCAGCGCGAAATTAAATAATACGCCCACAGCAGACATCGAACCGGATCTTGTTCTAACTCCCACAGAGGCCATATCAGGAGGAGACATTACCAAATCACCGTAAAGCTGCTCATTGATAGGCAATGTAAAAATGGTATGTTGATGACAATAATCCTCGGCGGTAAACCGGGGATTATTGTTCTCCTATGCGCAAATGCGCGTAGCCACTCACATCTTTGGGTAGTTGGAGGGAAAGGGCAGGGGGGTTACTACACCACGCTCACCCCGATCAACCTACCGATACCAAACGTCACCGCGGCTGCCAGCAACCCGAACACCACCATGCGCAGACCCGATTTCCACACCGGCTTGCCGGTGAAAAGTGTGATGGCGGCACCCAACCCGAACAATCCCAGCGCGCTCAACCCGATACTGATGAACACCGCGGGCATACCGCCGGTGAAGATGAATGGTGCCACAGGGATGATCGCGCCCAGGGCAAACAGGATGAATGAGGTGATGGCCGCTTCCCACGCCGAACCGCCCAACTCGGTCGGGTCGATGCCCAGTTCTTCGCGTGCCAGCGTATCCAGCGCGGTATCCTTATTGGTCAGGATCTGCCTTGCCAGGTTGCGCGCGCTTTCCGGCGGGATGCCGCGCGCTTCGTAGATCAGCGCCAGTTCCTCGGCTTCCTCCTCCGGTGCGTTTTCAATTTCCTCCGCCTCGGTCTTCAGCTGGTTCTCATACAGCTCGCGCGACGATTGCACGGATAGCCATTCTCCCAGCGCCATCGAGATCGACCCCGCCAGCAGCCCCGCGATCCCGGCGATGAGCACGCCGCTGCCAGCCAGCGTAGCCCCCGCCACGCCCATCACCAGGCTCAAGTTCGAAACCAGCCCGTCGTTGGCGCCCATCACCGCCGCGCGCAGCGCGTTGCCGCCCGTGGAGCGGTGCAGTCCCTCCAGTTGCATCAAGACAGCGCCGTCGACACCGCCGCGTACCGTGCGCGTCACCACTTTTAATAGGCGTGAATGCGATTGTTCTTCCGCGGCCATGCCCATGGTTTGTTCCATCTGCGCATAGGCAGCGGTGCCGGTCTGCTCCATGCTTTGCACCGCCGGCAGGATCATGGCCGGACCAAAGCGCTTGCCCAGCCGCACCAGCGTGCGTGTGCGCCACGAGGGTTTGTATTCCGGCAGCGTCAGGCCGTCTTCTTTGGCCTTTGATGCCCATTTCTCGGCGTGGCGCAGCTCTGTTTTGGCGATACGCCGGTACACCTCCGCCAGGCGCGGATCTTTCTCCACCTGCGCCATCGTTTCGTATAGCAGGGCGCTGGCGCGCTCGTCGGTGTAAGCGATAATTAATTGATCTTTCATAAGTAATCCTTTCCCAAAACAATCATAATCGAGATAATTCAAATTTTAAAGTAAAATGGCTGCTATTTTTGTAGCAGCCATTGTAATACTTATTCAATTGTTGCGTTATCTGCTTTTTCCATCACACAATTGAACATGATTTGTTGCCACCCAACAAGTTGTGCGTTTTGCAGAAGCATTGGCATCGGATATTGGCATTAACGAGGCAACAGTATAATACATCACATTGTCGAACGTGTTTCCTGTGCCATCCATTTCACTGAATGTAACACAAGAAGAAGAAGCTATTTTACTATAACGCCAGATCTTTGCTGCATAACCGTTAGCTGACCCTCGATAATTAGTAGCGTAGACTTTCTTACCTGATAAGTCAGGTGAGCAAACTGTAAGTGTTACTGATGCCAACGACACCGTTAAACTACTATACGACCCATCAGAAAACTTGGTTTGAGTCGGAGGAACGGATTGAGTATTTGAGGAGATATAACTGTTCTTGTATCTAGAATCGGTGGATCTTCCGTCTGTAGGCCGTAATATTCCAGAGTGTTTCACAACGTCTGTATCTGCAAACTTGGCAATTATCTCCACTTTACCACTGCTGTAAGGAATGCCATTCCATAATGCATAATGTAAGTGTGCTGCAAATTGACCTTCGTCAGTACCTACTTCCCCAATTGCCGTACCTCTGCTTACGGTCTGACCTTTGCTTACATATGCTTTTTGAATATGTCCGTAATATGAATACGTACCGTCGTTATGTTGTATGGCGATGTAATTTACAGTTGGTGGTGGACTTATTACTACTTTATACACTATCCCTTCAGCCGATGCCAAGATTTTTTTGCCAGCCATTAGAGAGAAATCGATTGCACCTCGATTTACTCCACTCCAAGTGTCCTTTTTATGGAACTCACCATTTGTCCCATAACAAAAATAATTAATATAATTGTTACAATAAGTGGTTTTAATGTAACGTAAACCGGCCGCGTCGTAGAATGGTTTGTATAACAAACCGGTTGCATTAACCTTAACATAACCTTCTGAAGCGCTAAAAGGTAAAAAATGCACTGCTGTCGCAGCGTTTACTTGTGTAGTACTAAAACTTAACAACGGAAAAACAGCCAAAAGGAATACTATAATAAAATGTACAACTGAACTGGTTTTCATTTAATCTCCTCCCTCTATTTAATTTTGTAGGTTATTAATATTGTAGACACAATTAATTGATTGTCAAGTCATTTCGGGAAGATATATCCTTAGATGAACGAAAAACATTATTCGGTATTTACGGTTAACCTTATCTTTAAAAAAAATGACTAATGGATTGTAAAAGTATCCTTGCTGCATGAAACAATTACTTCTGATTATGTTAAATAATCGGTAGTAATAAATGAGCCATAAAAGGGTTTTTAACTACTCACAATTGTTTCTACCCGCCCGATTTTAATAAATAGAAGAAAGATCTTTACGTCTTTAATGCCTGGTCGGCCCGGGCAGTTTTGTGGCTTTTCCTAACCACCAGTTCCCACCACAGCGTCGAGACCTGCACAAATGTCCGCCAGATGCGTTTGAAATTAAAGAACTGCGACCTGCCGTATGACCTGTGATAATGGTGCACCGGCACCTCGGCGAACACAAACCCTTTATCCTGGAACTTCTTGACCATTTCCAGGCAGATCGATCCGGAGCGGCTTTCCAGCTCGATCTGGTCAAATATGCTGCGCCGGATCAGCCGAAAGTCGCAGTCCACGTCACGCAGTTTGAACCCGAACGCGATTCGCATCATGTGATGGTACAGCCTGCCGATGATCTTGCGTATCAACGGGTCGTGTCTTACGATCTTATAGCCATTGACCACGTCGATCCCATCATGCAGCGCCGCCGTCAGATTCACCAGTTCCAGCGGGTTATACTGCGCATCCCCGTCTGTGTAAAAGATCCACTCCTTGGTGGCAGCGGAAAAACCGCTGCGCAGCGCCCCTCCGTACCCCTGGTTCTGGGCATGGTGGATCACGTGCAGCTCCGGGTAGCGGCTGGCCAGCTCATCCAGGATCTCCCTGGTGTAATCACTGCTTCCGTCGTTGGTCACAATGACCTCGTAGTTGTCTGTCACCTGCCGCAGCGCCATCAACGCCGTCAACACCATGCTGGGGATGGTGCCGCCGTCATTATAGGCTGGAAAAACCGCGCTGATCCCTGAGATAAGCTGATTGGCATTCTTTTCCATGTGCAACACCTCGCCCTGTACTGCTGTGGTTTTTTCACCGCCGGTGTTCTGAGGGGATAGGAGGATCGAATTGTTAAGCGGTCGCTTGATGGCCATCCCCGCGCTCCCTCAATTACAATCCGCGTTTTCTAAATAATTCCGGCACGTTTCAATACGTATAAAGACACCTGCTATTTCGTCCCTGAACAACTGGTGATACCCCGCGATCTTGCCGGCCAGCGCGTCTTCGTAAAAACGCCGCCCTGCCTCCAGCTCGGCCGGGTCCACACCAACGGCGTTCGGGTTGAGGTAATCGCGCATGCGCGATTCCAGCAGAAACAGGATGTCAAAGTCCTGTGCTTCGATGTAGGGGTAGTTCAGGATGCCGTAACTGGTATTGTACAGCCAATTGCTTTGTTTTGGCACATACAATCGATGGTCGTAATAAACCTTCATTTCGGCCTGCTCCAGAGGTTCAAGTGTTGCCGCCGCTTTTTCGAAGAACTCAATACGCGGGTTATCCACTTGACGCCGGCTCTGTTTCACCAGTGTTTCAACATCCTGCCGCGCAAACAATGCCAGTTGGATCACCACGATCAACAGCACTGCCAGTCGGCCGACTACGCGCAACTTGCTGCCCTCCCCTTTCCCGGGTTTCTCCGGCAGGAGGTAGTACAGGTTCGCGATCAACGGCACCGCCACCGGCAGCCAGTACTGGTATTTAAAGTGGGTGACCGTCAATAGCGAAACGGTCAGCGGGATGAACCAGGCGAGCGTCAGCGCGTACAGGTAACTTTTTTCGCTTTTCCACACCCCCCACACGCTCACCCCCAGCACCAGCAGCAGGAACACCGCCTCGCCGTAAAACTGGCGCATGGTTGGCCAGGCAGCCCTGAGTCCTTTTTCGTAGATCAGTCCGTACCCTTTGCCGAGTTCCTGGGTCTCCAGGTTCATGGTGGAAAAGTATCCCTCGCGCGCCCAGCCTGATAATAAAAAGGGATTTGCTATTATAAACGCGGCCACCATGATGACCACAAAACCCGCCGCGCTGAGCAGCAGCCGCTTCAGCGGTTTTTTCTTCTCCACAAATCCCCAGATCAGCGCCAACCCCACCGCCAGGAAGAAGTACACCCCCACCATTTTGGTGGCGGTGAGCACCCCGCACAACGCGGCCGCCGTGAAGAAGTGCCATCCGAACTGGCGTTGGTCCTTCCACAGGAACAGCAGCACCAGCACCGCCAGCAGCAGCGCCAGCCCATCCGGGTGCCACCACAATCCGTTCTGGATCACCGCCGGGATCAGAAGCAACGCCACGAACAACACCGGGGACCGGTAGGTGCGGAATCCGTCATGCAGGTATACGATCAATAGCAGGGCGAGCAGCATAGGCAGCACACTGACCAGCTGCCGCAGTACCAGCATCACCAGCGCCGTGTTTTGCATCTGCCCCGCCCATTGCACGGGGAACAGGAACAGCGCGGACGTACCAAAGTACGGGAATCCGTAACTGTAGAAATCATAAAAAATGAACTTGCGCAGAAATGTGACGAAATCCCCCTTGGGCGCGATCATACCGCTCACAACCGGCAGGCACACCCCCTCGTCCGGTTCGAACATCGCCACCATCTCCGGGTTCTCCGAAGCCTTTGCGTTGGGGATCGTGAACACCAGAAAAGTGCCGAGAAAAAGAACAGCGCAGATCAGGAGGATCGGTTTTTTACCAGTGCGGGGCATGCCGGAATTATAACAATATTCCTCATTTGTGACCGTTTGCTGCAAATCAGCTGGATACATAAATAAGAAACTGAGATATGATAATAATCATCGGTGTGCATTCATCGATATCGGATTTGACTCACCGATCCACTAATTTATTTAGGTCATCCAAAATATGGACTTCTCAGAATTTCACGGTAAGAATATCATCATCACCGGCGGTCTCGGTTTTATTGGTTCCAACCTGGCCATCAGGCTGGTGGAACTGGGCAGCAGCCTGACCCTGGTGGACAGCCTAGTGCCGCAGTACGGCGGCAACCTGTGGAATATCGAGCCGGTGAAGGATCAGGTGCGCGTCAACATCTCGGACGTGCGCGACAGGTATTCTATGTGCCACCTCGTTCAGGGGCAGGATTATCTCTTCAATCTCGCCGGTCAGACCAGCCACATTGACTCGATGGAGGACCCCTACACTGACCTGGAGATCAACGCGCATGCCCAGTTGTCCATCCTTGAAGCCTGCCGCCACAATAACCCCACCATTAAGATTGTGTTCGCCAGCACGCGCCAGATCTACGGGCGCCCGCAATACCTGCCCGTGGATGAGTCCCATCCCATCCGGCCTGTCGATGTAAACGGTATCAACAAAATGGCCGGGGAGGAATACCATCTCGTTTACAACAACGTCTATGGCATCCATTCTGCCATCCTGCGCCTCACCAACACGTACGGTCCCCGCATGCGCATCAAAGACGCCCGCCAGACCTTCCTCGGCATCTGGATCCGCAACCTCATTGAAGGCAATCCCATTAAAGTGTTTTGTGACGGCAGCCAGATCCGTGATTTCAATTACATTGATGATGTCGTCGACGCCCTGCTCCTCACCGCCCTCAGCGACGACGCGAACGGAAAGGTCTATAACCTCGGCGCGGAGGATAAGATGAGCCTGGCTGAAACCGCCCGCCTGCTCACCTCCTTCTATAATAACGAGAACTATCAGATGGTTCCGTTTCCTGAGAACCGTAAATCCATCGATATCGGTGATTACTGGGCAGATTTTGGTCTCATTCAGCGTGAGCTCGGCTGGACGCCGCGTGTTCCCCTGGCTGTCGGGTTGCGCAACACGCTCGAATACTTTGAAGAGAATATCAATTACTACAGGTGAGTATGCCCAACGAGTTTATTCCGGTTGCCAACCCGCTCCAGCAATACTTTTCATATAAACAGGAAATTGATGCGGCTGTCCAACAGGTGTTCTCCGGTGGGCGCTACATCCTCGGAGAGAGTGTCAGGCGTTTTGAAGAGCAATTCGCCGCTTTCATCGGTGTCAGGCATTGCGTTGGCGTTGCCAGCGGCACGGATGCGCTCGTCCTCGCTCTCAAAGCCGCCGGGGTCGGCCCCGGTGATGAAGTGATCACCGTCTCGCACACCGCGGTAGCCACCGTCGCCGCCATTGAGCTTGCCGGTGCGCAACCCGTTCTGGCGGATATTGACCCGCTGCGCCGCTGTATGGACCCCGCCTGCCTCCCTGCCCTCATCACCAGCCGCACCAGAGCTATCCTCCCCGTGCACCTGTACGGTCAGCCGGCGGATATGCCGGAGATCTCCCGCATCGCCGCGCAGCACAACCTGCTAGTGATCGAGGATTGCGCGCAAGCCCACGGCGCCCGCATTGGCGCGCAGACTGTGGGTTCCTTCGGAGCGATGGCCTGTTACAGCTTCTACCCCACTAAAAACCTTGGCGCCATCGGGGATGGCGGTGCCGTCGTGACGGACTCGGATGAGCTGGCTGACCGCCTGCGCTGGCTGCGTGAGTACGGCTGGAAGGAACGCTACATCAGCCACTTTGCCGGTATGAACAGCCGCCTGGATGAAGTACAGGCCGCGATCCTGATGGTCAAGCTGGCTCACCTGCAGGAGGACAACCGGCGCCGCCTTTCCATCGCGGAACAGTACCTCGCTGCGCTGCAACCCTGCGCTCTCACCCTCCCTCACCTCTTCCCCGGTACAACCCACGCCATGCACCTCTTCGTCATCGAGCACGCGCAGCGCGACGAATTGCGCGTATTCCTGGAGCAGGGTGGCATCGGCGCTGCCATCCACTACCCGCAAGCCGTGCACCAGCAGCCCGCCTACCTGGAGCGCCTGGCAGGATCCAGCTCCCTCCCGCAAACCGAACGGCTTATCCCGCGCATCCTGAGCCTGCCCATGTACCCGGAGCTGCGTGATGAGCAAGTCCAGCGCGTCTGCGACCGGTTGCGCGCCTGGCACGAAGATCACGATTAATTCCTGATCCTCCTTCCCCTTTTTTATGCTTTCGCTATAATAATGCTATTGCAATCCATTCCGCGCGCAACCGGAGTAAGCTATGAGTCTCAACAATACCACTTTTAAACGCGCCGCACGCACGTCTACCATCCTGTTCTTCTTCTTCATGCTCCTGCACCAGACCGATAAGCTCCTCATCGGCCCCCTCCAAAAACCCATCATGGATACCTTCGGTATGACCTACACGCAGTGGGGGCTCATCAACACGGGCGCGCTTGTCGTTGGCGCTATCCTCTACCCGGTGTGGGGCTGGCTGAATGACCATTACAACCGCGGCAAACTTCTCGCGCTTGCCTCGCTGCTGTGGGGCTCCACCACCTGGCTCAGCGCCATCGTGCGCACCTTCCCCGCCTTCCTGGTCACGCGTTCTTCCACCGGTATCGACGATTCCAGCTACCCGGGCATGATGAGCCTGCTCGCTGATTACTACCCACCCAAATCCCGCGGGCGCATTTACGGCCTGCTCCAGCTCACCCAACCCGTCGGCTACCTGCTGGGCATGGTGCTGGCGCTCATGCTCGGCGGCGTCATCGGCTGGCGCAATGTCTTCTTTATCACCGGATCGCTCGGTATCATCCTTGCCATCGCCATTTTCTTCGGTGTGAAGGATGTGCCGCGCGGCAGCAGCGAGGTGGAACTGCAGGGCGTGGAGGTGAGCAAATATAAGTTCAGCTGGAAGTCCGTGCGGGAGATCTTCACCAAACGCAGCCTGTACTTTGTATTCGCGCAGGGGTTTATTGGTGTCTTTCCATGGAACGTGATCACTTACTATTTCTTCGGTTACCTCGCGTCTGACCGCGGCTATGATAGCAACACGCAATTAATGATCATGGCGCCCGCTGTTCTGGCTATGGCAGCTGGTTACCCGCTGGGCGGATCGCTGGGCGACAGGCTTTTCAAAAAAACCAGTCGCGGTCGCCTCATCGCCGGCGCGATCGGCATCCTGCTCGGGGCGATCTTCCTCACCATCACGATGAATGTGCCCCTGCCCCAGGTGGGGTTGTTCACGGCCATGCTGCTGCTCACTGCGGTCTTCATGCCCTTCGCCGCGCCCAACATCATCTCGACCATCTACGATGTTACACTGCCCGAAGTTCGCTCCACCGCCAACGCCGTGCAGAACTTCATCGAGTTCATTGGTTCAGCCTCCGCCCCGCTCATCGCCGGCATCGTCGCCGACAAATTCTCCGTGGGCACCGCCATCCTTTCCATCAGCCTCATCACCTGGGCGTTGTGCTTCATCTTCATCCTCATTGCCATATTCCTGATTCCCAGGGACATCAACGCCATGCACCAGCAGCTTGAAGAGCGCGCCGCCGTCGACAAGGCCAGGTAATACCCCACATAAAAGTGGCTTAAATATCAAAAACAGGTCATTTATGACCTGTTTTTTACGATTTTAATGATGTTTCTGTGCTTTCTGTGCTATCTGTGGTGAGAACTATAAAGAGTTTCTTCGAGTTTTTCGACCATTTACGTGTGTTTCGTGTTAAGCCTTTTTTCAGTGCATTCTGTGCTATCTGTGGTGAGATTTATAAAGAGTCTCTTCGAGTTTTTCGACCATTTACGTGTATTTTGTGTTAAGCCTTTTATCTGTGGTGAGAACTATAAAGAGTCTCTTCGAGTTTTTCGACCATTTTCGTGTGTTTTGCGTTAAGACTTTTTTCAGTGAATTCTGTACTATCTGTGGTGAGATCTATAAAGAGTCTCTTCGAGTTTTTCGACCATTTACGTGTGTTTCGCGTTAAGCAATTAATTCTTCGTTTTATCCCTGCGGCCGCCCGGGCAGCGGGTCCTCCTTCGCCAGCCGGCGCATCTGCACGACGGTAGAAAGCAGGTAGATTGGCACAAAAACGATGATCAGCAGCAACAGAATGGCTTCAAAAAAGTTTAGATCGATAAAACCGAGATGGATAAATCGTGTGTTGTTAAAGTACAGCCAGATGCTCGCGGTGATCGCCAGGATGCGGATCTCGGTTGGCCCGATAAGCGCGAATGAGATCTGGAATTTCCGGGAAGTGAAATTGGTGAGCGTGGTATAAACGATCATCAACAGGTACAACAGGTTTACCCCCCAGGCCAACTCAATGCGTGAGTAACCCGAAAAGCCCAGGCCGGTCAGGATGATCGTGATGCAGATCACATCGATACTGTGATCGAGAAAGTAGCTGTAGCGCGGGCGCTCCAGTTTGCGGTAACGGGCGAGCGTGCCATCCAGACTGTCGCCGAACCAGTTCAATACAAACCCCGCAGCCGCTACCCATAAGAAAAATGGCGCGTTTTTCGCGAGAAGGTAACTGACTCCTGTCAGCAGCGCTCCCAGGAGTCCAATCAGCGACATGTGGTCCGAATTGATCCTGTCCGGCGTACGCGCAGCCAGCCACATCAGAACCGGCTTTTCCAACGGGTGTGTAAGGCTATGGTTCACACGCGTGTGTTTTGTTTTTCCAGCTTTTCGGCTCGTTTCGTTTTTTCCCACGGGTCCTCCTTATGGAGTTTCTTTTGTCAGATCCGGCCATACCGGGTAGAACATGAACCAGAATTCCGGGTTTGCTCTGATCGTATCTTCAACAACAGTTAGAACCCGGCTCAGGTTGATTCGTTGTTCCTGCAGCGGGTCCGCGTCCCGTAGAACGGGGATCGGGTCAGTCGCTGAAACGGTACACACCCCCTTGGAGGAAACGTGAAATCGTAAGACTACCGGAGGGACTCCGCTTTTGATCGCCAGCCGGATATATCCGGTCGGCAGATCGGAAGGCTTTCCAAAAAACTGGGGGTGCAGAGAGAAGTCGCCGTATGGACGGTCAATCCCCGTCAGAACCGTGCCTCCCTGCTCAAGGTTCTTGAGCGCGCTGCGCAGTGCCGAGACCGAAATTGGGGTGACCATGTACCCCTGCTCATTACGGTAACGGTTCTGCAGCCGGTAACTGATCCCGGGATTTGGATAGGAGAGCACCTGCGCGGTGAGTCCCCGCCGCGCTGCGGCTACCGACACAAGGTCATAATTCGCCAGGTGCGGCATCAGCAGCAGTTGCGCTTTATCGCGCTTTTGACTGTGGTCGACCACTCTCAAAAAGCTCTCATCGAATTGGATCTTATCGGCAAGCGACCCTTGCTGGTGATAAAAGTGATAATTATCGTAAAGATACCGTCCGCGGTGAATAAATACAGCTTCGGTACGCTCGTCGAGTTCTTCTTTCCTTAAAGTACATCCCGAAACCACCCACTGGTTTGTTCTGACCGCCTGAACAACGGGTGATTTTTGATTCCTGGCAATATAACGACCCAGCGTATCAGCCAGTCGGTAGCCCGCAGCTGGCGGCAGCAGCCGGGCGACCGTGAGTACAAACGCGAATCCGAGAGGATTGTTGAAAAGGTTTTGGTTTTTCATTATGAGTCAAAGTACAGGTTGAACCTCAATATTTGAAGCCCTTGCCCGGTGCGCAAATATAAAAGAACACCACATCCCCATC
>MTKZ01009702.1_pt1 | contig 13737 bp, 18 predicted proteins | sample 1042781 | NCBI WGS metagenome assembly MTKZ01 (sample SAMN06212207, study PRJNA360539) | anaerobic digester metagenome | biome: Wastewater treatment plant; material: sludge; isolation source: anaerobic digester fed with sludge from wastewater treatment plant | place: Denmark: WWTP Viborg ...
CGGCCCGGCCGGTGCGGTCCTCGATCTCGGCGCCGGTGGCCAGGAACTCGGCCACGGCGGCCCGGGCCAGGCTCAGGAGCGCGGCCTTGTCCGCGGCGTCCAGAAACGCGCCCGGTCCGTCCGTTGCGCCCGGCGCCGCCGCGTAGACGGCCGCGGCGAGGTAGCCGACGACCGGGCCGCCGAAGGACGAGGAGTCCGTCCGGGCCGCGATCCGGACCCGGGCCTGCCCCGCCTTCCGGGCGTAGAGCAGAAGGGCCGCCACCGGCCCGCCGCCGCACATGACGTTCTCTCCGGCCTCGGCCTTGCGGATGAGCGTCTCCGACTTCAGGCCCTCGATGAGGGCCGCAGTCGCGGCGTCCGTCCTCCGGGCCTGGGCCTTCGGCAGATAGTGGGAGAGGTCGGTCGAGGCGACGACGAGGACGTCCTTGTCGAGACAGGTCTTGGCCAGCGCGGCGGCCAGGCCGCGGACGGTGGCCCCGGTCTGCCGGCCCATGACCAGGGGCACGATGGCCGCCCCGGGCAGGGCCCTTTGGACGAACGGCACCTGGACCTCGACGGCGTGCTCCTCGGCGAAGGCCTCGGGCCGATAGCGGGCGCCGGAGGCCTTGGCGATGGCCTTGGCCAGGACCGCGTCGACGCGGGCGACGCCGAGCGGGGTGCGGAAGCCGCCCTCGGGCCAGACGGCCAGGCCTTCGAAATCGGCCCGGTGGGACGGGGCGACGATGACCACCGCGGCGATCTTCCGGCCGCGGACCCGGGCGTAGGCGGCCGCGGCCGTGCGCCCGGAGTAGACGTACCCGGCGTGGGGGGCGATGAGGCCGACGATCCGGCCGGCGGGCTCGTCCCCCGGCGCGCCCGCGGCGTCCAGGGACCGGTCGATCTCGGCGGCCAGCGCGGCCGGATCGTCCGGATAGAACGTGCCCGCGAACGCGGGCGGGCGCACGGACGGGCCGTCGGCTTGGGCCGGGAAGAGCGCGGCCAGCAGGACGGCCGCGGCCAGGACGTGCGTCATCGGTCCCTCCGGGGCGCGCCGCCGCGCCCCACGGCCCCACTATAGGCACGGCCGGTCCAAAAAGCAATCCGGCGCTCATTGACTTTTGGGCGCGTTTGAATAGAATGAAACAGGGAAGGTTGCGATGAAAGGCTTCTTCAAATTCCTGCTCGCGGTGCTGACGTTGGGCACGGTGTTCTTCCTTGGCCACTATCTCGGGAAAGAAAAAGAGAAATCCAAGATCCCGATCTTCCAGGAAGAGCCCGAAAACCCCGAATGAACCGTCCGGGACCGTCGGGGCTTAGAACGCGCCGTCACGTCCCGGCCGGGAGACGGACGCAGGGGGTCGGACCATGAAATGGAGCATGACCGCGGTCCTGATCATCTTCGCGGCCTTCGTCCTTCTCCTCATCCTCAACCCCAACATGTCCTGCTTCGGCCGCCGCGTCAAGTCGCCGTTCTATCCGCTGTTCCGCAAGAAACGGCTGCAGGCGCGGGCCGAGGAGCCGAAGAAGCCGCCCAAGACCGAAGATTATGGGTTCAAATAGACCGGCCGTCCGCGGCCGGCTGTCCCTTCTCCCCATCGCCGCCGCTCTCGCCGCCGTGCCGGCCTGCGCCCCGCGGCCGCCCCGTCTCGTCCCGCCCGCGGGCGGCGTCGCCGCCGTCGAGGGCGTCGGCACGGCCTCCGTCGCCGGCGCCGAGGCCTCGGTCAAGGGCCGGTTCGCCTTCGCCTTCCGCCGTCCGGACCGCGGCCGGGTCGAGGCCTTCGATCCCCTCGGCCGGACCGTCTTCCTGATCGTCTTCCGCGACGGCCGGGGCTGGTTCGTCCTGCCGAACCGCAAGGTCTACGCCGAGGACGACGCCGGGACCATGATGGGCCGGGTCCTCGGGGTGGCCCTCGAGCCCGGCGACGCCGTGCTCCTGCTCTCGGGCGTGTGGCCGGGCGACCCGGCGGCCGCGGCCGGCGGCGACGCCTGGCGGCCGGAGCGCGACGCCGCAGGCCGGCTCGCGTCCGGCCGGCGCGGCGAGTACGCGTTCACCATCGAGGCCTTCTTCCCCGGCGACGGCGTGCCGCGCACGATCGGCCTCGCCGGGCCCGGGACGACGGGCCGGATCAAGGTCTCGAAGCTGGCCTTCGATCCCCCGGAGCGGCCGGAGGCTTTCGACACGGCCTTCCTCCGCGGCTACGCCGCGAAGACCTGGGAGGAGATCCTGGAGCTCGTCGAACGATGACCGTCCGGTCCTTCGCCAAGATCAACCTCGGCCTGGAGATCGTCGGCAAGCGGCCCGACGGCTATCACGACATCCGGACGCTCTTCCAGACGATCACCCTGCACGACGAGATCGACCTCGAGCCCGGCCCGCCGGGCACGGTGACCCTCGAGGGCGACGATCCGTCGATCGCCTGGGACCGGACCAACCTCGTCGACCGGGCCGCCCGCAAGATCATGGACCGGGCCGAACGGACGGTCGGGGCCCGGATCGCCGTGCGCAAGTCCGTCCCGGCCGGCCGGGGCCTCGGCGGGGGGAGCTCCAACGCCGCGGCGACCCTCCTGGGCCTGCGNNNCTGACGCCGCTCTCCGATCTCAATCCCCTGCCGTGCCTGCTCATCTTCCCCCCGTTCCCCATCCCCACGCCCCTCATCTACGCGGGCGTCGACGCCTCCTTGACTTCCCCGGGGAAAATCAGTAAAATTGTGCGCTTTCTGGAGTCCGGAGACTTCGGTCTTCTGGAAAACGACCTGGAGCGCGTCATCTTCCGGGCCCATCCCGAGCTCGAGCGATGGACGGCTTTTTTGCGGGAGGCGGGGGCCCTGGTCGCCCAGGTCAGCGGTTCGGGCTCGGCGGTGTACGGGATCTTTCCCGGCCCGGAGAGCGCCGAGGCGGCGCGGAGGAGGCTCCCCGGCACGACGGAAGCCCGGCTGGCGGCGACCCTGCCGCGGCGGGGCTATTGGGCCCAGCTCGGTGCTGGGGCGTAGCCAAGCGGTAAGGCAACGGACTTTGGCTCCGTCATTCGGAGGTTCGAATCCTCCCGCCCCAGTTCGGACGATATAAGGCGAGGAAAGAACGATGAAGGTATTCACGGGATCGTCGAATCCGGCCCTGGCCCAGGAGATCGTCGATTACCTGAAGATCGACCTCGGCCGCTGCGTGCTCAAGCGCTTCAGCGACGGCGAGATCCGCTTCTACATCGACGAGAACGTCCGCGGCGAGGACATCTTCATCATCCAGTCGGGCTCGTCCGACGCGAACAGCCACCTCATGGAGCTGTTCCTGATGATCGACGCCTTCAAGCGGTCCTCGGCCGGGCGCATCACGGCCGTCATCCCCTACTATCCCTACGCCCGGCAGGACTGGAAGGACAAGCCCCGCGTGCCCATCTCGGCCCGCCTGGTGGCCGACCTCATCGAGCGCTCGGGGGCCAACCGCGTCCTGACCATGGACCTCCACTCGCCCCAGATCCAGGGCTTCTTCTCCATCCCCGTGGACAACCTCATGGCCGCCCCCGTGCTGGCCGGCCATATCAAGAGCCTCAAGCTCGAGGACCTGACCATCGTCTCGCCGGACGCCGGCGGCGTGGGCCGGGCCCGCGTCTTCGCCGAGCGCCTCAACGCCCGGCTGGCCATCATCGACAAACGGCGCCCGGCGCCCAACCTGGCCAAGGTCCTCCACGTCATCGGCGAGGTGGCCGGCCGGAACATCGTTATCTTCGACGACATGGTCGACACGGCCGGGACCCTGGCGGCGAGCGTCGAGGCCCTGGCCGAGAAGAGCGCCAACCGGATCTTCTTCGCCTGCACCCACCCCGTCCTGTCGGGGCCGGCCCTCGACAACATCGCCGGCTCGAAGCTGGAACGCCTGTTCGTGACCAATACCATCCCGCTGACGGAGCGGGCCGCGGCCACCGGCCGCTTCTCGGTCCAATCGGTCGCCGAGCTGTTCGGCGAGGCGATCCGGAGGATCAACGAGGGGAGCTCGGTCAGCTCCCTGTTCACCTAAGGAGAACATGATGCAAATCGTCGTCAAGAGCGAGAAACGTTCGGAGCTGGGATCGAACGCCGCGCGCCGCCTGCGGGCCCAGGGCTCCGTCCCGGCCGTCCTGTACGGGGAGTCCATGGAGAGCGCGTCCCTCGTCCTGAGCAAGAAGGACATCGTCCGCATCCTCAAGCTCGACACGGGCGAGAACACGATCTTCAAGGTCGCCGTCGATGCCGCCGAGCTCGACTGCATGATCAAGGACCTCCAGGTCGACCCGGCCAGCGACGAGCTGCTCCACGTCGACCTCATCCGCATCTCGATGGACAAGGCCATCCGGGTCACCGTGCCCGTCGTTCACCGCGGCGAGCCCGTCGGCGTCAAGACCGAGGGCGGCTTCGTCGACTTCGTCACCCGCGAGGTCGAGGTCGAGTGCCTGCCGCGCGACATCCCGGAAAGCCTGGGCATCGACATCTCCGAGCTCCACGTCAACCAGTCCTTCAAGGTCCAGGGCCTGACGCCGCCCGAGGGCGTGAAGATCCTGACCGACCCGGCGACCGTCCTGGTGCTGGTCTCCATGCCGCACAAGGAAGAGGAGTTCCCCGGCGAGAAGCCCGAGGGCGAGGTCGCGGCCGAGGAGCCCAAGGAGCCCGAGGTCATCAAGAAGGAACGGGCCGAGAAGGAAGAGCCGGAGAAATAGCCCGTGTGGCTCGTCGTTGGCCTGGGCAACCCGGGCGACGAGTACGAAGCGACGCGCCACAACGCCGGCTTCATGCTGGTCGACCGCCTGGCGCGGGCCTGGGGCGTCGAGCTCCGGGGCCGGCTGTTCAAGGCCCGGACCGCCCTGGCCCGCCGCGGCGGGGAGGAGGTCCTCCTCGTCGAGCCCAAGACCTTCATGAACCGCAGCGGCCTCTCGGTGCGCGAGGCCATGGCCGGGCGGGACGTCCCGCCGGAGCGGCTCCTGGTCGTCTACGACGACCTGGACATCCCGCTCGGCGAGATCCGGGTCCGCCGCCGGGGCCGGCCGGGCACCCACAAGGGCATGATCTCGGTCGCGGGCGAGGCCCGGACGGACGATTTCGCCCGGGTCCGCATCGGCATCGGGCCGCTGCCGGCCGGCCGGGACGCGGCCGAGTTCGTCCTGGAGCCCTTCCGCAAGGGCGAGCGGGCGGCCCTCGAGGAGGGGCTGGCCATGGCCGAGGAGGCCGTCGGCCTCGTCCTCGACGGTCGCCTCGACGCGGCCATGACCCGGTTCAACCGCAAGGTGGCCGGGAGCGCCGGGGATTGAATTTTTCCGGGAATCGTCTAGAATAGACCTTTCTCCTTGCTCCTCCCTTTAAAGAGGAGGGGCTGTTCAAACCATAAGGAGGTCTCATTGAGACAGTACGAGACGGGGTTCGTTCTCTCCCCCACGCTCTCCGAAGAAGAGACGGCGCAGTTCCTCCAGCAGATGTCCGAGATCGTGGCCCAGAAGAAGGGGCGCATGGTCAAGCAGGACGTCTGGGGCAAGCGCAGGCTGGCCTTCCCCATCAAACGGTACCAGGAAGGCCTCTACGTGTTCTTCACCTACGACGGCCCGGGCGACGTCTCGCTCGAGCTGGAGCGCCGGTTCAAGCAGTCCGACGCCGTCATCCGGTTCATGACCGTCGTCAAGGACCCGCGGGACCTCGTCCGGCGGAAGAAGAAACGGCGGGCCGAAGAGGCCGCCGCCGCGGCCCCGGCCGCGGCCCCCGCCCCGGCCGACGCCAAACCCGAGGAGAAGTAAGATGCCGCGCGACGAAAGACCCGAACGCAGCGAGCGGGGCGGCTACCGCAAGTATTTCGCGCCCAAGAGGAAGTTCTGCCGGTTCTGCCAGCGGGACGTCCGGGGCATCGATTACAAGGCCGTCGAGATCCTGAAGAAGTACATCCCGGACAGGGGCAAGATCACCCCCCGCCGGATCACCGGGACCTGCGCCTTCCACCAGCGCAAGCTGGCCCTGGCCGTCAAACGGGCCCGGCTCATGGCCCTGCTGCCCTACGTCGAGGACTGAGATGAAAGTCATCCTGAAACAGGACGTGGAAAAGCTGGGCCGGCGCGGCGACGTCGTCAACGTCGCCCCGGGCTTCGGGCGGAACTACCTCATCCCCCGGAAGATGGCCCTCGCCGTCACCCCCACCAACGTCAAGATGATCGAGATCGAGCGGGCGGCCCTGAAGAAGAAGGCCGAGGTCGAGCGGAAGTCGTTCCAGTCGCTCGTCGAGAAGCTCAACCAGGTCACCCTGACCTTCACCCGCCGGGCCGGCGAGAAGGACGTCATCTTCGGCTCCGTGTCGGCGGGCGACGTCAAGGAAGCCCTGGACGGGCTGGGCTTCGAGGTCGACAAGAAGAAGATCCTGCTCGACGAGCCCATCAAGCGGCTCGGCAACTTCGCCGTGCCGGTCAAGATCAGCATGGACGACCGGGCCGAGATCAAGATCGTCGTGGCCCGCGAGGAGGCCGAGGGGGCCGCCGCGGGCGCGCCGGAGGCGGGCGCGGAAGGACCTGCGGGCGACAAGTCCTGAGCGTCGGCGGCCCGTCCGGGGCCGCGCAGAGGTGGCCATGGAACTCGACACGATGTTCCTGAAAAGGACGCCGCCGCACAGCCTGGAAGCCGAACGGACCGTCCTCGGGGGCATCCTCGTCCAGAACGAGAACCTCAACGTCGTCCTGTCGACGATCTCGCCGGAGGACATCTACCGGGACGCCCACCGCAAGATCCTCGAGCGCATCGTCGGCCTGGTCGACCGGGGCCTGCCCGTCGACCTGCTCAGCCTGACCGAGGACGCCCAGCGGGCCGGCATCCTGGAGGAGATCGGCGGGGCCTCCTACCTGGCCTCCCTCCTCGACGGCGTCCCCCGCAACCTCAACGTCGAATACTACGCCCAGATCATCAAGGAGAAGGCCCTCCTCCGCCGGCTCATTCTGTCCTCCTCCCGCATCATCCAGGACAGCTACGACCAGAAGGAGGACGCCGACGAGCTCCTCAACGCGGCCCAGACGGCCATCGTCGAGATCGCCGAGCAGCGCATCAAGCCGGGCTTCCGGGCCATGAGCGCGCTGACCGGGCCGACCCTGGAGACCATCCGCAAGACCGCCGCCCGCAAGGAGGCCGTCACCGGCGTGCCCTCGGGCTTCCGGTCGCTCGACGCCATGACGGCGGGTTTCCAGCCCGCCGAGCTCGTCATCCTGGCCGCCCGGCCGTCCATGGGCAAGACGGCCCTGGGCCTGAACATCTCCCACCACGTCGGCCTCAAGACCGACAAGACGGTCGGCTTCTTCTCCATGGAGATGTCCGAATCCCAGATCGTCAACCGCCTGCTGTGCGCCGAGGCCCAGATCGACCTCCAGAAGACCCGGACCGGCTACCTCAGCGAGCGCGACTTCGAGAAGCTCCGCCTGGCCGGCGAGGCCCTGTCCCGGGCCCGTATCTTCATCGACGAGTCGGCGGCCCTGACGGTCATGGAGATGAAGGCCAAGTGCCGCCGCCTGAAGATGGAGCACCATCTCGACATCGTCTTCGTCGACTACATCCAGCTCATGCGCACGGGCGGGCGGTTCGAGAACCGCAACCAGGAGATGTCCTTCATCTCCCGGTCGCTCAAGGAGCTGGCCAAGGAGCTGCACATGCCGGTCGTCGGCATCTCCCAGCTCAGCCGGGCCCCGGAGAAGGGCCGCCGGGAGCCCAAGCCCATGCTCTCGGACCTGCGCGAGTCGGGAGCCATCGAGCAGGACGCCGACGTCGTCATCTTCATCTACCGGCCCGAGTTCTACCATCGGGACGACGAGACCCTCCGGGGCGTGGCCGAGGTCAGCGTGGCCAAGCAGCGCAACGGCCCCATCGGGGACCTCCAGCTGGCCTTCATCCGCGAATACGCCCGGTTCGCCGACATGGAACAATCCGCCCCGGATTATTGATCGGGAGAACGGTGAGGGACAAGACCGTCTTCGTCTGCCAGGGCTGCGGCGCCCGGTCCCCGAAGTGGCTGGGCCGGTGCTCGGCCTGCGGCGAGTGGAACACCTTGGTCGAGGAGCTCGAGGAGGAGTCCTTCGCCGTCGCCGGCGGGATCGTCCTGACCCCTGCCGAGCCCGTCCTCTACAAGGACGTCGCCGACGTCCCCCGGCAGCGGCTGGCCCTGGGCATCGAGGACTTCAACAAGGTCCTCGGCGGCGGCCTGGTGCCGGGCTCGGTCGTGCTGCTCGGCGGCGAGCCGGGCATCGGCAAGTCGACCCTGCTCCTGCAGGTGGCCCGGGACATGGCCGCGGCCGGCTCTCCCGTCCTGTACGTCTCGGGCGAGGAGTCGCTCGAGCAGATCAAGCTCCGCGGCGACCGGCTGGGCGTCCGGGACGGCCGCCTCTACCTCCTGGCCGAGACCCAGCTCGAGCGCATCCTGGCCCAGGCCGAGAAGCTGGCCCCGGGGCTGCTCGTCGTCGACTCCATCCAGACGGTCTTCTCGGCCAAGATGACCTCCGGGCCGGGCACGATCGGCCAGGTCCGCGAGGCGGCCAACCAGATCTTCCGCTTCGCCAAGACCCGGCAGATCCCCGCTTTCCTGGTCGGCCACATCACCAAGGAGGGATCGCTCGCCGGACCCAAATCCCTCGAGCACATCGTCGACGTCGTCCTGCTTTTCGAGGGCGAGCGGGACCACAGCCAGCGCGTCCTGCGGGCCATGAAGAACCGCTTCGGGCCGGTCTCGGAGCTGGCCGTCTTCGAGATGACGGCGGCCGGGCTCCAGCCCATCCTCAACCCCTCGGCGTTCTTCCTCCGGGAGCGGCCCCGGGGCGAGCCCGGCAGCGCCGTCGTCTGCACCCTCAAGGGCACCCGGCCCCTGCTGGCCGAGATCCAGGCCCTGGTCTCCTCGACCCTCTTCGCCGGCAATCCCCGGCGCATGACCATCGGCCTCGACCACTACCGGGCGGCCATGCTGTTGGCTTTGGTCGAGAAGAAGGCCGGCTACAGCTTCGCCGGCGAGGACATCTACCTCAACGTCGCCGGGGGCATGACCATCGAGGAGCCGGCGGTCGACCTGGGCGTCGTCATGGCCGTCGTCTCGTCGCTCAAGAACGTCCCCCTGCCCGAGGACATGGCCTTCTTCGGCGAGGTCGGCCTGTCGGGCGAGATCCGCTCGGTCGGCCAGCCGGTCTTCCGTCTCAAGGAGGCCGCGGCCCTCGGCTTCGGATCCGCCGTGCTGCCGGCGGGCAACCTGGCCGCCCTCGACAAAAGGGACCTGCCCGACATCGAATGCCTCGGCGTGAGGACCGTCCGCGAGGCCCTGCAGAGGGTGTTCTAAGGGAAGGAAGGGAACGATGGGCATCTGGCTGTTCCGGCTGTTCGTCCTCGGCCTGCTGACGGTCGGGGGCTATTTCTATCCGCCGTTCAAGCTCGGCCCGGCCCCCGGGGCCGGCGTCGCCATCGGCAGCGGCGCCCTCATGTTCTACCTGGAGACGCGCATCCGGAGGGTCTCCTTCCGCGTCCTCTGGAGCGCCGGCGCCGGCTTCATCCTCGGCCTGCTCCTCGGCTGGATGTTCGGGGCCATCTACCAGTCCGTCGTCCGGACGCCCGAGATGGCCACCTTCATCCGCATCTTCTTCCTGGTCATCATGCCCTACATCGGCCTGCTCATCGGGACCAAGAAGCCCGAGTGGCTCGAGCCGGCCCACCTGGCCTCCCTGTTCAAGGAGAAGAAGCCGGGCCGGGCCGTCAAGATCATCGACACCAGCGTCATCATCGACGGCCGCATCGCCGACCTCTGCGACACGGGCTTCGTCGAGGGCACGCTCGTCGTGCCCCAGTTCGTGCTCAAGGAGCTCCAGGCCGTGGCCGACGCCCCCGACCCGCTCAAGCGCCAGCGGGGCCGGCGCGGCCTCGACGTCCTCGACCGCATCCAGAAGTCCTCCCTCGTGGCCATCTCGCTCTCGGACCTGGACTTCCCGGACGTCAAGGACGTCGACTCCAAGCTCATCGAGTGCGCCAAGGCCATGGACGCCAAGATCGTCACCAACGACTTCAACCTCAACAAGGTCGCCCGCATCCGGGGCATCGCCGTCCTCAACATCAACGAGCTCGTCAACGCCCTGCGGCCGGTGGCCCTGCCCGGCGAGACCATGAGCGTCTTCATCCTCAAGGAGGGCAAGGAGAAGGACCAGGGCGTGGCCTACCTCGACGACGGGACCATGGTCGTCGTGGACAACTCCCGGCGGATGATCGGCCAGACGATCGACGTCACCGTGACCTCGGTCCTGCAGACGACCGTCGGCAAGATGATCTTCGGCCGCTTCGCCAACGGGGAGTCCAAGTGAGCCGGACCGCGGCCCTGGTCGTCGCCGCCGGGGCGGGCAAGCGCTTCGGCGGGCCGAAGCAGTTCGCCTACCTCCGCGGCAAGCCCGTGCTCGAGTGGACGCTGGAGCGCTTCCAGGCCCACGAGGCCGTCGACGACATCGTCCTCGTCCTGCCCGACGAGGAGGACCTCAAGCACTACCGCCTGCGCTATCCCAAGATCGTCGATATCGTGCGCGGCGGCGAGAGGCGCCAGGACTCCGTCTGGCAGGGCTTCCGCCTGCTCCGGGCCGAGGCGACGGGGATCGTCCTCGTCCACGACGGGGCCCGGCCGCTGGCCGACGCGGACCTCGTTTCCCGGGTCATCGCCGCGACCCGGGTGCTGGGCGCGGCCGTGCCGGTCCTGCCGGTCGAGGAGACGGTCAAGGAGGTCCGGGAGGGGGCCGTGGTCCGGACGGTCGACCGGACCCTCCTCGTCCGGGCCCAGACCCCGCAGGGTTTCCTGTACCCCGTCCTTCAGAAGGCCCTCGAGACGGCCCGCAAGGACCGCTTCCAGGGGACCGACGAGGCCTCCCTGGCCGAGCGCGCCGGCATCCCCGTCGCCGCCGTGGACGGCGATCCCCGGAACATCAAGATCACCACCCCGGTCGACCTCAGGATCGCGGAGGCCCTCCTCGATGCTTAAGATAGGGATCGGCTACGACATCCACCGGCTCCAGGCGGGCCGCCGGCTCGTCCTCGGCGGCGTCGACATCCCGGCCGCGGCCGGGCTCCTGGGCCACTCCGACGGCGACGCCCTCGTCCACGCCGTCATCGACGCCCTGCTCGGCGCCCTCGGCGAGGGCGACATCGGGTCCCATTTTCCCGACACGGAGTCCCGTTTCGAGGGCATCCGGAGCACGGTCCTCCTGGAGACCGTCATGGGCCTCCTGCGGACCCGCTGCGCCCGCGTCGTCAACGTCGACGCCGTCATCGTCGCCGAGGAGCCCAAGATGGCCCCGCACGTCCCGGCCATGAAGGCCGCGCTCTGCCCCATCCTCGGCGTCGGCGAGACGGACCTGGGGATCAAGGCCAAGACCGACGAAGGCCTGGGGCCCGTCGGCGAGAAGCGGGCCATCGCCGTCCACGCCGTCGCCCTCCTCGAGATCTCCGCGTAGCGGCCGTCCCCCCGGTTGACTTGGCCGGCGGTTCCGCTTATCCTCGGCTCTTCTTCCATCGAGGAGGTCCGATGAACGCACGCGCCCGCAAGGTCCTCGTTCTCGCCGCGATCGCTTTCGCCGCCGTCATCGTCCTGGCCATGGCCCAGGACCCCGGCTTCCGGGGCCGGGACGCGCAACCGCCCAAGCCCTCCGACGCCTACGTCGTCGTCGGCGTCCGCCACGGGGCCAGCTTCTTCCCGCGGGCCCGCTACGAGTTCACCAAGCCCGGGAAGGACGGCGAGATCGACTTCCTCCACTACCACACCTACGACGAGGTCGTGGCCATCCTCAAGCGGTGGGCCGAAAAGCATCCCGGGCTCGTCGACCTGTACTCGGTCGGCAAGTCCTACGAAGGCCGCGACATCTGGCAGATCACGATCACGAACAAGGCCACCGGCAAGGACACCGACAAGCCGGCCATGTTCATCGAGGGCAACCGGCACTCGGGAGAGGTCACGGCGGCCGAGTGCGCCCTGTGGTTCGCCGACCACGTTCTCCGCGGCTACGGCCAGGACCCTGGGCTGACGGCCCTCGTCGACACCAAGGCCCTCTACGTCCGGGTCAAGAACAACCCCGACGGCTCGGAGATGTACCTCCAGACGGCCCAGTCCAACCGCAGCACGGTCCGGCCCAACGACGACGACCGGGACGGCCTGCTCGACGAGGACCCGCCCGAGGACCTCGACGGCGACGGCTTCATCCTCCAGGTCCGTAAGAAGGTCGAGCCCGGCAAGGGCACGATGATCCTCGATCCGGCCGACCCGTCGGGCCGGCTGATGAAGCGGGCCGAGCCCGGCAAGGGCGATTACACGGTCTCGTCCGAGGGCCTCGACAACGACGGCGACGGCCGGGTCAACGAGGACGGCGTCGGCGGCCTCGACCTCCACCGCAACTACCCCGAGAACTGGCGGCCCATGCCCGGCCGCGACCTGACCGGCCGCGGCTTCACCCAGGGCGGGGCCGGCGAATACCCGCTCTCGGAGCCGGAAACGCGGGCCGTCTTCACCTTCCTCCTCGAGCACCCCAACGTCGGGATAGTCCAGACCATGGACACGACCGTGCCGATGCTCCTGCACGGCCCGTCGACGAGCCGGATGAGCGAGTCCATGTTCCCCGAGGACATGGCCGTCTACCGCTATTTCGACGAGGAGGGCAAGAAGATCACCGGCTATCCCAACGCCGGCGACACCTATTGGGACTACGCCAACCTCGGCCGGGGGGACCGCGACATGCGGGCCATGGCCGCCGAGATGGGCTTCGAGATCCCGCGGGAGCCCCAGGGCTCGCCGCTCTTCGGCCACTCCCCCGACTTCGGCTACCTCTACTACGGCGCGGTCTGGTACGGCGACGAGCTCTGGAACGGGGGCCGGGTCAAGGACTACGACGGCGACGGACGGGTCACCGATCTCGAGGCCCTCCGCTTCATCGACGAGGAGCTCGGCGGCCGCTATTTCAAGCCCTGGACCAAGTTCGTCCACCCGGCCCTCGGCGAGGTCGAGATCGGCGGCTTCAACCCCAAGTTCTGGCGCCAGAACCCGCCGGTCGAGCTGCTCGAGGAGTGGATCCGCAAGGAGGGCCAGTTCAACCTCTTCCTGGCCAAGTCCCTGCCCCAGGTCAAGGTCCTGTCCGCGGCGGTCAAGCCGGTCAAGAAGGAGGCCGATACCTTCGAGATCGTGGCCGTCTTCACCAACGAGGGCTATCTGCCCACGGCCCTCAAGATGGCCGACCGGGTCAAGATCGTCCGTCCCGACGCGGCCGCGGTCCGGCTGCCGGCCGGCGTCGAGCTCGCCCCCGGCGTCCGGGCCCGCCAGGACATCGGTTACCTGCGCCAGAACGAGCGGAAAGAGGTCCGCTGGAAGGTCAAGATCAAGCCGGGGACGTCCGGCGAGGCCGAGGTGTCGATCTCGTCGACCCGCGGCGGCTTGGCCAAGGCCGCCCTCAAGATCGGCTAGGCCCGCCGGGGCCGGGCTTGGGGCCGCCCTCGCCGGCCAAGCCGTAGGTCTTCATCTTATAGGCCAGCATCCGTTCGGTGATGCCGAGGGCCCGGGCGGCCCGGCTCTTGATGCCGGCCGCCGCCCGCAGGGCCAGGCGGATCTCCTGGACCTCGAGCCGGCGGACCTTGTCGGGCAAGGCGGCCCCGCCGGCGCCGGGGTCCGGCGCTCCGGCCTCGGCCAGGAAGACGGGCAGGTCGGCCACGCCGATCGCGTCCCGCTCGGCGAAGACCACGGCCCGTTCGACGATGTTCTCGAGCTCGCGGACGTTGCCCGGGAAGG
>MTKZ01050822.1_pt2 | contig 13732 bp, 9 predicted proteins | sample 1042781 | NCBI WGS metagenome assembly MTKZ01 (sample SAMN06212207, study PRJNA360539) | anaerobic digester metagenome | biome: Wastewater treatment plant; material: sludge; isolation source: anaerobic digester fed with sludge from wastewater treatment plant | place: Denmark: WWTP Viborg ...
CCGGGCGATGTTTTCTCCGGATACGGCAGGAAGAGTTTTAAATATCCAGGGAGCCTTTTTTACACCTCTGTCTTTTTTGGCGGAATTGGAAAGAAAAATCAAAAAAAATTTGGAGGTTGAATTTGCCGAAAAACCGGAAGAAAACAACGGCTCTTTTTCGGCAGAGCTGGTAACGGACTCGGGATTTGGGTGGGAACCGGAGGTAAATTTAAGCGATGGTCTTTTGAAAACAATTTCCTGGTTTGAGAGGAACAAGGAAGAAAAAGGGACCGAAAAAACGGCCAAACCGATTAAGATTTTTACCCGGAAATCGTCCGGACCAATAAAAAAAATTGCCTTTGGTTTAAGCCTGTTTTTGTTTTTATCTTTTATTTTATTTCTTTTGCCGATTGCCTTTTTTTGGCTGAACCTGTCTCAATCCGGCGAGGAGATTAATTCGGCTTTAAACGATTTTGGGGCCAACAATTATCAGGACGGTCGGGACAAGATAGTTTTGGCCGGAGAGAAATTATCCAGCGGGCAAAAGATATTTAGCCTTATGGCTCCTTTTTACAGTTTAATTGGTTTGGATTCTTCTTTGTGGCAGGTTGAGCCGGTCTTAAACGGAGCGGGAGAAGCTTTGAATTCGGCTCGTTCTTTTTTTGAAGGAGTGGCGATTTTGGAAAAAGTTTTTTCTTCTTCAATTGCCGGCGAACCGATTGATTATTCTTCAAAAATTAAGGAGGCCAATCAAATCCTGGAAGAATCTTATTTGGAAATTTCTTTGGCTTGGGGAAGATTGAAAGACCGTCTTTCCGAGACCGAAACGGCGAAATTACTCAGGATGGACTCCTATTTTACCAAGAGTGAAACTCTACTTTTAGGATTAAGAAAAGAAATTATTCGGCTTCGGGCGATTGGCCAATATTTGCCGCAGCTGATTGGCTTACAAGGAAAGAAGACTTACTTGATGGTTCTGCAAAACAATTTGGAACTTTGGCCGACCGGAGGTCGGATTGGCGCTTACGCCATTTTAAATTTTAACGACGGGAAATTAACCGATTATGAATTTCAGGATGTCAGTTCGGTTGACGATCAGTTAAGAGGGAAGGTTGAACCGCCTTCGGGGATTAAAAAATACCTTGGCCAGGAAAATTGGTATTTAAAAGAAGCGAACTGGGAACCGGATTTTTCCTTCTCCGGGGAAAGAATTGCCTGGTTTTTTGAAAAAGAAACCGGCCGGGGGATTGACGGGGTGATCGCGGTAAACTACCAAACCATAAAAGACATTCTTGGCTTGACCGGAGAAATCGAAGCTTCATTTTTGCCGGGCAAGGTAAGTCAACAAAATCTTTTTGAAAAAGTGGCTTACTATTCCAGTGCCGGCGAGTTTCCGGGAGCCTTGAGGAAGACGGATTTTTTTGCGGAGTTTGGAAAATTGGTTATGGAGAAAGTAAAAAAAGACAATTACCTTCAAAAGACAACGTTTTTAAAGATCTTAAGCGATTCCCTGGAAAAAAAGGACTTGCTTTTATTCTTCTATGATCCGCCGTTGGCTTCTCTGATTAAATCTTTAAATTGGGACGGCTCGCTTTTGCCGGATTGTCCTTGCGAAAATTTAGCCTCGGCCTGTTTAAAAGATTATCTTTCTTTTAACGAAACGAATTTATCCGGCAACCGGGCCAACTTTTTTTTGAAAAGAAATTTGCGCCACGATGTGGTTCTAAACGAGACCGGGCAATTATTTCATTCTTTAAAAATTGATTACCAGAACTTAAGCTTGACGGAAACCTGGCCGCAAGGACGGTACCTGGCGTATCTAAGGGTATATTTGCCAACCGGTTCTCAATTGAAAAGTATTTTGATTAACGATCCGGCAGAGCCGGGGTATTGGGTGGAAGTTAAAAAAACGGAAATTGAAAAAGAAAGAAGAGCGGACGGGAAAGAACTGATTGGTTTTTTAATTGAAGTGCCCAGCCGGAGCGGTCGGACATTTGAGATTAATTACCAGCCGGGATTTAAGGCCGATTTCAAGAAGACTTTTAGCTATCTTCTGGTTCACCAGATTCAACCCGGAAGCGGGGAGACAACCGCCAGTTTTACTTTTGAGTTTCCGGCAAAGACCAAACCGCTAAAGATTTTGCCCCAAGGCAATTTATCCGGCCGGAAGGTCGTTATTAACGACCAGCTTGATCGCGACCGGGTTTTCCGGATTGATTTCGGTCTTTGATTTTGCTAGAATAGCCAAGTTATGGGTAAATTGAATTTAAAAGCAGAAAAAAGAACCGTTCTCGGTCGGAAGATTAAAAAAATCAGGCGTGAAGGTTTGTTGCCGGCGAACGTTTATGGCAAAAAAGTAGCGTCTCTTTCTTTGCAATTGGACGCAAAGGAATTTGCGAAAATTTACCAGGAAGCGGGCGAAACGGGAATGATTGACCTTAGTGTTAGCGGCGAAAAGGATGTTCGGCCGGTTTTGATTCATAATCTCCAAAAAGATCCGGTCAGCGAGGATATTCTTCATGTTGATTTTCGCCAGGTAATTTTAACGGAAAAGGTTACCGCCACGATTCCGGTTCAAATAACCGGCGAGGCTCCGGCGGAAACTCAAAAATTGGGAATTTTGGTTCAACAGACTTCGGAAATTGAAATTGAAGCTTTACCGGCAGATTTACCCGAACGTTTTGTGGTTGATGTTTCCAAGCTGGCCGAAGTTAACCAAACGATTTTCCTTAAAGATTTGACGATCGACCGGAAGAAAATTGAAATCAAGACCGATCCGGAACAGATTATTGTCAAAATTGAGCCTTTGGCCAAAGAAGAAGTCGTTGCTCCTCCGGCGGCGGCCGAAGTTCCGGCCGAAGGTGCTGCTCCAACAGAGGGAGAAGCTCCAAAAACCGAAGGAACCGATGTGGCTCCGGCCGAAACAAAACCCGAGGAAGGGAAAGAAAAAACCGAAGGCTAAGCTTGCAGAAGATTACTTCTTTGTTTCCTTAATTATTTTTTCAAAATTGAGAATCAATTCGTTTTGTGGATCCAGTTGTTTGGCCCGGCCAATTGCTTCTTCGGACTTTTCCAAATTGCCGGTTTTATNNGCCGTCACGGTAATTCGGTCTCTCCTTGAGGATTTCTTCCCAATAAACGACCGTTCCCTGGTCAAGTTTAAGTTGAGTTTGAGCACCTAAAATTTTTTGAACTCTCTTTTGGTTTTCCAGATTAACCGAATATACAGAGAAAAGAAAAAAAATTAAGCTAAAAACTAATTTTTTAGAAATTTTTTTATTCATTGTTGTTTTATTTCTGTTTTACCGTTTTCCGCTTCTCGTTTTCCATCTCCGGCCAACGGCTTACGATTAGATCTTCATTTTTGTCGGGAATTATTTGCCAGATTGCTTCGGTAATAAAAGGCATAAACGGGTGAAGCAACTTTAAAGAGGTGCCAAGGGTATGGTTTAAAGTGTCAAGCGCATTTTGCTCCGGAACAGGGGAAAGACGAGGCTTAACCATTTCAATATATTGGTCGCAAAATTTGTGCCAGAAAAATTCATAAATTTCTTCTGCCGCTTGGCCGAAACGGTAAGATTCAAAATTTTTGGTGACGGCCTTAACGGTTTTCTCCAGGCCGGCCAAAATCCAGAGATCGTCTGGGTAGTCGGAAGGCGAGAGCGAATTGTGAGTTGTGGCTTGTTGGTTGTTGAGGACAAATCTTGAGGCATTCCAGATTTTGTTGGCAAAGTTTCTCATCGCCTTGATTTTTTCCTCGGTAACAACAATGTCGGAAGCGGGAGCGGTTCCGAAAACCAACGCCATCCTTAAAGCGTCGGCGCCGTATTTTTCCACCATTTGCAAGGGGTCAATGACATTTCCTTTAGATTTACTCATTTTCTTTCTTTTTATATCAACAACACGGCTGTGCATGTGGGCGACCTCAAAAGGGACCTCGCCGGTCAGATAAAGGCCGAACATGATCATTCTGGCGACCCAGAAGAAGAGAATATCCCACATCGTATCCAAAACCGAAGTCGGGTAAAAATATTTAAAATCTTCGGAATCGGGGTAGCCTAAGGTAGTGAGCGGCCATTGGCCGGAAGAAAACCAGGTGTCAAAAGTATCCGTCTCCTGCAAAAGGGATTGGCCTTGGCAATGGGAACATCTTTCCGGTTGGGGAATTTCATAAGTTGCGGCAACCGGAGCGGTCAGGCTTTGTAATCCTTTTTGAATTGTATCGAAGGAATAATTTTTTTTAAGATCTTTGTAAAAACCGGTCACGATTTTTGGTTTGCCGTTACTCTTTTCCAAGAAGCTGATTTTAATTTCCGGATTGCAATCCAGGCAATACCAGGCGGGAATCCGGGGACCCCAGACGATTTGCCGGCTGATATTCCAGTCGCGGATGTTTCCCATCCAGTTAAGGTAAATCTTCTTAAAGCGGTTGGGGAATATTTTAACTTTATTTTTTTTGACGGCGGCAATTGCCGGTTCGGATAAGGAATTGATTTTAACAAACCATTGCGGGACCAAAAGCGGTTCAATTGTGTTTTTACATTTGTAGCAGGTACCGACAACATGTTTTAAAGGCTCTGTTTTTATCAGTTTTTGCTCGTTTTTCAATAGTTCCAAAGTCTTTTCTCTGGCCGGTTTAGGAAAGAGTCCGTCGATTTNNATACAGGGAATCGCTTCCAGTTTGTGTTTTCGGCCGATTTCAAAATCAAGCGGATCGTGGGCGGGCGTGATCTTTAAGGCGCCGGTGCCGAAATCCTTTTGGACAAGCTCATCGCCGATGATGGGTATCTCTTTCTTGATTAGGGGAACAATCGCTTTTTGTCCAATCAAATTCCGATAACGTTTGTCTTCGGGATTTACCGCCACGGCGACATCGGCAAAAATTGTTTCCGGCCGGGTGGTTGCTATTTGCAGCGGGCCGTAATCAAGAAAATACAAAGAATCTTCCTTTTCCAGATGGTTGACTTCCAGCTCCGAGAAAGCCGTGCCGCAAAAAGTGCAGTAGTTGACGATTTTTTCGTCACGGTAAACCAAGCCGTCTTGGTGAAGGCGCATAAAGGTTGCCAAAACGGTTTTTAAAATTTCCGGATTCAAGGTGTATTTTTCTCGGCTCCAGTCTAGGGAAAAGCCGAGCCGCTTCATTTGCTTTTTGGCGGTGCCTCGATTTTCTTCCACAAAATTCCAAATCATTTGGAAAAGAGTTTCCCGGTCAAAATCAAAACGGGACTTGCCTTCGGATTTCAGTTTTTTTTCAAAAACAAATTGGGTTTCAATTCCGGCATGATCGGTTCCGGGTAAAAATAAAGTCGGCCGACCGGTCATTCGGCGATAGCGGCAGAGGATATCCTCGATAACATACATGGCGTGGCCCATATGCAAGGGAGCGTTGGCGTTCGGAGGGGGGAGGATTATCGTAAAGGGTTTATTTTTCCTGTCGATTTTTGGAGAAAAATATTTTTTTTCTTCCCATTGAGAATAGATTTTTTCTTCAAACTCGCCCGGTTGATAGACTTTTTCCATGAGGGTATTTTAAACCAACCTGGTTAGATTTTCAAAAGAGGGCTTGGATTTTTTTGAAACCGAGCTTATTGAGTTTTTGTGCCGCGAAGAAAGATTGCCTGCCAGGGTTGATAATTGGAGTAAAAGGTTTTATCTTGGAGAACTTCTTCGCCCCGGGTTACCCGCCAATGAAAATTGACCTTGGCTCCCCAGGTTTTCCAGTCAATTTGTTTGACGGTTCCTAACGGTAAGGTCGGATCGTCCTGGTACAAATCGGGCGGCGGCGAACTGATGTCTTTGATAATTGGCTTGCCGATTTCCGCTTTTCGGCCGTCGGACGTGCCGTAAAGTTTGAAGGATAAAGTTTTCGCTTTTTTATTGAATTGCCCCTGAATTAAAAGATGGTTAGCGGTGTCGTTTTCAAATTTAAGATCCGCTGTCGGCGAAAAAACGGTTGCGTCAAGCCCCGGTCCGCTGTCCTGTTCGTAGTAGGAAACCCTATAGGCGTGGCTATGGCGTTCTTTTATCGGCAATCCGGCGTCAAGAGCTGCCCGGAAAAGAGTCGTGGAAACCTGGCAAACACCGCCGCCGTCACCCAAAACCGTTCTTCCTTGTTGAATAATGTAGGCTTTTTTATAGCCGGTTGCTTCGGAAATATCGCCCACGGCTTCGTTAAAAGAAAAAATTTCACCCGGAGCGATAACAACTCCGTTTAACTTAGAAGTAGCCAGGCCGATATTAAAAATCCGTTGCTCAATAGAGCCGGCAAATTTTGAATTGCCGGTACCGACAATTTCTTTTATGCCCAAATTATTGATCGATTCGGTGGTAATTTTAGGGCTGACAACAGTGACAACAACCTCAATTTCTTTTTGCCTTAGATCGGCTTGGCTAACCAGATCTTCAATCGCGGCAATAAATATTTCCTTGGTTTTTTTTCGATCAAGCAGAAAGCCGTCTTGTGAAGGCGTAAAAACAACCGCTTTCCCGTTTTCAATTTGTAAAGTTGCGTTTTGAGGATCGGTTTCAACAATTTTTTTAAGCTCTTCCAAATATTGATTGATTTTTTCTTCGGCAACACTGGTTTTGAAAGAGAGAAAATCAACCAGATTTTGGTCGTTTAATTGCCAGGCCTGATTGCCAAAAGTAATTTTTAAAGACTTGTTCAAAAGACTTTCCGCTCTTTTTAATACAGTGGTTCTTTCTGCGGTTGAGATAGAGGAAGAAATTTTTCTCACCGGCAGATTAATAAAAGAAGGATCAAAGCAACCCAAACTGCGGTTGATTTCCTTTATCAATCTCTCCCGGTCAACTTCCAGGCCGTCTTTTCCCGGCTCAATTTCGACGGATTTGTTAGCGCTGGCATCTTTAACCAAGTTAATTTTCGGCTCAATTTCCGGTTCGTAAATCCGGCCGGAAAGCGTGGCGATTTTTTCTTCCAGAAGATTATCGTCCAGGGAATATTGGAAAGGCAGAACCCGGCCTTTTTGCCAGATCTTGATTCTGGTTCTCAAATTTTCCAGAGGAGTTGCTTCTCTCCCGACCCGGAAAATTTTCTCGGAGGTCGCGGTCGGATCTGGCCGAAAATTGATTTCCTCAAGGTTGATTTCCCAAGTTTCGTTTTGGTAAGAAAATTTTAAGAATCGGTAGAAGCTTTTTTGGAAAGAAATCATCTCTGCCAGTTTGTTATTCAGTTCTTGCCGGTTTTTATTACTGACGTCTTCTGAGCAAAGGTAGGTTTTAGGTAAGGTCCGGTTGCGGTAGGCGAGCTGGTAGGCAGCCAAAATTATCAGGGGCAATCCCAAGAGAATGACGGCCGCTCCGGGCAAAAAGAAAAATATTTTTTTTAAGTTTTTGTTTACCATTTCTTTGTCTGTATGATAACATAAATATTGAAGATGACCGATACTCAAAACAACACCGGTAATTTAAACGATTTTTTTGCCAAGGTTGATCCGCAAACCGAATCGGCGCCGAATGTGACGCCTCCGGTTGATTCCCCTTCGCCGCCAATTAATCAGGTTGTGGTGGAAAAAGCCAATACCGAACCGGCAACTCCGTTTCCGGCTCCCGATTTTCCGCCGACGGTTACTTCCCCGGCACCGGTCATACCGGAAAGTCCGGAACCGCCAGGCAATAAAATAGCCATAAAAAAAACTCTTTTGATTTTTGCGGTCGCTTTATTTTTGATTGGAATTATCGTTCTCTTTTTCGGCAGTCTTTTGCCGAAACTGACTGGGAAAAAAGAAAGCGAAGTGACGCTTACTTACTGGGGGCTTTGGGAGCCGGCAGCGACTCTGAGCGGAATTATTGAGGAATATCAAAAGTCTCATCCGAAAGTCAAAATCAATTATGTTCAGAATTTGGGCGAATCAACCAAAAATTACCGCCAGCGTTTAAGGGCGGCTTTGGATCGGGGGGAAATAGATATCTTCCGTTTTCATAATACCTGGACGCCAATGTTCAGAGATTTGCTTTCCCCGGTGCCGGCCAACGTTATGGATGCCGCCGCTTTTGAAAAGACCTATTATCCGGTGGTGAGAACCGATCTAAAACTGGCTAACGGCTATGTCGGTTTACCTTTGATGATGGACGGTTTGGCCCTTTATTATAATGAGGATATTTTTGCCACTGCCGGAAAATTACCGCCGAAAACCTGGGAAGAATTTCGCCAACTGGCGGTCGAGTTGACGGTAAGGGATTCAACGGGAAAAATTCAAACGGCCGGTGCCGCCCTGGGCACAACCAATAATGTTGATCACTGGAGCGAGATTTTGGGGTTGATGTTACTGCAAAATAATGCCGATTTGGCCAACCCGACGGATAATTTTGCCGCGGACGCCATTTCTTTTTATTTGAAATTTGCCTCCGACCATCGGGTTTGGGACAGCAGTTTACCTCCTTCAACCTATTCTTTTGCTTCCGGTCGGTTGGCCATGTATTTCGGGCCGTCCTGGCGGGTTTTTGATATTAAAACTCTTAACCCCGGCTTGAAGTTCAAAATTATTCCGGTTCCTCAGCTTTCCGGCGTTGATCTGGCCTGGGCCAGTTATTGGGTTGAAGGAGTCTCCAGTAAATCGACTCACGCCAAAGAAGCTTGGGATTTTTTACAGTTTCTTGCTACGAAAGAGACGATGGCCAAACTATATCAAAACGAAAGCCAGTTGCGGCTTTTCGGCGAACCCTATAGCCGGACGGATATGGCGGATTTATTGCGTAACGAGCTATATGTCGGCGCCTATATCCAACAGGCCGTAAAAGCCAAGAGTTGGTATCTTTGCGCAAGGACTTACGATAACGGGATTAACGACGAAATAATTAAATATTATGAAGACGCGGTTAATGCCATCGGCCGGGGAGAAAACAGTCAATCTTCTCTGGCGACTGCGGCGATGGGGATTAATCAGGTTTTGGCAAAATACGGTTTAAAATAATCTTCGGACCGGGGTTAAGCGATTTAAAATAAAATCCGGTAAAAGAATTTGAAATCGTCAGATAAAAAAGATTCTTTTTTAGACAAGGCTATCCTTCGGACCTTGCAATACGCGGATATTTTTGATTATTGCTTGACCGCAAAGGAAATTCACCTTTATTTGATCGCCGACAAATTATACCGGCCAACTTCTTTTTCTGCGGTTAAATTGAAGCTGAACCAATTGGAAGAAGAGAAACGTTTTTTGTTTACGGAAAATGACTTCTATTTTTTGAAAGGACGTCGCCGGTTGGTCGCCCTTCGCCGGCAAAAACAGAGAGGAAACCAAAGAAAACAGGAGATTGCGGCTAAGACAAGCCGTTGGTTTAAGCTGATTCCTTGGATTAAGATGGTTGGTTTGACCGGGAGTTTGGCAATGGAAAACGCGGCTCCGGAAGACGATCTTGATTTATTAATTGTTACTGCCGAACATCGTCTTTGGCTGACCCGTTTTTTTCTGGTTTTTCTGACGGAAATTTTGGGCGCAAGAAGAAAGCCGTCCGTCTCTTCAACTTTGTCTTCGGACATTTGGCAAGACAAAGTTTGTTTAAATATGTTTTTGGACGAAGACAACTTGGCTATTCCGGCCGGAGAAAGAAATTTATATACGGCCCATGAAGTCTGCCAGGTTAAATTACTGTGGGATAAGGAGGATACTTATAAAAAATTCCTTGAAGAGAACCGATGGGTGAAGAAATTTCTGATTAATTTTTTGGAGCCCAAAAGATTAAAAAACAAAGATATCAGGAGAAAAAAACAAGATATCTTCGATCTCTTTTTCAATTTTTTGGAAAAAATTGCCTTTAAATTCCAGTTGTATTATATGAAACCGAGAAAGACCATTGAAAAAGTTGAGGCAGGTAGAGTATTATTCCATCCGCAGGATTGCAGCGGGTGGGTGATGAAAAAATACAATGATAGAATTAGAAGAAGTAAAGATAATTAGAAAATTAATCTTAAATCTTAAATGTTAAATCTAAATGCCAAAACTATAAATCTATAAAAGTTCTCAAATTTTAGTTTTGGTTTCAAGTTTTAAGTTTTTAGTTTTGATTTTTAACCATGTTAATCGACGAAGCGACAATTGAAATTAAAGCCGGTGACGGCGGTGGCGGAGCGGTTTCCTTTCGCCGGGAAAAATTTATTGCCAAAGGCGGTCCGGATGGAGGAAATGGCGGGAATGGCGGCAATTTTTATTTTCAAGGAAGCGACGATATCGGCGGATTAAGGCAATTTCGTTATCAGAAATCCTTTAGCGCGGAAAACGGTTTTCCGGGCAGCGGCAGAAAAAAAACCGGAAAAGGAGGTCGGGACAAGGTTCTTTATTTGCCCAAGGGAACTTTTATCCAAGATCTGGATTCGGAAGAAACTTGGGAAATTATTGATTTGGAGAAAAAAATTCTTCTGGCTCGCGCCGGTCAAGGCGGCCGAGGCAATTGGGAGTTCCGTTCGGCGACCAACCAAACGCCCCGTTATGCGGAAAAAGGAACCCCCGGGCAGGAAAGAAGGCTTTTTTTGGAATTAAGATTGATTGCCGATTTCGGTTTAATCGGTTTACCGAACGCCGGCAAATCGAGCTTGCTTAACGAGCTAACCAAGGCGCGGGCTAAAGTCGCGGCATATCCTTTTACGACTTTGGAACCAAATTTGGGAGCGTTAGACAATTTAATTCTGGCCGATTTGCCGGGCTTGATTGAAGGAGCCGGATCGGGAAAGGATCTGGGCTTTAAATTTCTGCGCCATATCAAAAGGACCAAATTGCTTATACATTGTTTAAGTTTGGAAACCGACGATGCCCGGCGAGACTATCAGGCCATCCGCGGAGAGATTCTTTCCTATGACAAAGAAATGACAAAAAAGAAAGAAATAATTCTTTTAACCAAATCCGATTTGGTTTCTAAGGAAAAAATTGACCGGGTAAAACAGGATTTGCATCAATTCAAAAGAGAAATCCTGGTTTGTTCGGTTTATGATTTTGACAGTTTGGAAAAACTTAAGGAAAGATTAAGAGCGATTAACAAAGGTTGAAATTTCCCCTTGACAAACTTTTGTTTTTTTTGTTAAGCTATAATCCCAGAGTGAAGATTCTGGGATTTTTTTTAACCAGCAGAATATTCTGCCAAATTTAACCACCGAAAGGTGGTTATTTTTTTTACCAGGATCTTTTCTCAAGATTTTTACGCTCGGAAAAATATTGAAATTTCGGAAAATTGCTTCCGAAAATTTCGTCCGTTACCATTAGGAACGGAGATCCGCCCAAAACGGTTTTTGTTTTGCGAAGGCGGACTGAAGCGTATTTTTTGCGGGCAAAAAGCTCTTTAAAATTTTGGAAGGTTATATAAAAGCAAGAGCGGCAGTAAGTTTCTAAGACGGTGACTCTTGGAATTTTACTGCTGCTCTTGCTTAGGGTGGAAGCCGAGCAGACATCAAAAAAGAAAGGACAAAAATGATCTCCTTGAAGACCTTGCTTTTGGGGAATACGCAAAAGACTCGCGACGTGATGCCCGAGGAAATTCCGCCAATTTGGCGGAGCTTGATTTGGGGACTTCAGATCTTTGCTGCCTGTGCTCCTGCCACGGTAGTCGGCGTTATGGTAGTTAACCAGACCCTTGCCGGGAACGGATACACCAAATTTCAATTCGACCCACTGGTAGCTCTTGTTGCTGCCGGTCTTGGAACAATCATCTGGACAATCGTAACCAGGGGAATGATGCCCAACTTTGTTGGGACATCATTTACCTATCTCCCTGTCCTCGCTGCGATTGTTTTGATGATGGCAACAATGGTTCCTCCGGGCGTGAACCCGTTAGCTTATGCGACAGGAGCGGTCGTTCTCTCAAGTTTGGTGACCGCCTTTGTTGCGCTGGTCATTTATGTGATAACCAGGCGCAGCGGGGCTGAACAGGCGGCGACTACTCTGGAGAAGATTGTTCCTAAGGCCGTCGCCGTCAATATCATCGTGATCATCGGATTGGTTTTGGCTGGCGTCGGAGTGGGGATGATGCAAACCAATCTCGCGTACGGGATTGCGACAATTTTGCTGATCCTGGTGTTTCGTTTTGTTCCGGGGTATTTAGGAACAATCCCTATTGTTTTGGCTATCGGCGTCATGTACCTGATCGGTTCGATTACCGGGAAAATTGATATTGGCCCGATAATCAATGCCCCGGTTTTCAGAATGCCGTCTTTCTTTTTCCCCCGCTTCAATCTCACGACCTTAGTGCAGATGATTCCGGTGTGCTTGGCGACCAGCTTTGAAACGCTTGGCCATATCCTCGTACTTCAGGGTTTGATGGGTCCTCCTTTAATGGGTCAGCTTTGGCGAGCGTTACTCGGTGACGCGTGCGCTGACCCCGCAGGAGGAATGTTGGGCACTGCTGGGAATACAACCTACGCTGAGGGTCTGGGAGTATTTGCGTTGATACGCGTCTTTTCAACGGTGGTGGTGATCTTTGCGGCAGTCTGGTCGATTGCATTCGGATTTTCCGGACATCTGAATGCCTTTCTTTCTTCGATCATGACTGCGATTCTCGGCGGTGCGGCCGTAGTGATGTTTGGCTCTATCTCCGTGCAGGGATTTGAGCTGGCCGTTAGAGAGAGGCTGAATTTTCGCAACATCAAGGTGTTTATGGTTACGGCGGTGATGCAGATCGTTGGTGTGGGGAATCTCAAGCTGGTGATCGATGGAACAGAGTGGCTGAGCGGCATTTCGTTTGCCATTGTTCTTGGCCTGCTCATCTACTTCTTGGCCAGTCTGCTCGAGAAACTTTTCCCCAAGATTTCACAAGAAGAACCGGAATTCATTTCGGATTAACCTTCCAGACACCGGTAGGGAGATTGGGTTTACCACCCCAAATCCTTTCTCCTTACCGGATTTTTTTAGTTATTTGCAATTTATTTTGTATTAATTTTAAAGGAGGCAAAAGATGTCAATTGAAAAACCGATTGTATATCCTGAAGTTAATCTGCCGTCTTTTTTAACTCGCGGCTCGGATGGCCGTTTAGTTGCGGATAAGGATTTTCTTAAGGAAGGTTCTCTTGGTCCTTTTGACCGGGTCATTGATTTTGGCAGCTCGCGCGATTCTATTCGCGAAGAAGTTCCCCCGAAAAACAGAATAACCGCTAACCTTTGGCCGGAGTTAACCTATCTTGGTTTTGATATTCCGATTGTGGCTTCGAGAATGAGAGATATTTGTCGATTGGCGAATGATCCGAACAGGAGTTTTAACAGTCCGGCCGATCGGGAAGAATACCGGAGTCATCTGAAAATTGTTTATAAAGAGCTGGCCCGGTCGGTTGCCGGCCGGATTGATCCGCAATCGGCTTTAATTACTCCTCCCAAAAACGGGGGAATTTTCGTTCAAGAGGTTTATCAATNNTATCAAGAAATTGGGTTTCCGGCCGAAAACTTCCTTGACTACCGGATGAGCCGGCTTTTGGGCAAGGATGGTCGATTGATGGTGGGAGTTAGGCTGGCGGATAAAAACCCGAAAATTTCCGCTTACCGTAATTTTGTTTTTGCCGATGATTGTCTGGCTTCGGTCATCAGCGCCTGGGGAACTTGTGAAATGATTAAAGAAGAGCTGGAAAAGGAATCCGCCTTATCGGAAGCAAGGGTAATTATTGCCGTTAGCGCGGCGACCCAAAGAGGATTAACCTCGCTTTTGTCAATTGAATCCAGACGGCATTTTGGCTTTGGCCGAATGGAGGCGGTAGCGGCAGTTCCGGTTTACCGATTATCGGAGGATTATTATCTTTTGGAGGATAACGGAAATTATACGG